>ENA-OVGE01000057-OVGE01000057.1-human-gut-metagenome-genome-assembly--contig:-NODE-57-length-105022-cov-5.673945_pt1 | contig 105022 bp, 101 predicted proteins | sample MGYA00237769_ERZ505417 | MGnify/ENA primary metagenome ERZ505417 (study PRJEB26158, sample SAMN06016403) | human gut metagenome | biome: human gut; feature: ankylosing spondylitis patient; material... | reverse complement strand
TAGAGGCAGAAACCCTATCGAGGGGGTTGCGGCTTGCCGCAGGGGGAGCGAAGCGTCCCCCTAGGGGATTCCAAAGGGCACAGCCCTTGGCGTATCTTTGCCTACTTTCTCTACGCGAGAAAGTAGGCCGGGGTGCGGGGCGGAGCTCCCGCAGGTGGGTGCTGGGACTACCGTCCCGCATAAATTCCCCGGGTGTGGGCCGGGTAGGCCCACCCATGGGGGAGCGCAGAGGGGGCGCCAGCCCCCTCGCACATCGATCAGCAGGGCCGCGGGGCCCCCGCACCGGGTTCGCAGGGTCCTCCCTGCAACAAATTAAGCCTCCGCCACGCGTCGAATAATTGCCCCCGCTGGCAGGCGCAGCCCCTTGGCGGGCATGGTCAGCTTCATCATCGCGTTGTTGGCCGTCTGGCGGGCGTTGCCCTCGGCGTCGGTGATGGCGGTGACGGTGTAGGAAACCGGTTGCTGCTCCGGTGCGCCGCCCGGGCAGAGAATCTCCACCGTCTCCCCCAGCGAGAATTTGTTGCGCTGGGTGCAGTAGAGGATGTCGTTCTCGGTCTTGTCCACCACCGCTACCACGTCCCACTGGCGCACATAACCGCCGTTTTCGTAGTACTGGCCCTGCTCGGGGCGGCCAAAGTAAAAGCCGGTGGAGTACTGCCGGTGGCTGACCTTGCGGGTCTCCTCCTCAATCCAGGCCGGCAGCTGGAAGTGCGCCGGGTCCTTTTTGTACAGGTCGACCGCCTGGCGGTAGGCGTTGGTCACCACCGCTACATAGTAGAAGGACTTGGCCCTGCCCTCAATCTTCAGCGAGGTCACCCCCGCCTCGATCACCTTGTCGATGTACTCGATCATGCACAGGTCCTTGGCGTTGAGGATATAGCTGCCCTTCTCGTCCTCATAGATGGGAAAATACTGCCCCGGGCGCTTCTCCTCCATCAGGTAGTAGCCCCAGCGGCAGGGCTGGGCGCACTCGCCGCGGTTGGCGTCGCGGCCAATCATGTAGTTGGACAGCAGGCACCGCCCGGAAAAGGACATGCACATCGCCCCGTGCACAAAGGTCTCGATCTCCAGCTCGGGCGGGGTCTTGTCGCGGATGCGCTTGATCTCCTCCAGCGGCAGCTCCCGCGCCAGCACCACCCGCTTGGCGCCCATCTTGTACAGCTCGGTGGCTGTCAGGTAGTTGACGATGCCGGTCTGGGTGGAGATGTGGACGTCCACCTCCGGGATCACGCGCTTAGCCTCCATCAGCACGCCGATGTCCGCCACGATGACGGCATCCACCCCCGCCGCCTGCGCCGCGCGCAGATAGTCCGGCAGCTGCTCCACCTCGCTGTTGAGCGGCAGGGTGTTGCAGGTCAGATAGACCTTGACGTCCCGGGCGTGGGCGTATTCCACCGCCTTTTTCATCGTGTCAAAATCAAAATTGGCCGAGGCCGCGCGCATCCCGAAGGCTGTTCCGCCCAGATACACCGCGTCCGCCCCGTAGTTCACCGCAAAGGTCAGGCGCTCAAAGTCGCCCACCGGCGCCAGCACCTCCGGGTAGTGCGCCTTTGTCCATACTGCGTTGTTGTCCGCCATACTGCTCCTCCATCTCATCTTGTTTTTCTCAGTAAATGCTCCTGGCCCGCCCTCAAATGACGGCAGGCCAGAGAGACTTTTTTCATTCCGTTTGCTTTATTCGCCGGTTTCCTCCACCGCTGCCGACTGCTCCAGCTGTGCGTTGACCTGGTTGGCGGTGCGGATGTTGGCTTCGTGCTCCTCCAGGGTGGTTGCGAAGTAGTAGTTGCCCGCGTCGTCCGATACAAAGTAGTAGTAATCGGTTTCCGCCGGGTCGATGGCCGCTTCGATGGCGTCCATACCGGGGTTGCAGATCGGGCCTACCGGCAGGCCGACCACCTTGGTGGTGTCGTAGGCGTCGTACATCTCCTGGTTATCCTCGGTCATAAACGGCCGGATATCGTCCTGGATATAGTTGGTGGTCGCGTCCGACTGCAGGTAAGGGTAGGTTGAGCTGTTGTTGAGACGATTGTGGAATACGGAGGATACCATCCTCATGTTTTCCAGGTCGGTCGCCTCGCGCTGGATGATCGATGCCAGGGTAATCAGGTTGTCCAGCTCACCCAGTCCATTGGAGAGGTTGCGGATGCGCTGCATTACCTCGCTGTCAACCTTGGTGTCAAAGTTGTCGAAGAACCGGCGCACAACCTCCTCGGCGTTCATGTTGGTGTAGAACTCGTAGGTATCCGGGAAGATGTAGCCCTCATACTTGCGGAAGCGCAGGTCCTCATCCGGCACCAGTCCCGCAAAGTTGTAGTCGCTGTAATCGCCGTTTTCCAGCGCGTCATAGAAGTCCTCCGCGGTGCAGACATTGTTCTCCTCCAGCAGTTCGCCGATCTGCTGCTGGGTCATGCCCTCGCGGAAGGTGACGGTGACGATGTCCGACTCCTCGCTGTCATAGGCCAGGTGGTTCATGATCTGGTCGTAGCCCCACTTGTTGTTGAGCACAAAGGTCTTGGCCTGGAAGGTGCCCTCCATGTCCTTGAGCCGGGCGTACAGCTCAAAGACCAGCTTGCTGGAGATGACGCCGTTTTGTTCCAACACATCCGCTGTGCGGCTTAAGGAGGCCGCGTCCTCCTCGGTCAAGGTCACCTCAATCTGCTGATCGGTCTGTCCCAGTCCCAGCAGGTCGCTGGCGGTCACCAGCGCAAAGTAAGCCAGAAAGACAGCCACGCCGACAAAGACGCAGATCAGCACAAAGCTCTGCGCAAAGCGGCTGAGCTTGGACTGGCGGCGCCTTTTGCGCGGCGGCGCCGGGTCAAAATCGTCCTCCTCGTCGAAGGAATCGTCCGCCAGCTTCATGTCCTCGTCGTCCTCCGGCGAAAACCACTGGGTCTGTTCCTGCTGACGGCGTGATTGATTTCTCTGGCTGTTCTGCTGGTTCTGATCAAAATAGTTGAGATATTTCTCCTGACGGTCCTTTTCGTTCCTCATGTTCCGTCTCCTTTCGTCCCCTATTTGGAAGTCCTTCTGTGCCTGGAGCCACTTTTTTGCTGGGTGCACCGGCGGATATACCGGTCGGTCACCAGCAGGTCCACCGGCACGTCATAGCGCCCGCTGATCAGCCGCGGGCGGACACAGTCGCTGAAGTTGACCCCGATCTTTGCCCCCGAAAAGCTGGAAAGATAGCGGTCATAGTAGCCTCCGCCATAGCCCACGCGGTAGCCCCGAAAGTCGTTGCAGAAGGCTGGGACAATGCAGATGGCGTCGCGCGTGTCGTGCAGGATGGGCAGGTTCTCGTTTGGCTCGAGAATTCCAAAAGCCCCCTCCTGCAGATCGTCCATGCTGCGGATGAGGTGCATGTTCATCAGGCGGGTGTTCTCCACACAGCGCGGAGCCGCCACCCGCTTGCCGTCCTTCCAGGCCCGTTTGATCAGCCGGCGGGTATCCACCTCCAGCTCCTTGGAAACATACAGCACCACCGTCTTTGCCCGACGGTACTGTTGGGTCGCGACCAGGCGTCTGAAAATCTGGTCGTTTTTTTCCCGGATCACGTCCGGCGGCATCTCCCGACGGATCTTGCGCATCTGGGCGCGGATCTCCTTTTTGTATTCTCGCAGGTCTATCTTTGACATTGAATACCTTCCTTTATCCGCTGCGCCGCCTCGGGGCCTTTCAGGCAGGAAATCAGCTCAAGGCCAAATTCCAGGCAGACGCCCGCGCCCTTTGCGGTGATGTACTGGCCGTCCCGGACAACGCCCTGCTCCTGGCAGATGAGGGCGCCCTTTGGCTCAAAGCCGGGGAAGGAAACCGCCCTGCGGCCGTCCAGCAGCCCACGGTTGCCCAGCACCGACGGCGCTGCGCAGATTGCGCCGACAAAAATTCCCTTCTCGCTGGCGTAGTGCAGCCAGCGGTCCACCTCCGGGGAGGCGTCCAGGTGGGTGGTGCCCGGAAGGCCGCCCGGCAGCACCAGCATCTCCATCTCCTGCTCGGATACTTCCTTTGCGGTGACGTCGCACTGGACGGTGATGCCGTGCGAACCGGTGATCCACCGGCTGCCGTCCTCGCTTACCGCTGCGGTCTGCACCGCGATGCCGGCCCGGCGCAGCAGATCGACCGGCGCCAGCGCCTCCATCTCCTCAAATCCATTTGCCAGAAATACCGTTACCATATGTCTCAGCTCCTTTTGTCCTGATCGCTTGGTGTCGTTTGTCTCAATCTAAAATAAACGGCAGATAAGCCAGCCCCGTTTTTTCCGGCCGGCTGTCCGTTGGCAGATACCAGCGGGCCATCCCGGCGGGAACCGGCTCTTGCCCCCATTTGTCAAAATTATCCTCTGCGGGCAGCCGCACCGAAAGCGCCGCCCGCGGGAAAAGCCCCCGCAGCGCCTGCACAAGCTCCTCCTGCGGCTGTCCCGGCTCTGCCAGCAGCTCCTTGACAATCACCTCGTCCGGCGTGTAGCGGTAGAGGTTGCATAAGGCCCGCTGCCGGCCGCCTTTGCACAGGGCGTACAGATCGCCGCGGTACAGCCTGCTCTCCCCCTTCACAAATAAAAGGGCGTCCCGCGGCCAGAGAACCGTCTCCTGCGGCAGAAGGCGCAGCTGCTCGCGGTGGTACTGCCCGGCTGAAAGAGGCTGCAGCTCCCAGCCTGTCCCCTTTTGCATCAGCGGCGGGAAGGAGAGAATGCTGCGGGAGAACCAGACCTCATACCCGCGCTTTTCATAAAAGCGGTACAGGCTCGGCTCGGCGGGGTACAGGACCGCTGCCTCGATCCCCTGCTCCTGCAGGTATTTGTCGGCAAACTGCAAAAGCCGGGTGGCAATCTGCCGGCCTTGTGCCTGCGGCAGGGTGCCCACCGCAAAGAGGTAGCTTGCCCGGTAGAGACGCCATTCCCCCTGGCAGAGCGCCCGGAGGGTGCAGGGCAGCAGGGTGAGCATCCCCAGAATCTGCCCGTTCTCCTCCCAAACCAGCGTCTGGTCGGGGCGGTAGCGGGTGGAAAAGTAAAGGCGAAGATATTCCTCCTCCGCGTCAAAGCAGGCCCGCCAGATGGCTTTGAGCTGTTCGACAGCGTCCGGCTGGCGCTGCGAAACAAAACCGATCGACTGCATCGCTCTCTCCCCTTACAAAAGTTCCTGTGCCAGGCACACCTCGTACTTTTTCACCAGCTCAACCGGATAGTAGGAGAGCTTGGCTTTGCGCAGACCCTCTTTTCCGGTGTCGTCCTCGCGATTGATATAGGCAAAACCCTCGCAGCAATGCTGCGCAAACTGCTGGTTAATCATCTGATAAGCCCCGCGGTAGCCGTCCAGCGCCTTTTCATAATGGACCACAAAGGTCTCGCTGTTGAGCGGCCGGCCCATCGTGTAGGCGATCACTCTGCCACCCGCACGGATCAGGCCGCCGGTCAATCCTTCCTCAAAGAAGTGGTCGAACGCGCAGCGGATCGCCGCCTTTTCCCGCAGCAGGCTGCCGTTTAAAAAGGCCTCGTTTTCCTGTTCCCACTGTTCGTTCATCTTCCAGCACTCGTCGATATTCTGCTGGCTGATCGTTTCAAAGGTCCAATCCGGCCAGCTCTTTTTAAAGGCATTGATGTGGTTGCGCTTGCCGCTGAGGTTTCTTCCCTTTAAGGTTGCCAGCGACTCCTGGGTGTAGAGGTAGTCAAAGTAGTCCCGTTCCTCCTGATAGACAAACCGGCCGGGGAACAGCGTCTCCAGCTGGGCCTTCATCGGCTCCAGAACCAGCGAAAGATTCAGCGGCGCCTGTTTTTGCCGCGCATCCTCTACAATCTGTTCGATCACCGGCGCGACGTCCCCACGCCCAAACGGGTACAGGTAGGAAAGCTCCTTAAAATTGCTGCGGATAACGCCGAAATCCTCCACCCGGGCTACTTCGGTCTGATGAACCTGGCTCCAGTTGAAGATCGAGCTGAAGCTGTACTCGCAGCTGTTGTAATCGGAATAGCGCAGCAGCTGTTCGATCCATTCGCGATCCTGCAGCGTAACTCTGTGAAAATCCAAACAAACAATCCTTTCTTCTCTTGTTTTGAGCGGACAGATGGGAAATCTACAAAGAGGAATTGTTTCCCGTTGACGGGCGAACCATCAGCTCAAACGGCTGGCCGGAGCGCAGGTGGGTGACCTGTGCCTGGCGGACAAAGCCAAGCTTTTGATACAGGTGAATCGCCCGTTGATTAAAGGAGGCCACCACCAGCCGCAGCTGCTTAGGAGGGAAGGTCTCGGCGGCAAACGCAAGGCCCGCCTGCATGAAGGCGGTTCCCTCCCCTTTGCCGCAGCGCCGGGGCTCCATCCCAAGGCCAAAGTCCAGGCAGTCCTGCTGATACAGCGCCTGCTGCTCCTGGCTTAACGGGATGCGGGCCGACTGCCCAAAGCAGAAATAGCCCATCAGCGTCCCCGCCCCATCCAGGCAGGCGTAGTAGCTGCCATCCAGCAACTCCGCCAGCAGCTCCTCGCTTGGCTGTAAACTGTAAATCGCATATGCGCCCGGATACTGCCAGCAGGCAATCTCCCGGGCGTACGCTTCACTCATCGGTACCACGTGATACATACCATTTCCCTCCTGCTATTCGTTTAAAAGCGGCGACACCCGCTCCCAGATCATCTGGGCAATCTGCTGGATGGGCAGCGGCTTTTCGCCGTCGCAGCAGGAAAGCACCTGCCAGCCGCTGCGCTCTGCCGCGTACAGCGCCGCTTCCCGGCAGGAGAGCAGGTACTGAAAATCGGCCTCGTGCAGGTCCTTCTTGCTCTCGTCGCCGTGGTAGCGCGCCTCCAGCAGCTTCTTTGCTGTCTGGGGCTGCATGTCCAGATAGAGCACCAGGTCGGGACGGGGCAGGCCCATCTTCTCATATTCCAAATCCTCCAGCCAGCTCAAAAAGCTGTCCCACTCCTCTTTGGGCAGCTTGGTGGCCTGGTGGTACATGTTGGCTGTGGTGTAGCGGTCGAGCAAAAAGGTGCAGCCCGCCTCATAGTCGGCGTGCATGTGCCGCCGCCAGGTGGCGTAGCGGTCCACGCTGTAGAGCACCGACGCCGCATAGGCGTTGATCTCGTGCAGGCCTCCCAGCTCGCCGCGCAGGTAGGCCTTGACCAGCGCGGAGGAATCTTCCGCGTAGTTTGGAAATTTTATCTGCCGCACCGCCTTGCCCAGCTGCTTTGCCCGGTTGGCCAGCTGCTCGATCTGGGTGCTCTTTCCGCTGCCGTCCAGGCCCTCGATGATGATCAGTTTCCCCTTCATCTCAGGGTCATTCCTCTCTTCTTCATTTTTGACAGTTTACCGGGAATTATCCTTCCCCAAAAATTGCTCCCGTACTTCGGCCATCCGGCCGCAGGTCATCTTGCCCTCCGGGCAGGGGCCGGAAAGGCATCCCGGCCCGGCCTTGGCAAAGATGGTGGGGGCGATGGGTTTGACCAGCGCCAGCATCTGGGTGGCCACGTCGCGGATCTCCCACTGGGCGCGGTTGCAGCAGCGCAGCCGGAAGAAGTTGAGCAGGCTGCGCGCGTTCATTGTCAGCATCATCTTGGTGTCGCAGGCGTTGGGCAGCACAAAGCGGGCGTCCTCTATCGCCTTCTTCTCCGCGGCGCTTTTCGCCTTCTTTTCGTCCATCCCCTGCTCGACCATCTGGCGGTAGTGCTTCTGCTGCAGGATGTCGGCCAGCTGCAGGTAGCTGTCGTGCGCCGACTTCATCGCCTGCTGGTAGAGCGCGCTCGTCTGCTCGTCCGCCGCGATCTCCGGCGGGGTGACAAAGGAAAACTGCTTTTCCTTGACATACCGCTGGCTCTGCACCGAAAAGGACGCGATGCGGTGGCGGGTAATCTGCGCGAGCAGCGTGCGGGAAACCTCCTCGATTCCAAAGGTAAAGCTGATGTGTTCGATCGGGCTCTGATGCCCAAAATCAGAAAGCATATTTAAAAAGCTGGTGGTCTTTTCCTCGTCCAGTCCATCCATCAAATCGGAAATGGAAGCCGGGCTGTAGCACAGCTTTGCGGAAGCCGCTATCAGCCGCTCCGGATCGGGGGTATGGGCGATCAATGTCACCTTTGCCATGTTGATGATCCCTCCATCTTGGATATTGCGGGCACCCCTGAAAGCCGTTTTGTAGAAATGCCCTTTTACTCTTACCCACCATTATAACAAATCAAAAGAAAAAATTGTAGAGGGTTTCTTATTAATTTTATCTGACAGGGGCTTTGTTTTTGTGTGCATTTCATCAAAACGGCCGTCCTAACCGATCAACAGCATTTTTAGAATCCCGCACAGTTCCCGCACGGCGTAGGAGGGAACGACCAGCAGCGGGGTCTTTCCGGAGATGGCCGTGGCCTGCGCGCCGTACCGCCGGACATACAGCCAGGCCCGCAGCTGGTGAAAGCCGTCGGTGCAGATGATGAGGTTGTCGCTCAAACCCTCCTGCTCTATCAGGGCCAGGGAGTTTTGGATGTTGGTGTCGGTGTTGGTGGAACGGTCTTCCTCATAGATGCGGCTGGGGTCGATGCCGTTTTCCACCAGGTATTTTTTCATCACATGCGCCTCGGTGTAGCTTTCATTTTCGCCCATCCCGCCGGAAACGACGCAGTTGGCCTGCGGGTTCTGCTGCAGATACAAAAGGGCACGCTGCAGCCTGCGCTGCAGCATCAGCGATGGTTCTTCCCCGTTGACCTTACAGCCCAGCACGATCACCGTCGCCTCCCCCTGCGCCGCGGGCTGCCGGCAATAGGCAAAGTAATTCCAAATCGCCGCGTGTACAATGAGCACCGCGAGCAGCAAGATTCCCAATCCGGTCAGCAAAATCTGTCTCCTCCCCATCTTTTTTTCCAGGGCAACTATTCCCGCTAAAAAAGCCGCACCGGCCAGCAGCAGTGTGGAACCGACGTTCCAGACCCCCACCAGCAGGCCCCCCAGCCCCATCAGCACCAGCAGAAAAGCCGCGCATAAAAACGACTTTTGTTTTCCCGTCAATCGTTTTGCATTCATTTTCCTCTTCCTTTTTGTTCTCCCGCTGCATATCCTCCCGGGAGGACGCATAAGGATCATTGCCGTTGATGTTATCCTACCATAAAATACGAAAAAAAGCACCTTCTTACTACGGATAGGCGGTAATTTTTTTGTAAACTTGGCTCTCTTCCCTGCTTTTGGGGAATTTCCCCGGTCCTTTTGGCCAAAAAAGCCGGATATTTTTGAACAAAATGTAAAGAATTGCTTTTGTTTATGAATTTCTCCCGGAAGCTCTTGATTTTTTCTGGAAATGAGGTACAATACAGTTAGCACTTGAAGCAAGAGAGTGCCAAAAAGCACAGCTGCTTTGAGCAAAATCTGTTACCTATTTTATCTGAATCGATATGGAGGAATACAAGCTATGAGCATTAAACCATTACTTGACAGAGTCGTACTGAAAATGGTAGAAGCTGAAGAGACCACCAAGAGCGGCATCATCCTTGCCGCCGCTGCGCAGGAAAAACCGCAGATCGCTGAGATCGTTGCAGTAGGTCCTGGCGGCATCGTGGACGGCCACGAGGAAAAGATGTACGTCCAGGTTGGCCAGAAGGTTCTGGTCAGCAAATATGCCGGCACACAGGTCAAGGTTGACGGCGAGGAATACACCATCCTGCGTCAGTCCGATCTGCTGGCTATCGTTGAGTAATTTTTTCGTTCATTGATGAATTGATGATTTGAGTATACTGGAGGTTATGTTATCATGTCCAAGATCATTGCATACGGCGAAGATGCAAGAAAATCCCTGCAGAAAGGTATTGACCAGCTGGCGGATACCGTTAAAATCACCCTTGGTCCAAAAGGACGCAACGTCGTTCTGGATAAAAAATTCGGCGCTCCGCTGATCACCAACGACGGTGTCACCATCGCAAAGGAAATCGAGCTGGACGACCCATTCGAGAACATGGGTGCACAGTTGGTTAAAGAAGTTGCCACCAAGACCAACGACGCTGCCGGCGACGGCACCACTACCGCGACCCTGCTGGCACAGGCTCTGGTTCGCGAGGGCATGAAGAACGTCACTGCGGGCGCAAACCCGATGGTCCTGAAAAAAGGCATCCAGAAGGCCGTTGAGACCGCTGTCAACGCCGTTATCTCCCACTCCCAGAAGGTAAATGGCTCGGACGACATCGCAAGAGTCGCAACCGTTTCCTGCGGCGACGAGGTAATCGGCAAATTGATCGCAGAAGCGATGGAAAAAGTTTCCGCCGACGGCGTCATCACCCTGGAAGAATCCAAAACCGCCGAGACCTACACCGAGGTTGTAGAAGGCATGCAGTTCGACCGCGGCTATATCTCCCCATACATGGTCACCGACACCGACAAGATGGAAGCGGTTCTGGACGACGCCCTGCTGCTGATCACCGACAAGAAGATTTCCAACATCCAGGAGATCCTGCCTCTGCTGGAGCAGATTGTACAGTCCGGCAAGAAGCTGTTAATCATCGCTGAGGACATCGAGGGCGAGGCGCTGACCACCCTGCTGCTGAACAAGCTGCGCGGCACCTTCACCTGCGTTGCTGTCAAAGCTCCTGGCTTCGGCGACAGAAGAAAAGAGATGCTCCGCGATATCGCCATCCTGACCGGCGGCGAGGTTATCTCCTCCGATCTGGGCCTGGAGCTCAAAGACACCACCATGGCACAGCTCGGCCGCGCTTCTCAGGTTAAGGTTCAGAAAGAGAACACCATCATCGTCGGCGGCGCTGGTTCTAAAGAAGCGATTGCAGAGCGCGTTGCACAGATCAGATCTCAGATTGCAAACAGCACCTCCGAGTTTGACACCGAGAAGCTGCAGGAAAGACTGGCCAAACTGGCTGGCGGCGTAGCAGTCATCAAGGTTGGCGCTGCGACCGAGATCGAGATGAAAGAGAAGAAACTGCGCATTGAGGATGCTTTGTCCGCAACCAAAGCTGCTGTTGAGGAAGGCATCGTTGCAGGTGGCGGCACCGCTCTGATCAACGCAATCCCAGAGGTTCAGAAGCTGGTTGACAACCTGGACGGCGACGAGAGAACCGGCGCAAAGATCGTTCTGAAAGCGCTGGAAGAGCCTGTTCGTCAGATCGCCATCAACGCTGGCGTAGACGGTTCGGTCATCGTCAACACCCTGCTCACCTCCGGCAAGATCGGCTACGGCTACGACGCTTACAACGAGACCTACGTCGACATGATTCCGGCCGGCATCGTTGACCCAACCAAGGTTACCCGTTCCGCTCTGCAGAACGCCGCTTCGGTTGCTGCGATGGTTCTGACCACCGAGTCGCTGGTTGCTGACCAGAAGGAAGACAACGAGCCTGCTGGCGCTCCTGCCGGCATGGGCGGCATGATGTAATCCGCAAAGAAAATATGAAATACAAAAGGGAGGACAGCGTTGAGGCTGTTCTCCCTTTTTGTTGACGTTAAAAAAAGCGCCCACATGTGAATGCGGGCGCTTTTCGATTGCAAATTATCTTCTCTGACCAAAAATGGACATGATATCGAACGGCATATCGTCGTCGTCCTCGTCCTCCTGGTCATTGTGGCTGTCCTTCTGATCCTGCTTTGGTGCATCGGAGGAGGAAGCCGCCTTGAAACGGTAGTCCGGGATGTCAAAGTTTTTATCCAGCTCGAATCCGGTCGCGATGACGGTGACAACCATCTCGTCATCCAGCGTATCGTCGAAGGTAACGCCGAAGATGAGGTTGACGTCAGGATGCGCGCAGGCACGGATCATATCGGCTGCCAGGTTGACCTCGTCCAGCTCGATATCCGAAGGAGCGGTAATGTTGAGGATAACCCTCTCCGCACCGTCGATGGAGGATTCCAGCAGTGGAGAAGAGATCGCCGCTTTGGCCGCAATCTCCGCCTTGTCCTTGCCGCTGGCGCGTCCCATACCCATGTGGGCGGAACCGGCGCCGCGCATGATCTGGCAGACGTCCTCGAAGTCCAGGTTGATAAGACCCGGGGTGTAGATCAGGTCGGAGATGCTCTGTACCGCGTGCTTGAGGACGTTGTCCGCCTCCACAAAGGCGTTGAGCAGGGTGATCTTGGTCTCCGAGACCAGACGCAGACGCTCGTTCTGGATGACAACCAGCGCGTCCACAATCTCTTTGAGGGTGGCGATGCCGCGCTCTGCCTGCTCCATTCTCTTTTTGCCCTCAAACTCAAAAGGCTTTGTAACGACGCCGACGGTCAGGATGTTCATTTCCTTGGCCACCTGCGCGACGACTGGGGCAGCTCCGGTGCCGGTGCCGCCGCCCATGCCGGCGGTGATGAAGATCATCTGGCAGCCCTTGATCGCTGCAGCAATCTCGTCGCGGCTCTCCTCAGCGGCTTTCTGGCCTCTTTCCGGAACGCCTCCCGCACCGCGTCCTCTGGTCAGCCGGTCGCCAATGACAATCTTCTGGCTGGCCTTGGAGTTTTTCAGCGCCTGTGCATCGGTATTGATGGAGATAAATTCCACGCCCTGCATGCCGCCTTCAATCATTCTGTTGACGGCGTTGCCGCCACCGCCGCCAACACCTATGACCTTTATGGTCACTTCTACGCCATCATAATCGTTGTCGAGTTCAAAATTCGCCATCATCTTTTCGTTCCTCCTATGTTTTATCTCCAGCATACAAGATGCAAGCTATCTTTAAAATTTGACTTTATCCAAAGCGTCGCATGATCTAAGATAAGAAAAATAAAAACTCTCCATATATAAATTATCAGATTTCTGTAAATTTTTCAATACATTCTGCGAGAAAAAAAGGCAAATTCTAAAAATAACAAACGCTGTCGCTTCTTGGACTGTATACTTCGACCAAATTCCTTTGCTCACTCATTGACAATCGGGGCTTGGCTCGGCGCATTGTACGCGCCGGATGACGAAGACTGTCCGGTCTGATCACCGTCGTCAGCCGCCTGTTCCTCCCCTTCGGCCTGCTGCTGCGTCTGCGCCTGTGGCTCAGCAACAGCCTGTCCACCCAGCGCTGCTGGGCTCTCATTCATTCCAGCCCCATCCTGGGAGGGGGCTGCCTGCTGTGTACCAACTGCAGTTTCAGGTTGAACAGTCTCCTCGCCTGCTCCCTGCGTTTGCTGAGTCTGGGATGGCTCCTGCTGCGCCTGCTCGGGCGTTTCTGCCGCGCCTGCCGTTTCCGGGGAAGTCTCATCAGTCTGCCCCTGGTCCTGGCCAGTCTGACCGGCTGTGGAGTCCTGCTGCGCCTGCTCCTCTCCTTCTGTCTGCTCAGTGGCTGGAGCCTGCAACGGCTCGGACTGCTGTCCGCCAGCGGTGTTGTCGCTCGGCTGCGGCAGGTTGGCGCCGAAGTCCAGATAGGCATCCTCATTTTTGATCTTATCCACACTGATCGACATGGTGTGCAGCGCGGGCGGGTTGCTGAAATCGAGCGTTCCCTCCTCCGGGACATTCTCGAATTCCTCGTCGCCGCTCTCCTTTGCATCCAGAACCTTGCGGATAAAGCCGACTTTATAGGCCATATCGTTTTCCGAGCCCAACATCAACAGCAGCCTGTCCTCGATCATCACCTCAATGTTCAGCGTATCGCTGACATCGTAGTAGGTGATGTCGGTGAAACCGTTTGCATTGAGCTCTTCATAAACGATCTTCAAAGCCTGCAGCTCCTCCATCAGCGCCTCGCTGCCTACCTCCTCTCGCAGATAGCTGCCTGTGCTGTAGACAAGCCCCGTCGGCAGCCCAATGATGCGCGGCGTCGACTCCGGCAGTGCCAGCACGCCGGTTTCCAGCACCTTGCCGGTGGTGGAGAGAAGGGTGAAGCCTTCAAGGGTGTAAACCGCTCCCAGGACCTCCTCCTCCTCAATCTCCACCTTCAGGGTTGTTGGAAACTGCCGGGATATTTTGACCGAACGGATGTACGGCAATTTGCCTCGCAGCGTTTTTTCCGCGTTCGAGATATTGATACGAAAGAGGCTTTCCCCTTCCTCGGCGCCGATTTCATCGATGATCTGCTGCTCGCTGTAAACACTGCAGCCGGTCACCTGGATCTTATCCAGTTTAAAAAAGACGGTGTAGCACATCACAAAGACGATGGCCAGGCAGAATGCCGCAAGCAAAATGTAGTGGAACAGATACTTGCGCAGTTTGCGCAGCTTTTTGCCCTTTGGCGAGCTGCGGGATTTTACTTCCGGCATTCCAAAACCTCCTTCCCATCCTTTTCCAATTCCTTTTATTGCCAGCGCGGACTCAAGCTCTTGGGAAGTTTTCCTTTACTGGAAGGCTTTGTCCGCGCATGATATTCCGTTTTATTTGTTTTCGATGCGGGTGATCCGCGCGCCTAAGGTATTGAGCGTTCCGTCCAAATCCTCATAGCCGCGCAGCACATGGCGAATTTCTTCGATCACCGTTTTGCCCTGTGCGCCCAGCGCAGCCGCCACCAGTGCGGCCCCGCCGCGCAGGTCGGTGCAGCGCACCCGGGCGCGGTGCAGCTTGGGAACGCCCCGCACCACCGCCACTCTGCCCTCTGCCTTGATGTCCGCGCCCATGCGGCACAGCTCCCAGGCATGTTTAAAGCGGTCCTGAAAGATATTCTCGATAAAAATGGTGGTGCCCTGCGCCGTGCAGGCCGCCGCCATCACCGGCGCCAGCGCGTCGGTCGGGAATCCGGGGTACGGCATGGTCGAGATGCTGCTGACCGCCCGCAGGGGCTTGTCGCAGCGCAGCAGGATGCTCTCCTTCTCGATCTGCATCGAGCACCCCATCTCCTCAAGCACCGGCAGCACCGCGCTCAAATGCTCCGGGCAGACGCCGCGCAGCAGCACCTCGCCCTTTGCGATGGCGCAGCAGCACAGATAGGTGACCGCGACGATGCGGTCCGGGATAACCCGGTACCGGCAGCTGTTCAGATGTTTCACACCCTCGATGGCGACCGTGCCGTCGGGCAGGATGCGAATCTTGGCCCCGCAGGCGTTGAGGAAGCCTGCCAGGTCGATGATCTCCGGCTCCCTGGCCGCGTTGCGGATCACCGTCTCTCCCCTGGCCATGCAGGCTGCCAGCATGATGTTCTCGGTGGCGCCGACGCTTGGGAAGGGCAGGGTGATCTGCGCTCCATAAAGTCCATCCGGCACGCTGCACGCAAGGCTTCCGCCGTCCTCCTGGATCTGCACGCCCAGCTTTTTCAGCGAGGACAGGTGCAGGTCGATGGGGCGCGGGCCCAGCTCACAGCCTCCTGGATAGGTGATTTTTGCTTGTTTGCACCGGGAGATGATCGCCCCCAAAAAGACGATGGAGGAGCGCATCTCCCGCATCAGCGAGTCCGGGATGTCCCAGACAAAGGGACCTTCTGCCTTGACCGAAAGGACCCTGCGCCCGCCGCTGTCGCTCTCCCACCAGGTTTTGCAGCCCAGATGCCGCAGAATGTTCTGCGCGGCACGGATATCCGACAGGTCGGGGCAATTTTCAATTTCGCATTCATCGCACAGCAGGGATGCCGCCAGGATGGGCAGCGCCGCGTTTTTGGCGCCGTGCACCCAGACCTCTCCCTCCAGCTTGTGCATGCCGTCCACTATGTACCGATCTGTATCCATCGATTCACCCGCCCTTTCCACAGGTTTTTTGCTTGATTCCGAGTTCGACCACAGATTCCGATGTGGCCTCTACAAAGCTATCCTATGCTTTCCAGGCGGGTTTGGTCCCTTTCGGATCGATTTGCCCGGGCGATCCGGGCGTTTTTTCTTTTTTATTTTGCAGATCGCAGCAGGCGCATCAGTTCTTCATAGATGCGCTCGTTTGCGTCGATCATCGCAAGCTTCTGAGCGTTTTGTCCCAGCCGCCGCAGGCGCTGCGGGTCGCGGGCAAGCTCCTCGACGGCGCCGCACAGCATTTCGCCGGTCAGGTCCTTCTCCTCAATCAGCAGCGCGGCCTCGTTTTTGACCAGCACCATACCGTTGTGGTACTGGTGATTTTCCGCCACATTGGGCGAGGGAATCAGGATGGACGCCCTGCCAGCCGCCTCCAGCTCCGAAAGGGTGGATGCGCCGGCCCGGCAGATGACTAGGTCCGCCGCCGCCAGGCAGTCGTCCATGTCGTGGATGTATTCCCGTATATCGATGTCGGGATTGTTCTGAAAGTTGGCCCCGCGCTCCCTGAGCATCTCCGGGAAGTCCTCTACCCCATACTTGCCGGTGGCGTGAATTTGGTGGATTTTGCCAGTAAAGGGATTTCCCGGTTTGGTGTGCCAGGCAATCAGATCGGCCATCGCCTGGTTTAAGCGGTGCGCGCCCTGGCTGCCACCAAAGGAGACGATGCACAGCTTGTCTGCCACCCCGAGCTTCTTTCTGGCCTTTTCCCGGTCGGCGTAGACAATCGACTCCCGCACCGGGTTGCCAACCACGACCTCCTTGCAGTTGGGGTGCAGATACTTCTTTGCCTCCGGCACCGCCAGTAAAATCTCGTCGACATAGCGCGAGAGCAGCTTGGTGGTCACCCCGGGGAAGGCGTTGGACTCATGGGAGACGGTCCTGATGCCCAGTTGGGCCGCCTTGCGCAGGATCGGCCCGCTGACATATCCGCCCGTCCCCACCACAAGGTCGGGGCCAAATTTTTGAATCAGCCTTTTGGACCGCGCCGAAGCGGTGGTCAGGTAAAAGACCGAAGAGATGTTGTATTTGACATTGAACCAGGTCAGCCTGCGCTGAAAACCCTTGATGGTGATCGGCGCAAAATCAAACCCCGCCTGCGGCACCAGTTTGGCCTCCATCCCCTTGGGATTGCCGGCAAACAGGATCTGCGCCTCCGGCTGCTTTGCCCGGATGGTGGAGGCGATGGCGATGGCTGGATTGATGTGGCCGCCGGTTCCCCCACAGGCAAACAGTATTTTCATCCTCTGACCATTCCTTTCAGAATGTATTTTTTCGCGTGGACGACTGGCCGCCGTCACTCTTTTTCATAGTTGCCCTGCCGCGACACCGCCAGCAGAATCCCCAGCTCGCCCAAAATCATACACAGCGAGGTGCCTCCGTAGGAAAACATCGGCAGGCTGATGCCGGTGTTGGGGATGGTGTTGGTGACAACGGCGATGTTCAGCATCGCCTGCATGCCAATCTGGGTAGTGATGCCCACCGCAATCAGCATGCCGAAGCGGTCCTTTGCGTGCAGAGCGATGGTGTAGCCGCGCCAGATCAGCAGGGCGAACAGAATAATGATCAGCGTCGCACCGACAAAGCCCAATTCCTCACAGACGACCGCGAAGATAAAGTCGTTCTGCACCTCCGGCAGATAGAGCTGCTTCTGGCGGGACTCGCCCAGGCCGACGCCCAACAGGCCGCCCGAACCGATGGCCATCAGCGACTGCTTGGTCTGGTAAGCGCCCGCGTCGCTGGTGGAAAAGGGGTCCAGCCAGTAGGTCAGGCGGACCAGAACGTGGGCAAATCGGTCGGAGAAAAAGCTCCACATGGTAAAGACCATCGCCGCGATGCCGGCAAGTCCTGTCACGCCGACGCCGATGAGGTGCTGAATCTTTGCGCCGCCGACAAAAAGCATTGCGACAGTGATGCCGGCCAGAAGGATAGTGGCCGACAGGTGCGGCTGGAATACAACGACCACCGCCAAAGCGCCGAACAGCGCCAGGTAGCGCAGCGTGCCCATCCACAGATTGTTCATCTTGTCCTGGTCCTTGCTCATCAGGTGGGCAAACAGCAGGATCAGCGCAAATTTGCCGATCTCGGACGGCTGGAAGTTGACCGGGCCGATACTGACCCACCTTCTCGCGCCGCCCTCGGCCTCAAACAGGTAGGCCATCATGCACAGGCCGACCGACGCAAAATACAGCGGCCACACAAATTTGCGCAGCCAGTGATAGTTGACAAAGGACGCAGCGATCATGCCGGCGACGCCGATGATCGACCATCGGATCTGACGGCCGATGTAGTAAAAGCTGCTGCCCACATAGTAATAGGCGCGGGCATAGCTTGCCGAAAACAGCATGACCAATCCAAAACCCAACAGCGCCAGCACCAACAGCAAAAACGGCATATCAAAGTCGCCCCAGATATAGAGGGGGGCTTCCTTTGTCCGCAAGCTGCTCTTACTGCTGCGATATCTGGATTCCTTCTTTTTTCCGGTGGAGGAGCTCCTGCCCGGGTAGGCAACTACGTTGTCCCCCGCATTAGCTCTGCTCGCGCCGGAGATGCGCCTTCTGTTTAAAGCGGGATTGCTTCTGTTTTCTCTCAACCACTTCGCCGCCTTTCTTTTTTTGCAATGCTTATAATACCAACAAAACGGCTATCAGACATCCCACCGCTGTCACAGCGGAGAAGACCGCGACGATCTTCACCTCGCTCCAGCCGGACATCTCAAAATGGTGGTGGATCGGCGCCATCTTAAAGACGCGCTTGCCGGTCAGCTTGACGCTGCCGATCTGGATGATATCCGAGAGGGTCTCCACCACATACACAATGCCGATGAATACCAGCAGCAACGGACGGCGCAGGCCAAAGGCCAGCGCGACCACCATGCCGCCCAAAAACAGGGACCCGGTGTCCCCCATGAACACCTTTGCCGGGTGAAAATTCCACACCAGGAATCCCAGACAGCCGCCGGCCAGCGCCGCGGCCAGCAGATTCATCTGGGAGAAGCCAGCGATAGAGGCGATCACCATAAAGCCCATCGCGGCCACCATTGTCACCGAGGCGTCCAGTCCGTCGATGCCGTCGGTCAGATTGACCGCGTTGACTGTGCCGACGATGATAAAGAGCATCAGGGGATAATAGAAAATCCCGATGTCCAAATCCCCGATAAAGGGCAGCCAGAAGCTGGTGGTGGGCGCAAAGATCTGCTGCGCCGCCAGGTAAACCACCGCCACCAGCAGCTGCGCCAGCGACTTCTGCCCGGCCTTCAGGCCAAGGTTCTGCTTTTTCACAACCGAGATGTAGTCGTCCAGAAAGCCGATCAGGCCGAATGCCAGCGCCATCAGCAGCCCGCCCCACAGGTAAAAGCTGCCCGCGGCGGAGGCGTCCGCCACTCCCTGCTCCGAAAGCTCGAGGGTAAGCCATCCCGCCAAAATGGCGATGGTGATGCCGGCGATGAACATGATGCCGCCCATGGTCGGCGTGCCCTGCTTGGATTTATGCCAGGCCGGGCCGATATCCAAAATGGTCTGTCCGAAATGCAGCCTGCGCAGAAAGGGAATCAGCCACATGCCGATCACCGAGGTAATCAGAAACGCGCTGACCACCGTCACCAAAAGTGCGATAAAATTCATTGTTGTATGTCAATCCTTTCCTTTGATGCTCACAAAATCCCGCATTAAAAGTGTTCGTACAGGCGCGAGAGCACCTCTTCCAGCTTCATTCCCCTGCTGGCTTTCAGCCAGAGGATATCGCCTTTTTTGATCATCGACAGCAGGAAGTCGGCCATCTCCTCTTTTGTCTCAAAATAGTATACCTTTTTGCGGCCGCACGCTTCCCGTGCGCCCTTGGCCGCGTCCACGCTGTGTTTGCCGCAGCAGATGACGATATCGATGTCCTCCCGGACCGCGCACTGGCCGGCCTCATAGTGGGCCTGCGGCGCGTAATCGCCCAACTCCAGCATGTCGCCCATGATGAAAATCTTTCTGCAGGCCCCTTTTGCCGGGCGCTGCATTGAGCCGAAGGCGTGGATAGCGGCCTTCATCGAGTCCGGACCGGCGTTGTAGCAGTCCTCTACCACGCAGATATCCTTGCGGTGGACCACCCGCTGACGCATGCCGGAGGGTTTATAACGGGTCAGCGCGTCCAGAATAACCGGCGGCTGCATTCCAAACTCCCTGCCCACCGCAAAGGCTGCCAGGGCGTCCAGCACGTTGTGGCGGCCAAAGGTGGGGATCATCGCCGGGTACTCCTGTCCCTCGCTGACGATGGTGAAGGTGGTACGGCCGTTCTCCTCGTAGATTTCCTTTCCCCTGACCTCGCAGCTTTCGCTGTCGATTCCGTAGTAAATCTTTTTCATCTGAGGGCAGTCCAGACCGGCAAGCAGGTCGTCGTCCCCGTTGAGAATGAGCGGCGAGCCCGGCTTCATTCCCTCTATTATTTCCATCTTTGCCTTTAAAATGCCTTCCCGGCTGCCAAGATATTCGATGTGCGCCTCCCCGATATTGGTGATGACGGCTGCATCGGGCTTGGCACAATGGGTCAGGTCAGAAATTTCTCCAAAATGATTCATGCCCATCTCGACGACTGCCGCCTGGATAGTCTCGTCCAGGGTCAGCAGCGTCTTGGGCAGGCCGACGCGGTTGTTTAGATTGCCCTGCGTCTTCATCGTCTCGTACTGGGCGCTGAGCACCTGCGCGATCATCTCCTTGGTGGTCGTTTTGCCCGCGCTTCCGGTGACCGCTACCATGCGGAACTGGAACTTGCTGCGGTAGTAGGCCGCCAGGTCCAGAAATCCGCGCTCGGTATCCTGGCAGACAATCAGCTGCTCCTTCGGAATATCCGCGCAAAACTCCTCCACGCCTTTTTTGTCGACCAGCGCATAACGCGCCTTGTTGCGCAGCGCGGCGCCGACATACTGATGCCCGTCAAAAATCTCGCCGCGCAGCGCGACAAACAGACAGCTGTCCCTATCCTCGTCCTCCGGCTGAGGGCGGGAGTCGGTCGAAACCGAAGTGATTTTTCCCTTATGATTTAAAAAATATTCCTCTGTGCATCCGACGGCTTTTGCCACTTCGCCCAATGTCATTGGCCTCATTGTGTCTACACCCTCCGTAAAACTTTTTACCCAGGGGCTTCCTGACAAGCAAACCCCTGCAAGGAATCATTATAACACATTATAGCTTAAATGAAATCCTTTTTCTGTAAAATTCTGCCGCCGTTTTTCCCTTCTCTTTGTGCGGACTGCAAAACCGCATAGCCTTCCTGCACAATCTGGCGTTCATCAAAGTAAACCGTCCGGTCCGCCAGCACCTGATAATCCTCGTGTCCCTTTCCGGCCAGCAGCAGAATGTCCCCTCCGCGGCAGTTCTGCAGCGCCCACAAAATCGCTTCGCGCCGGTCCGGAATCACCCGCATACGATGTTTGTCGTTGCAAAATCCGGCCAGGGCGTCCTCGAAAATCTGCTCCAGCGGTTCCTCCCGCGGATTGTCCGCCGTCATCACCACGAGGTCAGCGCCCTGGCACACCGCCTTCAGCATCAGGGGGCGCTTGGTGCGGTCCCTGCGTCCTGGACAGCCGAAGACTGTCAGCAGCCTGCCCTTGCAGAAACCGCGCAGCATCTGCAGGACCTTTGTCAGGCTGTCCGGCGTGTGGGCGTAGTCGCGGATGACGGTGATGCCGTCTTGGCTCAGGCAGACCTCCGTCCTGCCGGGAACCCCTTTGCAGCTGCACAGCGCCGCCACGCTCTCCTGCAGTGAGTAACCGCAGTGCAGCAGCAGTCCCACCGCTGTCAGCATATTTTCCACCGAGAAGCTGCCAGGGAGTCCGAGGCTCGCCTCGCACCGTTCCCCATTGTAGCAGACGGTGCAGCTGCAGCGGTCGGCCTGCAGAGAGATATTCTCTGCGTGAAGTTCTGCATCTGCCGGACCAAAAGCGGTAACCGGATATTCTCCCCGCTCGGTCAGCTCCCGGTAAAGGCGCTGGCCGTAAGCGTCTGCGGTGTTGACCACCGCCGCGCCGCACTGGGAAAACAGTTCCCGTTTGGCCTGAAAGTAGCTTTCGACATCGCCGTGGTAATCCAGATGTTCCGGTGTAAGATTGGTAAAGGCGGCACAGGCAAAGAAGCACCCGTACAGCCGCTTTTGCTCCAGCGCCTGGGAGGAGGCCTCCATCACCACATGGGTGCAGCCGCATTGAAGCATCTGGGCCAGCAGCTCCTGCAGCTCCCAGGCGTCGGGGGTGGTATAGCGCGCGGGGATGGACTGCTCTCCCACCCGGTTGCAGATGGTGCCGATCAGCCCCGCCTTGACCCCCAGCTGGATCAGCGCGTGATGTGTGAGCCAGGCCGTGGTGGTCTTGCCGTTGGTGCCGGTGACGCCCAGCAGCTTGAGCTTTCTTGCCGGGTAGCCAAAGAAGGCCGCGCACAGCCGGGCATAAACGATTCGCGTATCCGGGAACAGGAGCTGATTGGGCACCCCGCAGTCCCGCTGTGCCACCACTAAAATTGCGCCGCGCTGCAGCGCCTGGACAACATAGTTGTGCCCGTCGGTCAGGCTGCCGGCAATGCACACAAAGACGCTGCCGCGCCGCACCTGCCGCGAGTCGCAGGTGACCGAAGTCACCTGCTGGGCGGGAAGCCGGTTACCCGGCAAGATCTCCTCAAAGAGCTGCTGTAGGTCCATCCACGTTCACCCTTTCCCGGCATGGCCGGTCGATTTACTGTGTTTGCTCGGTGGTCTGCTCTGCTTCCCCTGTCTGCTCCGCCTGCTCGGCTTCCTCCTGCTGCTGCAGGGCATCCGGGTCGATATTGACCGTTACGATCGAGCCGATTTCCGCGCTGGAACCAGCCGGTGGCTCCTGGGTGACGATGATTTCTTCCTCGCCGTCCGGAACCGAACCGACGATATTGATGTTGAATCCGGCGTTGGTGATCAGCTGGTTTGCATCCGAAACGCTGCGTCCCACAACGTCCGGCACAGTGCCGTTGCTGTTGGCTTCGCTCTCATCGGTGTAGAGGATGACCGTGCCGCCGTACGGCAGGGTCTTGCCCGCCTCCGGGACCTGTTTGATAACCGAAATGCCTTCGCCGACAATCTCGGTCTTCAAGCCCGCCTTGCGAATTTCAGCCTGCGCCTCATGCGGTTTGGCAGTAACATAGGTGCCGACGGTGACGTCGCTCTGCTCCGCCTGTTCCTCCTCGGTAAAGCTCGGCTCGTAGCCGAGGTAAGGCAGAATGTCCTCCAGCATGGCGCCGACAACCGGGGCCGCGATGGTCGAGGACTGCGCGTCGCCGACAACCGGCTCATCCAGCGCGACCAGAATGGCGATCTGCGGGTCATCCGCCGGGGCAAAGCCCAGGAAGGAGAGCACGTTGCCGTACTGGTTTCCGTCTTCGTCGAAGTTATCCAGCTTTTCGGAGGTGCCGGTCTTGCCGCCGATGCGGTAGCCCGGGATGGCGGCGTTTCGTCCAGTTGCGTCCGAACCGCCCGAGACAACCTGCTCGCCCATATAGCAGATCTTGGCGGAGGTCTCCTCCGAAATGACCTGGCGGCGAGCGGTTGGCTCGGTAGTCTCGACGATATTGTGGTCCGAATCGATGATCTGTTTGACGATGTAAGGCTGCATCAGGTCGCCGCCGTTGAGCGCCGCGGACAGCGCCGTGATCAACTGGATACCCGAGACCTTGAAGGTCTGGCCGAACGAGCTGGAGCTCAATTCCGCGATGCCCATATCGTCCAGTGTGTAGTACATTCCTTCATTATCCGCTTCACCCGGCAGGTCAATGCCGGTCAGGTCGCCCAGACCAAAGCGGTCAAAGTAGGTGGTGAAGTTTTCCGCACCAGTCTGCTGGCCGACCTCGATAAGGGCCGGGTTGCAAGAATGCTTCATAGCCTCTACCAGTGTCTGCATATCGTGACCGCCGTTAGTACGCTTCCAGCAATGAATTCGGTTTCCCGCTACCTCTTTATATCCCATGCAGTAGAACATCGGGACATCCATCGGTACGCTGCCGGTGTCCAAGGCTGCCGATGCGGTGATGATCTTAAAGACCGAACCCGGCTCATAGGGGTCGGAGATGACCTTGTTTCTCCACTGGCGGTTCTGCTCGTCGAGCAGCCAATCGCTGAATTCCTCCTCGGTCAGGCCGCCGTTGAGGGCGCGGGCGCGCAGGTTTTCGGTCAGCAGGTCGTTGGCGGTGATGTCCGACAGCTCCAGCGCCTCCTCCGGCTGGGTTGAAGTCGAAACAGTCTGGGTATCCGTTTCGGTCGTTTCCTCGGTGTTCTCGGTCGAGCCCGACTGGTTGACGCCTTCCTGGTTTTGTGTCTGCTCGGTCTGGGCAGTGGTACCGATGCTGCTTTCCCGCTTCTTTTGAATCTCCTCCTCCAGACGGATGACCGCCTGTTTGTCGGTCAGTTGTCGGGGATTGTTGGGGTCAAAGTCCGGCTTGCTGGCCATCGCCAGAATCTCACCGGTATTGACGTCCATCACGATGCCAAAGGCACGCTCCTTGACCTCGTGCTCGCTGACGGCGATTTCCAGATGCTTCTCCACAAAGTGCTGGATAACCTCATCGATGGTCAGCACCAGCGAGTTGCCGTCCTGCGACTCATATAGTTTTTCATACTGGAACGGCATTTCTCCGTTCTGTCCATTTTTGGCCGAAACGATTCTGCCTTCGGTGCCGGTCAGAATCTTGTTGTAGTACGATTCCAGGCCGTAGGCGCCGCGATTGTCATAGGAATTGACAAAACCGAGTACCGATGCTGCCAGGTCATCGAAGGGGTAAACCCTCTGGGTTCCCTGGCTGAGCGTGATGCAGTTGACATTATTTTCCTGCATGAACAGCTCGATGGCGTCCGCCGTCTCCTTCTCCACGCCGTATTCCAGCACCTCCCAATAAGAGCCGGTGTTTTCGGCGCGTTCGCGGATGGTAGCCTCGTCGGTATCGATCAGCGAAGGCAGACCTGTTTCCGGGTTGCACAGTACCTGCAGTTCCTCCTCGCGCGTCTCTGCATTGGAGCTTAAATTCGCCGGTTCAAAAACAACGTCCCACACCGTCTTGCTGGTGGCCATCGTCTTCATGTTGGTGTCGTAGATGGACCCGCGGTGCGGCTCGATAATGGTATCCTTGAGCTGCTGGTTGAGCGCCATCTGCTTATAGTAGTCCCCATCAATAATCTGCAGATAGAACAGCCGGCCGATCAGCACCGCGCTGCACACCACGCTGAGCACCATGGCCACCACAGCGATCTTCAGTTTTGTGACGTTTTTGGAGAAATTTGCCATCTTTTGTTACCATCCCTTACTTCTGCCAAAAATTTTCCCCTCTGAAACAAAACAAGAGCTAAGACGTCATCACCACTTCTTAACTCCTGTCTGCGGCCCGAGGCCAATCCTGTCATTTGTCGAATTAATCCGACCCCAGGGTGTTTATTCCATTGTATTTTCCGACGGGTTGATATATTCCATCAAGGAGGAAACGGCCGCCTTCAGCTGATCCAGCAGGGAGGGGTTGAGATTTTCCACCTCATCCACACTGTCTCCATCGGAAAAGCTGACATAGGTCACCTGATCCTCGCGCAGCTTGGACATTCCCATCTCTCTGGTAGCCACTGTCTCGATGTTGCTCAGTGCCGTCGAGCTTTCCAGCTCCGCGCTTAAGGTCCGGTAATCGGACTGCAGCAGCTCGAGTTCCTGGGTGCTGCTGGTGATCTGCATGGTCACCTCGGTGATCGCGACCTGGCTGAAAATGATGCCCAATATCCCCGCAAAAAAAACGGTGATGCAGGCTGCTGCTTTCATCACAAAATATCTTGTCTGTCTGGCCTGCCGTTTTTTCTCGACGACGCGCAACTTCGGTTTTTGTTCCGGAGCGCGGCGCTGGGTTTCAAACCGCTCAAAATCGTACGCTAAATTGCTTTGCATTGCCATGGCAACCGACCACCTTTTTCTTCATATTGAAAGCGAATCTCAGCTCTCCAATTTTTCCAAGACCCGCAGTTTTGCACTTCTGCTGCGATTGTTTTGTTCGATTTCTTCCGGCGTTGGCTCAATCGGCTTTTTGGGAACCAGCTTTGCCCGCGGCTTTTTGCCGCAGACACAGACCGGAAACTCTGGCGGGCAGGTGCAGCCAATCGTGTAGGAATGGAACATCTGCTTGACAATTCGGTCCTCCAGCGAGTGGAAGGTGATGATGCAGAACCTGCCGCCCGGGTTCAGCCGCTCAAAACTGCCCTCGATGCACTCTTTGAGGTAATCCAGCTCGTGGTTGACCTCGATGCGGATTGCCTGAAAGGTCTGCTTTGCCGGATGTCCTTTTCCGCGCTTCGCGGCCATTGGCAGTGCCTGCTTAATCAGGTCGACCAGCTCAAAGGTTGTTTCCACCGGCTTTTCTTCCCTGGCCTGCACGATGGCGGCGGCGATGCGCGGGGCAAATTTTTCTTCGCCGTAGTCGCGCAGGATGCGGATGAGCTCCTCCTTCGAATAGGTGTTGACCACATCGTAGGCGCTCAGCCCCTGCTGGCTCATGCGCATATCCAGGCGGGAATCAAAATGGTAGGAAAATCCCCGCTGCGCCGTATCCAACTGGCGGGAAGAAACGCCGAGGTCCAATAAAATTCCATCCACCCGGTCGATGCCAAGGGTATCGAGAATCTGCGGAATATCCTTAAAATCTCCCCGCACCACCTGCGCGGCCGGGTAGGGCGACAGGCGCTGGGTGGCTGTCTGGATCGCATCCGGATCCTTGTCGATGGAGATGAGCCTTCCGCCCTGCTGCGGGTCGAGTCTCCTGGCAATCTGGGAGGAGTGTCCCGCCCCACCTGCCGTGCCGTCGACATAAATGCCGTTTGGTTTTATGTTCAGGCCCTCTATTGACTCCTGCAGCAGCACCGACACATGCTGAAATTCCATCTGATCGCCTCCAGCGTTTTGATCGATTTTATCAAAATAAAAAAATGAAGAAATTTGCAAGGTTAAAAATCAAGCTCGTCCATCGTCTGGGCAATCATCTCGGAGGTGACCTCTCCGCACATCTGTTCCCACTTCTCCTGATCCCAGATTTCCGCGCGGTTGGAAGCGCCCACGATGACAAGGTCCTTCTGCAGCTTTGCGTACTGGCGCAGGTTTTGGGGGATGAGAATTCTCCCCTGCTTGTCCGGCTGCACCTGGGTGGCGCCGGCAAACAGAAACCGCTGCAGGGCTCGCGCTTTGGAGAGCGGGAGGTTGTTGAGCTTCTGGGTCAGCTTGTCCCACTCCTCATTGGAGTAGACAAAGAGGCATTCATCGCCCAAACCTTTCGAGAGGATAAAGCTTTCGCCCAGGTCCTCGCGCAGCTTTGCCGGGAAGTTGACCCTTCCTTTGGTATCCAGGCTGTGCTGGTATTCCCCGATCAGCATTGCTACACCACCTCAGCGAACATCCTTTCGGCAGGCCATGCGTCCCCTCCCACTGGGCTGGGACGTGAGGGGAATGCTCCCCCTTTGGGCACCGAAACTCACTACTTTTCCCCACTTCTCTCCACTTTGTAATTATTATATCTTTGTTTACAAAAAAAAGCAAGTCTTTTTGCAATTTGCAGCGCAATAATTTCGCGACAAAAAGCGCGTTTTTGCCACAATTTCTGTATATTTTCCAGCATTTTCCTTCTGTTTGGAAAAGTATTTTTATCCACAAAAGCAAATTACCACAGGATAAATGTAAAGTTTCAGCCTGTATTGCTCTCCCCACCTGAAGGTTCCTTTTCTCTTTTGGGGCTACCTGTTTTTTTCAGATGAAAACAGGTAGCCCCACTTTGTGCTCAAAAGAAGCGCTTTTTCATGTCCAGCAAATCAACTAAAGAAATCTTTTGCTCCCCCCTTTCTGTTATGAGCATTTCACAAGCTATCAGAAAAATCGATAACAGTGCCCGATGGCATTAAAAATATCAATTGACGTTCGCTTGACTTTGGCTGGATTTTTCCTTACTCTTATTTTGTTAAGAAAATCAAGCCTCCACCAAGGCATTTTGTAAGAGAAAAGAGAGAAACAAGAATGGAATTAAAAAAAGACCTTCCCGAAGTTTTCAGCGAATTCAGCGAGATGCGTCAGAAATCCTTCATGGCTGCCTACGAGTTGAAGCAGAAAAACATTCCCTTCGTCGGCACCTTCTGCACCTACTTCCCGCAGGAGATTGCGATGGCGATGGGAGCCTGCGTCGTAGGCCTGTGCTCCACCTCGGATGAAACCATCCCGGACGCGGAAAAGGACCTGCCGCGCAACCTCTGCCCGCTGATCAAATCCAGCTACGGCTTTGCCAAGACCGACAAATGCCCTTACTTCTACTTCTCCGACCTGATTGTCGGAGAGACCACCTGCGACGGCAAGAAGAAGATGTACGAATACCTCGGCCAGTTCAAGCCGGTGTACACCATGGAGCTGCCAAACTCCCAGAGCCCCGAGGGCCTGGAGCTGTGGACCAAGGAGATTATCAAGCTCAAGGAAAAGCTGGAATCCCACTTTGAGACCACCATCACCGACGAGGCAGTCCGCGAACAGGTCAAGGTCATGAACGAGGTCCGCCGCGCGATGAAGGAATTTTACGCGCTGACCAAGGTTGAGCCGATTCCGATTCTGGGCCAGAACCTGTTCAGTGTTCTGTACGGTTCCTCCTTCCGCTTTAATAAGGTCAAGCTGCCGGACGAGATCCGCGCGGTCGTCGCCAAGGTCAAGGCGGAATACGCGGAAAACCCAAACAAGTATCCAAAAGCTCCCCGCATCCTGGTCACCGGCTGCCCGATCGGCGGCGGCGCTTCCAAGTGCGTGAAGGCGATTGAAGATAACGGCGGACACGTCGTTGTCTTTGAAAACTGCTCCGGCGCCAAGTCCTTTGACAAGCTGGTGGACGAGGACGCACCGGACATCTACCGCGCCATCGCCGAGCGGTACCTGAGCATCGGCTGCTCGGTCATGACCCCCAATCCAAACCGTTTGGAGCTGCTGGGCCGTCTGATAGACGAGTATCGCGTCGATGCCGTGGTCGAAATCACCCTGCAGGCCTGCCACACCTACAACGTCGAGACGCTGGGCATCAAGCGCTTCGTCAACGAGGTCAAGGGCATCCCCTACATGGCGGTTGAGACCGACTACTCCACCGCTGACATCGGTCAGCTCAATACCAGAATGGCCGCCTTCATCGAGATGTTGTAGCCATGCTGACATTAGGAATCGACTCCGGCTCCACCACCACCAAGGGCGCGCTGTTTGACGGGGAGAAGGTCGTTCGCACCGCCATCCTCCCCACCTCGGCCAATCCAAAGGAAAGCATCGGGCGGCTTTATCAGATGCTGTACAATCAGGATGTGGCCTACACCGTATCCACCGGATACGGGCGCGAACTGTTGGATCAGGCCGACAAACAAATCACCGAAATCACCTGCCATGCAAGAGGCGCAGCCTTTTTAAACCCCAATGTCCGGGCGGTCGTGGACATCGGCGGACAGGACTGCAAGGCCATCCTGCTGGACAACGGGTTAAACGTCGTGGACTTCATCATGAACGATAAATGCGCAGCCGGCACCGGCCGCTTTATCGAGGTGATGATGCGCATCCTGGAAGAGGACATCAACAACATCGATCAGTTTGTGCAGGGACACCAGCCCATCAATATCACCAGCATGTGCACCGTCTTTGCCGAAAGCGAGATTGTGAGCCTGCTGGCCAAGGGCGCCGACAAGGGGGATATCGCGCTGGGCATCATCAATTCGATCTGCCGCAGGACCTCCTTCTTCGCCCAAAAGCTCAACCTGACCGGTGAGATCTTTTTCAGCGGCGGACTGGCTCGCTTTGAGATCTTCCGCTCCACCCTGGAGAGTTACTTAAAAATCCCGGTCAGCACTTCCCCGCTTTCCCAGTACGCGGGCGCGATCGGCGCAGCGGTCATCGGGTTTAACAAAGCAAAGAGGATGCAATCTTAAAACAAACAGCAAAAAGGACTTGCCAACAAAATTGGCAAGTCCTTTTTTACTGTTTCTTTATTTTGTCAAGTCCGCCCGCAGGGAATCATTATCCCAGGACAGGATGGCGGTGGCTTCCGGTTCCACTTCCATCACCATCATTATGGACATCATCTCCCCTGCCGGAATCTCTGCATAATACGGATCGTACTGCTGCCAGGCTGAAAAGATGCTGTCGATCACCTCGCAGTCGCCGTACTCCACATCGGTATAAAAAGTACCATTGGGGTTGAAGAAACTGTTTGTTGCATAGTTGTTGTAAAAAGTTCCCGCCACCAGGTAATAATCGTACCGATCGGTGTCCACCAGACTGTAATCGCCGGTGCAGATGTCCAGCTCCTCCCCCTCCAGCTTCTGCAGCACCAGCAGCTCTGTGGGGGTGACGTCTTCATAACTGTTCAGCTGAAATTCCGCAAAATTTCCCGCGACAATCGTCAGGCAGATAATGACCGTCACTGTCCAAAACACCGTCTTCAACACCTTCATTCCGCCATCGCCTCCTCTGTGATCTCGACCTGAATCAGCGAAGAAACTTTTTCCACATCAGCCCACTCGGTCTGATCCAGCTGCTGGATGCAGAAAAACATCGACGAGCTTTCCTGCTGCGGTGTCATAAACAGCACGCCTTTCTCCCCAGGCAATTCGCTGCTTCCCTGGTAGGGTACGGTGATTCCCATCTCCTGGGAGACCACATCGTTTAAATTCCAGTTGTCCAGCGGGTAGTAGATGCAGCCGTCCTTCTTCAAATAGCAGTCCAGCTCGTCATAGTCAAAGAACCTTCCGTTCGTCTCCTGCTTCAAAAGCACCATGGTCAGCTCCATCCCTTCCGGGACATCAACGCCGTAGTCCTCGATGATGCCGATCTTTTCTTCATCCAGGGCAATGGTCTGTGCTCCCCGGACCCGATACTGCATACTGTCCTTGGTCTTAAAGACAGAACCAGCCTCCTGCGTCTCCACCCGCATTTCCAACAGCTCCTGCTCGACAGCCCTTCCCATCAATTCAAATAATTTCTGCGCTGTAAAGGACACAAGGACAACCACCAGGACAAAGATAATCAGGTACTGCAGCAGGGCCGTCCCCAACCTGCTTCCCTTTTTCTGCTCCTTGTCGCTGTGCTGTCTAGCGCGATAGCCTGTTCTGAGAGGCTGCTCGCGGCTCAGTTTTGGCTGTTCCAGCTCAACACGCTGCTCTGTACTTACTTCGCGATATTTTTGGATATCGTGGTAGGAGCGGTCCCCATCCAGTTTTTCCGCGTCGTCGTAGCCCCTGGTAAAAGAATTATAGCTGCCGCAGCGCGGGCACAGCTCGTCCCGATCGGTGTCATACTGCTTTCCGCAGGATTGACAGGTTATTTTCATCCGTTTTTCTCCCCTTCTCTAGCACATTTTACCCTTCTTTTTCATAGCATGGAAGGAAACAAAAAGGAAACGAGGTGCTCATCTTGCCCAAAATCTTTTTAAGTCCCTCCACACAACAATACAATCTTTATGTCAACAACGGCAACGAGGAATACTGGATGAACCGCATCGCCGATGCCATGGAACCCTATCTGCAGGCCAGCGGGATCGAGTTTGTGCGCAACGACCCGGACGGCACAGTGGTGGACTCGATCAACCTCTCCAACATGGCCCGCTACGGCATGCACGTCGCCCTGCACTCCAACGCGTCTCCGGAGGGGATGGAGGGGCTTCTGCGCGGCGTCGATGTCTATTACCGTCCCGGCGACAGCCAGAACGCCCTGCTCAGCCAACGCTTCGCCAACATCGTGGTCGAGGAGATGAAGAAGATCTACCCGCTGCCGCAGCGGGTCAACGCCCGCCCCACCAACTATCTGGCCGAGGTCCTGCAGACCTATTCTCCCGCCGTCCTGATTGAGGTGGCCTACCACGACAACCTGCAGGACGCCGAATGGATTCAGCAGAATGTGGAGGCGATCGCCCGAGCCATCGTGCAGGCGCTGTGCACCTATTTTGGCATCCCCTTTGCCGAGCCGCAGCCGGTGCGGCAGGGAACGGTCAACACCGGCGGAGCCAACCTCAACATCCGCAGCATGCCCACCACCGCCTCGACCATTGTGGCGGTCGCACCGAACGGAGCCCAGCTTACCATCTATTCCCAGAGCGGGGACTGGTATGCCGTGCGCTATCAAAACGCGACCGGCTATGTATACGCCCCCTATGTTACAGTCAGCGAATAAAAGAACGGAGGTGCCGTCATGAAAGTTTTTCAATGTTCTTCCGGCGGGATGGTTCCCACCATCCCCACCGTCTTTCCCTCCTGCTACTCCCTGCAGACCGCTGCATCCACGCAGGACAGCGATTACCCGGGAATTTTCCCACTGAGCGCCTCCTATCCACTGGACAGCTCCGCCAGCCATAGCCCGGTGCAAAGCAGTCCTGCCGGCGACTCTCCGACAACCGCGCTCGCTGAGGACAACGCCGCGATTGCCTCAGAACCAGCGGTGCCTGCTGCCTCTGAGGAGAGCCCGTCGATGGAAAATGAGAGCGCCCCATCGCCCGAAGCCGCCACCGAGGTGATCCCAGAGGCAACGTCTTTGCAGGCAGCCCCTTCCATGCCGTTTGAGCAGGCAGTCCCGAACAGTGCCTTCGGCAGCGCGGCCCAGTTTTTACTGCGGGATTCGCAGGCGCAAAACGCCGCAGCTTTATCGCTGCAGCCGCAGGTTGTTTCCGGAAACGATATCCGCTTCACCGGGCAGCAGCTCACCTTTGCACCGAACGGCCTTTACTTTATCTCGCTGCTGCTGAGCGCCCAGGTCGGCACATCCGGCTTTGGCGAGATCATCCCGCAGATTGCAGGGGCGCTGCGCCGCGAATATGCCGCCTACGCCAGCACCTCCTCCCAGTCGGGGACGGCGGGACTTTGCTCCAGCTTTTTGCTCAGCACTGCCGGCCAGCAGCAGCCTCTTTCGCTTGAGCTTATCTTTCACACCAGTGCGCTGCGGGGCGTCCCGGTTCAGGGAAGCCTGACCGCCTTCAAGGTCGGCACTCCTGTCGTCCTCCAATAAAAACTTTACTGGATGCGGCTTTTAAGGCCCGGCAGTTCCTGTTCAATCTTGCAGTTAAACTCGTTCTGCGCGCCGCAGAACGGGCAGTCGACCACCACCTCATAGATCTGGTCAGCGACCAGCATCATCCCGCTGACCTGAACGCAGGTGTCCTCATCGGACAGCGGGCGGTGTACATATTCCCCTTCCTGCGCGGACTGATAGTACCAGGTGAAATTTTTACCGCAGTTCCGGCAGCGGCGTGTATCTTTATAAAGTGCCATGTCAATCATTCCTTTCTTACTGCTTATGCTCTATTATACCATTCTTTTTTCCTCTCTTCCAGTGACCGCAATCATTTTTTGTCATTCTATCCGTTTTATGGTATACTTTTTAAAAAGGATAGAAGATTTTTGCGCTCACATAAGAATTTTCTTTGTTCACACCAGAAAGGGGAATGATTTTGATGACTCAAATTCCGGAGGTTGCCTATACCCATGCGGGAAAATTCCACGCTGACGACGTTTTTTCTGCCGCCCTGCTGCGGATCCTGCGCCCCGACATCCGCTTTGTGCGGGCCATGGGATTGCCGGAGGGCTTTGAGGGTTTTGCTTTTGACATCGGATGGGGCCGGTTTGACCACCACCAGAAGGACGCGCCTGTGCGCGAAAACGGCGTCCCATACGCCGCCTTCGGCCTTCTGTGGCGGGAGTTTGGCCAAACACTGCTGGGAGAGGAAGCGGACAATTTTGACGAACATTTTATCCAGCCGCTCGACTTGGAGGACAATACCGGCTGCGGCCACCCGCTTGCTGCGGCCATCGCCGCCTTCAATCCCTGCTGGGACTCGGACGAGGACCCGGACCAGAACTTTGAAAAGGCGGTGCAGGTCGCGCACGCCATCCTGACAAGAAAGATTGCGGAGGTCAACGGCATCCGCCGCGCCGGTTCCCTTGTGCGCGCCGCCATCTCCCGGATGCAGAAGCACATCGTCGTCCTTGACCGCTACGCCCCGTGGAAGCAGTTTGCTGTCGAATCGGACGCGCAGTTTGTGGTCTATCCTTCCCAGCGCGGCGGGTTCAGCGCGCAGGGCGTCCCGGTAAGCCAGCAGGACAACACCCTGCGCCTACCCTTCCCGGAAAGCTGGGCCGGGCAGCCCGCCGGGGAGCTGCAGCGGCTCAGCGGCATCGCCACTCTGCGCTTTTGCCACAACAACCGCTTCTTAATCTCCGCCGACACCCAAGAGGATGCCATCCAAGCCTGCCTGCTCACCCAACAGGCCGCAAAATAGCACAGACAAAAAGGGAGCGCAAATTCCAAGCAGACGGGATTTGCGCTCCCTTTTCTTTTACATCTTGTCCAGCAGCTGCTGCAGGCAGTCAGCTGCGCCGCTGAGCTGCTCATGGGTCGGCTGTCGGTCATCCTGCAGGCGCATGCGGGCAAGCAGATCCTTTGCCTGGTGCGCCGCCTCGCGCAGAGTTTGCTCCTCCTGCTGTTCCAGACGCCTGTGCGCGCGGTCGGTCAGCTTTTTGAGTCGCTCCATCTCCATAAACAGCGCGTGTTCCCGGCTGACCTCCTCAATCAGCCGGCCAAAGGGCCAGCTCTCGTTGTGCGGGGTGATCACCATCTTCACCGGCAGCTCGATCCCCGCCTTGACCATCTCGTTGAGCAGCTGGTCCAGACGCTTGCCAACCAGTCCGCCCATCGCCATCGCCGGCGTCTGCGGCGGCTCACTCCACACCGGCAGCTCCTCAGCCGGGCTGTAACCCGCCAGCTGGCCCACGGTGAGGCCGAGCTCCCCGTCCTCCACCAGGCGGTAATCAAACTGCAGCCGTTCCAGCAGCGGCAGCAGCGCCTGTGCATTCTTTGCCTGCTCGTGGCGGTAGAGCAGGACAATTTCCTTTTTCGGTACAATCTTCGCTTTCACTGTCATCCTCCTTCTTGTCTTTTTATTGTACCACATTGTCTGCGCTTTTTCCAGCAAAGATGACTAGCTGTTCTCCTGTGTGTGACTTGCCTCCAAGCCTGGGTGGTCGATGATGCATTCGACGTCGGTCTCAAAGGTGCAGTCTTCCACCACCTGCTCAAAATCCTCGTGGTGCTGCTTCCAATAATCCGGCTCCTCCTTACGGATAAATTCGGAATACCGGAAGATGTCGCTCTTTTGCGAAAAGAGTACCTGATCGACCACTTCCTCCACCGTCGATTTGATCCGGGCGGAAACCGCGTTTTGAATCTGCGGGAGCTGATCGATCTCCACCCCGCCGCCCGTCTCGGAGAGGACTTCCTTGATGCCCGCCTCGATTCGGATGGAAAGGCGCAGCACCGGCTTGCCGTCCCGCAGGCTGACCTGCATTGTGCTTTTGCTCTCCTCCAGCTCCACCGAAACGCGGGAGCGTTCCTGCTCTCCAAAATCCACCGTGACGATGGCCCGGCTGAGCTCGTCGGTTGCCCACAGCACCCCGCGCGTCTGATCGATAGAGAGGGTATCAAGCAACTTTCCATCCCGAAAAATTGCCATGCCTGCGATGCGCAACCGTTCCTCACCATCCTGCGATGGGACTGTCTCAATCAGAGGCAGATAGGGCTGTGTGTATTCCCCCTGCAGCCGGTTGACGATATCTTTCAGGGTTGGACGGCCCAACAATCCGTTCTCCTGTCCCTGTTCAACCAGACTTTTCAGCTGAGTGGGACCGCTGTCTCCCTGGGACTGCACCTGGATAATCTCTGCGGCCTCCCCCTGGGCCATCGCCACATACAGCTCCGGGCTGACTTCGTGGTTGGCGTTAAAAAAGTTGAGCACCTTTTCTAATCCCAGCTTGGCGGCGGTCCGCCCTACCACCAGAAAACTGCTATTGCCCAAAAAGACCTCATTGCCGCTGTACCGGCTGACTTCATCAATTGCATCGCTGATCGAGCTTCCCCTCGTCTGCACTACCTGCGTCCTGGAGGAAGATTTTTCTTCCGACTGTGTCTGTGGGGAAAATTGTGACATGGTCAGCACAAAATCTTGGCCATCCACATCCACCCCCACCATCCGGATAATGGTCCGCTCCTTGAGCTCCACAGATTTCATGCACCCGCAAAGGGTCAGCGTTATTCCTAACGCAAACAGAGTCAACAGTAATTTGGATTTTCTTTTCTCATTCACCTTGCTGCACATCCCTTTCCGGGAACAGGGCCTGCCGTTTTTTGTCCCCATTCTCCTTGTTTTTTCTGCGGTAAAGCATCAGCAGGAGCACCACCGGCAGCACTGTCACCAGCAGATAAACCGGCGCGCCGCTGGCAAGCAGGCGGTACATCGTCTGGAAAATCTTGATATTGACCCCTGCCAGCAGCGCAATCAGAAATGCAATGATTTCGTTGACCGCGATGAGCTTTTTGCCGAAGCGCCGCCCCGTCAGCTCATCGAGCATCCGGGTGGCTAAAATCAGATAAAGGGAGGTTCGAATCAGCGCAGTTGCCACCCAGACCGCCACCAGAACAAAATCAAACCGGTAAAAAACATTGGAACCGGAGAGTACAAAAAGGGTATAAATGGGAAAGCTGCGTGTCTCACCGTAGCTGCCCAGAACGGTGATGGCCGCAAAGCCGACCAGCAGAAGGAGGAGGCTGACAACGATGTGGTAGCGCAAAAACGCACCACGCACGTCGGCGGTATTCAGGTGAGAAACCAAAAGGACAAAAGCGATCAGCTCGATGTTCTGGGTAAAATAAAGGAGTGAGGCCTGCAGCACCGGCCCCATTCCTTCATAAAAAGGGGTGATGAGATTGAGCGTATCCACAAAACGCCACAGGCTGCAGCCGACCAGAAGCGACGAGCAGACTCCAACCACCAGCATGATGGCCGCCGAGCGGGTCACCGCTTCCAGCCCCAGCACCACCATGTACAGCACAGAGGCACAGAAGATGACGCTGACCCAAAATACGCTGGCGCGCGGATAGACAGCGCTGGTCAAAAACATGGTGAACTGCGCCGCCGTCTCGGCCGCCACCACCATGCAGCTCAGATAAAACAGCGCCGCCGTCACCTTTCCCAAGCCTGGAGAAAATTGTCGGGCGATCTGCTGCAGATCCATACCCGGACACTGACGGAACAGAAGATAGGCCGGCAGCAGAGCGACGCAGGTCAGCACCCCTCCCAGCAGGATGCCCAGCAGCGCCGGAGTCCCCACCACCGCGTTGTGGGTGTTGGGGACATAGATCAGCAGAATAAACAGCCGGGACAGGATGAGCAGCGCCGCCAGCTGCAAGGCGCCTATTTTGTTCGCGTGTAATTGCTCGCTCATCACTTCTCCTCCTTTTTCAGTCTGCTGCCCGGCAGGTTCTGCACCTTCAGGCGGAAGCGTCCCAACTTTTTCCAGCTGCTACGCCAGAAGTTGTCCCGCATATCTGCCGCCGCGGTCGGGCTGGTCGGCGCCATGACCGGGACACCAAACGATTCCAGCGCACAGAGATTTGTTAAGAGCAGCATGAAGCCGACCGAAATGCCAAACAGCCCCCAGGTGCCGCCCACCACGATAAAGACAAACTTGAGCACCGCCGCCGGTTCATATAATGAGGGCACCACAAAGGAGCTGAGCGCGGTGAGCGCCACCACCATCACCATTGAGGAACCGATGATGCCGGCAGTCACCGCGGCGTCCCCAATGACCAGCGCGCCGATGATGCTGACCGCATGGCCCACCGGGCGCGGCAGCCGCAACCCCGCCTCCCGCATAATCTCGTAGATCAGGTGGATGACCAGTGCCTCGGTCATCATCGAAAACGGCGTCTGCTGCTCGGTGGCAGCGATGTTAAACAGCAGGGTGTCGGGCAGCATCTCTGGGCTGAACACCGTGATGGCCACATACAGCCCCGGCAGAAAGATGGAGATAAAAAAGGCTAGGTACTTGAGCAGCCGGATAAACGACCCATAGTAAGGGCGGTAGGTGTAGTCGTCCATGCTCTGAAAGTTTTCGGAAAAGAGGTAGGGCACAATCAAGGCGAAAGGGGTTCCGTCCACCAGGATGCCGATGCGGCCCTCGTTGATTTTGGCGCAGAGGGTATCTGGACGCTCGGTGGTGCCGACACTGGAAAAGGGCGACAGCGGCTTGCCCTCCAGATAGGGCCGCAGATAGCCCTGGCTGAGCACGATACCGGAGCTGACCGAGCGCAGCGCCTTGCGCACCGACTCCACCAGCCTCTGGTCCACCGTGTCGGTCAGGTAGACCAGGCAGATGTCGGTCCGGCTCTTTTCCCCAACCGGGAATATCTCAAACTTTAAGCTGGGGGAGCGGATACGGCGGCGGATCATCGTCTGGTTGATGCGGATCGGCTCAACAAACCCTTCCCGCGAACCGCTGATGTTCATCTCGGTGCTCGGCTCCGAGACAGAGCGGAAGCTGAAACCCTGCATCCCGCAGGCGATGCCGCGGTCCACCCCGTCGATCAGCAGCACCACAAAGCCCGCCATCAAAAAGGTGAACAGCTCGTCGTAGGTAAAAAATTCTTTCTGGTCACCGGAAAGCACCGTCTGCTTGCTGACCCAGTGGGCCACCGCCTCCCCATCCGCGTCCTGAATCTCAAGGGAGCTGAGCGGGCGCACCATGATCTGGGTGAACAGCTGCAGGTTAATCATTCCCTCGCACATCAGGATTGCTACCTTCACCCCGCTGACCTCGATCTGCCGCTCAAGCAGGTCGGTGGTGTTCTGCGTGAAGGCCCGGATTTTGACCATATTTTCCATCAGGTCCTTGTCCAGGCGGGTCTTGGCCCATTTTCGTGAGCCGGTTCCCTGCGGAGCAGAGGCGTCGGACAGTCCTCCTTCCTCCCGCAAATTTTCCTGCTGCCGCGCCAGCAGGTTTTGCCAAAACTGTTTCATCTATAACTTCTCCTCCCTTTTGAGTTTCATCCGATAGTATCCGCATAAACTGTCCTTTTTATACCGATACTAAGCCTGTGAATTTCAGAACCGGGAGGAAATGCCGCCATGTTAATATCCTTTTTAAGAAGCCTGATCCTTTACATCGTCGTCATCTTCGGCATGCGCATCATGGGAAAGCGCCAGCTCGGTCAGCTTCAGCCCTCCGAGCTGGTGGTCACCATCCTGATCTCCAACATCGCGACTCTGCCGATCGAAAACAGCGACGTGCCGCTGATTTTGGGTATCGTCCCCATCCTGACCCTGATGTGCTTTGAGGTTATTCTTTCGGTCTGCACCCTCAAAAGTACCCGCCTGCGCAAGCTGGTCTGGGGCAACACCCGGGTGCTGATTCAAAACGGCAGAATCAACCAGCAGGAGCTCAGCGATCTGCGCTATTCGGTCGACGACCTGATGGAGCAGCTGCGCGCCAACGGCATCTTCGACCTGCGGCAGGTGGAGTTCGTCCTTGCCGAAACCAACGGCCAGCTCTCCATCGTCAAAAAGGCGCCCTTTGAGCCGCTCAGCCCAAAGAGCGCCGGCATCCAGGTGGAAAATACGCCGCCGCCCGTCCTGGTGGTGGACGACCGAAAGGTCATCGAGGAAGGGCTTAAGCTTTGCAAGATGAGCGAGCAGGAGCTTAAAAAACTGCTCAAAAAAGCGGGGTACCGTCTGGAAGATGTCTTCCTGATGACCTGCACCCCGCAAAAGGACTATTACATTGTACCGCTCGACCCAAAAGAAAGGAGCAATTAGTTTGAAACGATTGTACGCCGCCATCGCCTTTCTGCTCATCATCCTGGCCACCTCCGCCTTCACCATCTTCCAGTGCCAGCAGTTCCATGACCAGGCGATCCCCCAGGTCGAGCAGATCATCGAATATGCAGAAACCGGCCACCTGGAACAGGCGGCCGGTTTATCCGGGCAGTTTTTTGATTCGTGGAGCAAAACCAGGGACTCGATGGTCTGGTACATCCGCCACGAGCCGCTGGAAAAAATCACCGGCATCGCTTCCCGGCTGGAATCGCTCGCCCATCACGGCGACCTCTCCCAGCTGATTGCGCAGGCCAACGAGCTGATTGTCCACATCGACGAACTGTATCACAACGAACTTCCGCTGATACAAAACCTCATTTGACGCAAACCTATTTTTCCAATTCTTCCCGTTCTTTCTCCTCCAAAATTGCTCTAAGCTCATCCATAAAGGAATTGATATCCTGAAATTCCCGGTAAACCGACGCAAATCGGACGTACGCCACCTGGTCCAGACGGCGCAACTCCTCCATCGCCAGCTCCCCGATTCGGCGGGAGTTGACCTCCCCTTCCAGGGAGTTTTTGAGCTTCTGTTCAATTTCGTCCACAATCTGTTCCAGGCTTTTGAGCGAAACCGGTCTTTTTTCGCACGCCCGCAACAGGCCGTTGAACAGCTTGTCCCGGTTAAAGGGTTCGATCGAGTGGTCCTTCTTCACCACCATCAGCGGTGTCGTCTCGACAATCTCATAGGTGGTGAAGCGCTTGCCACATCGCATGCACTCCCTGCGCCGGCGGATTTTTTCGCCCTCATCCGTCGGTCTTGAATCGATCACTTTGCTCTCAGTATATTGGCAGTATGGGCATTTCATCATTCGGATTCCTTTCGCTGGCGCCCCGGTCCTGTATTGGACAGCTGCAAACGGGCAGGTATTTGGACTTTTTCTCTGCACATATTATAGCATATCCTTGACCCGTTTGTACAATCTTTTTTCTGATTTTTTTATAAAACGCCTAAAAATCCGTCTGTTCTGTCCCTCCCAAAAAATCTTCTACCACGTCGTACAGATGGCACAGGGAGAGCCCCTCCCGGTTGCAAATTTCCACCAGGCGCTCCAGACTGCCCCTGTCCGCCGTGATATCCGCAATCTGGCACAGCTTGCGGCCTTTCCTGTAAGCGGCGATTCCGTATGTATCCACAAAACCGCGCTCTGCCGCAAACGGCGCCGGTGCATCTATGACGCGATATGCTACTTGCTGCGTTTGATCATTCACCACCAGCCTCACCTCATTACAAACAACCTGCCTTTTCAGAGGTTTTTGTACAGTCATGCAATTCAGTTCGTTTCTGTTCTTTTCGTCAACTGTCCTGCATCTCATTATATCATTTTCTTCCAGTTGGCTGCGCCTGGCAAAGCGCACAATTGGTGTGAATGAATTTTGAATGTTTGTCTTATTCCGCTAAACTTTTATTAAAAAGTCCAGCATTTTCCATAAGAGTTTGTCGAATTTTGTCAAATAATGTCTACCGCTCCCACACCGCATCGATCTGGCGCTGTAGCCGGCGGTAGCCTTCCAGCACCTCGCTTTGCTGGCGGTAGCTTTCGCGATACAGTTCCTGTAGCACCGCTCCCGAAAAGCCCTCCTGCTTCAGATGCTGCAAAAAGGCCAGGGTATCCATCTCCCCCTGTCCCACCGGCAGGCAATCCTGCTGCGGGCTACTGTCGCTGATGTGGACATGGATGATGCTGTCTCCCAGTTTCTCAACATATTCCAGCGGGTGATGCCCGGAGCGCAGCGCCTGCTTGACATCCAGCACAAAGCGCAGCTCGGGGTAATATTCCCGCAGCTGTACAAAGTAGTCCGGGTCCTTGCCTCTGCAGCGGACCACATTTTCATAGGCGACTGTGACCCCATACTCCTCCCGCGCCACCCGGTCCAGCACACGCAGGTTGGCGGCACTCTGCGGAATATCCATCCTGTTTTGCAGCGTCGCCCCGTGAAAGACCAGCACCCTCGCGCCCAGCTTCTGCGCGGCACGCAAAAAGGGACGGTAGATCATCAGGCCATCCTGCAGTCTTCCCGGATAGCTGGTAAAGAAATAAAGGGACTCGCTGTTGGAGGTGAAGGGGTGAATCGAAACCACCTGTGTCCCCGCCTCCCGGCAGAGAGCGGACAGGCGTTCCAGATACCCGTCCTTGAGTTCCTGGAAGGAGTTAAAAAAGATCTCGATGTTGGGGATATGCCATTCGGATAGAATTTTGACCGAGTCGGCTGTCTCCAGCGGAAAAAAACAGGCGCTGGAAACGCCGGCTCCAACCGGCTTGTTCACTGGCATCCTCCTCTCCAGTAAGGGTTCCAAAAAAAGTTCTAGTTTTGATTCATCAGCTGGCGCAGCAGATCCGGCAGCTGGCTTGGGCTCTGCAGGATGTAGCAGGCGTCGTGTTCCTCCAGCTCCTTGCGGTCGCGGAAGCCCCACTCCACCCCGACGGTGAGGATGCCTGCGTTTTTGCCGGTGTCCATATCGACGCAGGAATCGCCGCAGTAAACACATTCCTCCGGGGTGACACCCAGCTTTTCCAGCGCCAGAAACAGGCCGGCCGGGTCAGGTTTGACCGGGATGCCGGGGCGGTTGCCCGCAACCAGGTCAAAGCGGTTGCCAAACAGCGCAGTGCAGACCTTGCCGGCAAATTCGTCTGGCTTGTTGGAAAAGACCGCAATCTTCAGCCCCATCACCTTGAGCTCGTCAAGCGCCTGCGGCATGCCCTCATAGGGCTTTGTGTTTTTCAGGTAGTCCTGGTCGTAGTAGGATTTAAAGGCCGCCTTAACCTTGTCGGCCAGCTCCTTGGTGTACTTTTCTTCCCCGATGGCTCGGCGCATTTGGGTGTCCACCCCGTTGCCGACAATCTTTTTGTACGCTTCAACCGTATGGCCCGGCAGGCCGTAATCGGCTAGCGCGCGATTGGTGCACTCCGCCAGATCCTGCAAGGTGTTGCAGACCGTTCCATCCAAATCAAAAATCACTGCTTTTATCTGTGCCATCAAAAACCCTTCCTTTTCTGCAATCTTTCTCTATTGTACCCAGCTGACCGCCGCTTGTCAAACCGAATTATCGGGCAAAAATTCTCTTGAACATTCCTTCTCCAGCAATTATAATAGGAATACCAACCATTCCAAACTTTTTCTGACACAAGGGGGCAGATTTTTGATGAGCGCTCCACTGGCGGACCTGATGCGTCCGCAAACCATTGATGAAGTGGTCGGGCAAAGCCACATCCTCAACAAGGACGGCATCCTCTACCGCATCGCCCAATCCGGCCGCGCAGCAAACCTGATTTTCTACGGGCCGCCCGGCACCGGCAAGACCACCGTCGCCCGCATCATCGCAAAGCAGGCGGGCAAAAAGCTCTACAAGCTCAACGGCACCACCGCCAGCACCGCCGACATCAAGGAGATCATCTCCTCGCTGGACACCTTCGAGGGGATGAATGGGGTGGTGCTGTATCTGGACGAGATTCAATACTTAAACAAAAAGCAGCAGCAGACCCTGCTGGAATTTTTGGAGAACGGGCAGATCACCCTGATCGCCTCCACCACCGAGAACCCTTACTTCTACGTCTACAACGCCATCATCAGCCGCAGCACCGTCTTTGAGTTTAAGGCGGTCAACCCTGAGGAGATTGAAAAGGCGCTGCAGCGCGGTGTCAGCATCCTGCAAAAGCAGGCACAAGAAGAAGGGCTGACGCTGGAGGTGGAAGACCATGTGCTGCGCAGCATCGCGCTCTCCTGTGGCGGGGATGTTCGCAAGTCGATCAACACGCTGGAAATCGCCTACCTCTCCGCCCTGGTGCAGGATAGCAAAAAAATGATCACCGCACAGCAGCTGCAGGGCGTCTCCCAGCGCGCCGCGTTGCGCTACGACAAGAGCGACGACGTTCACTACGACCTGCTCTCCGCCCTGCAGAAGTCGATCCGCGGCTCGGATGAGAACGCAGCCCTGCACTACCTGGCACGGCTGCTGGAAGCCGGGGACCTGATTTCCCCCTGCCGGCGGCTGCTGGTCATCGCCAGCGAGGATGTCGGCATGGCCTACCCGATGTGCGCCGTCATCGTCAAGGCCTGCGTGGACAGCGCCCTGCAGCTGGGTCTTCCGGAGGCGCGGATTCCGCTGGCGCAGGCGGTGGTCACCATGGCCACCGCGCCCAAGTCCAACTCCTCCTACATGGCAATCAACCAGGCGATGGCCGACGTGCGCGCCGGAAAGGTCGGAGACTTCCCCCGCTGCCTGCAAAACAAGCACTTCGACAGCGCGGAGGTGGAGAACAAGGGTCAGTTCTACAAGTATCCACACGACTACCCCGACCACTATGTCCGTCAACAGTATATGCCCGACATTCTCAAAGGGACCGTCTACTATCACTTCGGCGAGAACAAAACCGAGGACGCCGCCCGCCGCTACCGGGAAAAACTGCTGCAGAACCTGGAGGAGCGGGAAAAGCGCGGGGAGAAATAACCGGCAAAACCGTTGTCCCCTGCAGATTTTGCAAAATGTAAAAGGAGGCTTCCGCAATTCCATGCGGAAGCCTCCTTTTTGTTTTTGGGGGTGAGCGTGTTACTCGTGAATCTTGATACTCTTCAGCTGTCGGGCTGTGCAGAAGCTGCGGTGGTCGATGATCTCGCTGTGCCCGATATCCATCGCGGCAATCGCTTCCATCTCTTTTTCGGTGAGGGCAAAGTCGAAGATGTCCAGGTTTTCACGCATCCGCTCCGGATGCACCGTTTTGGGGATGGTGGGAATTCCCCGCTGGTAGTGCCACCGCAGGATGACCTGCACGGTGCTCTTTCCCTTTTTCTGCGCGATGCGCATCAGGGTCCTGTGCTGGAAGATGTCCTTCTGGGCCTCCGAAAGAGGCCCCCAGGCCTGCGGCATCACCCCATACGACTCCATCACCTGCAGTGCTTCCGGCTGCTGATAGAACGGGTGCAGCTCAATCTGGTTGACCATCGGTCGGATGCACTGATTCAGACAAAGATCGACCAGCCGGTCCGGGGAAAAGTTGCTGACCCCGATGGCGCGCACCGCTCCTTCCTCATACAGCCGCTCCATGGCGCGCCACGCGCCGTAGTAGTCGCCGAACGGCTGGTGAATCAGATAGAGGTCGAGGTAGGAAAGGCCCAGCTTTTTGAGCGAACGGTCAAAGGCTTCGAGCGTGCTGTCATATTCCGTATCCTGCACCCACAGTTTGGTGGTGATGAACAGCTCGCTGCGCGCGATGCCGGACTGCCGCACTGCCTCCCCGACCGCCTCCTCGTTGCCGTAAGCTGCCGCCGTGTCGACCAGGCGGTATCCCGCCGCCAGCGCATCAGCAACACAACTGCGGCACTGCTTGGCGTCGGTAATCTGAAAGGTGCCGTATCCGATCATCGGCATGCCGACTCCGTTGTACAACGTGATTTTCTGCAAGCCGTCCACCGCTTTCTGTCCACACGAGGACATTTTACTCGTGAACCTTCAGGCTGTGCAGCATCTTGACGAAAGCCGGATCGCTGTGGTCGACAATCTCGCTGTGACCGATGTCCAGCTTGGCAATTTCCGCCATGTCCTCGTCAGAGAGCTGGAAGTCCCAGATATTCATGTTCTGCTCGATGCGCTCCTTGTGGACCGACTTCGGGATAACCACTACGCCGCGCTGTACGTTCCAGCGCAGGGCAACCTGAGCGGCACTCTTGCCGTATTTCTGGCCGATAGCGGTCAGCACCGGATGGGTGAAGATGCCGTGATTGCCCTCTGCAAACGGGCCCCAGGCTTCCGGCACAACGCCGTACTCCTTCATGAGAGCCAGCGCATTTTCCTGCTGGAAGAAGGGATGCAGCTCCACCTGGTTGACTGCCGGGATGACCTCGACGGTCTCGCACAGGTCGGCCAGACGATTTGGATAGAAGTTGCACACGCCGATCGCCTTCAGCTTACCTTCCCTGTAGGCTTCCTCCATCGCGCGGTAGGCATCGACATAGTCGCCCATCGGCTGATGAATCAGGTAGAGATCGAGGTAGGAAAAGCCCAGATTGTCCAGCGAGGTCTGGATGGCCTTCTTGGCGGCCTCATAGCTGGCGTCCTGCACCCACAGCTTGGTGGTGATGAACAGCTCCTCGCGCGGCACACCGGATTTTTTGATGGCCTCGCCCACTGCCTTTTCGTTCATGTAAGCGGCAGCGGTATCGATCAGACGGTAGCCGGAAGCAATCGCGTCCAGAACTGCCTGCTCGCACTGAGCCGGGTCCGGTACCTGGAATACGCCGAAACCCTCCAGCGGCATTTTGACTCCATTGTTTAAAGTGACAAATTCCATATTGATCTTCCTTTCTGTGATAATGATTATTTGAAAATTTTGGTTAGACAAACATTTAATCGAGGCTGAACACCTGCTCCAGCCACCGGGCGTAATCCTCCACCCAGCCGCCGTCCCCGCCAAAGCCGTGGGGCCAGTCCTGCAGGACGATGCGCTTGGTGGTGACGCCCACCTCCTGCATCAGGTCGTACTGCGCTTCAAACTGGCTGTAGAAGGGATCCTCTGTGCCGTAGCAGTAGAAGGTGGGCGGCAGATCGCCGGCTTTGAGCGCCTGCGCATCCATCGAGGCCACGCTGAGCCTTCCGTAGAAGGAGTAGATCATGCCTGCCGCCGAAACGTTTGCAGGGATGGCATCCAGCTCGTCGGGGACATAGTCCGGGTCGAGGGCCGTTCCATTGACCTCCCCGTCAAAGTTGAGGAAAAACTCGCCGGCCTGGATGCCTCCGGCGGAGTAGCCCATCACCGCGATGTCGTCCGGGTCGATGCCGTAGACATCCGCATTCTTTCGGATAAAACGCACCGCGCGGGCCACATCCAGGGCTCCCTCCTGCTGGGTATAGGGCCGCAGGCGGTAGTCGACGATGAAGGTCTGGAAGCCGAGCTCCCGCAGGTGGGCCGCTGTGGGAAGGGTGTCGGTATAGTTGCCGCGCACCTGGAATGCACCGCCCGCCAGCAGCACAACCGCTCCCTTCACCGGCGTTCCTTCCCGCACGGGGATGGCGGTGACGTACGGGCGGAAGTCGTAGCTGTCATAGTAGCCGGTCATGTTTTCGGTAAATTCGGTCTGTGCCGGGACGTTCCCTTCCTCCCACAGGTACAGCACCTGGATTTTGGAGGGGTCGGGTGCTGTGTTGAAAACGGTCTGGTTATCTTCCGGCTCCGGCAGCTTGCGGTACAGCCCATTGTATCCCCACTCCGACTGGATGCCGCTGCCGTAATTGTAGGCCGCCGGGAAATCGGAAGGGGTTGCCAGCGTATCCTCTGAGCTGCCTGCCCGAACCTCCGACTCCTCCCGCAGCTCGGTCACTTCGATCTGCTGCACCGGTTGCTCCAGCGGCTGCTCCATTTCTTCCTGCGCAATCTGCATCGTTTCCTCCTTTGCTGCCGGCGCCACCGCCGACACGCTGTTCTGCTGCACGCCGCAGCCGTTTAACAACAGCGCCATCAGCAGAAACAGCACCGCTGTTTTCTTTCGCATCATCGTTGTGTAGGCACCTTCCTTTCTGTTTTTTCTGTCTTTATTGTAGCTCTGTTTTCAAAAAAAGTACAATGCCGGTTGCGGAATGTGCTATAATAAAAATGCATAGTAAAATGAAAGGAGCCCTGACCGATGCTGGAACTTTATCAATTGGTGCAGCTGCTGGCCATCGCCGAGTGCGGGACCGTCTCCAAAGCGGCCGAACAGCTGCACCTCTCGCAGCCTGCCCTGAGCCGCTCGATGCAAAAGCTGGAGGAGGAGCTGCAGGTAACCCTGTTTGACCGGCAGAAGAACAAAATCACCCTCAACAAAAACGGCAGGCTTGCCGTTGAGCAGGCCCGCCGGGTGGTGGAACAGGCGCAGAGCCTGGTGGACCAGGTGCGTGCGTTCGACCGCAGCCAGCGCACCATCTCGATCGGCTGCTGCGCGCCAGCCCCTTTGGTGGAGCTGGTCTCGCTGGTCTCGCAGCTGTATCCGGAAATGGCCATCTCCTCCGAGATGAAGGACAATCAGCTTCTGCTGGACGGCCTCAGGAACAACCTCTATCAGATGATTGTCCTGCCCTACCCGGTGGAGGACCCCGACTTGCTGTGTTTTGTGTCTGGGGAAGAACGCCTTTTCTTCTCTTTGCCGCCGGCCCATCCGCTCTCCGGCGCAAAGGAGCTTTCCTTCCAGGACATCGACGGCGAGAGCGTGCTGCTGTTCTCCCAGATTGGCTTTTGGCGGGAGGTCTGCCGGCAGAAGATGCCCCTCACCCGCACCCTTGTCCAGACCGAGCAGGAGGATTTTGACGAGCTGGTGCAGGCTTCCGCCCTTCCCTGCTTTTCTTCAGACTGGGCAATCAGGCAGTACGGCAAGCCGCAAAACCGCATTGTCATCCCCATTTCTGACCCAGAAGGCACCGCAGTCTATCACTTTCTGTGCAGGCGGGAGGATAGAAGAAAGTTTTCGCCGCTGATCGGGCGCCTTCAGCGGCGGCAAAAAAGCTGAAAAGCAAAAACCGGAAGGAAAAATCCTTCCGGTTTTTTGTTAGCCAAATATACAATCCATCTTTTGAGATACAGGAATCCGAACAAAATTGTCCGGACAAATTTTTACTGCATGTCCTTTTTGTCCAGCAGCCGCGGCATCGCCTTGGTGATCAGGAAGCCGACCACTGCGGTGATGACCACCTCCGGCAGCAGGAAGGAGAGGTTATAGATCAGTGAGTAGATGACGTACAGCGACTGACCCGGGAACATATCGACCAGCGTCTGGCCCCATGCGAAGAAGCCCTCCTGGGTGAAGAACCACTCGCCCCAGATGCCAAAGAAGATGGCGCCGGAGATGACGTGCGCGATATATCGGAACAGGCCGGCTGTCAGGATGCCGCAGACCAGCGACAGCTGTTTATTTTTGATCCTGTTGCGGAAGATGCCGCCGAAGCCCAGCACGGTGAAGGCGATGATGTAGTCCAGCAAAAAGATGCCGAAGGAGGCCAGCAGCGGGCTGCCCGAGAAAAATCCGCCGTTAAAGACGCCGTTTTCCACGCCGAGAGAGGCCGCGCTGAAGGTTCCCTCCGCGATGCCCTGGATGCCCTGAATCAGGCTGAAGGCAAAGGCGGTCACCAGACCCCACTTGGTGCCATAGCGGTAGGCCGCCAGAATCACCGGCAGCATGCAGCAGGCGGTGATGGAGCCGCCGAACGGCAGACGGAAGATGATGATGAACGACAGGATTGTAGACAGGGCGATCATCAGCGCGCTTTCTACCAGGCGCTTTGTTTTGAAAGATTGAGTCATAAGATTACTCCTCCTTAAAAAATAAAAAATGCCGCCCCGGATACATGGACGACAGAAAGCAAATCTTATGACAGATCCCTCCGCCGGCATTACCCGGATCAGGTTCAGGGTTTAAAGGCCCATCCGCCTTATTCTCAGCCGCCGGTCTTGGTGCAGCACCCCTTCTTGTTGTAAGCGCACTTAGTTTAGCAGACTTTTTTCGATTTGTCAAGCTCCATTTCGGTAAAGGTGGGCAAGAAAGGAAGGAATTTGACATAAAAATTGCACAAAAAGAAAAGCCTTCGGGATTCAAATCCTTTCAAATCCCGGAGGCTTTTCTCTGTGGCGGAGAGGGGTTTGCCCCGCTACTTTAAAACGCTTTTTCCTTCCCACTCCCGAACCATTGGGAGGCCCATCAAATCTGCGATGGTCGGAGTGAGGTCCAACAGCGTCAAATTCTGCAGTTGCCTGCCGCCCTCGAACCCCTTTCCCCAAAAGAACATCGGGATGGTCATGTCCTCCGGGCTGTCCGTTCCGTGGGTGCGGTCATGACCGCCGTGATCTGCCGTCACCAGAATGTGATACCGCTCCTTCGCCGCTTCAAACACCTTCTGTACACACCCAACCGCATTCGCCAGCCGTTTTAGATATTCTGGCGTCATCCATCCGTGGTCGTGGCCGCCCTTGTCGTCGGTCTCCACCATGTAGAGGTAAACAAAATCCGGCTCTCTCGCCTGAATCAGCCGAATGGCGCAGTCGGTAAGGGCGGCGTCCGTGTTCTCCTCCGCATAGGCGTCGATCAAGGTCGTATACTTCATCGTTTCGGAACGCCACACATGGCGCATTGTCTCCCAATTGTAGAAGGCCGCATTAATCTTTCCCGCCTCTGCCAGAGATTCGGCCAGCCCTTTCACCGGCCTGACCGGTGGAGTATAGAGATTGGTAAAGATGCCGTGCCGGGTCGGCGGCACACTATAGAAGATGGATGTGTGGCAGGGCAGCGTAATCGACGGGGAAACCGAGCGCGCTGTCAGGGTGTAGCTCCACTCCTTCAGCATTTGCTGTACAAAGGGGTGGGCGCACTGCAAAAATCCGTCCGGCCGCATCCCATCAATCGAAATCAAAATAACCTTATTGTCCATGTCTTCCTCCTTTTGCCGGCAACATCTTGCCCGCCGCTTTATCTTGGTATCTCCATTATCCCACGGTTTTGCAGAAAGTCAATGACTTTAGAGGAAGATTTTTGCAGACGGAACAGGCAGCTCTAATGGCAAAAAATCACTAAAGCATTCTGGTTCTTCCATTTTATCACACCAAAACGTTCTAAAGTTGGTTTCACTGCAGTGCCGAAATGCAGTTCATGGGCAACCTACAATAAAAATGCAGCTTCCATAGACCATTGAAAGATTTTGCATAAAAAATTGCAGGAATTTAGAAAAAATCCTGCAATTTTCCTTGATTTTTTGGCGAAATCAGGCTACAATAAAAGTTGCCAACAGAAAAAATGAAGCTTTTCTGTCATTTGAGGGATCGGACCCTGCATTTTTTTACGGAAGGAGACTGCTGTGATGAATTTGGATTTACTCGAGCAGATCAGGGCGCGGCTTCCCCAGTTTTCCAAAGCGCAGAAGCGCATTGCCCACTACATTTTGGAGCATTATGAAAAAGCCGCCTTTATGACCGCTGCCCGCATCGGTTCCACCATCGGCGTCAGCGAATCCACCGTCGTCCGCTTTGCCGCCGAGGTTGGCTGCGACGGCTATCCCCAGCTGCAAAAAGCCCTGCAGGAGATCATCCGCAACCGCCTGACCTCGGTGCAGCGCATGGAGATCACCAGCGACCAGATCGACCGCGGCAACGTCATCAGCAAGGTGCTTTCGATGGACATCGAGCGCATCAAGCACACCATGGAGGAGCTGGACACCCAGAGCTTTGACCTGGCGGTGCAGAAGATCATCCACGCCCGCCGCATCTATATCATCGGCGTGCGCAGCGCGGCCTCGCTGGCCAGCTTTCTGCAGTTTTATTTCAACCACATCTTTGACAGCGTCATCCTCATCAACACCTCCAGCACCAGCGAGATGTTTGAACAGCTGTTCCGCATCAGCGACCAGGATGTGCTGATCTCCATCAGCTTCCCCCGCTACTCCCAGCGCACCCTGAAGGCCGCAAAGTACGCGCGGGAAAAGGGGGCGGACGTCATCGCCCTGACCGACTCGATCTCCTCCCCGCTGTATTCGGTGGCCAACATCAGCCTGCTGGCGCGCAGCGACATGGCCTCGTTTGTCGACTCGCTGGTGGCGCCGCTGAGCGTGCTCAACGCGCTGGCTGTGGCGGTCGGCCTGGAAAAGCAGGATGAGATCCGCCAGACCTACGCCCAGCTGGAGCGCATCTGGGATCAATACGACGTCTATGAAAAGGTGGAGGAATCTGCAATTGATGAAGAACAACCACAGTAACGCCCGGACCGTCCTGATTATCGGCGCGGGAGCCGCCGGGCTGATGGCCGGCATCCGGGCCGCCGAAAAGGACCCGAACCGGCAGGTTTTGATCGCCGAACGGATGGAGCGCCCCGGCCGCAAGCTGCTGATTACCGGCAAGGGCCGCTGCAACGTCACCAACTGCTGCACCATCGAGGAGTTTATGCCCAACGTGCTGACCAACCCCCGCTTCCTCTACAGCTCGCTCAACGCGCTGAGCCCCTACGAGGTGATGGGCTTTTTTGAGGAGTGCGGCGTCCCCTTAAAGGTGGAGCGCGGCGAGCGGGTCTTCCCCGTCTCCGACCACTCCTCCGACATTGTCAACGCGCTGGTGCAGAAGGCCAAGGACAGCGGCTGCCGATTCCTTCACAATTGTCGCATCAAGGAGCTGCTGCTCGAGCAGACCGATGACGGCCAGACAGTGCGCGGCGCGCTGACCGAAAGCGGGGAAAAGATTTTGGCGGACGCAGTCATCGTTGCCACCGGCGGCAAGAGCTACCCCGCCACCGGCTCGACCGGGGACGGCTACCAGCTGGCGCGCCAGGCCGGGCACCGGGTGACGCCGCTGCGCCCCTCGTTGATTCCGCTTGTCTGCAAGGAAAAATACTGCCGGGACATGATGGGGCTTTCCTTAAAAAATGTCACCCTGCGCGTGGTGGACACCCAGAGCGGCAAGGAGGTCTTTTCCGAGCTTGGAGAGATGCTGTTCACCCACTTTGGTGTTTCCGGGCCGCTGGTGCTGAGCGCAAGCTGCCACATGCAGCCGGACAAAAACGGCTCGCTGGAACGCTACCGGCTGTACATCGACTGGAAGCCCGCCCTCAGCATCCAGCAGCTGGACGCCCGCATCCTGCGCGACTTTGAGCAGTTCATCAACAAGGACTTCATCAACTCGCTGGGGCAGCTGCTGCCGCGCAAGGCCATCCAGCCGGTCGCCAAGCTCAGCGGCATCCCCTTCGAGACCAAAATCAACCAGATCACCCGCGAGCAGCGGCTGGGGCTGGTGGAGTTAATCAAAGCCATGCCCATCACACCGGTTGCCTTCCGACCCATTGAGGAGGCGATCGTCACCGCAGGCGGGGTGGACGTCGCGCAGATCAACCCCAAAACGATGGAGTCCAAACTTATCTCCGGCCTGTACTTTGCCGGCGAGGTGCTGGATGTGGACGGCTATACCGGCGGCTTTAATCTGCAGATCGCCTTTTCCACCGGCTACGCCGCCGGGCAGGCCGTCTAGCAGGCGGGGCGCACAAATGAAGAGTAAAAAGCTACTTCCCTTTCTACCCCTGATTGGATTTCTGGCCTGCGACCTGCTTGCGGTTTTGCTGGGAGTTTTCTTTTCCCTTTCGCTGCGCTCAGTCCCAACGCTGTTCTGCGTATGGGGAAGCTTTTTGGCGCTGCTGCTGGCAGGCGGATACGCCTTCCGGCAGCTTTGGAGGCATCTGCGGCGAACCGCTGTAAAGGTATTAAGTGTTTTTGCTGCGATACTGCTGGCCGGTGCGGCAGGGGTAATAGGGCTTTATCTGTTTGTTTTTGGCCTGTTCGGCTATATGCCGGAGCACGTTGTGGAGCAAAACGGCCAGCCGATGCTGGCCCGGGTGAACAGCTTTCTGGATGAAAGCGTTTCCTTTTACGAATACAAAGGCCCTCTGTTTTACGGCAGGCAGCTCGGAGTTGCCTACTACGGAAGCGGCTCCGGCGACCCGATTGCCGAAGGGCAGGAGCCGCGGTCTGTCCTCTTTTTTGAATAGACGCCCGGCTTTTCCGTTTTCCTCATCTTCTGTCAGAACTGATAAAAGCATCCACTTTCTTTTTTGCGAAAAATATCTTGTTTTTTTGCAAAAACGTGATAAGATAATATCTGGTTTTATTTTGGGGCAGGGCCCGGCGGGGCTTTGTCCTGTCATTTTGAGGTGGATACGATATGAATTTTCCGATTGCGATTTTGCTTTTCTGCACCATGTGCGGCCTGGTGGACAAGATCATCGGCGGCCGCTTTGGCCTTGCCGAGGAGTTTGACCGCGGCATGACCATGATGGGCTCCCTGTCCCTGACAATGGCTGGAATCTACTGCTTTGCCGTCATGCTGGGGCGGGCGCTTGCCGCCATTCTGCAGACGGTGTCGCTGCCGTTTGACCCCACCATTCTGGTCAGCAGTGTGCTCGCGGTGGACATGGGCGCTTACTCGATCGCCGATACCCTCTGCACCGACCCGGCGCAGAAAATTTTCTCCGGCGTGCTGCTGGCATCGACCCTGGGCTGCACCATCTCCTTCTCGCTGCCTATCGCTTTGGGAAGCGTGCCGTCCAAGGATTCCAAAACGCTGATGACCGGCATGGTGTACGGCATCATCGCAACCCCCGCCGCGCTGATTGTCGGCGGGCTGATGGCCGGGATGGGCCTGTCCGACTTTTTCACCCACCTGCTGCCGGTTGTTGTCATCTGCGCCGTGCTGGGACTGTGCATCTTCTACGGCGGAGAACGGGCGGTCGGCGTCTTCCAGAAGGTCGGCAAGGGCATCAACATCCTGGCAATTGTGCTGTTTGCGCTGGTGGTTGTGCAGATCTTTTTCGACACCCCGCAGATTCAGTTTGTTGACCCGGCGCTGATCGGCGAAGCGCTCACCATCGTCTTTAAGATTTCTGTGGTGGTTTGCGGCTCCTTCATCCTCTCCAATTTGATTCTTCGCAAATTCATGCACCCCATCCTCTCGCTGGCCAGAAAGATTCATGTCAACGAGTTTGCCATCATCGGCATGCTGCTCAACCTGATTAACTCGGTCTCGATGTTTTCGGTCTTTGGCAAGATGGACAAGCGCGGCCAGCTGATGAACGCCGCCGCTGCCGTTACCTCCGGCTTTGTCTTTGGCGGACAGCTGGCCTTTGTCTCCTCGGTCAACAACGACGCGGTGCTGACCTTCATCGTCTCCAAGCTGGTGGGCGGGCTTGTCTCGGTCATCATCGCCATTCTGGTCTCTCCCCCATACGATCCGCAAAGTGTAGAAGAAGAGCTGGCCGCTGCCAGAGAAAGGAACTGATTTATGCAAACGCTGTATTCCCTCATTTTCTTTAAGGACGATCAGCCCCTCTCCTGCCGGATTGTGCGGATGGAGATCTCCGACCTGCCGCAGATTTTGGCTTTTCAGCAGGAAATTTATCAAAACCTGCCGGACAAAGACATCCTTTTCCCCCTGCCACAGGAGGACTGGGAGTACCTGATGAACCACGGCTTCACGCTGGCTGTCTTCCCGGAGGAAAGCGACCGGCTGGCCTACCTCATCGGCTGCCTCTACCCCAAACGGGAGGAAAATCTGGGATTGGACGTCGGCCTGCGGGACGACGAGTTGGACCAGGTGGGACAGCTGGAAATTGCGATGGCCTCTCCCGATTTTCGCGGCTACCACATGCACAGCCGGATGTGTTCGGTCTGTGTCGACCTGTTCAAGCAGGACGGACGCACCCGATTCATTCTGTCCACCGTCTCCCCGCGCAATCTGCCCAGCCTGAAGGCCCTGCAGTCCGCTGGGCTGCAGCCGCTGGTGGAGAAGGAAAAGTACGGCGGCAAGCTGCGGTATGTGATGTTCCGGGCGATTTGACGACAGCAAAAAAGAGGGCTCCAAAAGGAGCCCTCTTTTTAATTTTCCTTTTCCAGCCGCTGCCGCCAATAAAGCGCGTAAAACTCGATTGCCAGATAGGCCAGCACCAGCACGACGACAACCTCCATCGCCACGCCCATCAGGGCGAAGGTCAGCAGCAGTGCCGCCATCATGTAGGTCATCAAGTCGTAGGCTTTTGCCTTTGCCCGGTTTGCCAGCGCGACGTTGCGCTCATCCTTCTGCGCGATCTCCTGCTCCTTGGCCAGGGTGGGATTGCTGTCCAGCACGTGGCGGTTGACCATCTCCCCCACCCCATAGCCAAACAGGCCGCAGCCGATTCCAATCATCAGATAGGGCAGCGCCCGCAGCGTTTCCCAGGAAATGCCCGAACGTCTGACCAGCCAAAATCCGCTCAGCCAAAGTACCAAACCGCCCAGCAGACAAATTAAATTTTTCTTATTCTTCATGACTGTTCCTCCTCATAGATAAAGATCTCCTCGATGCTCAATCCAAAATAGCGCGCAATCTTAAATGCCAGTATGATGGATGGGTTGTACCGGCCGTTTTCCAGCGAACCAATGGTCTGGCGGGAAACCTCCAGCGCCGCAGCCAGCTCCTCCTGCCGGATTCCGCGCTCCTTTCGCAGCTGCTCCAAACGATTCTTCATTGTCACGCTCCTTTCAATGGAAAGTCTGCTTTCCATGTCTCCAGTATAGCAGAGCAGGCGTAAAATGTCAAGCACGCTTTCCATTTTATTTTAAAAAAAGAAGCGGGAAATTTTCCCGCTTCTTTTTTAAGATTCCTCGCTGCGTTAGTTTGCAAAATTGCGCTCCTTCTCGCTGGTAACCGGGAAGCGAATCTTGCGCAGATAGAGGGTAAACAAGATGGTGCTGATCGTCCAGGTGATGGGGTAGGCCCAGAAAACCACCTGAATGTTCGGGATAATTCGAACCGCGATGGTGATATAGGTGATGCGGAACAGGCACCAGTCCGCCAGCATGATGATCATCGGAATGATCGGGCGTCCAAAACCGCGCAGGATACCGGCGCAGCAATGCGAATACGAAAGCAGGCAGTAGAACAGGCTCAGCGTCCGCGCCTGCTGCACGCCAAAGGAGATGACATCGGGGTTGCTGTTGAACGCACCAATGAGATACGGGGCAAAGATGTAAAACAGAATGCCGATGCACTCCGCCAGAACCGGCGAGCAGATCAGGCCAAATTTCATGCCGGCTTTGACGCGGTCGTACTTTTCCGCGCCGATGTTCTGGCTGATAAAGGTGGACAGCGCCAGCGCAAAGCAGGTGACCGGCAGGAAGGCAAATCCTTCCAGCTTGTAGTAGGTGCCGCAGCCGGCCATCGCGTCTGCGCCGAAAGCGTTGATGTTTGCCTGCACGATGACGTTGGCCAGCGAGATGACCGAGTTCTGCACGCCGGACGGGATGCCCAGGGTGACGATCTGCTTGAGCATCGGCAGGTCGAAGCGAACCTTGCGCAGGGTAACCTTGTACATCGTGTCCACACTCATCAGCTTGCGGAAGGCAAGTGCCGCGCTGAGAATCTGGCTGATGATGGTCGCCAGCGCTGCGCTCGCGACGCCCCAATGGAACACCGCGACAAACAGCAGGTCCAGCACGATGTTGGTCAGCGAGGCGGTGATCAGGTACTTCATCGGGCTGCGGCTGTCGCCGACCGACTGCAGGATGCTGGCGCCCACATTGTACAGGATAACCGCTACTGAGCCGAGAAAATAGGTTCGAAAATAGGCAATAGAGCTGGGAAGCACCGTCTCCGGCGTCCCCATCCAGCGCAGGATCTGTGGTGTAAACAGCACACCCACTACCGTCAACAGCAAGCCGGCGGCAATACCCAACGCCACCGTCGTGTGTACGGTGCGTTCCATGCTCTTTTTGTCCTGCGCTCCATAAAAGCGGGCAATCAGGACGCCGGCGCCCATTGAAACGCCGTTGATAAAACCGGTCAGCAGCATAATCAGGCTTCCGGATGAGCTGACCGCCGCCAACGCTTCCTCCCCTATAAAGTTGCCGACAATCAACGAGTCAGCCGCGTTGTAAAGCTGCTGGAACAGGTTGCTGAAAAAAACCGGCACCGCAAACAGCAGCATCTTTTTGGGCACACTGCCCACCGTCAGCAGATTTTTACTTTGGTCCATAAGTCAAGAAAACCCTTCCTTCTTTTTGTTGCAATGTTTCCCAACGAATTCTTCGCACCACATCCTTTTTTCTTAAAAACGGCTCCCCTAAAAGAACCGATTTCTTCCATAACAATATACTTTTTTATCCGCTTTGTCAAGCAAATTGTTTACAGTTTACTGGCTTCATTCCTTTTTTGTTTGAGCTGACTGCAGCGGTAATTTCTCTCTTTTCCATTTTGGGGCATCGAATTAATTGAAATTTTCTATAACAAATTTTCTCTTTTCTCCTCAAAAAGCGCAAAAAAATCCCGCACCAAACGGTACGGGATTTTGGGACATGCGATTTAAAAGCTAAAATTTAAGCTTCTACATTGTCCGGATAGGTCTCGCTCCAGGCGTTGAAACCGCCCTCCAGAGTGTAGACCTTGGACATGTCATAGCCCAGTGCAGACAGAACGTTGGTGGTCGCCTGCGCATAGGTCTTGCCGCTGTAGCAGATCAGCACCAAGTTGTTGTCGACACCGCTGTTCAGCACTTCCTGCATGGTCGCTACGCCAGCATCAAAGTCGCCGTTTTTGGCAGCGTCCATGTCGGCAGAGATAGCACCTGGGATGTGGGAGGTTGCATAGTCCTCTGCTTTGCGGACATCGATGAAGGTGTAGTCATCGCTTTCCAGATTTGCGGAAGCGTCCTCGACGGTGATGTACTGCATCTCGACGTCCGCTTCCGGAGCGACGATCTCAGCGGAAGCGGTGTCAGCAGCAGCTTCGCCGGACTCTACATTGTCCGGATAAGTCTCGGTCCAGGCAGTGAAGCCGCCCTCCAGAGTGTAGACCTTGGACATATCATAACCCAGTGCAGACAGAACGTTGGTGGTTGCCTGCGCATAGGTCTTGCCGCTGTAGCAGATCAGCACCAGATTGTTGTCGACACCGCTGTTCAGCACATCCTGCATGGTCGCTACGCCGGCATCAAAGTCGCCGTTTTTGGCAGCGTCCATGTCGGCAGAGATAGCACCCGGGATGTGGGAAGCAGCGTAATCCTCCGCTTTGCGGACATCGATGAAGGTGTAGTCATCGCTTTCCAGATTTGCAGAAGCGTCCTCAACGGTGATGTACTGCATCTCAACGTCCGCTTCTGGAGCGACGATTTCGCTGGAAGTTTCCTCGTCGGTGGAAGCCTCTTCCTCAGCAGGTGCTTCTTCCTCGGTGGTTTCCGGAGCTTCGGTGGTCTGCTCGGTGGTGTTAGTAGAAGTTTCGGTAGAATTTTCGTTGCTGCTGCAGCCAGCCATCATGCTGACCAGCATGGCAGCGCTCAGTGCAATTGCAAGAACTCTTTTCATGATAGAACCTCCATGTATTCAGATCAATGCATTTTTTGAAGATACATCCAGCCCCCTGCATGCAGATGATTGGCCGGATTGATATCATCGCAAGGATAGCACATTGTCTTGTCTTTGTCAATATTGCAAAAAATCCATTTTCAAAATCAAGCATGTTGTCTATAGATTTTTTCTATCACAATGACATTGACAAGACTTCGTTCGACAAGCTAAACTGAAAGCAGCTATTTTTATCAACAAAGAGGGATCCCATGAAACATAAGAAAACGGCCGTGCTGCTTGTGCTGCTGATTGCACTGGCCGCGCTGACCTGGAAGCTGTCCACCTGGCTTACGCCGCAGCAGCTTCAGCAGGCGCTGCAGCAAACCGGAGGCTGGGCGCCGGTGCTCTACATCGGGTTGTTTATTCTGCTGCCCGCCTTTTTCTTCCCGGTGGCGGTGCTGGCGCTGGCCGGCGGGCTGTTGTTCGGCCTGTGGTGGGGCAGCGTCTACACCTTCATCGGAGCGGTGCTCAACTGTGCGATGATGTTCTTGCTGGCAAGATACGTCGGCCGAAGCCAGGTGCAGCGCCTGGTGGAGCAGAAGCTGAGTCCCCAGTGGCAGCGCCGACTGCAGATGGCCGACGGGAAGGAAGGATTTTTGCTGCTGATTATTCTGCGGCTGATCCCCGCCGTGCCGTACAACCTGATCAACTACACCTTCGGGCTGACCGGCATCTCCTTTTCCTCCTACCTGCTGGCCTCGGCCATCGGCATCATTCCCGGGACCTTTGCCTTCATCAACATCGGCGACAAAACGCTGGAGGCGGGTTCCCCCTCCTTCTGGATCGCCATTGGGCTGCTGGTATTGCTGCTGGTGGTGACCGGACTGCTGGGGAAAAAGCTGTTTCCGGGGCAAAAAAATGCGACCTCATCAAAAAAGATTGGAGAGCAAAAATGAAAACTGCAAACAAACCCAAACGAAACTATGCCCGCTGGATCATTTTAATCGTGGCCGTTCTGCTGTGCGCCCTGTACTTTTTTGTGCCGCCGGTGCAGGAATTTGTCGGGCACGCCGCATCGGTGCTGGCCTCCGCAGACGTCGATTCGGTGGTGGAATACATCCGCTCCTTTGGCGCCTACGCCATGATCTTTTCCTTCTGTCTGATGGTCTTTCAGTCGGTGATGGCCCCGCTGCCGGCCTTTCTGATTACCTTCGCCAATGCCGCCATCTTTGGCTGGTGGCAGGGAGCCATCCTCTCCTGGACCAGCTCGATGGCCGGTGCGGTGCTCTGCTTCTACATCGCGCGCGGCCTTGGCCGGGACGTGGTGGAGCGCTTTGCCGGGAACGGCGCGCTTGCCAGCGTGGAGGGCTACTTTGAAAAGTACGGCAGCAAGACCATTCTGGTCTGCCGCCTGCTGCCCTTTGTCTCCTTCGACGCGGTCAGCTACTTTGCGGGCCTAACCCCCATCAAGCTGCTCCCCTTCCTGATTGCGACCGGCCTGGGCCAGCTGCCCGCCACAATTATCTACTCCTACGTCGGCGGCATGCTGACCGGCGGCGTGAAGTACTTTGTCACCGGCCTGCTGTGCATCTTCTCGCTGGGCATTCTGGTCTCAATCATCAAGCGTGTCTACAACGACCGGCAGGCCAAAGCCGGCGCCCAAAAGGACGGTTCCCATGAATAGGGCCAACCTGTCCGGCATGAAACTGCATCAGGGGATTTCTTTTCATCCCGCCATGATGCGCGTCCCGGATTCGCCGGTTCTTTTCTGGCCGGGCTGCGCACTGCTCAATCTGGACGGGGAGATTTTGCGCAAAACCTTTTCCGTCCTGCAGCGGGCCGAACCACAGATAGCTTTGGCGGCCTGTTGCTGTGGGCAGCCGACCCGCTATCTATTCCCGGACCGGTTTGCACAGCGGCAGAAAAAAATTACCGACCTGCTGCAAAAGCACGGCGTCCAGCGCATCTACACCGCCTGTCCCAACTGCACCTTGCAGCTGCGGGAGCTGGGAGGATTTGAGGTCCTGCCCATCTGGCCGCTGCTGGCTGAGGTGGTGCAGCCGCGGGACCTTGCCCCTCTCCCACAGGGAAAAACCTTTGTCTGGCACGACCCTTGCCCCACCCGCCGCGACCTTATCCAACAGCAGGCGGCGCGGCAGCTGCTGGAAAGATGCGGGTGCAGCTTCATCGAGCCGGAGCACACCGGCTGCAGTACCATCTGCTGCGGAAACTTCCACATGACCCACACCCTGCGCCCCGAGGTCAGCACCCAGATGCGGCAGCGGCGGCTCAACGAATTTCCTGCTGATCGGGTCATTCTCAGCAGCTGTGAAGGGTGTCTCGGTGCCTTCCGCCTGGAGGGGCGGCAAACGATGCACCTGCTGGAACTTCTGTTCGGCCAAAGCAGCTCGCACAGCTGGGGCAACCGCATCCGCACCACCTTGTCTATCCGCTGAAAGCAAACAGAGCGTCAACCTTTTCGGTTGACGCTCCTTTTCTTTTTATCGAATATCCCGATACATGTCAGCAATCTTCTGCGGGTCCACTCCCAGCCGGTAGAGGCAGCGCAGCCAGAACATCTTGCCCATCGTCAATAGCGGGAAGCGCCTTTGATAGCGCCGCCCCGAGGTGATGATTGTGCTGTCCAGCACCACCAGCGGGATGTGCTGCCGCTTCATCCGCAGTGACAGCTCATAGTCCTCCATGAGCGGCAGGTCGGGGAAACCGTTCTGCTGCAAAAAGAGCTCGCGGGTCATAAAGATGCCCTGGTCGCCGAAAGCGATCTGCCCCTTTTTTGCCCTGCGGTTAGAAAAATAGGTGTTGCATCCCATGAAAGGGCCGTCGTAGTCAAAGCCGATTGTAAAGCAGCCAAACTGCGCTCCTCCCTCCACCGCCGCGGCAATCTTCCGGTAGGCGTCCTGCGGCAGCAGGCTGTCGCAGTGGACAAACCACAGCACCTGCCCTGTGGCCTCCCGGGCGGCGGCGTTCATCTGGCGGGCGCGGCCTTTTGGGCAGGCGATTACGCGCGCTTTGCCCTTCAGATGTTCCAGCGTCCCGTCGGTGCTGCCGCCGTCGGCAAAGAGGATTTCCCAGTCGCCGGGCATTTTCTGCAGCATGGCAAGAAAGGAATCGACCTTTTTGATCTCGTTTAGCACCGGAACAATCAGCGAAACCTTCATCCGTTACTCCCCTTTCAGAAAGTCCCGGCGGACATAGTCATTGAGGATCCGCTCCAGAAAATCCGGGGAGAGATACTCCTTGATTTTCCGGAAGGTGTCGGCGTTGACCAGCGGGCGGTCGGGCTGGGAATATTCCCGCATTGCCATCGCGCACCAGGTCACCCCGCGCAGGCAGGTCACGGTGAAGTAGAGCGGCAGCCGCTCCGAAAGCGCGGAGAGGTCCAGCCGCTCCCCCACCGCCTGCCGGTAAAGCCCGACAAACTGCCGGATCTCTTCCGGGGTAAGGATGACGTCGGTCTTCCAGAAGGTGGTGGTGGGTACCAGAAAGTGACCCAGATCCTGCTCCGGCTCGCTCAAAATCGGCTTCTCCCAGTCGATGAGGTAGCTCTTTGCCCCTTGGTTGATGAGGAAGTTGCCGGAATTGAGCTCGGTGTTGACAATACAGCGCGGCGATTTGGCCGCTTCCTTTAAGGGCAGCTTGCCGATCTCCCGCACCAGCTGTTCCAGCAGTCTGCAAACGGTGCTGTCGGCTTTCTCCCAGCGGTAGTAATGCTCCACCATTTCAAGGCACTCCTCAAAGATGGCCTGTGCCGGGTATTCGGGGCGGAGCAGCCGCGTCTGCTGCGGGACAGGTGTGGTGTGGATGTCCGCCAAAATCTGCGCGGCATCCGCAAGGTCGCTCTCATAGCGCATCGGCCTGCCGGGCAGCCACTCCATCACCAGGATACCGTAGGGGAAAAGCTCCCTGCTGTCATCGCAGAACAGCGGTCTCGGCGTCCTGCCGCTCGGCTCCAGCGCCTGCAGGGCGGAAAATTCGTAGGCGATCTGGTCCTGCAGGTGCATCTGGCTGCCGGTATTGATGCGCAGCACCAGCCGCTTGCCGCTCACCGGGTGAACAAACCGGTAGTTGAGGTTGTACTCCCCCTGCCCCAAAACGGAGAAGGACAGTTCCGCTCCCTCCTGCAACCCCAGCTGTTGCAGGAAACGCCCGCTGTGCGTCAGTTCCCAAAATGCTTTTGTCTCAATCAAACGAGTATCCCTCCTTGACAAGCTGCCGTAAAAGTGCAGCAGTATGGCTGTCCGGCGCGGCGCTCCTCCACAGACGCTGCAGGTCGCCGGGGGTGTCGACATCCTCGCAGGGTAGGGTGGATTGGATGGTCCTGCCCGCCCACTCTGCCGCCCGGCAGGTCTGCTCATAGACAGTGGCGCCGCCGTAATGTTGGTTTTCAAAAATTTCGGTGCAGGGGCGCTTCATCCCAATCAAGTAGTATCCTCCGTCCCGCGACGGGCCGATGGCGAGGTCTGCCTCCTCCAAAGCGGCAAAGGCTGCCTCAAAGTGGGCTTTGCCCAGCAGCGGCAGATCGCTTCCGGTCAGCACGCAGGCCGCATACCCCCGCGCAAGCACCCAGCGGAGGGCGTTGTCCATCCGCTGGCCAAGGTCCGCCCCCTGCTGCTCCAGAAAAGCTTTTGCAAAGGGGAAAATCTCCCGCAGTGGCTCACAGTGCGGCTCAGGCGCATAGGCGACAAAAAGGTCGGCATCCAGCTGCCGGTACACTCCGGCTAAATCCTGCAAAAAGGCGGTGTGCAGCCGCGCGCAGTTTTTTCCGCCCAGCAGCGGCATCAGCCGGGTCTTGGTTTTGCCGGGCACCGGCACGCGGGTATAGCAGATGACTGCTTTTTTCATCAAACCCTTCCCCCCCTCACTGTGCAAAGGGCTCGAGCTGCAAAGCCGACCAGCTCGCATAGAGATTTTGGCGGAAAGCGGCTGCGTCCTTTGCGCGCGGGAGGTTGAGAACGGTGTCGCCCCGCTTGCTCGGGTTTAAAAAGCCGGTGCGCAGCTGCTCCTCCTCGATGGAGCAGCGGATCGGGACGTCCTCAAACAGCTGGGGATAGAGCAGGTAGGCCGCTGCGACTGCGTCCCAGCAGTAGGAGCCTTCCTCCCCATAGACGGCCTTGCGCGCATCGAAGCGGTAGCCGCATTTTTTTGCGATGTAGGCTCCCACTCGGCTGCTCTCCACCTGCATGTGCTCCATAAATTCCGTCTTTGGCAGGTAGGAGACCAGCAGGCAGTTGTTGCCGGTGAGGATCGAGATATTTTTCCCTCTGCTCAGCACGGCGGCAGCAGCCTTATGGTTAATTGAAAAATTAAGCTCCGGGCAGTGCTTGCCGTGAGTGTAGAGCATTTCGGTGATGCCGCCCATCAGCACCACCTGCCCCAGCTTATCAAAGATGCCACTGTCCAGCAGCATCGCTCCGTAGAGGTTGGTCAACGAACCGATTCCCAAAAAGCTAACCTCGCCGGGATAGCGGTTCGCAAGCTCCACAATTTTGCGGGCGCTTTCTCCACAGGGGTTCTCCCCCTGCCCGGCGCCGGGATAGAGCGGGATTTCGCCGCTGAGTCCGGTCTCCTCCAGCAGTTGCCGGGAGCTTTCATACACCTGTTGGGCGGTGCCGTTGCCAAAGGTACAGCAGAAGGCCAGCACCTGCGCCCGGCCACGGTTGCCCAGCAGGTACAAAAACGCCAGCGCGTCGTCCATCGGGTAGCCCTCTATCCCGACAGTGTTGTCACAGTCAAAGATGATCTTTTGCATCGTCAGTCTCCTTTTCATCATTCTTTTTTTACTATAACGTATCCCTTCCCACTTGTCCAGCCTGCGCGGTGATTAAAATTTTAATGATCCACTCCCTTTCTATTGTTTTTTTCGATACCGAGTTCAAAACCGCTAACTTCGCTTGACTTTTTGGGAACGTTCTTCTACAATAGGAACAGACTCAACAAGCAGCGCGGTTTTGCCCGTGCTGCTTTTGTCAGGACAAAACAAGGAGGATATTGTATGCGAAAATTACTCGCACTTCTGCTGGCCTTCACCCTGCTGTTTTCCTTCAACGGCTGCGGCCAGAAACAGAGCGGGACCCAGGAGCTTGACCTAAGCTCCGCCGAGTGGGACGAGATTGTCGAGGCCGCGCGCGGCACCACCGTCACCTTTTACGGCTGGGGCGGCGACGAAAACCGCAACAACTGGCTGAACACCACCGTCGCCGACTATGTCAAGGAGCACTATGACATTGCGCTGGAGGTGGTTGGGATGGACATCAACGACATCCTCTCCAAGCTCTCGGGCGAAAAGCAGGCCGGCAGCGAAACCGGCAGCATCGACATGATCTGGATCAACGGCGAAAACTTCTACTCAGCCAAGGACAACGGCCTGCTGTACGGCCCCTTCACCGGACAGCTGCCAAACATGGAAGCCTACATCGACCTGCAGGACCCGGAGACGCTCAACGACTTCTGCATGCCGATCGAGGGGTATGAAGCGCCCTATGCCAAGGCTCAGATGGTCTTTTTTAACGACAGCGCCGTCACACCGGAGGCGCCTGCTTCCGCCGAGGAGCTGCTGGAATTCTGCAAGAAATATCCCGGCAAAGTCACCTACCCCGCCCTCCCGGACTTTACCGGCAGCGCCTTTGTGCGCAACATCATCTATGAGCTGTGCGGCTGGGAGCAGTTCCAGGATATGGAGGCAGACTACGACACCGTCAAGGCGGCCATCGAGCCTGCGCTGGACTATCTGCGGGAGCTCAACCCCTACCTCTGGAACGAGGGCAAGACCTTTCCGGAATCCTCCACCACGGTGGACGCGATGTTCGCCGACGGGGAGCTGGTAATGGACATGAGCTACGGGCCGTTCAGCGTGGCGACCGGCATTGCGGAGGGCACCTACACCGACACCACCCGCACCTTTGTCTTTGACAACGGCACCATCGGCAACACCAACTATATGGCCATCGCCTTCAACTCCCCCAACAAGGCAGGGGCGATGGTGGTCATCAATGCCATCCTCTCCGCCGAGCTGCAGCTGACCCAATACGAACAGCTGCGTGAGCTGCCGGTGGTCAGCGCGGACAAGCTCAGCGCCGAGGAGCAGGCTGCCTTTGATGCGGTCGATCTCGGTAAGGGCGTGCTTTCCCAGGCCGAACTGCTGAAGCACCGCCTGCCGGAAATGCCGGCCGATCTGGTGCCGGTCATCGAGGAGATCTGGCTCAACGAGGTTGTTGGAAAATAAGATTTTAAAAAGCATGGGATTAAGAAAAACGGTACAGCAAGGCTGCACCGTTTTTCTGCGTCTTTCCTGCAAGATATAGAAAGGAGGAAAACGGCTTTTTCATGTACAACAAGAAGATGATTCCCCTCCTGCTGCTGCCCTTTTTGGGGATCACGGCACTGGTGCTGCTCGCCATCGGCAACGTGCTGCTGCAAAGTTTGGGCTACATCCCCGCCTTCGGGCTGGACGAGCTGACACTGCAGTACTACCAGGAGGTGTTTTTGCAGGAAGAATTTGCCGGCGCGCTGCTAGTCAGCCTGCGCATCGCTTTTTTGTCGTCGGTTTTGGCCTGCGTCTTTGGGGTGCTGCTCTGCTTTGCCCTCATCCAATGCAAACAGACCCGCGGGCCGCTGTTTTATCTGATTCGTCTGCCCATCCTGACCCCGCACGCGGTGGTGGCGGTGTTTGTGGTCAACCTGCTCTCCCAAACCGGGCTTTTTGCGCGGGCGGTCTTCGCGTTGGGGCTGATCAGCGACTACCCGCAGTTTCCCCAGCTGCTCTACACCCCCTCCTACACCGGGACGATTTTGGCCTACCTCTGGAAGGAGATTCCCTTTGTGGCCTACTTTGTGCTGGCGCTGATGTCCAGCGTCAGCTCTACCCTGGGGGAGGCGGCGGAAAACCTGGGCGCTTCGCCGGTCCGCAGCTTTTTTGAAATCACCCTGCCGCTCTCGCTGCCGGCCATTTTGAAGGCGTTTCTTATCATCTTCATCTTTTCCTTTGGCGGGTACGAGCTGCCGTTTCTGCTGGGCAGCACCCTGCCCAAGGCGCTGCCGGTGCAGGCGTATCTGAGCTACCAAAGCCCCGACCTGCTGCAGCGCCCCTACGCGATGGCGATGAATGGGGTCATCCTGCTGCTCTCCTGCTCGATGGCGCTGCTGTACGCCCTGCTGACCGCCCGGCTTTCCAAGCGGATTGGAGGTGGCAAACAAGGATGAAACGCACAAGCCACCCCTTGCTGCGGCTGGTTCTGGTGCTTGCCGCCGTCATCATTCTGGTGCCGGTGGCGGTGCTGCTGCTCTGGAGCGTCACCGGGCGCTGGCCCTGGCCCAACCTGCTGCCCGAAAGCTACACCCTGCGCACCGTGCAGGAACTGCTGTTCGGCTCGGCCAACTTACCGGCGCTGCTGTGGAGCAGCATCTCGCTCTCCGCCATCGTTGCGCTGCTGAGCACCGCCACCGGCCTGCTCACTGCCCGCGCCACCGAGCTGTACTCCTTCCGGGGAAAAACCCTTGTGCATCTGGGCTCCATCCTGCCGCTGCTGGTGCCGGGCACCGTCTTTGCGATGGGCATCCAGATCACGCTGATTCGAATGGGATTGTCCGACACGATGGCCGGGGTCGTGCTGGTCCACCTGATCTGCGCCGCCCCTTACTCCATCACCATCCTCACCGACGTCACCCGCGCTTTAGGCAGCCGGTATGAGGAACAGGCGGCAGTGTTGGGCGCTGCGCCGCTGCGCGCCTTCTGGGAGGTCAGCTTCCCCGCCTTGCTGCCGGGCATCCTCTCCTCCTTTTCGATGGCCTTCATCATCTCCTACAGCCAGTACTTCACCACCCTGATGGTGGGCGGCGGCAGGGTGAAGACCATCTCGCTGGTGCTGGTGCCCTACATCCAGAGCGGCGACCGCGCGCTTTCCTCCATCTATTCCGCGGCGTTTGTCGGGAGCGCGCTGCTGGTCTTTTTGATCTTTGAAGCCTTTATCCGCCGCTGTACGAAAGGAAGTGCCTAATGCTGCTGCAACTCTGCGGCCTGACGGTCGCGCTGCAAAACGAAACAATTCTCTCTGACCTTTCCCTCTCGGTGCAGAAGGGGGAGTTTCTTGCCCTGCTCGGCCCGTCCGGCTGCGGCAAGAGCACCCTTCTCAAGTCGATTGCTGGCATTGTCCCCCTTCAGCAGGGGCAGGTTATTCTGGACGGGCAGGACATTACCCGCACCCCTGTCCACAAGCGCGGGACGGTCATCCTGTTTCAGGAGATGCGGCTATTTCCCAACATGACGGTGCTGGAAAACGTCGCCTTTCCTCTAAAAATGCAGGGCATCGGCAAAACCCAGCGGCTCAAGCAGGCGGAAGCTTTCCTGCAGCAGGTGCAGATGGGCAACTACAGCCGGCGGCGGGTCTATGAGCTTTCCGGCGGGCAGCAGCAGCGGGTCGCGCTGGCCCGCGCGCTGGCGGCGCAGCCGAGGGTGCTGCTGCTGGACGAACCCTTCTCCGCCCTGGACGAAAACCTGCGCGGCGAGATGCGCGCGCTGGTCACCCAGCTGCACCGCAGCCTTGGGATGACGACGGTGCTGGTCACCCACGACCGCGCCGAAGCCCTCTCGATGGCCGACCGGGTGGCGGTGATGTTTGGTGGGCAGATCGCCCAGACCGGCACGCCGCAGGAAGTCTATGACCATCCGGTCAACCGGCGGGTAGCCGACTACTTTGGAGACTGTGTCTACCTGAGCGGGCAGATCAGCGACCATCTTTTCTGCTGCGAACAGCTGCCCTTTGCCGTCCCCGCCCCCTCCCTGCCAGACGGCCGCTACGAGATGATGCTGCGCTGTTCGGCCCTGCACCCGGAACAGGAGGGAGATTTTGCCGTAGAGGTAAGGGACATCCAGTTCCAGGGTGCGCAGACCGCCGTCACCTTTTGCCACCATTCCCTTACCTTTCAAAAAGCCTTTGAACGGCGCCCCGACTGGAAGGTGGGCGACCGGCTCTCCTGCAAGCTGGACTGCTCGGGGGCAGTATTTTTCTCACAGGATTAAAAGAAAAGGACAGCGGCCGCTGTCCTTTTCTTTTATAATACAATCTCCGGATTTTCCCGCGGCATCCAAGCGTTGAGCAGTTCGACCTCGACCTTCTGCGCGTCCGGGTCGACCGGTGTTTGCAGCGGCACATAGCGGGGGCGAATGCCATGCGGGCCTTTCTCTTCTTTATCGCCGCTCATTCCCAGCTCGGTATCTCTGTTGCGTGTCGGAACTAGGCTGTTCAGATAGGGCCGGTCATAGAAGTCGAGCTGGATGTCCTCCTCGCTTTCGTAAACAATCAACGGCAGGCATTTACCTTTAGGACAGAGTTTTGCAGCGGTTCGTTCCCACGACCATTTGAGCTGCCGCAATTCCTCCTCCGAACATTTTCCACTTTCCTTCCAGTCGCGAATTCTCTCCTCCTGGTCGCTCCACAAATCATAGAGCTGCACCTGCTCAATCCAAAAATGGTGCTCCCTGCCCTCGACGGTGCAGGTATAGGCGCGCTCCTTCATCCCCACCGAGAGGGTCATGCGCTTGCGCGCGGGGACCTTTTCACTTTCCTTTCTTGGAATCAGGCGAACCGGCTCGTTCGGGTTTTGGGAGACCGCTTTGGCCAGCGGCATCAGCTCCTGCCAGGGGATATCGAGCGAGAGACGATGCAGATATTGATGCTGAAAATCGCCGCCCAGCTGCTCGGCTTTGACGCCGGCCTTAAGAAAGCGCGCGATGAGCAACACGCCTGCATCCTCAATATCACCGGAGGACGATGCGGGAATTCTGATCTCCCGGACGCCAAGACAGATTTTTCCTATACCCTCTAGCAGGGATGGACGGTGATAGGAGGGCTGGCGATTCTGGGTCAGCATCTGGCGGTAGGTTTTGGGCTTTGGGCGGCGAATGCGCTGGCGCTCCAGCTCCCAATCCTCCTCGTAGGCCCTGCGGTCATAGGTCAGCGCAACCAGCTGGGGCTTTTCTCTCCGCTCATCCGGCGGCAGAAATCCCAGCAACTGCAGCTCTCGCTCGTCCTCCGAATCAAAATACCGGTCGAGCGGGACGAGAGCATCCTCCTGTGGGAGGGAAAGAATCTGCCGAAGCAAAGAAAGTCGCATAGATAAAACCTCCTTTTTTGAACCGAGCCGCAGAGAAGCGGCTTTCGGATTTGTTTTCTACCATTATAGCACCAATTGCCCGACAATTCCAGGCTTTTGAAAAAATCGGTGTGTCTTTTTTTCCTGATGTGGTAAAATGGAAAAGAAGCATCGGCGATAACTAAAGAGGAGAGGGCAAATGCCCTCTCCTCTTTTGCTGCCCGCAGGCAATATTGTGCTGTTGTTTTTTCTACCCCACAGCTTGTGGAGGACGAGCTGTTACGGAAATACTTCCGCAAGGTGTCGGAGGTGTTTCTACCCACGCCCTTTGCATGGAGGGCGACAGGGCAATTTCTCTCTTTCCGAGCTCCCGGACAGATTTCTATCCACCCACGCCCTTCTCACGGAGGGCGACACTCCTTGGCCTCGTCGGACATCGGATCGCCGTCATTTCTACCCGCACCCTCCACATGGAGGGCGACCCGGCAACGATGCTCTGAAATATGTAGCAATGAAATTTCTACCCACGCCCTCCACGCGGAGGGCGACACGCACACCCGCAGCGTACCCAGATGGTCGGTCAAAATTTCTACCCACACCCTCCACACGGAGGGCGACCTTGCAACCTCGTCATTGACTACCAGGTGCGGATTATTTCTACCCACGCCCTCCACGCAGAAGGGGAACAGAAATCCACAAGCAAACGCTCCCTTTCCGCGAGGTAGCAACTGCCGCTTCATAGAATCTACCCACGCGAATTGGGTGCAGGCTCAGCCTGCCTAGCAGGTGGCGCCGCCGACCAGATGGAGCTTAGCGCCGATGATCTCGTCCTTGCGGGAGAGAATGTCGTCGCTGAGTAGCTGCTGCTGCACATTCTCAAATCCAAGGCGCTCGATGGTGTCGGAGAATCGTTCGCCGGTCTTGCCCTGCTCGCGGAAGAGCAAGATTGCCTTCTCGATGATGCTCAGCACTTCCTCCTCCGAGGTGAATACCGGGTCAAGCGGCTGACCCTGTGCAACCTTCTTGCCCCAGCGTCCGCCAATGTAGACACGGTAGCCGTACTGGCCGTCCGGCATTGCCTTGAACGGGCACTTGGTGACACAGCGTCCGCAGTTATTGCAGATGTCCTTGTCGATCTGCAGCATGCCGTCGACCACCTTCGCCGCGCCGACCGGGCAGTTGTTCTCGACCTGGCAGACCTTGCAGCCGCGGCAGAGCTCCGCATTAAACTGCGGGATGCGCTGGCCGACGATGCCCAGGTCGTTGAGGTTCGGTTTGACGCAGTTGTTCGGGCATCCGCCGACCGCAATCTTAAACTTGTGCGGCAGCTTGACGCTCTCGTAGCCCTTGTAGAAGCGCTCGTGAATCTTCTGGGACAGATCGAAGCTGTCGAGCAGGCCGTACTGGCAGGTGGTTCCCTTGCAGGCCACAACCGGACGAACCTTCGAGCCGGTGCCGCCGGTCTCCAGACCCGCCTCCGCTACAAAGGCGCGCAGGTCGTCGATCTTATCGTATGGAACGCCGCGGATCTCGATGGTCAGTCGGGAGGTCATCTCGATCTCGCCGCTGCCGAACAGACGGGCCGCCTCGGTGATGCACTGGCTCTCCTCCGCGGTGATCTTGCCGTTGCGGGTGATGATGCGCGCGTTGAAGCAGTCGGTTCCCTTGTTATGTAAGAAGCCCCACGCCTTGACCCGCTTGATGTCCTCGGCGCTGACGGTGACCTTGCCCTCCTGCTTTGGCATCTGGTTGACGGTCAGGCCACCCTCCAGCACCTTGGTGTTGGTGTAGCCGAAGTGGCGCAGGCGGTTCTGCAGCAGGTAGGCGCGCTTGCCCTTGTCGCAGACCAGCAGCAGCTTTTCTTCCTTGCCCAGGCCCTTGACCTCGCCGTTGACGGCGGTGAGATCGACGTAAGGCGCGCCGGAAATCTTCGGCAGCAGAGCGGTGTCGATGATGCGGTAGTCCGCCGCCTTGCCCTGCATAAATTCGATGGGGGTGAAGGTGTCCACCCTGCCGTCCATCTTGTTTTTGAGCACATTGATGGCGGTGACAAACGGATGGATCGCGGTCGAGAACGGAGGCGCATAGGCCATGTCCATGTTCTGCAGCTGGTCGATGGTGGCGCCCATGGTCAGCGCGACGACGCCGACGTCGGTCACCTTGTCGACCGCACCGCTGCCCAGTACCTGTACACCCAGCAGCTTGCGGGAAACTTTGTCCGCAATCAGCTTAATGATGAAGGTGCTGGCACCTGGATAATAGTGCGCCTTGTCGTCGACAACCGAGACGGCCGAAACGACGTCGTAGCCAGCCTTGCGCGCGGCCTCCTCGTTTAAGCCGGTGCGGCCGCCGTTGAGCTCTGGGAGCTTGACCACCGCAGTGCCCAAGACGCCCGGGAAATTGCTGTCCTCGCCGCAGAGAGCCTCGGCAAGAGTGCGGCCCTCCATGTTTGCAGAGGAACCCATCGGGGCCCAGGTGCGCTCGCCAGTGATGCGGTTCACAACACTGACGCAGTCGCCCGCCGCCCATACGTGCTCGAGGCTGGTCTTCATCTGGCTGTCGACCACGATGGTGCCGTTCGGCATCATCTCAAGGCCGGTGTCCTTGAGGAAGGCGGTGTTGGCGCGAATGCCCAGCGACATCACAACGACGTCTGCCTTGATCTCGCCATCCGGCACGCGGATACCCTCCGCCTTGGATTCGCCGAGCACCGCTTCCAGGCGGGTGTTCAGGCGAACCTTGATTCCCTTGCTCTCCAAATGACGTCTGGCATAGTCGGCCATGTCTTTATCAAAGCCCGGCATGATCTGGTCGGCCATGTCGATGACGGTGACCGCGAGGCCCTTCTGCATCAGGTTTTCCGCAACCTCCAGGCCGATGAAGCCGCCGCCGGCAACAACCGCGCGCTTGGCTCCGGTCTGCTCCAGATATTCCCGAAGCTCGATGGCGTCCTGCGGGGTGCGCATGGTGAAGACGCCCGGCAACGAAACGCCCGGCAACGGCGGCACAATGGAGGAAGCGCCGCAGGCGATGATGCATTCGTCATAGTCGTAGTTTTCCTGCACGCCGGTGCGCAGATTGTGGGCAGTCAGCTCCTTTTTCTGCGCGTCCAGGGCGGTGACCTCCCGCTCCACCAGCACCTTAGCGCCGGTGAGGGCGGTGAATTTCGCCGGTGTATTGACGATCAAATCCTCCTTTTCCGGAATCAGCCCGCCGACATAGTACGGCAGTCCGCAACCCGCGTAGGAGATGTCCTTTCCCTTGGTCAGAATGGTGACGTCCGCAGCCGGATTGAGGCGTTTGAGCTTCGCCGCAGCCTTGGTTCCGGCAGCTACGCCGCCAACAATCAATATTTTCATCAGTTGACCTCTCTTTCTTTTCACAAGCGCTCCCATGAGCAGCGCCATAAGGTCCTTTTTTCGTTCCTTCTTTTTTATTATACTATGTTTTTGGGGGGAATGGTAGGGCTGCGGGAAACTTTTCCGGAGAAATTCTTTGCCAAAAAGGCAGTTCTCCCTTCCCTATAAAAAGCGTGTCCTTTCTTTCGGGAGTTCTGTATAAACCTCCAACAATTTTTTATGGGTTTGTCCTATTGAACCCATTTGGAGAATTCATTATAATAAAAGAAAGACTACGCTTCACCTTTCTTTTATATCCTTTACAAAGGAGGCTGCCATGAAAAAACTTTTCTCTTGCTGCTCGCCCCGCATGTTTTTTCTTTATGTCATCTTGGTTGTGTTCCATCGCCTTCTCAGCCTCCTCGTTCCCGTTTTTACACAAAAGCTCATTGATGCCATTCCACAAAATGACCTCGGTACTCTACAATTTTATGGCATTATGAATCTTGTGATTATTCTATTATTCATAGCCTGTTTATCCGCGGCCAACTATGTGCAGGAGTGTTACGAAAACGGGAAAATTTTGCTGAAGAAAAAAGAATTCGCACAACAGGTCAACAAGATCCCCTACGAACAATTTTCCCAGAACGGATCAGGATACTATTTGCAACGATTTCATTCCGACATCGAAAATTGCCGGCCCTTCATCATCAATAAACCGGTGCAGGTTTGGGTGCAGGGAATTTATCTGATCGCCATCGCACTGCTCATGCTGCATATCGATGTAGTGTACGCTCTCATCCTCTTTTCCGTTTTTCCCTTTATGATGATTTTTTACAGAAAATTGGCCTCTAAGGTGGGGACAGTGAGCAGGAAAATAGAACACACGCAGGATCAGATCAATTCCCACTTTGAAGAAATGCTCTACTGCAACTATGCCTTGCGAACCACAGCTTCCTCCGACTGGTATGTATCCCGAATGGATGGACTTTTGGAGGACAACTTTTCACTGAGGAAAAAGCGCACTTCCATCGAGACAATTTACGATTTTGTTCTCATCACCGGCTTACTCAATCTGCTCAGCGTCGCCGTATACTACTTTGGTGGGCTGCTTGTTTTGAACCAACAAATTTCAATAGGCATGGTCGTCTCGATGTCCTTGTATTACTCCAAGCTGTGGTCTCCACTTGAATTCTATCTGGATTATCCAAAAGAGAAGGCAAAATTTGACACATATCAAAAGCGGCTTCAGGAGGTATATAAAAAGCCAGTTAAAACAACTTCCCAAAAGTTCCATCCAATTTCAGAAATGCAGCAGATCGATCTTCAAAAAATCCATTATACTGTTGGTGGGAAACAAATCCTTAATGGCCTGTCGCTGTCCATCCACAAGGGCGATAAAATTGGTATCGTCGGCGCAAACGGTTCCGGAAAAACAACATTGGCCAACCTGATCTGCGGATTACTGCAGGATTACGCGGGCAACATCAACTACAACAATATCAACTATCGGGAAATCAAAGTAGAGGACCTGCTCAAACACATCTGTCTTATTCCAGCTGTGCCGCAGCTGTTTTCCGGCACGGTTGCAGAAAATATCACCATGGGAGATCCTGCTCCTATTCCAGACACCCTGCTCCAAATTTTACATAAACAGGGATTGGGGCCGGACAAAGAGCTACTGGAACACGGCAACAATCTGTCCGGCGGAGAAGCAAAATTGATTCAACTGTTGCGGGGAATCTATCGTCAGTGCGATCTGTACATTGTGGATGAACCTCTGAATTATATCGATAAAAATTATACCACCATGATCATCGAAATGATGAGACAATTGTTTGCGGATAAAACGCTGATTCTTATTTCGCACGATGCCAAGGTCTTTTCCTTGTGCGACACTATGATCTCCATTTCCGGTGGTAATCTATTCCCTTTAAAGTAGAAGTTTTAACAAAGTAAATCCCCGCTGTAAGGATTTTTCGTTACAGCGGGGATTTATTTTTATCGAAACCTCCTCTCCAACTCCTCAAACCGTTCGTCCTCCATCAGGAAACCGGCTTCCCCGCTCTCGCGGATGCTTTTGAGGATGGTGCCGGTCAGCAACGCACCCAGCTCGGTGACCTCCCCTTTCTGCTGGATGTCCCGATAGAGCAGCGTATCTGCAAGCTTCCAGTCCTGCCCCAGCAGCGAGAACATCTTGTCGAGCAGTTCAAAGCAGCAATCCTTGTCCTGCTCCACCACCGCAAGCTGCAGATAGGGGGAATAGCGGTTGTACTCCCACAGCTCGAACACCTCTGCCCCCTTGGAGCTGATGTCGGCCAGCCGCTTTGCGTCCTCCATCTTCCCCTCCCGAACCGCAATGTCCATCAGGGAAAGCAAACACCCCATCACCTGATTGTTCATTGTGTAGTGAATTTTCTTTTCCAGGATTTCCCTGGCTTTCGCGTACTCCTTCTGCGCGATGCAGAGGGTGGCCTGCAGCTCCTCCACATCGATCCGGCGGCGCTTTGGCAGCTCGTCCAGCAGCTGCTGTGCTTGCTCAAAGCGCTCCCCTGCAATGCAGTCGGAGATGGTCATGCTGTAGGCGCTTCGGCGGACATCCTCATCCTCGCTGTTGAGCAGCCGCTGATAAATGCGGTCGATCTCCTCCCGGTAAGGCTGCTGCTCCTCCTGCGGGACCGCGAACATCAGCAGGCCGCCTTTGAGGATTCCCCCTATCATGCTCAGCAGCCGGTCGCAGTTGGGGTACTCCCGCACCCGCTGCATGGCAAGGGCAAAGCCTGCCGCAAAGCCCTCCTGCTGCATCCTTTCGACGGCTTCATTGGCAAAGGCCGCAATCTCCTCGTCAGTCAAATCCTCCTGAAAGCACAGCAGGGTGTTCAGGTCCACCCCTAGCAGCCTTGCCAGCGCTGGCAGCAAGGTGATGTCGGGGTAGCAGCTGCCAACCTCCCATTTATAGACTGCGGTGGCGGTCACCCCCAGGCGGCTGGCAACCTGTTCCTGGGTCAGGCCGAGCTGCTTTCTGCGTGAACGGATCGTCTCGTTGATCTTCATATCTCTCGCCTCCTTCTACCCCTATTATACCAGAGAGAAGCGGGCGGCTCAATCGAGCAGTCTTTTCAATTCTGCGGCAAAAAATCAACCGGAGGTTGGGCTCAGGGCCCTATCCGGGAATATATCAACGAAAAGAAGGAACAATTTTTTCGTTTTTTGTGTACTTTGTTGTCGAAATGTGGTAAGATGGTGATAGTACATAAGGCCAATTTCTGATTTGATAGGAGGAGATTCATCATGGCCCAACCGGAAATCTTTCTTGCCCACATTTCGGAGGACAGGGAGCGAATGCAAACGGTAAAGGAGCATCTGCAGGGCACTGCCGCACTGGCCGAAGTCTTTGCCCAGCCCTTCGGGGGCGGTGAGCAGGCCAAGCTGGCGGGCAAGCTGCACGACATTGGAAAGTACAGCCGGGAATTCCAGCACCGACTGGAGGGCGGCCCCAAGGTCGACCACTCCACCGCCGGGGGCAAAGAGGCCTTTCAGCTTCGACAGATTGAGGCGGCCTTCGCCGTCATGGGGCACCACGGAGGACTGCCGGATTACGGAGGCAAAAACGATACGGGGGACACCAGCACCTTGTATGGCCGACAACAGAAAAAGGTCCCGGACTACAGCGCATGGAAGCAGGAGATTGCCCTCTCGCCAGCCAGTCGCCCCTCGCACATTCCGCTCGACAACCTCTCGGAGGCCTTTTATATCCGCATGCTCTACTCCTGTCTGGTGGATGCGGACTATCTGGACACCGAAGCCTTTATGGATGGAACTCTCCCTCGCGGAGGCTACGAACCGATTGCTTCCCTGCTGGACAAGCTGGACCAATACATTGCGCCCTGGTGGAACCCCAAAAATGAGCTCAACCGCAAGCGGTGCGACATCCTGCGAAGCTGTTTAAACGCCGGTGAGAACTTTCCCAATGGACTCTACACGCTGACCGTCCCCACCGGCGGCGGCAAAACGGTCTCCTCGCTGGCCTTTGCGCTGCGGCACGCGGCCACCCATGGGAAAAAGCGGGTCATCTACGTCATCCCCTACACCTCGATCATCGACCAGACGGCGGAGGTGTTCGAAAACATCCTGGGAGCCGAAAATGTGCTGGAACACCACTCCGGGGTGGACTACACCATGCCGGAAGAGGAGGTCGACCCTGCCCTCTACCGCAAGGCGCTAGCCACTGAAAACTGGGATGCGCCGGTCATCGTCACCACCGCAGTGCAGTTTTTTGAATCTCTCTACAGTAACCTTCCCTCCCGCTGCCGCAAGCTGCACAACATCGCCGACAGTGTTATCATCTTCGACGAGGCGCAGACCCTCCCGGTCAGCTACCTTTCCCCCTGCGTCTCCGCCATCGGCCAGCTGGTGCAGTATTATGGCGTCACAGCGGTCCTGTGCACCGCCACCCAGCCTGCCCTGCAGTCCCTCTTTGCCGAGCTGGCACCCGGACTCACCATGCGGGAGATTTGCCCGGACACTGACGCGCTGTACCAGTTTTTCCGCCGCACCACCCTCAGGCAGGCCGGTGCGCTGACCGAGGAGGAGCTTGCGAAGCAACTGAACGCCTCCCCACAAACACTCTGCGTCGTCAACCGTCGGGTCACCGCCCAAAAGCTGTACGCGCTGCTGCCAGAGGAAGGCAGCTACTGTCTGACCACCCTGCTCTGTCCCGCAGACCGCAAACGGCTGCTGGAGGAGATCCGGGAGCGGCTCAAAAACGGGCTGCCCTGCCGGGTCGTCTCGACCTCGCTGATCGAGGCGGGCGTGGATGTGGACTTCCCCACCGCCTGGCGGGAGGAGGCCGGTTTGGACTCGATCATCCAAACTGCCGGCCGCTGCAACCGGGAAGGCAAAGCCTCCGCAGAGCAGAGCATCGTCACCATCTTCCGTTTAGAGGGGCAGCAGGTCCCCGCCATGATCCACCCCAATGTAGACTCCACCCGCCATGTGCTGCAAACCTTCGCCGACCCCGCCCAGCCGGAGGCCATCGAATCCTACTTCTCTTTCTACCGCACCCTGAAAGGTTCGGCGGCGCTGGATCAAAAAGGGATTTTGGACGCCTTCCAAAAGGGCTATAAAGGCAGCATCTTCCCCTTTGCCGCCGTTGCCAATATGTTCCATCTGATCGACAGCCCCACCACAACCGTCTATATTCCGACAGGAGAAGGAAAATCTCTGGTGGAATCTCTGCGCGCCGGTCTTATCAGCCGGTCGCTGTTCCGCAAGCTGGGGCAGTATGCGGTCAACGTCTACCCGGACCACCTGAAACGCCTGCTGGATGCCGGGGCGGTGCAGGCGACAGAGAGCGGGGCGTACATCCTGACCGACAAGGACCTCTATCATTCCAGCACCGGCCTTGCACTGGATGTGGAGATGGGAAAGGGCTGGTTTATGTAAAATCCCAAAGAAAAAGGGCGGCAAGATTGCTCCTTGCCGCCGCTTTTCCTTAGAGTACAAATAACTTTTTCTATCCACAGCTTTCGCTGTCAGTTTTATTATACCCGGCTCACTGTAAAAAAGCAAACCCCAAAATCTGTTGTCTAATTTTTATAGAAGACTAATTGTTTAATGGGCAATGCAAACAAATTTCTTCTTTTTTCTCTATTTACTCTTGACAATTGATTCGTCTCATCCTATACTAAGATTATCATATTTAGAATACAAATAACTAAAATCATAAAGGAGGTATTGCCTATGATACAACTGGAGGTTTGGGGAGCGTACGCGCTTTTTTCGCGTCCAGAACTGAAGGTGGAACGCGTCAGTTACGACGTCCCCACCCCTTCGGCGGCGCGGGGCATTGTTGAGGCTGTCTACTATCACCCCGGCCTGCGCTGGGTCATCGACAGGATTCATGTGCTCAACCCCATCCGCTTCGTCAGTATCCGGCGCAACGAGGTTACGGACAAAATCTCAGGCCGCAACGTGCGTCAGGCGGCGCAGGGCGGCGGCCAACCGCTCTACCTTGTCACCTCGCAGAAGATTGTGCAGCGTTCCTCGCTGCTGCTGCAGGACGTGCACTATGTCATTGAGGCGCACTTCGAGATGACGGACAAGGCCGCCCCCTCGGACAACCCCGGCAAGTTTCAGGACATCGTCATCCGCAGGATGGAGCGCGGCCAGTGCTTTCACACGCCGTACTTTGGCTGCCGGGAATTTCCGGTCTCCTTCCGGCGCTGGCCGGGCGGGCCGATTCCAACCATCGACGAGACCCGCGACCTGGGGCTGATGCTGTACGACTTCGACTACAGCGACCCCGCCGCCATCACCCCCACCTACTTCCGCGCCCGGCTGGAACACGGGGTGCTGAACACCCAGAATTGTGAGGTGTTTCGATGATTTTACAGGCACTGACCCAATACTATGAGGACCTTTTAAGGCTGGGAAAGATCAACCGTCCCGGTTGGAGCAAGCAGAAGCTCAACTACAGCCTGCTCCTGAGCGAGGAGGGAGAGCTGCTCCAGCTGCTGCACCTGCAACAGGAGGTACAGCGCGGAAATAAGACCGTTTTGGGATCGCAGGAAATGTGGGTCCCCTCCCCTGTCAAAAGGAGCTCCGGCATCCGTCCAAACTTTCTGTGTGACACCAGCAGCTACCTGCTGGGAGTGGACGGCAAGGGCAAGGCCGACCGCAGCATCGACTGCTTTGCTGCCTCCAAGGCGCTGCACCTGCAGCTTTTAAGGGAGGTCGATTCCCCGATTGCCCGCGCCATCGTCCACTTTTTTGAGCACTGGGACCCGTCGCAGGCGGCCAGCCACCCGGCGCTGCAGGAGGATTGGGAGGAACTGCTCCAGGGCGGCAACCTGACCTTCTCCCTGGACAAGCTGTTTGCTGCCCAGGACCCCGCTATCGCCGACGCCTGGACACGGCATTACGAGGACAGCAGCGCCGAAGCCGAACCTATTCGCTGTCTGGTGACCGGCCAGCCGGGTACCCTCGCCCGCCTGCATCCCAGCATCAAGGGTGTCGCGGGCGCACAAGCTACCGGCGCCTCGCTGGTTTCCTTCAACGCCCCTGCCTTCTGCTCCTTCGAGCACGAGCAGGGCGCCAACGCCCCGGTCAGCGACTACGCAGCTTTCGCCTACACCACCGCGCTCAACACGTTGCTGGCCGACCGCAACCGTGTCAGCCGGGTGGGCGACACCACCATTCTCTGCTGGGCGGCAGGCGGCGAAAGCGCCTATCAGGATTGTTTTCTTATGAGTATCTTTAACGACAGCTATACCGAAAACGACATCCTAAACACCCTGCACCACCTGTCCAAAGGAGAATCCATCCAGTGGGACGACACCAGGCTGAGCCCCGACACCCGCTTTTATGTGCTGGGGCTTGCGCCCAACGCCGCGCGGCTGTCGGTGCGCTTTTTCTGGCAAAACAGCTTCGGTGCGCTGGCACGCAATCTGGAGCGGCACTACCAGCGGCTGGAAATCATCCGGCCGAGCTTCGACAAATTCCCCACCCTTCCTATCTGGCGCTTGGTGCTGGAGACGGTCCGCAAGGTTCCTGGCCGCGCACCGGAACCGCACCCGCGCCTTGCCGGTGACCTGCTGCTGGCTGTCCTGAACGACACCCTCTATCCCACCACCCTGTTAAACGGCGTCGAGCTGCGCATCCGCGCCGAGCGAAGCGTCTCCCGGGGACAGGCGGCCATCCTCAAGGCGTACTACACCAAATATCTGGAACAATTTCAACCCGATTCACCCATGAAGGAGGCTTTGACCGTGGAACTCAATGAACAAACCAACTACCTGCCCTATCTGCTTGGACGGCTGTTTGCCGTGCTGGAAGGGCTGCAGCAGCGCGCCAACCCCGGCATCAACACCACCATCAAGGACCGCTATTTCAACTCCGCTTCGGCCACCCCCGCTATCGTCTTTCCCCAGCTCATCAATCTGGCACAGAAGCATCTGAATAAGCTGGACGGCGGCCTGGCTGTCTATTACGACAAGCAGATCACCGAACTGAGCAGCCGCATCACCCAGACGCTGCCCACTCGGATGAGCCTTGCCGAGCAGAGCGCCTTCCAGCTCGGCTACTACCACGAAACCCAGAGACGCTACACCGCCAAAACCAACAAGGAGGAACAATAACCATGTCTGAAGCCATCAAAAACCGCTACGATTTTGTTATCCTGTTCGATGTGGAGAACGGCAACCCCAACGGCGACCCGGACGCCGGCAACATGCCCCGCGTCGACCCCGAAACCGGCTACGGGCTGGTGACCGATGTCTGCCTCAAGCGCAAGATCCGCAACTATGTGGAGACGGTCAAGGAGGACGATCCCGGCTACCGCATCTACATCAAGGATCAGGTTCCCCTGCAGCGCAGCGACGCGGAGGCGTTGCAGTATCTGGGCGTGAGCAAGGACCTGAAGTCCGCCAAAAAGGACGACCCCGAGCTTGATCGGAAAATTCGGGACTTTATGTGCCAGAACTTTTTTGACATCCGCACCTTCGGCGCGGTGATGACCACCTTTGTCAAGGGCGCGCTCAACTGCGGACAGGTGCGCGGGCCGGTACAGCTGAGCTTTGCCCGCAGCATCGACCCCATCCTGCCGCAGGAAATCACCATCACCCGCGTGGCCATCACCACCGAGGCCGACGCGGAGAAAAAAGACACCGAGATGGGACACAAGTACATCGTCCCCTATGCCCTCTACCGCGCGGAAGGCTTTGTCTCCGCAAACCTTGCCCGCCGGGTCACCGGCTTCTCGGAGGAGGATCTTCAGCTGCTGTGGCAGGCCATCCTCAACATGTTCGAGCATGACCACAGCGCAGCCCGTGGCCAGATGGCAGTGCGGGAGCTGATCGTTTTCAAGCACGACAGCGAGCTCGGCAACGCCCCCGCACACAAGCTGTTCGACACCATTCATGTCGAGCGGGTGGAGGGCGTCACTGCCCCGCGCAAATACAGCGACTACCGCGTCTGGCTGGACGACATCCTGCCCGCCGGGGTCAGCTGTGAGAGGTTGTCCTGATGGATGCAGACGACTACCTGCTGATGTCCGGCATCCAGCACTTCTGCTTTTGCCGGCGGCAGTGGGCGCTGATTCACCTCGAACAGCAGTGGGCCGAAAACCTGCGCACCGTCGAGGGGCAGCTGCTGCATGAACGGTGCCACGACGATTCCTTTCGGGAAAAGCGGGGTGACCTGCTGACGGTGCGCGGCATGCGGGTAATCAGTCACCGGCTGCGCCTGACCGGGGCCTGCGATGTGGTGGAGTTCCGCGCCGACCCGGATGGTGTCCCGCTACAGGGGCAGGAGGGCCGCTGGCTCCCCATGCCGGTGGAGTATAAACACGGCACACCGAAGGAGAACGACGCCGACCGCCTGCAGCTCTGTGCGCAGGCGATGGCGTTGGAGGAGATGCTGGTCTGCGAGATTCCCCGCGGCGCTCTTTTTTACGCCGAGACCCACCGCCGTGAACTGGTGGAGCTGACGCCGGAGCTTAGGCAGAAAACGCTCAAGATGGCCGCGGAAATGAACGATTACTTTGTGCGCGGCTACACGCCAAAGGTCAAACCCGGCAAGCACTGCAACGCCTGCTCCCTCAAGGAACTCTGTCTGCCCGCTCTATATCGCCGCGTGGATGCGCAGGAATATGTCCGAACACACCTGGAGGAAACTGCAAAGGAAGGTGAAGCAAATTGAGAAGGCTGCTCAACACCCTGTTTGTGCTCACCGAGGACAGCTATCTGTCGTTGGACGGAGAAAATGTCGTCATCAGCCAGGAGAAGAAGGAGGTTGGCCGCTTCCCTCTGCACACTTTAGAAAGCATCCTCTGCTTCTCCTATCCCGGCGCCTCCCCTGCCCTGATGGGGGCCTGCTCGGAGCGCGGCGTCGATCTGGCCTTCTTCTCTCCGCAGGGGAAGTTTCTGGCCCGTGTCGTGGGCAAAACGCAGGGGAATGTCCTGCTTCGCCAGCAGCAGTACCGCGCGGCGGACGATCCCTTTGCCAGCTGCCGGTACGCCAAAGGATTTTTGCTCGGCAAGGTCTACAACGCTCGCTGGGTATTGGAGCGGGCAACCCGCGACCATCCCCAGCGCGTCCCCGTGGAGAAGCTAAAATCCCTCTCCCAGAACCTTGCCGCTGCCCTGCCAAACATCGAGAACGCAGTCTCCCTGGAAGAGCTGCGCGGTCTGGAGGGTGCAGCTGCGCAGCAGTACTTTGACGGCTTCGACAGCCTGATTCTGCAGCAGCACGACACCTTCGCCTTTGCCGGGCGCAACCGCCGTCCGCCGCTCGACCCCATCAACGCCCTGCTCTCCTTTTCCTACACTTTGCTGGCGCGGGACTGCGCCGCCGCGCTGGAAGGGGTGGGTCTGGACCCGTATGTGGGCTTTCTGCACCGTCCCCGCCCCGGGCGCGCCAGCCTCGCACTGGATATGATGGAGGAATTGCGCGCGGTTTACGCCGACCGCTTTGTCCTCACCTGCGTCAACCAGAAGATGATCACCGGCAAGCATTTTCAAAAGCAGGAAAACGGCGCTGTCCTCCTGACCGACGATGGTCGCCGCGCCTTTTTAAAAGCCTGGCAGCAACGTAAGCAGCAGGCCATCCAGCATCCCTTTTTGGGAGAGAAAATTGCGTGGGGACTGGTTCCCGCTGTGCAGGCGCTGCTGCTGGCGCGGACGCTCCGCGGCGACATGGAGCGGTATCCGCCCTTTTTCTGGAAGTAATATATAAAGGAAGAAACTGTATGCTGGTACTTGTCACCTATGATGTCAACACCGAAACCGCCGCCGGGCGCAAGCGTCTGCGCAAGGTGGCAAAAGCCTGCGTCGATTATGGGCAACGGGTCCAAAACTCGGTGTTCGAATGTATGCTGGACGCTGCGCAGTACGCCGCATTCAAGGCAAAGCTCACTGCGCTGATCGATCCTCAGACGGACAGCCTGCGCTTTTATCAGCTGGGCAACCACTATAAAAGCAAGGTGGAACACATCGGCCTGGCCCCTCAGTGGAGCCAGGATGACATCCTGCTGCTGTGAACTTTCAAAATTGCGGAACGCCGGTGCGAACCGCGATCGCACATTCCTTCCCCGCGGGGTTCGCACCGCGCTCTCCCCAAAACAAGGCGGGAAAGTTGGTGAAAAAGTACAACCCTGCCCCCTAAACCGGCGCGCCTGCTTGACGCCGCCGCTTTGCGTGTGCTACACTTTAGATAAGCTGCTGAAATGCACGCCTGCACTTCAGCATGTTTGCTGTCGCCCTCCACGTGAGGGCGTGGATAGAAATTGTTGTAGAACACCATGTCCACATAATAGTGGGTAGTCGCCCTCCACGTGAGGGCGTGGATAGAAATATGCTGGCGATGTATGAAAAACACGGCCAGCCCCGTCGCCCTCCACGTGAGGGCGTGGATAGAAATTACCTCAAATGATTGTGCTTTCATTTTGAGGACGTCGCCCTCCACGTGAGGGCGTGGATAGAAATGCCGGGTAATCAGACGGCTGCGAGCTCTGCGCCAGGTCGCCCTCCACGTGAGGGCGTGGATAGAAATCAGTTTTGCCAACACATTGACCTCTTGTGTCATGTCGCCCTCCACGTGAGGGCGTGGATAGAAATTTTCGGCTCCGGGATCAGCAGATGGTTGCAAAAGTCGCCCTCCACGTGAGGGCGTGGATAGAAATCAAAACTACAAGCGATACGGCATCCCGAAAGCGGTCGCCCTCCACGTGAGGGCGTGGATAGAAATTTGCGGCTCCATGCCTGCCGCCTCATATATGGGGGTCGCCCTCCACGTGAGGGCGTGGATAGAAATTTTGCTGTGGGGTCGTATTTCGGCCCCGCCAGCGTCGCCCTCCACGTGAGGGCGTGGATAGAAATTTCGCTATCAATGTAGTATTCTGATTTCTCCCAGTCGCCCTCCACGTGAGGGCGTGGATAGAAATCAGGGATTGATGGCTGCAGTGATCTCCTTTTCCGTCGCCCTCCACGTGAGGGCGTGGATAGAAATTCTTTCCGCTGTGATGTCCAAACAGCGGTCTTTGGTCGCCCTCCACGTGAGGGCGTGGATAGAAATTTGTTAAACCACATTGTCCGTGAACCACAAGTAACGGTCGCCCTCCACGTGAGGGCGTGGATAGAAATCTCGGACATCCTTCGCAATCTTTGTAGGATTTGCGTCGCCCTCCACGTGAGGGCGTGGATAGAAATGGCAATACGCTTCATCCCAACCTATATCTACTAGTCGCCCTCCACGTGAGGGCGTGGATAGAAATCCGTCGCGCTGCCAGCTAAACCAATCAAATACCATGTCGCCCTCCACGTGAGGGCGTGGATAGAAATCAGCGTCCAGTGATAGCAAGCATCTGAGCGGACAAGTCGCCCTCCACGTGAGGGCGTGGATAGAAATCCTTAACTGCAACTTTTTGATCCTAGACGAGCTGCGTCGCCCTCCACGTGAGGGCGTGGATAGAAATATCCTCAGACGTGCCAGCCCAATTAAGTACATCCGGTCGCCCTCCACGTGAGGGCGTGGATAGAAATAGCTGGGCGGATATGGGCTTTGCCCTCCACCCTGCGTCGCCCTCCACGTGAGGGCGTGGATAGAAATATAGCCGCTGTTGGAGACAGTTACATAATACTGCGTCGCCCTCCACGTGAGGGCGTGGATAGAAATCCCCACTACGCTCAGTCTCCACACTCGCGCTAAAGTCGCCCTCCACGTGAGGGCGTGGATAGAAATACCCGCCGCGTTGAGGATGTGCCCCTCGCCGTCCTGTCGCCCTCCACGTGAGGGCGTGGATAGAAATCTAACCAACGCATAACCTACCAACATTATAGAAGTCGCCCTCCACGTGAGGGCGTGGATAGAAATTTTTACAGTTTTGGTGTATCCACCTGCGCCACCGTCGCCCTCCACGTGAGGGCGTGGATAGAAATCGGCAGCGGCTTGTCTTTCGGGAGTTTGACGTCCGTCGCCCTCCACGTGAGGGCGTGGATAGAAATAATTGCAATCATTGCCGCCTTAAAGATACGTTTTGTCGCCCTCCATGCGGAGGGCGTGGATAGAAATTGTCTCCGTTTGGAGTAAACCAAGAAGAAATAGGTCGCCCTCCATGCGGAGGGCGTGGGTAGAAATAGCAATTACGACAATGTACAGGCTTACACCGATTGTCGCCCTCCATGCGGAGGGCGTGGGTAGAAGTATGCTAACTCCGTGGAAGCCATCCATCAGGTCAGTCGCCCTCCATGCGGAGGGCGTGGGTAGAAATGCCTGTAGATAGGTGTGCCGATCTAAAAACAGCGTCGCCCTCTACGCGAGGGCGTGGATAGAAATATGAGGCTGTCCCCGACCTTGAGCCGGTCAGGCAGTCGCCCTCCGTGTGGAGGGCGTGGGTAGAAAGAGGTCCATCGGGTTGATGTAGTTGATGGAAGTGGGCAGTCTCCCTCCACACGGAGGGTGTGGGTAGAAATCTGCTGGCCTTGTACGAACGGCACGGCCAGCCCCGTCACTCTCTGTGTGAAGGCGGGGATAAAAGTTTGGCCCTGACCATCTGGCTCAAAGAAGTCGCCCTCCGCGCGGAGAGCGGGGATAGAAATGTGGACAGGCCGGAGGGGGCCAGTCAGTTTCAGTCTATAGCAAGAAGAGGAAGGAACAAACCTTCCTCTTCTTGCTATTTTTATACCTGCTCTGCACCCGACGCGCAGAACCCTCGTTTTTTCTGTGGCAGCTGCTCCTGATTCTCCCTGGGGGTAAAAGAGGCCGGTCACAACGCATACAGAGGTCTCCCCTCCGGCGGCATCGACCTGCGTCAGACGCCGCGAGCTTTTCCCCTCCCCTTTCATCCACAAAAAATAATTTCTTTCCTTTTTCAGTCCTGCCGCTATTTTCAGCTGCCATTTCTCCCTTCGTTTTGCAGCAATCCTCTTTTCAACAAAACCAATATCTGCTATACTAAATCACGGCATATTACGCGGCGACGCGATGAAGAGGTGGCAAGTATGAAGCGTATTTTAGTGGTGGAGGACGACCTCGCGTTGAGCGCGGGGCTTTGTTTTGAACTGGACGCGGCGGGCTACACCGCCATCCCCGCCTACAACTGTGTCAAGGCGCGACATCTATTTCAGCAGGAGCAGCAGCTTGCGCTGGCGCTGTTGGACGTTAACCTCCCGGACGGCAGCGGGTTTGCGCTGTGCCGGGAGCTAAAGGAGGAGAGGCCGGAGCTGCCGGTCATCTTTCTGACCGCCAACGACCTGGAACAGGACGTGCTGACCGGCTTTGACATGGGAGCCGAGGACTATGTGACCAAGCCCTTCAACATGCAGATTCTGCTCAAGCGGCTGGAAGTTGCCCTGCGGCGCGTGGGGCAGCAGCCCTCCCCTGCCGCGGACCGCTGGACCGACGGCTCTCTGGTGCTGGATTTTTCCGCGCTGACCGCGCAGCGGGGGCAGGAGAAGCTGGTCATCACCCCCAACGAATACAAGCTGCTCAAGCTTTTCACCGACCATCCCGGTCAGATCTTGACCCGGCAGCAGCTGCTCGACCGCCTGTGGGACAGCGCGGGCAACTTCATCGACGACCACACCCTGACGGTGACGATGAACCGCCTGCGTGCCAAGATTGAGGACGGTGCCTACACCTACATCAAGACGGTGCGGGGCATGGGATACATCTGGACAGGAGGGAGATCATGAAACACCGCCGCATCGAGATCCTGCGCACCGGCATGCTGGTGCTTTCGGCCGTGCTTTTTGCCGCGCTGGTGTGGGTTTTGTGGCGCACCATCCCCTGGAGCGCGGTGCGGTACGGCATTCTGGGACTGTGCGCCGCCATCTTCGCGGTGGTGGGGTTGTGGGCATGGTATCAGCGGCGGCAGGTTTCGCTGTTTGCCGACGACCTGTGCGAGACGCTCGACGCCCTGCTTTCCGGCCGGCAGCCGGAGAACTATCAGCCCTACGAGGACAGCCTGACCGCCAAGGTGCAGGGAAAGCTGATGCAGTACTTCGACATCATGAGCGAGGGCAAGCGCCAGAGCCAGCAGGACAAGCAGGTCATCCAGAGCCTGGTGAGCGACATCTCCCACCAGGTCAAGACCCCCATCGCCAACATCAAGATGTTCACCAACATCCTGCAGCAGCACCAGCTCCCGCCGGAAAAGCAGGCGGAATTTCTGTGCACCATGGAGGGCCAGATCGACAAGCTGGACTTTCTGATGCAGTCGCTGATCAAGATGTCCCGGCTGGAAACCGGCACCTTCGTCCTTCACCCGCAGGAGGGCCGCCTTGCCGACACCATCGCCCTGGCTATGAGCGCGGTGTGGGCCAAGGCGGAGGCCAAGGAGATTTCTCTTTCCGCCGACTGCGACAGCTCGATCTGCGTCCAGCACGACCCCAAGTGGACGGCGGAGGCTCTGGGCAACATTTTGGACAACGCGATCAAATACACCCTGCCGGGCGGCAGCGTCACCGTCTCGGTGCGGCCCTGGCAGTTTTACACCCGCGTCGACATCGCCGACACCGGCATCGGCATTGCGGAGGAGCACTACAACGATATCTTTCAGCGGTTCTACCGCGACCCGCAGGTGGCCTCGCAGGAGGGCGTAGGGCTGGGGCTATATCTAGCCAACGGCATCATCACCCGGCAGAAGGGGTACATCAGTGTAAAATCGAAGGTCGGAAAAGGCACCACCTTCTCGGTCTACCTGTTGAGTTAAGCGGCATGATGCCGCGCCCAATCGCGGCGGCATGATGCCGCACCCAATTCGCGTCCAAGTTCTCACTGAAACTTACCCTTACCCTCGCGGCAAAAGGTCTCCACAAACGAGCGCAGCCAAAGGCAAGCGACCTGCGCGAGAGCGTTAAGCATCGTTGAGAAGAAGCCGACTACGCGATTGGGTGCGGGTTCAACCTGCCGGCTGGTTTTAAAAAAGTTGATTTTAGGAGAAGATTGTGATGAGTAAAGCAGAAAACAAAAGCTGGGACTTTTTGTGGTATGCCCTCTATGCCTTCGCGGGGCTGGGGCTGGAACTGCTGCTGCTCGGCCTGGTGGAGCCGGTGCTGTTTGGCGGCACAGCCAGTAGCGACTACTCCGACACCCAGCGCATCCTGCACTGGCTATTAACCATCCTGTGCTGGGGCGCAATGATTGCGCTGCTGACACATTTTTCTAAGCGCAAGCTGCAGTTTGATCCGCTGGCCCGCCGCCCCTTTTCCCCAAAAGGGCTGGGCGCCGCCGCTGTACTGGCAGCTGTGTGCGTGCTGCTCAACGCCCTGGACTGGGGCACCCTCAAGATTGTCGGCGAGTGGCAGAGCAAGGGCGCGCTGCTCTTTTTCTTCCAGTACGTCTACTATATCTTTGAGATCGGGCTGGTCTTTTTGATCGTCGCCTTTGGCCAGCGGTTTGCCGAGGGGCTGCTGCGAAAAGAGAGCAGGATTCCCTTCGGCGGGCTGGTGCTCTGCTTTACCTGGGGAATCATCCACATGCTCAGCCAGGGGAACATCTCCACCGGCCTTGGCGTGATGGCCTTCGCGCTGCTCTACGGCGGAATCTACCTGCTGGTCAACCGGGACAGCCTGTGCGCCTACCTGCTGATGGCGCTGGCCTTTGTTCTCTAAAGCCGCTTTCCAAAAGGGAGGGTTATTTTTGAAGAAGCAAACAACGTGGGAAGAAACACTCTACCAACTGCTCGGCGTCAAACAGTACTGTAAATTCCTCATTTGGGTCAAGCTTCACTACGACCGCTTGCGCGGCAAGCCGGACACCGACAACTATTTTTTGCGCGGCGGCTCGCTGGAAGATCTGCAGTTTCTGCGCGGGCAGCTGATTAAAAACGCCAAGATTCACGGCTTTGGCACAGCAATCTGCCTATTCTGCGCACTGATTGCAGGGCGCCTCTGGGTCATCCTGCTGGCACTGCTGGTAGGGATGCACAACCTCTACTGTGTACTGGTGCAGCGGGTGAACCTGCTGCGTCTGGACCGGCTGCTCCAGCGCCGGGCGGCAAAGGAAAATGGTGCCTTCTATCCAACAACAAAACAACAACTTCGATATTCTTGAAAGGAGCATTCCTGATGAAACATGCCCTTCTTTACATCCACGGAAAAGGCGGCAGCGCCGCGGAGGCAGATTCCTTCGCCGACTGCTGCGATGGTTATGAGCTGATCGGTGTGGACTACGACATCTACCTCCCCTGGGAGACCCCACAGCTCATCCGCGCCGCCTTTACAGAGGCCGCTGCCCAATACCCGGCGGTCAGCATTCTGGCAAACAGCATTGGGGCCTACTTTGCCATGCTGGGCCTGTTCGACTGCCCGGTGCAAAAGGCGTTGTTTATCTCCCCTGTCCTGGACATGGAAAAACTGATCCAGACCATGATGGGCTGGGCGCAGGTGACCGAGCAGGAGCTTTGCGAGCGCGAGGAAATTCCGACCAATTTCGGCGAGACCCTCTCGATGCGCTACCTCAACTATGTGCGGCAACATCCTGTCCGCTGGGAAATCCCCACCGAAATTCTCTATGGGGAGCTGGATAACATGACCTCCTCCGAGACCGTGGCGGAATTTGCGCGGACACATCATGCCGGCCTGACCGTGATGCCTGGCGGGGAGCACTGGTTCCACACCCCGGAGCAGATCGCATTTTTAAAGGAATGGCTACGGCAAGCGCTGCGATAGATTTTGGCAGCGCCATTCCAACAGATTATAAAAAGTGAGGAATCACAGATGGACATTGTAACGGTACATAACCTGAAAAAATATTTTGGCAAAGGCGAAAATCAGGTCCGGGCGCTGGACGGCATCGACCTGGCGATCGAAAAGGGCAAATTCACCGCCATCATCGGCGCGTCCGGCTCGGGCAAGACGACGCTGCTGAACATGATCGGCGGCATGGACATCCCCGACGAGGGCGAAGTCACCGTCGATGGGGTCAGTCTGCGGGGACTAAAGGAAAAGGAGCTAGCGGTGTTCCGCCGCAGCAAGGTCGGCTTTATCTACCAGAACTTTAACCTCATCCCCACCCTGACCGTCCGGGAAAACATCCTGTTCCCGCTGAGCCTCTCCGGTTCCAGCCCCAACGAGGCCTTCTTTAGCGAGATTGTGCAGCTGCTGCGCCTGCAGGACCGGCTGAACGCCTTCCCCAACGAGCTTTCCGGCGGCGGGCAGCAGCGGGTGGCCATCGCGCGGGCTCTGATTACCAAGCCCTCCATCATCCTGGCTGACGAGCCCACCGGCAACCTGGACAGCAAGACCGGCCAGAACGTGCTGGGCCTGCTCAAGCTGTCGGTCGAGACCTACCGCCAGACGCTCATCATGATTACCCACAATCTGGAGATTGCGCAGATGGCCGACCGGGTGGTGCGCATCGAGGACGGGCGCATCCGCGGCTAAGGGGAGGGATTGTGTATGCTTGCAAACAACAATCTGAAGGTTTGCTGGACGCTGGTGAAGCGGGACTTTCGCTTTCATCGGGCCAAAAATCTCATTCTGTCCCTCGCCGCCATGCTGGTCACCGCCCTGTACACCTTTGTCTTTTTGATGGGCAGCTCGGTGCAGGACGCCTTTTTGCTCAACTACCAGTACACCTACGGCTCCACCAGCCACATCCTGTATACCGGCCTGACCGAGCACCAGGCGGACCTGCTTTCCCAGCATGTCAACGTCAAAAGCACGGTGCGGCTGAGCACCCTCGGACAGCTCTCTGACCCGATGATCGGCCAGCGGTCGGTCAAGCTGGCGGTGACCGACCAGGCCTACGCCGAGACAGTGCTCTCGCTGCCCACCACCGGCAGCCTGCCGGAGCAGGCGGGACAAATCGCGCTGGACGAGCTGACCATGAACTCGCTGGGCGTCCCGCATCAGCTGGGCGCGCCGGTTACTCTGCAGTGGACCGACCCGCAGGGGGAGCAGCACACCGACCAGTTCACCCTGTGCGGCTGGTGGTACAGCCCGACCAACTTTTCGGAGGCCTGCGCCTGGGTTTCGGCAGAGACAGCTACCCAGCTGATGCCGGGCTATGACAGCGAAAACGCCGCCGGCATCACCCTCGGCGTCACCCTCTACCAGCCCCGCGAGCTGGAACAGCAGGCCCAGCAGATTCTGCAGGATCAGGGGCTGCCGCAGCTGAGTTTCACCACCAACCTCTCCTACAACAGCGCCCGTCTGGATCAGGCGCAGCAGCAGGCCCTCCCCTTCTATTCCCCGGCCGTCCTGGTGCTGGTCTGCGGCTACCTGATGATCTACAGCATCGTCCACGTCGCTGCCCAGCGGGACACCCTCTTTTTTGCCTCGCTTAAATCGCTGGGCATGACGCCCCGCCAGATCCGCCGGATGCTGCTGGAGCAGAGCTGCGCGGTCACGCTGCTGGGGCTGATTCCCGGCTGGGCGCTGGGATTTGGGCTGCACTTTTGCATCACCAGCCGGGTCATCACCGGCATGGAGCAAAACCCCGCCCTCTATTTTCTCTCCTGGCAGCCCTTTGTGGTGGCGGCGCTGTGCACCCTGCTCACCGCCCTCGTCGCCTATCTGCTGCCCACCTGGCGGCTTGCCCGCATGACGCCGGCACAGGCTGTCCAATCGGTTTCGCCCGCCTCCTCCCGTCTTGGCCGCAGCTCGGATGGGCGCACCACTCTACTGCGTCTAGCGCTGCGCACCCTTGGCCGCAACGCGGGCCGCATGGCGCTGTCGGCAGTCAGTCTGCTGCTGGCGGTAGTGCTGCTCAACGCGCAGTGGATTTCCTACATCAGCTACAAGGAGGACATCTACCTGCAGGCCATGTCCCCGTGGGACTACAGCATCGCCGACGGCTCGGCCTACCTCTCGGTGCTGCGCTACAACGAAAGCAACCGCGCCATCACCGAGGAGATGGTGGAGGCGCTCTCTGCCCAGTCGGAGGTCAGCTCGGTGAGCGGGCTGAAAAGCCGCGAGCTCACCCTCACCGCGCCGGATTCGCTGCGTCAGCGGATTGTCGACTACTACAACCAGCCCTACGACGACACCATGACCCTGCGGGACACCCAGGCCGCCTACCCCGACTGGTGCGCCGGTCTGGACCGGCTGGAACAGACCGGCCAGTACACCGCGCTGGTGATTGGGCTGGAGGGGGAGTATCTAAACTATGTGCTGCAAAACTGCCCCTTCACCAGCGGCAGCTTTGACCGGGAACTCTTTGAAAGCGGGGATTATGTGCTGGCCGCCGGGGCTTACCACGAAGGCGTCTCCACCCCCGCTGAGGGTGAGACGGTGGCACTTGCCGGGACCGACTTCACCGTGTTGGGCTCGGTGATGCACGACAACGCCTATTTAAGCGGCTCGAACAGCACCGAGGCCACCTTCAGCATCGCCTACCTCCTGCCGCTGGAGGCCTTTGACCGGCTCTTTCCCGATCAGGCTTACCGGCAGCTGGCAGTGAACATCGACCACAGCCAGCAGGAGAGCTTCGAGGACTATTTAACCGAGTATGAGCAGGGGCTCAACTTCGGCATCGGCATCACCCGCCGCAGCGAATACCAGCAGAACTTCGAGGCTTCGCGGCTCAACGCGGTGCTGCCGGAGGTGATTATCGGGCTGGTGCTGCTGGGCATCGCGTTGATCAACTTTGTCAACATGCTGGTGGTCAAGACGGTCAGCCGCAAAGGGGAGTTTGCCGTCTATGAGAGCCTCGGCATGACCCGCACCCAGCTGCGCCAGCTGATGCTGCTGGAGGGCGGACTGCACGCGGCGGCGATGGCGCTGGTACTGATTCCGCTGACGCTGCTGTTCAACCTGCTGGTGATGCCCGGGGCGGTGGAGGCCATCTCCTCCTGGTGCATGGTCTACACCTTTTCCGCAGCGCCGCTCTGGGCGGTGCTGCCGGTTGTTCTTGCGTTGGCCGCGCTTGTGCCGCTGCTGTGCCTACACTTTGTCACCCGCGGCACCATTCAGGAGCGGTTGCGCAGGGAGGAATAAATTTTTGCAAACCTCCTCATTGCATCCCCCTCCCCTTTCTGGTAGGATAAGAGCAGGGAGGTGAACGGCATGGCAAACGAGGAGAAAAAGGATTTTAACGCGATGCTCCTGCGCGACAACGGCATGCCCAAAATTCAGATTGTCACTGACGAGGCGACAATCAAAAAATACGGCGGAAGTCGGATGTACTTCGCGCCGCCCAGGGTATACGACGAGCTGATGAAGCGGGTTCCGCCCGGCAAGCTCATCACGGTGGGCGCGATGCGGGAATATCTGGCAAGGCAAAACGGCGCGGACTTTACCGACCCGATCACCGCAGGGATCTTTGTCTCGATTGCCGCCTGGGCAAGCCATCAGCGGGCGGAGAATCCGACGCCCTACTGGCGGACCCTCAAGGCCGGCGGGGAACTCAACCCCAAATACCCCGGCGGCATCGAGGCCCAGCGGCAGAAGCTCGAGGCCGAGGGGCACACCGTCCTGCAGAAGGGGCGGAAAAACATCACCTATTTTGTCAAGGATTATCAGGAGGTCCTGTTTTCCCTGGACTAAACCTTCATGCAAAGGGGAGTGGCTTTTCCAAATTGGAAAAGCCACTCCCCTTTTTTTGCAATGTTACAAAACTGTACCTTCTCTGTACCGCAGATGAGACTTTGGGGTGGTAAGATGGTGGCAGAACAGGAAAAGGAGGACTTCATCATGACAAACAACATCATCCTGCAGGCAAGAGGATTGAAAAAATACTACGGCAGCGGCGAAACGCAGGTGCGCGCACTGGACGGGGTGAATCTGGACATCGAGCGCGGCAAATTCACCGCCATCATCGGCACCTCCGGTTCGGGCAAATCCACCCTGCTCAACATGCTGGGCGGGCTGGACACCCCCACCGAGGGCAGCATCCAGGTGGGCGGCACCGAGCTTGCAAACCTTTCCAGCGAGCAGGCCACCATCTTCCGCCGCAAGCAAATTGGATTCATCTTCCAGAACTACAACCTGGTGCCGGTGCTGAGCGTCTGGGAAAACATCATCTTCCCTATCTCCTTGGACGGCAGGAAACCGGATAAGACCTTCATCATGCAGATTGTCTCGCTGCTGGGGCTTCAGAAAAAGCTGGACAGCCTGCCGAACAACCTCTCCGGCGGCCAGCAGCAGCGCGTCGCCATCGCCCGCGCACTGGCGAGCAAACCGTCCATCATCCTGGCCGACGAGCCGACCGGCAACCTCGACTCCAAGACCAGCGACGACGTCATCGGCCTGCTCAAGATGACCAGCCAACAGTTCCATCAGACCATTGTGATGATTACCCACAACCCCGAAATTGCCGCCCAGGCCGACCGGGTCATCCGCATCGAGGACGGGCAGATTGTGGCAAACTAGCAAGGGAGGCACAGCCATGAAAATCGAGAAACTCTTTCGACCAATCCCCACCCTTTCCAAAAGGATGTTCCACACCAGCCGGGGACGAAACCTGGTGGCGGTGCTGGCCATTCTGCTGACCACCATGATGTTCACCACCCTCTTTACCCTGTCCCAGAGCATGAGCCAAAACCTCATCGAGATGACTTTCCGCCAGACCGGCTACAACGCCGAGGCCTCGATGCGGGGGTTAAGCGAGGAGCAGGCGGACCTGATTGCCAACCACCCGGATGTGGAGGAGCTGGGCCGCAGCATCGTGCTGGGGCTGGCGGAAAACCGGGAGCTCAGCGGCCGGTCGGTGGAGATTCGCTGGGCAAATGAGCCTTACGCGCAGCACTCCTACGCCCTCCCCACCACCGGACATCTGCCGCAGGCGGCGGACGAGATCGCGCTGGACACCCTGACGCTGGATCGTTTGGGCATCCCGCATGAGCTGGGCGCGCCCGTCACGCTGGAGTGGCGCAAGGATTCATCCGATCCCGACGCCGAAACCATCCGGGCAGACTTCACCCTCTGCGGATTCTGGGAGGGCAACCAGTCCAGCTACTCCTCGATGGCGTGGGTCAGCCGCGTGTATGCCGACAAGATGACCGGCGGCGTCCTCTCCACCGACCCAAATCAGATCTTCGGCCTCTACATGGTGCAGGTAAACCTCTACAGCGACCAGAACATCGAGGAGGCGATGGAGCGCGTCCTTGCGGACACCGGGCTCAGCGAGCTGGAATACAGCGTCAACCTGGCCTACTCGCCGGAGATGGGCGCGGTCGCCGCGCAGGAAAACCTGCCAATGTACCTGGGGATGGGGCTTGTGTTCATCGCGGGCTACCTGATTATCTACAACATCTTTCAGATCAGCGTTACCGCCGACGTGCAGTTTTACGGCAAACTGAAAACCCTGGGTACCACCACCCGTCAGCTGAAAAAGTTGATTTACAATCAGGCCAACCGCCTGTGCATCGTCGGCATCCCAGTGGGCCTCATTCTGGGCTGGCTGTTGGGGACGGTTCTGGTACCGGTGCTGATGGGCAGCATGGAGGGGACGGCGATAGTTTCCGCAAGCCCCATGATCTTTATCGGTTCCGCCCTGTTTGCCTGGGCCACCGTGCTGATCTCCTGCCTGCGTCCGGCGTGTCTGGCGGGCAAAATCTCCCCCATCGAGGCGCTGCGGATGAGCGACGCGGACAGCGGCAGCAAGAAAAAGGTCAAGCGCCATCGCGGCTCCGCATCCCTCTCCTCGATGGCCTGGGACAACCTGTGGCGCAACAAAAAGCGCACCGTCACCGTCATCTGCTCACTGACGCTGGGACTGGTGCTGCTCAGCGGCTTCTACGCCAAGAATGCAGCCTTTGACATGGAGAAGTATCTGGCCGATCTGACCATCGCCGACTTCACCCTCTCCGACAGCAGTAATGTAGACTACCTGAATGGCTACGACCCGCACGGAACGACCTTGACCGGCGAGCTTGTCTCCGCCGCCGAATCGCAGCAGGGGCTGGAAGCGGTCGGGCACCAGTACTCGGCGCAGATCGACTGGCAGATAGATGAGGCGACGCTGCAGAATGTCGCTGCCTTTTACACCGAGGAGCGTCTTGCCGACTGGGAGAGCTACGACCCCGCCGGTGCGCAGGCTTTGCGGGACGCGCTGAGCAGCGGCGTGGCCTCCGCCACCCTGTACGGGCTGGACGGCATCCCGCTGGACACCATCACCCAGCAGCAGTACCTGATGGAGGGCAGCTTTGACGCCGCAGCCTTCGCGTCGGGGGACTACATCCTGGCGGTCGGCCCGAGCGTCGAGCCGGGCGAGAGTTATCCTGTTCTGCCCACCTCCCCAGTCGGGAGCGTGGTGGAGCTAAACGGCCGCAGCTACACGGTCATGGCAATCGTCTACCCGCTGAACCCGGTGACCCAGCTGGCGCCGCAGCAGGGCGAGAACGGCAAATTTGCGCTTAGCTTCATCCTCCCCACCGCCGCCTTCCGGGAACAATGGCCGGACCACACCCTGCGTCAGCTGTTCCTGAACACCGACGACAGTCACATCGAGAACATGCAGGACTTTCTGGACGAGTACATGGCGAGCACCAATCCGGGCTTGCCGGTCACCTCCCGCCAGACGATGGCCGAGCAGTATCAGGCACAGACCCGCTCCTCGGCGGTGATGGGCAACGCGGTCAGCGTGGTGATTGCGCTGGTGGGCGTGCTCAACTTTATCAACTCGATGGTGACGGCCATCGTCTCGCGCAGGCGGGAGTTTGCGGTGATGCAGAGCGTCGGCATGACGAAAAAGCAGCTCTGCCGGATGCTGGTAAACGAAGGGCTTTACTACGCGGGGCTGACCCTGCTTTTCTCCTACCTGATCAGCGCCTTTGCGGTGGGGGTTGTGGTTCGGGCAATGGTGGAGGGCGGCTTCACCACCTTCCGCTTCACCCTGCTGCCGCTGGTGGCCTGCACGCCGGTTCTTGTTTTCTTCGCGGTGCTGATTCCCTATCTCTGCTTCCGCAACCTGGAGAAGCACAGCATCGTGGAGCGCCTCCGTGCGGCAGCGGGTTGAACCCGCGAACAATCGCGTTGTCGGCTTCTGCTCGACGATGCTTGACGCTCTCGCGCAGGTCGCTTGGCAGGCTGAGCCTGCACGCAATCGCGTAGTTGGCTCCTGCTAATTTGCGTCCTAACACTCTCGCGCAGGTCGCTTGCCTTCGGCTGCGCTCGTTTGCGGAAACTCTCTACCGCGCGTACACGGCAACTTTGCGCACAAACCCAGGCGCGAATTGGGGGCGGCATCATGCCGCAGCTTGCCTCCGGCTGCGCTCGTTCGTTGAAACTTACAATCGCGTGTACAAGGTGGCTTCGAGAACAAGCCCGGACGCGAAAATGTCTGTGGGTTCAACCCGCCGCGCCGCAGCAGCATAAAAAGGGATGCGCTTCCAGATTGGAAGCGCATCCCTTTTGTTTGTGCGGAATCGATTGTCTATCCCTCAAAGTAAGCGGCGATTTCCTGCATCCGCTCCACCTGATGGACGTGGAAGGGGCAGCGGGAATCACAGTGGCCGCAGGCAAGGCAGTCCGAGGCCTTGACACTGAGGTTGTTGTAGTGGTCCCTGGCCAGCGCGTCGCCCGCTCTGGAAAGGTCGTAGTACTTATTGATGAGACCGATGTCCAGCCCCGCCGGGCACGGCTGACAGTGGTTGCAGTAGACACATTTGCCCGCAACCTCTTTTGGGGTCAGGGAGCTGATCATCGAGTAGTCCTTCTCCTCGTCGGTGGCATTAAAGAATCCCAAAATCCGCTGCAAATCTTCGCGGTTACGCACACCCGGCAGCACCGTCACGACGCCGGGGCGGTCCAGTGCGTACTGGATGCACTGGTACTCGGTCATCGCCTGTCCGAAGGGAGAGGTCTTTGCATCGAGCAGCTGGCTGCCGCTGAACGCCTTCATCACCGAGATGGCGACACCTTCCGCCTGACAGCGGCGGTAGAGGGCCGAACGCTCATCGCTGCCGCCGATGGCGTACTCGCCGTGGTTGTAATCGTAGGCCGGGTTGATGCTGAACATCAGCATGTCCAGAATCTTCATATCCAGCACCTTCTGCACCACCGAAGGGGTGTGGGAGGACAGGCCGATGTGGCGGATGACCCCTTCCCTTTTCAGCTGCTGGATGTAGTCGATGGTGCCCTGGGCGACCGCCTTTTCCAGGTCGGCGGCCTCATCGATGCAGTGGATAAAGCCAAAATCGATGTAGTCTGTTTTCAGCTGCTCAAGCTGCCAGTCGATCGAGCGCTTGATCTGCTCGAGGTCGAGCGTCCAGCCGTAAGCGCCGCTGCGGTAGTCGGCGCCAAAGTGGACCTGGAAGTAGACCCTGTCGCGGCAGCTCTGTGTCACGCGGCCATAGGGTGCAAAGGGGGTGGCGTCCCCCGCCGCCATGTCAAAGTAGTTGATGCCGTTTTCCAGCGCCATCGCGACCGTCCTTTCGGTCTCCTCCACGCCGGAGGCGCCCAGCGAACTGTTGCCTAAACCGATGACGCTGATCTGCTCCTCGCCATGCGGCAATTTCCGATATTCCATCTTTTTATGTTCCTCCAATTTCATGCGGGTTCATCCCGCGCCCAATTCTCGGCAGCCTGAACCCCCTGCTGTTTCGCGTCCAAGTCTGTTCTCGAACTTACTTTGTACTCGCGGCAAAGAGTCTCTACAAAAGAGCGCAGCCGGAGGCAAGCGGCGGCATGATGCCGCGCCCATTTCGCGCCCAAGCTCCTGCTTAAATTTGCCTTGCCCTCGCGGAAAGTGCCTCCTCAAAAGAGCGCAGCCGGAGGCAAGCGACCTGCGCGAGAGCGTTCAGCCCAGATTTGCAGTAGCTAAATACGCGAACTGTTGGCGGGTTCAACCCGCCGCCTTAGTTGTTCGTTTCAGATACAGCTTTTGTCTGCTTGAAGGGTACAAGCCCGGTGCGGTTGAGGGCGACCATGATGGCGGGGATCAGCAGCAGCTGCAGGACAATGCCGGGGATGGCATTGAGCAGCGCGCCCGCCATAAAGGCCTGCAAGGTGAAGGCGCTGCCGGAAAGGCCCAGCAGGACAATCTGCGCAACTCCCCAGACCAGACGTCCCGCTACCATCGACGCGATCATCGAGCGGTACAGCGCGATAACGCACTGCCAGCGGGAACGGTTGTACAAAAAGCCTGCGACAAAGCCGTAGGTCATCAGCTCAAAGCACATCGCAATCGCGGTCGGGAACAGCGGCGGCATGCCGAACAGCACCGAGCGCAGCAGCGGCAGAATCAGCCCCACCAGCGCGCCCCACGGCCCGCCACAGATCAGCCCGCACAGAAAGACCGGGATGTGCATCGGCAGCAGCATGCTGCCAATCTGCGGAATCTGGCCGGTAAAGATCGGCAGCACCAGCCCAAGAGCCAAAAACAGCGCCGACATCGTTAAGTTTCGAACATTTTTCTTCATAAGAATCATCACACTCTCTTTCCTGTGTTTGCAAAGTCCGCAAACTTTTCGTTGCGCAAACTCCGCTTTACCGATATGATAGCACCTGGAGTATACTCGAAGTCAAGAGGGAATTTTCTATTTCTTTATTTTGCTCCCCTCCTCCGTCTTGTGAAAGCAAATACTTTATCTTTTTGACAGGACGGGACAAAAACTTTTTTCTTTTCCTTTACAAACCGCGCAAAGGCTCGTATAATAGAAGGTACGAAACTTGTTTTTGCAGGGAGGTATTTTATGTCAACCCGTCCTTCCGCTCCGGCTGCCGGCAAAAGACATCTGTCCGTTCTGCTGATGCTTGCCTGGCCAGCCATTCTGGAGCAGCTGCTTTTAACGCTGGTGCGCTATGTCGACACCGCCATGGTCGGCGCTTTGGGCGCAAACGCCACCGCCGCCGTTGCCATCAACTCCTCGCCCACCTGGCTGATCAGCAGCATCCTGAGCGCCATCGGCGTCGGATATTCGGTGCAGGTGGCCCACTCGATCGGCGCCAGAGACCACGAGCACACCAAACAGGTCATCCGGCAGGCGCTGCTGGCCGTCATCGTGCTGGGGCTTGGCATCACCGCGGTCTGCTTAATGATCTCGCCCTATCTGCCCGGATGGATGGGCGCGGAACCGGAGGTTATCCCGGACGCCATCAGCTACCTGCAGATCTATCTGCTCTCGCTGCCGTTTCAGGCCGGGTCCTATACCTTCTCCGCTATCCTGCGGTGCATGGGCGACACCCGCACCCCGCTGATTCTCAACACCAGCGCCAACCTGCTCAACGTGGTGCTCAACTTCCTGTTCATCTACTCCACCCGTCCGGGGTCCCTGTTTGGCATCGAATTCACCATCCCCGGCACCGGCTGGGGCGTGGCGGGCGCCGCTGTCGCCACCAGCATCGCCACCGCCGTCACCGGCCTTGGCATCACCTGGACGGCGCTGTTTGGCAAGGAGCAGTACAAAATCTCGCTGCGGGACGGTCTCAAACCCGACCGCCAGATCATCTCCCGCGCGCTGGAACTGGGCATCCCGACCGCGCTGGAACACGCGACGGTCAGCGCCGGACAGATTGTCATCACCCGCATCAACGCTTCGCTGGGCACCACCGCGCTGGCTGCGGCGCATGTCGCCGTCACCGCCGAGGGCTTAAGCTATATGCCGGCCGACGGCATCTCCTATGCGGCGACCGCCCTGGTTGGCCAGTCCTATGGTGCCAGAGAATATGAGGACGCCCGCCGCTACGGCAAGCTGTCGGGACTGGTGGGCTTTGGCTGCTCCACCTTTATGGGGCTGCTGCTCTTTATCTTCGCGACGCCGCTCTCCACCATCTTCTCCTCCGATCCCGCCGTTATCGAGCAGGCGGCGAATATGCTGCGCATCGTGGCGATTTCCGAGCCGCTGTTCGGCGTCTCGATCGTCCTTTCCGGCGCGCTGCGCGGCCTTGGCGACACCCGCTTCCCGCTGGCCATCTCGCTTGTCGGCATGTGGGCGGTGCGCTGCACTCTGGCCCCGATTCTTGTATTCGGTCTGAAAATCGGTCTGGCCGGTTCGTGGATCGCGATGGTCTGCGACCTGTGCGTCCGCGGCATCCTGTGCACGCTGCGCTTCAAACGCTTCACCCCGCAATATCTGGCGGAGCATCAGCGATAAATTTTCCCTATTCAAAAAAGGAACCGTTCATACAGAACGGTTCCTCTTTTTTTGTTTTTATCAAACACCCAGCTTTTCCCGAATCACCGTAATCTCCTGCGCAGTCGGCTCCCAGCTGAGGTCGAGCTGAAGGATGCAGGCAGGAGCATAGCAGACATAGTACTCCGGCTGCGGCTCACCATCAATGTGGCGCTGGTAGACCTCATCCGCTCCCCACTGTGGGGCGTCTACCAACAGGAAGCTGTCCTGCTCCCCATCATACCGGAAGCGTTCCTCCGCCTTGAGCATCGACTCCAGCACCGGCCTGAACCAAACCTCCTGCTTGAGCCGAACCACCGTGTACAGCAGGCGTTCGTTCTCCAGCCCGTCGGGGAAACCGGTCTGGCTGGCCTTCATCACCGAGACGAGGGGGGAGGACCGCTCGGTCAGCTCATAGGAGTAGTGCGGGTAATCGGTGGCGCGCAGGTCCTGCACCTTCAGTGGAATGGGGTCGGCGTAAACCTCCCAGTCCCAGCTGCTGCTGCCAGTCTGGGTGGTGTAAATGTAGGCCGGCTGCTTCTCAAAAAGGCCGGAATCCCGCATCCAGTCGGAAAGGCTCGGCAGACCCACGCCAAAGCCGATGCTCAAAAAGAGAATCAGCACCGCGGTGGCGGCGATGTTGGTCTCCTTGGCAAAGCCCTTTTTTCGCATGATGGCGCGCGCCGCCAAAGTAATGGCCGTAATGCCCGAGAACATCGCCGCACAAATCAAGATGACAGGCCAGTAGGCCCCCACACTGCACAGGTAAAGCGCCAGCAGCAAGAGCACCAGCAGCCAAACCGGCCCTCCCAGCCGGTGCTGAAAGCGTCCGCCCCGTGCACAGCTTCCTCCGTTTGCAACCGAGCGCAGCGAACGCCTGCGCCAGAAATAGTAGCCGAGCAGCATCCCCGCCTCCGACAGGATGGCCAGCAGCAACATCGTGACGGTGATGAGCCGGGCGTTCTCCGCCAGCAGGGAAAGCAAATCCCGCGGGACACTCAACAGCTGCAGCCCCATCAGAATCCCCATCAGAATGAGAATCACAATATTGCCGGGCAGAAAGTTTTTACGCATACAGCGGTGGATGTTTTGCAGGCGGCTAAATTCGTCCGTTTCCAGCGGGACGGCGGCGGGATTTTCGCTGTAAAAAATCTGCATCTGACACCATTGGACAGCAAACCGCCAGCCCGCACTCTCGCAGTATTCCTGAAAGGTCTGCTGGTTTTCGGTCGGCCCGGGGTTAAAATCGGAGGCCTCCGGGAAGTAGGTCACCGCAAAGCGCAGCCGCTGCGGCTCGATTCTGCGGTAGGTCCAGAAATAGTTGTTGATCCACTCAATCATCCACCCCTTCTGCGACATCCGCTCCAGGTGGCGGGCGATGCCCTGATCGTCGTAAAAAGCAAAGAACTCCATCCTGCGCCTGGTTTTTAACATTGCGGCTCCCCTCCCTGCTCGGTCATGCAGCGCTCGTAGTCGAGCAGCTGCTTTTGCATCCGTTCATATTCTTCCCGCAGCGCCTGCCGTCCCCGGTCGGTAAGGATGTAGCTGCGCCGGCGCCCGAATGAGCCGGTCTCCTCGATCATCCCGGAGAGGCGAAAGCTGTCCAACAGGTTGTACAATGTCCCTGGCCCGATGGTGACCCGGCCCTCGGTCATCTGCTCCACCTGGGCCATCACGTCGATGCCGCAGCACTCGGTGCGCAGGCAGAGCAGGATGTAAAACATCTGCTCGGTCAGCGTCTGAAACTTTTCCCGGGGCATAAGTTCCCTCCTTTATATCGAATATCGATATTCCTTGGTTTTATTATAATATCGAATATCGATATTGTCAAGGCACTCCCGCAAAAAAAGAAAGGGAGCAAACAAACAGATACGCTTGTTTTCTCCCTCTCTGCATCATCCTTTTCTTTTCCTACAATTCAAACGACACGGTAATCTGCTTGCGCTTCCAGTAGCCGGACATCGAGTAGTAGGGGTCTTCGGTCACGTCCTTGTGGAGAAACGGCGGCATCTGAAAAGCCTTTGCCTCCTCAATGCTCTCAAACTCCACCTCCGCGTAGGCAAATTTCCCGTCCACCAAACTGCACTCCAGCAGGTGGCCGTCGGGCAGGCGATAGACGCGGTAGTCTTTATGAATCATCGGGATAGGCAGCATTCCTTCTAAGGCTTTAAATTCCCGTGGGGTCAGCTCCTTTTCGATCTCCTCGCGTGCCAGCTTCCCCTTCCCCTTGATACAGAGGATGTAGTCGGTGTGGCCGTTGGAAAAATCCCGCTTGCGGATACGCACTACCGGCGTCGCGGCGCTTAAGTACCCCTGCCAGCTCTGGGCGGATTTGACTTCCGGCAGGCCCAAAGCGGTGACCTCGTTCCAGTCGATCAAAAACTTGCGCTCAATTTCCATCTTGTTCTCCTTCCTTTCCATAACAGTGAAGATGACAAAAGCTGCCAGCATCCCCGCCGGCAGCTTGTTTTGTTAGATGTTGATGGCGTCGTTGACCTGCAGCAGATAGGGGTCCAGACCCTTCTGCATGGTCAGCGCTTCCAGAATGTCATAGTCGGTGATCTTGCCGTCCTTCTGGATGATGACCCGGTTGCCGATGCCCTGCTCCAGCAGCTCCACCGCATAGTAGCCCATCTGGCTGGCGATGATGCGGTCGCGGGCAGTCGGGGTGCCGCCGCGCTGAATGTGGCCCAGGACAGTGGCGCGGGACTCAACGCCGGTCTTCTCCTCGATGTATCGCGCCAGGCGGTGGACGTCGGTGATGCCCTCCGAGACGATGACGATGAAGTTGTGCTTGCCGGTGCGCAGGGTGCTGATCATCTTCTGGATGATGTCGCGGTCGACGTCGAAGCCGATCTCATTGACCCAGCAGGCGGTGCCGCCGCAGGCGACGCTGGCATACAGCGCCAGATGGCCCGCGCCGTGGCCCATGACCTCGACCACCGAGCAGCGGTCGTGCGACTCGGAAGTGTCGCGCAGGCGGTCAATTGCCTCGACTGCGGTGTTCAGCGCGGTATCGAAACCGATGGTATAATCGGTGCAGGCGATGTCGTTGTCGATGGTGCCGGGGATACCGATGCAGGGGATGCCCTTTAAGGACAGGGCGCGCGCACCCATGAAGGAGCCGTCGCCGCCAATGATGACCAGTCCATCAATGCCCAGCTCCTTGCAGACGCCGACGGCCTGCATCTGGCCCTCCTCTGTTTTAAACTCGTTGCAGCGGGCGGTCAGCAGCATGGTGCCGCCGCGGTGCAAGACGTTGGAGACCGAGCGGATGTTCATCTCGGACATATCGCCGTTGATCAGGCCGTTATAGCCCCTGCGGATGCCCATGACGGCCATATTTTTTTTGATGGCGGTTCTGACCACCGAGCGCACCGCGGCGTTCATGCCGGGGGCGTCGCCGCCGCTGGTGAGAACACCGATCGTCTTGATTTGCTTTTCCATAGAGAGATTCCAGATCGGAAGAGCACACGTCTGAACTCCAGTCACGATCAGATCTCGTATG
>ENA-OVGE01000056-OVGE01000056.1-human-gut-metagenome-genome-assembly--contig:-NODE-56-length-105633-cov-29.492584_pt1 | contig 105633 bp, 98 predicted proteins | sample MGYA00237769_ERZ505417 | MGnify/ENA primary metagenome ERZ505417 (study PRJEB26158, sample SAMN06016403) | human gut metagenome | biome: human gut; feature: ankylosing spondylitis patient; material... | reverse complement strand
TGAGTTTTTCTTTCACCGCCCGGTCAAGGGCATTGTGCAGCATCATGTGGATGCCCCGCACAGTGGAGTTGCTCAGTCCCGGCTTCTTCTTTTTCTGCACCGCACGCAGACGTCCGCTGCTTTGCAGGTCATTGTAGAGCTTTTGCAGACCACGGGTGGTGAGCTTATTCAGAGGAATATCTCCGATAGCGGGAATGACATGCTGCTCGATATTTCGGTGGTAGTAGTTCATGGTAGACGGGCGGATGTGTGGCTTGGCATAGAGCTCGAACCATGTTCTCAGCCAAGCGGCAACCGTGTATTCATCGGCGCGGCTGACATCCAGCGATTTACAATCCGCCATTGCCTTGGTGAGCTTCGCCTTGCATTCCGCCTGCGTCTTGCCGAGAACATTCTTGATGATCCGTTTACCCGTCTCAGGATGATAGCCGGCAGTGTAACGGCCCTCCCAACGACCATCGGACCGCTTGCGGATGCTGCCCTCGCCGTTGGCGCGTTTCTTAGCCATAGAACCAACTCCTTTCTTGGTAGCCACAACACATACCACAACTCTGGCAGGAAAGCTATTATTTTTTCGAAAATCATCTTTATTTACAGCGGTGCGTTTTAGGAACGGTCCTATTGTTTTCAGCGGCGCAGAATAGTTGTAATGTCTTTCACCGCGTAGTATGATCAATAGGTGATCAAGCAGGAGGCGTAGCAACATGACAGAGAAAGAAAAAATGCTGCAGGGTCTGCTCTACGATGCAAGCAGCGAAGAGCTTACGCAGGAGCGGCTCGCGGCGAAGGAGCTGTGCTTTGCCTACAACCAAACACCGCCTTCCGATGAGGCGCGGCAGCACGAGCTGATGCGCCGTCTGCTCGGCGCGGCCGGCGAGCGTTTTGCGATCCTTGCACCGTTCTGGTGCGATTACGGCTGCAATATTACCGTCGGCGAAGATTTCTTTGCCAACCACAATACGGTTATCCTTGACTGCGCGAAGGTGACCTTTGGAGACCACGTTTTCATCGCGCCGAACTGCGGGTTCTATACAGCGGGCCATCCGCTTGACGCGGAACAGCGCGATCAGGGGCTGGAGTACGCCCATCCCATCACGGTCGGCGACAATGTCTGGATCGGCGCGGGCGTGCAGGTCATGCCGGGCGTCACCATCGGCAGCAATGTGGTCATTGGCGGCGGCAGCGTCGTCGTGAATGACATTCCGGACGGTGTGCTGGCGGTCGGGGATCCCTGTCGTGTCGTACGCACACTTACGGAGAAGGATGAGCCTGTGTCCAACTGGATCGTGTTCCTGCCTCCCGCCATGTTGGCGGGAGGCTTTCTTTGTCTATTGCTGTGCAGATTCTAAGGCGTGTCAATACCCATCGGGCCATTCATCGTCCGGCTCGATGCGTCGCTGCTGCCGCACAGCACTCTCAAAGCTCACCTGACCGTTGGTGCGCTTCACCTCATCCACCGCGAAGCCGCGCAGCTCTCGCGTGTAGATATCGTCGGTGCGGAAGTGCGCAGCGATGGTGTGGCACATCATGTTCAGCTCTACCGCCCACTTGAAGATGATGCGGCAGAGACGATTATTGTTGTCATCCAGCGTCCCCTGAATCGCCGTCAGGATAGCTTTGGAAATGTACGCGGTGTTGTCCTCTGTACCGAGGTAGCCCATGTAGAAGCGCAGTGCCTTCTCGACAAATTCGCTGCGGCTCTGGCAGTTATCCTCTGCGAGCCAGCTATCCATACGCTGAATGGTGCTGGGGCGAAGCCATAATGTGGTGTTTCTCTTGTTATCTTCGTTCATTCGTTATTTCCTTTCTGCCGGTGCGGTCAGAAACGCTGTAAACGCCCGACACACCGGGACTTTTCTGAGGACCGACTGCGGTACGGTGCGCAAAAGGCTGAAACCGACTGCGGTCTTGAATTCGTGGAAAGCCCCGCACTGCGGGGCTTTGTGGGCGGGCCGCGCGCAGAAGCGACTGCGGCCCTTTATCTCGTACTAAAATCGAACGGGTAAATAGGGGGCTAAACTCTCCAAAAGTGGGCATGGTCAGGAGGGAGGACTCACTCTAAAAGACTCATTTCTCCATCGTCGGAACAGAATTGTAAGGCTCTCTTACACATCGTCCGCGAACGCTGCCACGCTCGTTTCAATGGACCTTAGCGGGTACACACTCCACCTCGCCAACAGAATCGCACACAGCGGCTCACACGGGCAAACAGGGGCTGTTTACACTGGGGGCTGCACTAGGGGCTGATTCTGCTATCGAAAACGGCAGAAGCTTTTTTGTTGGGTATTGCAGCGTAAAAAGCGTAAATATGACAGCTTTCCAGCGTGTTTAGATGCTGCGATCCCTTTTCATGAACAACGGCATTTTGGCACCGCCACTACTCTTGGATTGCACCGCGAGCCTTTGAAACGCTGCTCACAGATGTCAGGGCGTTCTATTTGTATGGTCGAAGGATGTGTGAGAGGGAGAAGCAGAGCGCCTTCTGGATATCGACGCACAATGCGTGCGTCGATATCCAGAGGCGACGCGGTCCCGCAGGAACGCGCAGTCCCCGCTGCTATTTCTTGCCCTGCACCGGATGGCTTTACGGCTTTGCCATGGTGTGGACAGCAGAGAACAGAGAAAGCTCATGTGCCGAATTGCTCCGTGAGCTTCTTCTGCACATGCTGACGTTCTGTCACACGGTCTATCGCGGCGAGCTGATGTTCGTAGCAGCGCTCCATGACCTCGTGCATTGGGATAAGCGTGTAGAGCAGGCTGCCGTTTTTCTTGATACCTCGCCGTGTGGTGATGCTGGTGCGCTCTGTGATGATGAGACCGCGTTCCTCCAACAGACGAACATGCTTTGAAACCGTGTTGCGCGAGAGGTGCAGCCTCTTTGCGATGGTCGCTTCACTCGGATGGCATTGATTCGTCTTGCGGTTTGCGTGACGCAGCAGGTAGATGTACACGGCGACTGCACCGGCAGGCAGGTCAAAGTCCAGCAGCTCATTCGGTACGGGGAAGCAGTTCTTTGCACGTTCCCAACCGACCGGCGGTTTTGTTCTTCTCATGCATCACCACCGCCCATCGTGTGCTGCCCGACCCATTCGATGAATTTCTCCTTCGGTACGACCATGCGGCTGCCGACGCGCAGCGTTGGGAAGTCCTTTTCGTGCATCAGCTCGTAGGCACTGGACGGCGCAACACCGAGCACTTGCGCGACCATTGCCGCGTTTAGGAACAGCGGCAGATCGTCATAGGTTTTGTAGGTTGATTCTTTCAAAAAATTTACCTCCGTGTATTGGAATTCAGAAAAAAGGTTCTTGCGTTTCGGAGGTCTCTCTGTTAGACTGTTCGCAGATGGCGTCTGCGTTTTCCGAAACGCGGCGTGCCGCTGGACTGCTGCAACAGTTCAGCGGCATTTTCTTTTAGCAGCACATTTCATTCACGCCTCCTTTTGCTTAGATTGATTTTTGGTGTTCCATCTGATACGATGAGCGTAACATACGAAGAGCATCCCAGCAATAGCTTTGGACGTATTACGGTAAATGTCAAAACTTTATCGGATACAAGGAGGCACCATGGCAGAGAGTATCTGTATTCCATTCACCTATACCTACGACCAGTTCACCACATTTTTCTATGATGGACGTGTTTACCTCAGTGATACGAGTTATCCCATTGGGCAGTGCTGCGTGGATATTGCGAACGTGGACGAGGAGGTGCTCAATGAAATCGACCGCCGTGTGGAGGAGTTCATCCCTGCGGCGCGGGCGTTGCTCACGGAAAAAACAAACAGCGCTGTTGCCTTCGCGCAGAAGAAGCTGAACGCTGTTTGGAATATCATTTTTACCATGCCGGTGTACCGTGACTTGAATATAGATCTGGAGCTCAGCTATCATTCGCTGGAGAGGCTTTATGAGCAGAAGGATAAATGGGCACAGGTACAGGATATGCACTCGGAGGGGCATGAGATATATGAGCGTATGCTCGATGATTTGGCACACTTTGCAGACAGGGTGCGGGCACTTCGTTTGCAGCTCAGGATCATGACGGAGAAATACTTCGAACCGTTAAAGCGGAGAAACAGCGCGGCTTACGGAACGGCGTACTCATCCTTCTACGCAGATATGCTCCGAACCGGTGCGCTGTTTTTCGGCGAGGACTTTGACCAGAAGTTTTCCGTGGAGATCGACTTCGTTCCTATGATGCGGAAAGAAAACGAGGGTGAGTGCTTCGTTGCAGAGAAGACGACCTTCCACCACCTGCACGATTTCCTGCGCACGGAGTTCTACCGCGGACTGGCAATCGGGAACGCGCCGCGGCGGTGTCATAACTGTGGGAAGTATTTTCTGCTGACCGATGGCTACAACACCTGCTATTGCGGCAATATTGCACCTGGTGAGACGGCGCGTACCTGCCGGAAGGTGGGGGCGCACCGCAAGGAAGCGCAGGGCAAGGCGAACCGCAGTCCGGCCCGCGTGGAGTATGACCGCACCTACAATCGACTGAAGCAGAGAAAGGTTCGTGGGAAGATTAGCGTGGATGAGTGGAATGCCGCCGTTGCGCAAGCGATGCAAGTGCTGGGACAGGCGGAGCGAGGTGAACTCACGGACGATGAGATGAGGGAACGGTTTCGGGGATTTTGAATTGAAAAAGGGAGCTGCGTCTCTGATCGAGACGCAGCTCCCTTTTTATTGACTTCAGCAGCGCAGAATGGAATCTTCTGTGAATTTTTATAGTCTTGCTGCAGAAGATAGATAGAAAATGCGCTGCTGTCTTTCAGGAGGCTGCACCGCATCATAATTTTACGCTGTTGCATGGGAAAAACTGAAAGCCGTTCATTCGACCCGCAGCATCCGGTAACTGATGCCGATGTGCGTCTGTATGTATTGCTGCCCGTCTTTCTTGCTCTCCAGCTTTTGCGCAAAGTAACCACGAATACTCGCAGAGAAGCAATACCATTTTCCCAACTGCTGTCCCATATCCGTTGTATGATATAGGTTCGAGACTTTAGCTCAATCTAATCATCTGCTGAATATCTCGAAATCTGTTCAATAGCACTCTGATGCAACCGAAAAATATCTTTTATATAGTGATAATACACCTTTCCCGCGTCTGACGCATAAGTCTCATTTGTGGTACGGACAACCAAGCATATCCCCAGCTTTCGTTCAAGATTGGCAATATGATTAGACACAGTCGGTTGAGTCAAATTGAGTTGTCTCGCCGCGCGCGAAAAACTTCTGCTTTCAACTACAGAGGAAAAACATTTTAGTTCCTTAATATCGATACCAGTATCAATTTCCATAAGTATTCCCGCCCACTTCTGAATTAGGACTCTCATTTAGTGCAAAAAGAAGTTTAGAGTTACATTCACTATGACAATATTACGAACATAAGCATCGGAACAGATATGAAAACATCCGGTCCGATGCTTGTGTGCCGTTTCACTTTGCTACTTTTGCAAATATGCCGTTGTCGAAACCGTAATCAAATAAAGCTCTTTAAACTGTGGTTAATCTTTGCAACAATTTCCCTCACAGGAATATTCATTCCCGTCATCATCACTGCAAGCAGCTTTTCCTGATCTCCTGTCGTGAGCATTGATGCCGTAATACGTTTAAACTTTTCTCCAATCCATTTCAAATTCAACTCCTTGTCCTCCGGCTCGCCGGGGGCTTCGTACACGTCGGAGCAGTACGCCGTGCCGTCGTTGAGCGTGATCTCCACCCAGGCAAGGCGGCGGGCGGGGAATTCCTTGTCCATCTCGGGATCGACGGCAAACTCCAGGCGGTCCATCATGTCGAGCACGGCCTGATTGTTCAGCGCTTCCTCGCGCACCTGCTGGAAGCCCACATCGCCGAACACCAGCGCGCTCGCGACCGGCCAGGCGATGTTGTACTGCGCTTCGTCCGTGCCGTGGGGGCGGATCTTGCTCAGCCGCGCGGCGGAGAGGAAGGTGTTGACCTTCACATGCGCGACCTTGGTATGGTCAAAGCCGTGGCGCTTCATCAGCGTCTGGCAGGCGAGGATGGGCTGGTGCGCCCAGCGGCAGCAGGTATAGGGCTTGAAGTAAAGCTCCATGATGCGGTAGCTGCTGCCGAGATCGTCGAGATACTTCTCGTACTCGGGCAGCTCGAGCAGGTGCGTCCGCCCGGTCTCGCCGCAGAGCGTTTCCAGCGCAGCCATCGTGCCCACGAGCGCGCCGAAGGGCACGCCGTCCTTGTTCATGGAGGGATACTCCACCGCGCGCATCACGGGCGTCATCGGCGCGTGGAAATCCGCGATGGAAAGCGCGTTGTTGAGCTGTCGTTCGTCAAAGCCGTACAGCCGGCCGATGCCCGCCGCTGTGCCGAAGGCGCCGTAGGCGCCGGTGCTGTGCAGGAACTTATAGTGGTCCTGCATGGCGAGCGCCCAGCGGATCGAAAGCTCGTAGCATACCGTGAGCGTGGTCAGGTATTCGCGCCAGGTGGCGTTCTTTTCCAGCGCCGCGGCCAGCACGCCCGCGACGAACGACGTGCCGGGATGACCGCAGATGGCGCGGTGGCCGTCGTCGATATCAAAGGAGTTGCTGCTGTGGCCCATGGCGATCGCCGCGCCGAGGAGGTTATACCTCCTGTCCGAGCCGACGGCGGGGATGTCGCCCAGCAGCCCCATGCTCTGCGCCAGCTTCTGTCCCGCCTTGAACTGTTCGCCGTAGCTGCCGAGGATCAGCGCCGTCATCAGATCGACACCGCACATGACCGCGTGCTCCTGCACCGCGGCGGGAAAATCGTCCCATTTCGCGTCCAGCGCGTAGCGCTCCGCGCGATAATCCGTTTTAAATTCCATATTCATTCTCTCCATTGGTCGAAAGCAGGCCCGGGGAGGAGACAGAAGATGCAGAGACTCCGGCGAGTCTCTGCATCTTTCTGCTTTAAGGAGACTGCTTCATGATCGCAGATTGACAGTTATGGGATCAGCGCTCGTACACGCCGTCGTTGAGGTAGGCAAGGAGCTCGTCCTTGCTCATGCCGTCGATGCCGAGGTAGGCGAGGTTGTAGCGGCTCTCCTCGAAGAAGTTCTTCTGGTGCATCGCGCCGGCCAGCGTGATCATCGAGTCGATGATGGGGGTCTTGACGCCGTAGGCCACGCCCAGATCGTGATAGACCTTGCAGCCGATGGGCACATCCTCGGTCATGTAGCGGTGGTGGATGTTGTTCGGACCGGTGTTGCCCTCGGTGGATGGCTGGTCGAGCGGGAATACGACGTTGTCGTTGCCGTTTTCATCAAGGCCCATGTACTCCTGCGTCAGCACGCTGCGGCGGGAGAAGAACATTTCCTTCTTGTACTTCGGCGTGCCGACGCCGATGGCCTCCGCCAGCGCGATCTCTTCGTTATAGAACTGATACTGCACCTCGCAGATGGACGGGCACAGGCCGTGGGAATACATGGAGTAGGTGGTCTTGTCGTGACCGCCGAAGATCACGCCCCAGTTTTCCATTGTGGAAACGCCAAGAATCGTGGCAGGCACGTGGATGACGGGGTTGACGTTGGCAAAGTCCACATCGAGGACGGTGTTGGCCTTGGAAGGACCATCGCCGTTGGTAACAGCGTCCATGCAGGGCAGATACTTCGACGCCTCGAGGAAATCGTCCGTGTCGGTCATGGGCAGGGCCGCGCCGCGCAGCGTGATGGCACGGTACTTGGCGCTCACGTGCGGGAACACGCACTTGCCGATGCTCTCAAGGCGCGTGCCGTAGGGAGCGGAGGACCAGCCGCCGACGATGACCTTCTTCGTGCAGCCCAGCTCGCGCATCAGGCGGCGCAGCAGCAGGCAGCCGAAGTTATCGGCGAACACGTTGACGACCTGGCCGTCTTCAAGGTAGGGGATCATGGCGCGGAACATGGCCTCGTGGCCCCAGGAACCGCAGGAAACGACGATGTGGCCCGCGCCCTTGATGGCCTTTTCGATGTCACTCGTCACAACGTCGATGAATGCGCGGCCGCTGCGCTCGAAGCAGTCGCGGTTGCGCTGGATGCCGTCGAAGAGAATGCCGGTCTTGTCGAGATCCTTGAGCGACTTTTCCGCAAAGGGCATCACGTCGTAGAGACGGACCTCACGCCCGGCGAGCTTGATGTCCGCCGCGCAGGTCTTGCCGACAGCGCCGCCGCCCAGCACGGCGACCGGCAGGTTCTTCAGATACTCCATCTTACTCATGGTAAACTCCTCCACAGTATGATTTGTCCGGAAATGATTTTGTGAACGCAGCGATAAAATCGATGCTGGACAAAGTATACAAAGCAGGATATAATTTGTAAAATGAATTGTTCAAATTGCTGCCAACGAAAAACATAATGGTCGGGAGGAAAGTTATGGAATTGCGCAATATCGTCACCTTTTTGCAGGCGGCGGAGATGGAAAATTTCACTCATGCGGCAAACAGCCTCGGCTATTCCCAGTCCACGGTCACGGTGCAGATCAAGCAGCTGGAAACGGAGCTGGGCTACCAGCTCTTCGACCGCGTGGGCAACCGCATCTCCCTCACGCCGCGCGGCGAGGAGTTCCGCTACTACGCCAATCAGCTTGTTTCGATCTCCCAGCAGATCAAGCTCATCCCCATGCGCGAGCCGGAAAATCTGCACGGCACGCTGCGCATCGGCATCCTTGAATCGCTCTTTTTCCACATTCTGCTGCCGCTGCTGCCCGACTATCACAAGCGCTTTCCCAACATCACGATCCAAACCAGGACCGGCTCGAGCGAGGAGCTGTTCTCGCTGCTGCGGCACAACGAGCTGGACGTGATCTTTACCCTGGGGCAGAAGAGCATGGAGCGCGACTGCGTGCGCGCCTACGCGCGCGAATCGCGCATCTGCTTCACGGCCGCGGCCTCCTCGCCCTACGCCGGCGGAGAGGAGCTGCGCTTTGAGGACGTGTGCAGGATGCCGCTTATCCTCACCGAGCGCGACAGCGTTTACCGCCGGGCGCTCGAGCAGGCCGCTGCGCTGCGAGATATCGAGGTCTCCCCCGTGCTGGAGGTGGACAGCACCTCCGCCATCACCTCGCTCGTGAAGATCGGACTGGGCGTCTCGCTGCTGCCGGACTACGTCGTCAGTCCGCTCGAAAAGCGCGGCGAAGCCGTTGTGCTCGACGTGCCGGATTGCAGCATCCGGCTCTGGCAGCAGATCTTTTACCATAAGAACAAGTGGGTCACGCCGCAGATGGCCGGGCTGATCGAAGCCATCCGCACGGCCTATCCGGCCTGACGCACGCGGAAGAAAGGAGCCAGGCGCTATGGAACACAGTTTTGATCCCTCCCAGGATATCCGCTTCAGTGTGGGCGAGCTGTCGGAGATGTACGGCGTCACATCGCGCACGCTGCGGCTCTACCACGAGCGGGGCCTCCTCGTGCCCGAGCGCATCGACACGCGCACGGGCTACCGCTACTACTCGACCTCGCAGCTGCCGCGCCTTGAGATGATCCTGCAGATGAAAAACGTCGGCCTTTCGCTCAAGCGCATCGAAAACATCCTCGAGACGAAGGACCTCTCCGTTTTCGAGGCACTGCTCAACGAGCAGATTGACGAGCTGGACGAGAAGATTTCGCGCTACACCACCTCGCGCAAGGCGCTCACGCGCCAGCTCAACAGCTGCCGCTTCCTGCGCAATCCGCCCGCGCTCGACCATATTTTCATCGAGTTCATCCCCAAGCGCCGCGCAATCACCTTCGATATCGACGAATACGACTTCCGCGGCGACTACGGTGAGGTCTCTCCCTGGAAGCTCGGGCTCGACCGCATCCGCGCGGCGATGACCGGCGAGGGCATCCCGCTCACGCTGTTCAGCCAGGTGGGCTGCATGGTCCCGCGCGAGAGCCTGCAAAAGGGGCGCTTTTTGTGCAGCAGAGCCTGCATCCTGCTCGACGCCGAGCGCCCGGAGTTGCCGTGCACCACGCTCCAATCCGGCATCTACGCCTGCATGTATCGCCAGTACGTCTCGATGGACAACGCGGCGGAGAGCGTGGGACTGCAGCTTCTGATGGACTACATTGCAGAAAACGGCTATCAGATCGTGGGGCCGTACCTCGGCCAGGTCATTGCCGAGACCTCCGTTTTCAACTACTCCAACCGGAACATCCTCGTCAAGCAGCAGATCCCCGTTGCCCTGCCTGACTGAAAGGCGCGCATCAATATTCTCTTTTCCCTTGTTTCCCGGCGGTCACCGGATTGCTTGCAGGAAGCAATCCGGTGACCATTTTTCTTTCATCCGGCTGCAAAACCTTTCCCCTGCGTCAAGGTTTTGCGGCACTCTTCCTGCACGCAAAAATTAACGCATGTACCAATTTTCGGCATTTTTCGCTATATCATATGTCTATTTTGCACAATTTTTGCCGATTCAGTTTTGCTTGACACCTGCCCCACGGTAAAGCGGTATAGTAGAAGCAGAGAATCAGCAATGCAAGAGTATTACTTTCGAATTGCAAAATCAGCTGATTGAAATAACTGCAATTTACCGTGATGGATCGAAAGGAAGGGCAAATTATGGATTGGAAAATGATTATCGGCGGCAAGTCCGCGGACGCTTCTGACGGCGCTGTGCTCAACAACTACAACCCCTACACCGGCGAACTGATCGGCACTGTGCCTGCCGCGACGAAGGAGGACGTGGATCTCGCCATCGCCAATGCGGTCGAGGGCCAGAAGGAATGGGCCGCGCTGCGCAACGACGAACGCGACGCCATCATCAATAAGTTTCTCGCGCTCTACGACGAGCACGCCGAGGAGCTTGCACAGCTGCTCAGCCGCGAGGGTGGCAAGACCATCAGCGAGTGCCGCGGCGAGGTGGGCAGCGTGCCCCTGATCTTCCGCGCCTACATGAACGCCGCCGCCACCATGTACGGCGAGACGCTACCGTACAACGTCGAGCGCCGCAACACGAGTGATATCATCTTCACCTCCTATGAGCCGCTAGGCGTGTGCGTATGTGTCGCCCCGTTCAACTATCCCGTTTCCACCATGACGAACAAGGTCGCCCCCGCCCTGTGCGCCGGCAACAGCGTCATCATGAAGCCCGCCTCCGATACGCCGATGAGCATCATCCTCTATGCCCAGCTCATGCTCGAGGCCGGTATGCCGGCCAACACCGTGCAGGTTATCACCGGTAGCGGCAGCAAGGTCGGCAAGTGGATCACCGAAAACGAGCATGTCGCCGCCATCAGCCTGACCGGCAGCACCGCCGTCGGCGTGAAGCTCCAGACCGACGCCAGCCGCCACCTGCAGCGCGTCCTGCTCGAGCTCGGCGGCAACGATCCCTTCGTCGTCTTTGAAGACTGCAATCTTGACAAGGCTGTGGCCGAGGCCATCGGCGGGCGCATCTACAACGCCGGTCAGATCTGTTCGGCCAGCAAGCGCTTCATCGTTCAGAACAGCGTGAAGGAAGCTTTCATCGAAAAGCTCATCGAAGGGCTCAAGGCCATCAAGTGCGGCGACCCACTCGACGAGACGACCGTGTTCAGCTGCCTTATCAATCCCGCCGCCGCGACCAAGGTCGCGCAGCAGATCGAGATGACTGTCGCCCAGGGCGCGCGTTGCGTTTACGGCGGCAAGCGCACCGCCGAGACCATCGTAGAGCCCACCGTGCTCGTCGACGTGACGCCCGAGATGGACATCGCGCAGAGCATGGAGGTCTTTGGACCTGTATTCCCGGTCATCGGCTTTGACACCTTCGACGAGGCCATGGCCATTGCCAACAACACGACCTACGGTCTCTCCGCAGGCGTGATGACCGGCGACATCGCTACGGCGATGAAGGCAGCCCGCGCGATCCAGTCGGGCACCTGCGTCATCAACGGCACGGGCGACTACCGCACGAGCTACCACGGCTTCGGCGGCTACAAGATGTCCGGCGTCGGCCGTGAGGGCGCGCTGCACACGCTGGAAGAGTTCTCCGAGGCCAAGACCACCGTCCTCCGCGGCGTGATGGCGTAAGGGGGAAACCCCTTACGCCGTGCAATACCACAGCAATATTATGGAGAAAACCTGAAAGGAGTATCTGACAAGATGAAAAAAACCAGTACGAGAATCCTCGCCATGGCGCTGTCGGCAGTCATGTTGCTGGCAACGACAGCCTGCTCCAGCATTACTCCCAACGAAGGCAGCACCAACACGGTCATCAGCGGCACCGACGCTTCCACCGCTCCTGCTACCCCGCTTTCGACCGCCTCTATTGTGTTGAAGGTATCCCACCCCGATAACGACACAAGCATGCTGGAAAACACCTGGAACTGCTACGCGCGCACATTCAAAAACTCGCTGGAGATCTACTCCAACGGCGAGATGACCTGCGAGATATTCCCCAACGACCAGCTGGGCGACCTGACCTCCTGCATGGAGCAGTGCTCTCAGGGCGTCGTGGACGTCTGTCTCTCTCCCGCGACGGGCAACCTCGCCAGCTGGATCCCCAATATCAACGTGTTCGATATTCCCTACATCGTTGAAAACATGGACGCCTGCAACCTCGTCTGCGAGGGCGACATCTACCGCGAGCTGAGCGACAATCTCGACGAGGTCGCACACATGCGCCTTCTGAGCATGTTCCAGACAGGCTTCCGCAACATCGACACTTGGACCGCCCCGGTTCGCTCCGTGGACGACCTGGCCGGTATGAAGCTCCGCATTCAGGAGATCGACGCGCACACCGCCATGGCGAGCGCGTGGAAGGCCGTTCCCACCACCATTTCCTTCTCCGAGCTGTACTCCGCCGCCACGACCGGCGTGATCGACGGCTTTGAAAACTGCAACTACACCCTCTTTATGAAGAACCTCTACGAGACCGTTAACTACATCACCGAGACGCAGCACCTTGCCAACGTCGTCTGCACGCTCATCAGCAGCACCGTTTACGACGGCCTGACCCCCGAGCAGCAGGAGGCGGTCAATCGCGCGGCGGCGGATGCCCGCAGAGCGACCATCGGCGTGGTGGCGGCCAACAACGTCAACGTCGTGACCAAGCTGCAGAACAAGGGCGTTGAGATCATCACCCTCAGCGACGAGGAGAAAGGCGCGTTCAAGGAAGCCTGCTATGAGCCATGTAAGGAGACCGTGCTCAAGGTCGTGGACGAGGGCTTCTACAATCGCTTCCTCGAGAGCTACGCCGAGGCTGAGACGATCCTGGGGCTCAATTGATTCCAGGAGCCGCACAAGGAGGGAACTTTTATGGAAAAAATCAAAAAGCTTCAAGCTGTGATCGCTAGGGTCTCCCTATCCGCAGCATCGATCCTGCTGGCCACCGTCTGCCTCGCTGTGTTTACGAACGTCTGTTGCCGCTATATCTTCAAGGTCGGCATGATGTGGGTCGAGCAGTACGCGCGCTACGCGATCATCTGGAGCGTGTTCCTCGGCTCCAACGTGCTGATCTATACCAACAGTCTCATGCGCGTTGACTTTCTCGACAACTACCTGCCCGAGGGCTTCAAGAAGGTGCGCGAGATCATCTACACCGCGCTGTTTGTTGTGATCCTGTCGGTGCTGTGTTGGCAGGGCTGGCTGCAGGCGCAGGAATTCGTCGGCGTGACTCTGATGGGTCTGCCGGTCGATAAGTTCTACATCTATCTCGCCATTCCCGTGGGCGCAGCGCTGATGATGCTGCAGTACCTGCTGAACCTGTTCTGCGCGTTCTGCGACAAGAAGAAAGGAGAGATCGACGAATGAGCATTGCATTGATCATTGTTATCGTTCTGCTGTTTGGCCTGCTGCTGATCGGCGCGCCAGTCATCATGGCCATCGGCACGGCTGCCATGAGCTACTTTTTCATCAAGCCCGAGATGCTCAGCAACCTCATGATGTATCCCCACCGTCTCTTCACCGGTATGGACAGCTTCATCTACCTCTGCATCCCGCTGTTCATGCTCTCCGGCGAGCTGATGGGCAAGACCGGTCTGATGGACAAGATCGTTGACTTCTGCCGTCTCTTCGTCGGCCGTCTGCGCGGCGGCATCGCCTATGTGACGATCCTCGCCAACATGATGTTCGGCTGCATCTCCGGCTCGGGCATCGCCTGCATCGCTGCACTCAGCCCCATCGAGGTGTCCATGATGGACGCCGAGGGCTATGACGAGAACTTCGCTCCCGCTATTGCGGCGACCTCCGCTCTGCAGGGTCCCGTTATCCCGCCGTCCATCCCCGCGGTCATGTTCGCGGGTCTCACGTCCGTCTCCGTCGGCACGATGTTTGTCGGCCAGATCATCCCCGGCGTGATGCTCGGCCTTGCGCACATTCTGCTCGTCGCCCTCTTCGCGAAGAAGTGGGGACTGCCCAAGAGTGAGGTCCACTACACCAAAAAAGAGGTCGTTCAGATCGTGCTGCGCTCCCTCGGCGCGCTGTTTATGGTCATTCTGGTCCTCGGCGGCATCCTCTCCGGCGCGTTCACCGCGACCGAGGCTTCCGCAATCGCCGTTATCTACGTTCTCGTGCTCGACCTCATCATGAGCAGAAAGCTCACCCGCCAGCAGCTGTGGGAAGCGCTCAAGACCACCGCCAGCAGCTCCGCCACCATCTATCTCATCATCGGCTTCACCTCGATCATCGGCTGGATCCTCGCGGTCGAAAACGTCCCCGCCATGATCCAGGGCTGGGTCTACTCGTCCAACATTTCGCCCTACCTGCTGTTCTTCCTCTTTAACGTTTTCATTCTGTTTAACGGCATGTGGATTTCTGACTCCGCGCAGATGGTTCTTTACGCCCCTCTGTTTACCCCGATTTTCGTTTCCATGGGCTGCAGTGCCATTCATGTCGGCGTCGTCATGGTCGTGAATGTCATGATTGGTATGATCACCCCGCCGTTCGGCATGGCGCTCTACACCGTCGCCGGTGTGACCGGACGCAACCTCAAGAAGATCGTCAAGGCGTCCCTGCCGTTCACCGCCGCCTGCATCGCAGTCCTCTTCGCCATCACCTACTTCCCCGATCTCGTCATCTGGCTGCCGCGCATGATGGGTCTCCAGATCTGAGCGCAGCCCAAACACTGATATCAAATCAAAGGAGAGATTTGCCTTGAAACATCGTGTACTTATGATCGAGCCCACCATCCAGCCCATCGGAGTTGAGATGCTCAAAGAGAACTGTGATGTTGTTCTGGGGCAGGACGGGAGCGAGGCGGGCCTCATCCGCCAGATCAACGAGCATCAGATCGAAGCGCTCGTCACCCGCGCCGAGCAGGTCACGAGAAAGGTCATCGAAAGCTGCCCGTCGCTCAAGGTCATCGCCCAGTACGGCGTGGGTCTTGACAACATCAACGTTGCCGCCGCCAGCGAAAACGGCGTCATGGTTCTCAACGTTCCCGACGGAAACTTCATCTCCGTCGCCGAGCACGTCATGCTCTCCGTCCTGTGCCTGAGCCGCATGGTCGTCAACGCCGACCACGCGGTCCGCGCGGGCGAATGGTCCGCCTACCGCGAGGCGCACAGCCCGCAGGAGATCTACGAGAAAACGCTGCTCATCATCGGCTTCGGCCGCATCGGACGCGATGTTGCGGCGAAAGCGCAGGCCTTCGGCATGAAGGTCATGGCCTTCGATCCCTTCGTCACCTCCAAGCAGATGGCCGCGCTGGGCGTCACGAAGGCGGACCCGCTGGAAGTGGGCCTTCGCGAGGCCGACTATGTCACGATCCAGCTGCACCTCACGCCGGAAACGCGCGGCATGATCTCCACCGAGCAGTTCCGCCAGATGAAGCCCACGGCCTCACTCATCAACCTCAGCCGCGGGCCTGTCGTGGACCAGAAGGCGCTCTATCAGGCGCTCGTTGACCACGAGATCGCCTCGGCCATGCTGGACGTGCTCGAAAAGGAGCCGCCGGAGCAGGACGAGCCGCTGCTCTCGCTGCCCAACGTCATCTTCACGCCGCACCTGGGCGGCAACACCGTCGACGCGCTCATTCGCATCTCCAAGATCCTCGCCCGCACGGTGTTCGAGGCGCTGGAGACCGGCGACAGCTACAACTTTGCCAACAAGAAAATGATTCAGACCAAGAGAGTCTGATCACAGGAAGGAGCTTTGCTATGAAAAATCTCGGTATTATGACGGCTGTCATCTCCCCGATGCTGGCCGACGGCGTAACGGTCAACGAAAAGGCGCTCACCGCCATTCTGGAGGACCAGATCAGCAAGGGCGCGGGCAGCCTTCTGCTGCTGGGCGGCACCGGCGAAAATACCGCCGTGCCCAAGGCCGCGCGCACGAAGATCTTAGAGCTGGCCGTCAAGGTCATCGACCACAGAGTTCCCGTCATCGCGGGCGTTGTGGAGCTGGGCGTTTATGAGGCCATCGAATCTGCCAAGGCCGCCAAGGCTGCCGGGGCCGACATGATCCTTGTCGCTCCGCCGTTTGGCCGCGCGACCACGGTGCAGGGCTGCGTCGATTACTTCAAGGTCATCGACGACGCCGTAGATATGCCCATCCTGATCTACAACTTCCCCGGCCGCTTCGGCGACAACGGCTACGGCACGAACCCAGACACCGTCGGCGCGCTGATCGAAGCCGTCCCCAACGTCATCGGCATCAAGGAATGCTCCGGCAAGCTCGACCAGACCGCCGAGCTGATCGCTCGCTTCGGCGATAAGATCCAGGTTCTCTCCGGCAACGAGTACCTCGCCGCATGGGAGATGCTCTGCGGTGCCAAGGGCGCGGTCCTCGCCTCGTCCAATGTGCTGCCGGGCGAGTGGTTCGCCATCTACGAAGCCGCGCAGGCCGGCGACGCCGCCAAGGTCACCGAGCTCGGCTGCCGCTATCAGAAGCTGCAGCGCCTGCTCTTCAAGTCCCAGAACCCCGGCCCCGTCAAGTACGCTATGACGCTTCAGGGCTTTGAAGCGGGCCTGCCCCTTATGCCCTGCGCGGAAGCGCCCGAGGGCGTCAAGGCCGAGGTCAAGGCCGAAATGGAAAAGCTCGGTCTCATCTGATCCTTCCTACTATCGTCTCCCCGTCATCTCATACACGGCGCGTCACCGCGTCAGCAAAAGGAGCGGACGCACTGCGTCCGCTCCTTTTTGTCAATTCTTATCCTGAAATGAGGTATAGTCAAATGTACACCATGCGATACGGCGATTCCGAGATCTCCTTTCCCCTCCCCGCAGGTGAGGTGCAGGACATTCTGCTGCCGCACGCGCTCGAGCAGGCCTGCGATACGCCGGAGAAGCTTGTCGAGCAGGCGTTTGCCGCGCCGGTCGGCGCGCCGCCGCTCGAGCAGGTCGTGCACGCCGGGGATACCGTCTGCATTATCATCTCGGACATCACGCGCAGCTGGCAGCCCACGAGCCAGTATCTCCCGTTCGTCATCCGAAGGCTCAACGAGATCGGCGTGCCGGACCGGGACATCCGCATTCTCTCCGCGAACGGCACGCACCGCCGCCAGACGCCCGAGGAGCATCTCGCCCTGCTCGGCGAGGCCCTTTACCGCCGCTTTCAGGTCATCGACCACCAGTGCGACGAAAAGGAGCACCTGACCTACGTGGGGACCACGCGGCGCGGCACGCCCGTCTATCTGAACTCGACCGCGCTGGAATCGGACAAGCTCATCCTGACCGGCGGCGTGACCTGTCACTCCATGGCCGGCTACGGCGGCGGGCGCAAGAGCGTCGTACCCGGCATCGCCGGGCGGAAAACGATCAACGCAAACCACTGCCAGGTGCTCAGGCCGGGCTTTGGAAACGGCATCCACGCCGGGATCCGCTGCGGCTGCATGGACGAGACCAACCCCATGCACGAGGACCTGATGGAAGCCGCCGCCTTTGCAAAGCCCGACTATCTCGTCAACATCGTCGTTGGCGGCGAGCACCAGATCGTCAAGGCCTTTGCCGGAGACTGGGTGCAGGCGCACCGCGCGGCTACGGAGCTTGTCGATCAGCTGGACAGCGTCAGCGTCCGCGCCCGCTGCGACTATGCCATCGTTTCTGCCGGCGGCGCACCGAAGGACATCAACCTCTATCAGTCGTCCAAGGCGCTGGCCAACGTGTCGCAGATGGTAAAGCCCGGCGGCACGATCGTCATGATGGCGGAATGCCCGGAGGGCTTCGGCGACCCGGACTGCGCCCGCCAGATCACGGAATTTAAAACGATGGCCGAGCGTGAGACCGCCCTCAGAGCAAACTTTACCATCGGCGGCTTCATGGGCTACCTCTTCACCCTGACGGCAGAGCGCTTCCGCTTTATCCTCGTCTCGCAGATCCCGCGCGAGCAGTTCGCCAACGCGAAGATCCTCCTCGCCGCCGGTATGGAAGAAGCGCTCGCGCTGGCCGACGCGGGCGGCTATGATCCAAGGCGCAGCATTGCGCTGATGCCGGAGGGGTCCAAGACCATGCCGAAATTCACAGACGCGCCGTGCTGAGCGGCGCAAGGGACAACCGCTATGCAAAAAGAATGCAAATCCCCCCGCATCCACTACGCATGGGTCATCTGCGGCGCGTGCACGCTGATGCTCTTTGTGGCCATGGGGCTCAACTCCAACGTTTTTACCGTCTACCAGCCCTATATCCTCTCACGCTATGGGTTCAGCAACACGCAGTGCTCGCTGCTCATCACGGTGCGCTGCCTTTTCTCCATCGTTGGAATGATGACGGTGGAGCACATCTGCCGCCGATTCACCCTGCGCGCCACCGTGGCCATGGGCGCGCTGCTCGAGGTCTGCTCGCGGCTGCTCTTTGCCGCGACGAGCGCGTTCCCGGCCTATTGCCTTGCTTCCGCCATGGGCGGCTTCGCCTATTCCTGGGCGGGGACCGTGCCCATCTCGCTGCTCATCGGCCGCTGGTTCCACGCGCGCCGCGGGCTGGCCTTCGGCATCGGCACGACCGGCAGCGGCATCGCCACGATCGTCATGCCGCCGCTCATCACGACCCTGATCGAGAAGCGCTCCCTGTCCTTCGCCTTCTACACGGAAGCGGCGATTACGGCGCTCGCTTCACTTCTCATCCTGCTGCTCATCCGCGACCGGCCGGAGGATCTGGGCATGCTCCCCTACACCGCGGGCGAGGAGACGAAGGCCGCGTCCCGCGCCGCGGAGCCGGAAAGGCCCCTTGGACGCTTGCAGTGGTGCGCGATGCTGCTGGCCGTTGTGATGCTGGCGGGGCCCGCTGGGCCGGGCTTCAGCCACCTGACGGTCCATTTCGTCAGCCGGGGCATCCCGTCCGCGTCCGTCGCGTGGCTGATGACCTATCTCGGCGTCGCGCTGATCTTCGGCAAGATTTTCTGCGGCTTCCTGACCGACCGGCTGGGCGGATACCGCTCCAACTTCATCATCGGCGGCGCGCTGCTCGGCGGCATGCTGCTGTGCAGCCTGAGCCGAAGCGCAAGCCTGATCCTTCCCGCCGCCGCGATGACGCTGCTGGGCGTGGGACTGCCGATGTCGTCGGTCTCGCTGGTGGCGTGGGCGCAGGAGCTCTGCGGCGACGCGGGCTACGAGACCGCCGTGAGCCGCTTCACGCTGACCTACGCCGCCGGGTCCTTCCTGTTCAGCGCCATCCCCGGCATTCTGGCCGACCGCACCGGCTCCTACGAGCCCGCCTACTGGCTCTTTTTCATTACCGCGGCGATATGCATTGTGCTGGTTCAGAGCATATATCTCAAAAATGCCGCTACGACACACAAATAACGCGCTCCGCGCGGTTCGGAGCAACAGCTGCGAGCGTTCCTTTATCATCTCTCCATTTTTTCTGATCGCTCTATAAAAAATGGGGACGGCGATTCATTGATATGCTCCCTCTATGAGCAATGTCATTAAGTTTGCGCTCAAAACGCTCAATCACTTATGATGGTGATTGAGCGTTTTTATTTCAGCGCAGGGAGGACATATAAAAATAATATTTTTACAAAAAACACTTGACAAATCAATAAAAATCAAAGGCTTCGCCTTGAAAATGATGACTTTTTTAAGGAGACCTTCCAAGTGAACAGAAAATCATGTCCAGAATGTGTTCGGTCCGCATTGTTCCATGCAATAAAGAAAACCGCCGCAAATTTAGACGTATACGTAAAGGTCCTGGGAAAAGATTTTTGTATCCCGTAACCCTAACAATCCATCCTTTTTCCATATCTGTCCAAAGCACAGTTGTCTTATCGCCGTCCTCGGTTTTCATCTGATAAACAGTAGCCTCATTACCCTGAACCGTGGCAGGCTCCTCAGTTGCCCCCTCAGTATCAAAGCTATACGAAGGAATTTTGCAAAGAAAGACAGATAATTACCATTGACGGAGATAGTCGCTGCAGGCTGTCTCCATTGAATAACTTTTATTGACTACAGCAGTGCAAAATGTGTCGATGTGGACGCACGCAGGACAGCTTTTGTAGCCCTCTGATTTGCAGCATTTCTTACCTATCTTGTTTGCCTTTTTGCAAGGAGGCGCTTCCCTCGTTCGTGCCCTGAAAGTGGCTTGACCCACACGCTGACCCACACGGGGAATAAGCGAACGGAAACAACGGAACAGGTGGGGCGGACGTGCGCAATATGCCGGATGAAAAGGCTCCAAGCGCCTTGAAAACCGTCAAACGGAGTCCCCGGATATACTTCGTAATCAGCAGGTCATGTGTTCGAGTCACACCACCAGCTCCAAAAAGCATCGAAAACTTCGGTTTTCGATGCTTTTTTGTTGCAAAAATGCCGCAAATGTTGTGGGTCAGGGTGTGGGTCAAACTTTGACCCACACCCTGACCCACACGCGGAAATGTCCCGATGGATTTGAAGAGTACCGGAGAGGAGGTTTTGCCCCCTCTCCGGTATTTCGCATCCTTTTTCTGCTTACATGACCTGCGCCATGAAGCTGCCCATCGTTTGTGCAGCTTCATCCTGCTTCTGCCTTGTGGCGTGGGTGTAGGTTCGCAGGGTAAAGCCTGCATCGTAGTGCCCCAGCATACTGCTGACGGTTTTGACGTCCACCCCATTTTGCAGTGCCAGCGTTGCGAAGGTGTGTCTGAGGTCGTGAAATCTGATGTGCGGCAGCCCGGCGTCCTTCAGGATCTTCTTGTGCAGATTTACGACAGAGTCTGGGTAGTACATCTCACCAGTTACCGGCGAGGGGAACATGTAGGGATTCTCGGGATGCTTGCCGTGTTCCGCTATCAGCAGGTCAACAGCCTCTTGCGGTATGCTGACCTTGCGGACTGAAGTCTCTGTTTTGGGGCGGGAGAGCGTCAGTTCGCCATTGGGATTCTTTATATACTGTTTGCTGACGGAGATGGTTTTGTTTTGGGTGTCGAGGTCACTCCAGAGAAGCGCTGTGATCTCGCCCTTCCGCAAGCCCGTGACCAGCTCCAGATAGAACATGGGGAGCAGTCCTCTCCTGTCAGCGGCTTCCAGATAATCCTTGATGTGCTCAGGCGGAAGAATCTGCATTTCGATTTTTTGCACCTTCGGCGCGATGCAGTCCTCGGTCGGGTTCCGCAGGATCAGGCGCTCCTTGACTGCCCGTTCCAAGGCGCTATGCAGCATCAGGTGAAGGCTTCGCACGGTCGTGCTGCTCAGTCCCGGATTGCCATGACCGCTCTTGCGGTCGATACGTCCGTTTTCCATCAGATCCTTGTAGAGCTTTTGTAAGTCATGGGCAGTCAACTTTGTCAGCTTGATGCTGCCGATGCGGGGAATCGTGTATTGCTCGACCATCAGTTGATAGCGGTTTGCTGTTGAGATGCGGATATTCGGTTTTGCGTAGAGCTCATACCAGCTACGCAGCCAAGTTGCTACCGTGTACTCATCAGCGCGGCTGACATCGATTCCTCTGCTAGCCTCCATTGCGGCACTGAGCTTCGCCTTGCATTCCGCCTGCGTCTTACCCAGCACGTTTTTGATGATGCGCTTTCCGGTTTCGGGGTGGTAGCCCGCTGTGTAGCGACCCTCCCAGCGACCGTCTGCGCGCTTGCGAATGTTGCCCTCGCCGTTGGCGCGTTTTTTAGCCATTCGTGATCATCTCCTTTGCTTTTTCTTCCTCGTCGACATCGAAGGAGTAGGGCGCTCCCAGCTCTCCAGCGATGCCGGCTGCCAGCTTGAAGCCCGCCGTGAAGCTCATCAACTTGGCTTCGACCAGCAACGCGTTCTGCGCGTCCAGCAGCCGAAGCAGTTTTCTGCGGCTTTCGGCATCTATGCCATCGCGCAGGCCCTCACGGGCGGATTGGACGGCGTAGACGAGGTGCTCCGGCTGCTTTTCGTCGAATCGTTCCTGCAAGGCTTTCATGTAGTCGTACATGGTGACCCCTCCTTTGGTAGCCAACACACATACCACAACTCTGACAGGAAAGCTATTATTTTTTCGAGAATCATCTTTATTTACAGCGGTGCGTTTTTGCAAATGTTTCTTTGACTATTGCGGCGCAAAAACTGAACACCTCGACCCGCTTTACATATGGAATTTCATTGAAAAGCCCTGCTGTTCCAACTCATGATCGTCCGGCTTGTGGCCGAGGGCGACGCGTTTTTGCCGCAGCTGCGCCAGCCGCTTGCGGTCGATTTGAACGCCGTTGGCAGCGGGAGCCGGGGCGTTGTCCCGGAAGATATTGCCCATGTGGTAGAGCAGCCGGGTGGCTGACAGCAGGACGGGGGGCGGCTCTTGTTCGCCGCGCTCCATGCGTTCCATGAAAAATTCCGCGTAGGCGTGGCCGTTATCCCGCGCCGCCGCGAACCATTCGTAGGCGGCGTCCATGTCCTTGGGAATACCCTCGCCAATGAGGGTCAGCTTTCCCAGCAGATATTGCGCATAGGCGTTTCCATTGTTCGCGGCCTGCCGCAGATATTCCGCCGCAGCCGCAGCATCCTTTGACACATTATTACCGCTGAGATATTCCTTGCCCAGCCGGTAGGCGGCGAAATCGTTGCCGTTGTCCGCCGAGCGTTTCAGCCAATAGATACCCTTGGCAGAATCGTGAACGTCAGCATCGTCGGAGAGATACAGCTTGCCGAGGGCGTACTGCGCCGCGTCCAAGTCCTGCTCGGCGGTGCGTTCCAACAGCTTTTGTGCTTTGACCGTGTCGGGTATCAGAAGTCCACCGTCACGGTACGCCATGCCGATGATGTACTGCGCGTAGGCGTCGCCTGCATCCGCCAACCGCTCCAGTTGCTCCGCCGCTTCATCCCGCTCCGCCAGAGAAAAGCGATCATCGTTCGCCACGCTTTGCAGATTCTGACACTTGTAGCTCATGGCGTAGGTGCTGATCTGCTCGCCGTCATCCTGCATTTCCTCATCCTCAAAGGAAATTCTGTTCATGCGAATATGCTCGGCCTCACGGATGACCGCATTCTTGATTTGTCGGAACTCCTTCTGCTGAGACAGCGGCGGGCGTATCCTCTTTTCCGCTTCGGAGTAGTAATCCTCCACCTGACATTGCAGTTCCCACCATGTCTGGTAGCACGCATCCACGGTAGGCAGCCGCGCCATCTGGTCGACGATTTCGTCCACCAGCTTCTTCATCGGTTTCGGCAGATAGCCATAGGTTTTCCTGCCGCTGACTTGACTGAGCTGCCGCGACAGATCCCAGATCATCTGCTCTGCCTCTGGGTGGATGCAGGTCATTTCCCGCATGGCCTTCGCCAATTCCAGCATGGCTTTTCGTGCTTCCGCCACCAGCTCATCGCGGGATGTGCTTCTCTGCTCGTAGACATGCAGCAGCTCCTGTCGGAAGATCTGGTTGGTCAGCGTGGACTTGATCTGCCGTATCCCATCTTTGGACAAGTACGCCTGATTCGGCTTTGCCGACCACGCCATCATGTGGACGTGAGGATGATTGCCCTCGTCATGGAAGGCGGCGTACCAGTGGAAATCCTCCGGCGGTATTTTCATCGCCGCCGCGATGTCATTGCGGTAGGTGCGGAGCAATGTGCGCCATGCCTCCGCGTGGTCATACCCCAACCGCTCCGCATCCTCCCGGTGGAGGGAGATGATGTGCGTCCACACGTTGCCGGTGTAGTGATCCAATTCGTCCGCGACAGCGGCGAGGTCAACGGCATCGTTATCACCGAAGAGACCGTGTTCACCCAGCCGCTCCGCTCTCGGCCGCAGGGCGATGTACTTGGCGTAGCCATCCATTGAGGAGAGCTTGTCCCAATTCGATTCCAGCGTCAGCGTGATGAGTGCGGACGCATTTGCTTTTGTTGGGTGTGAGAGGTAGTCCTCGTACTCCATCAGTTCTTTTGCGTCAGGAAAATCCTTCACCAGTTTTGCGATGAGCCGCGTCTGCTTTTGGGTGGGCGGACGGTCATCCGGGATGATCTCTACCCGCTCCCGCGTTGCAATGTACTTCAGGTAGCCGCCAGCACTTTTCCCACCGCCGCACTTGATGTACGGACTTTTGACGATCAGCCTTGCCATGCTTCGCTCTCCAATTCACGGAGCTTCTGTTCCAGCCGCAGCTGGCCGTTGGTGCGCTTGACGGCGGCGATGCTCTTGGCCCGCTCCTGCCGCAGCACTTCCTCGCTCATATTGAGACTTTGCAGGAGGATGGACATTGCCATGTCCATCTCCACCGCCTGCTTGTAGAGCAGTGACGCGATGCGATCCTCGAAGAGCTTCAACCGCGCGTCGATGGCAGACTGCACCGCACGGGGCAGCGTGGTGCTTTCGCCTGCGGCGAGCATATCCGCGTAGCAGTTCACCGCCTTTTCGATGAATTCATTTTTGCTGCGGCAGTTATCTTCCTGATACCACCGCTCTATTTTTCGATGAACTTCTGCACGGCGGGTGTCGGGTGGGCCTGCTTCTTCATAGCAAGGCCGATTGGGTGGTAATAGGGCTGCTGCAGGAGCGGATTTCGATTTTGTACGGGATGCGCTGCAAGATCAGGCCTGGCAGGATGCTGACGCCGAGGCCCCTTTCCACCATCGCCGTGATGGCAAAATCCTCCCAGGCGGTGAAGTGGATGTCCAACTGCACATGAGCGCGCTCCAGCAAGTCGGAGACCTCGGCTTTTCCGCTGTGCTCCAGCAGCAAAAACGGCCTGACCGGCTCCCCAGCGGAGGTCAGGCAGACGCCGCTTTTACTGCGCTCCAGCAGCGTCATGCCCCATTTTTGCTCCAGATCGGCGAGCATCTTTGATGGAGGACTGCACATAATCTATCTCCCATGCTGTGCGCATCCAACGCTCCCGATGCTGTACCATGCGTTCCCTCTTTCATGGGCCGCGACGATTTTGCTGGTGAACCTCGGCAGCATGCTAACTCTCCGTTTTCGGAGCCGCTGAAAAAATGACACCGCACGGCAGAAATAACTCTGCCATGCGGTGCGTTTTTACTTTAATTTGGTTCGTCAGGCATGGGGGACGAGCGCGCCCTTCCGGCTCGAGCGGATGACCATGCCGATCGCAAAGCCGACGAGTGCAGGCAGGAGCCAGCCGAGGTTCTTGTCGAACAACGGCAGATATTTTTCCGCAAAGGCGATAGGCACATCGAGGCGGAGCGAAGTCTGCACCGACGCGGGCAGCGTCTTCATGCAGTCGAAAATAGCGGCTGCCCATGTACCGATCATCGTTGCGACATACACGGCACGGTCATGAGCGAAGAACTTGCCGATAAAGGCCAGCAGGATAAGCGCAATGGCCGGGGGATAGATGAGCATGAGCATCGGGACGGAGTATTCGATGATGGCGCTGAGGCCGATGTTGGACACGGCGAAAGAAAACACCGTGAAGAGGATCGCCCAGGTGCGGTAGGAAATTTTGCCGTTCGTCATCTTGACAAACGTTTCCGAGCAGGCCGTGACAAGGCCGATGGAGGTCTTGAGGCAGGCAAAGGTGATGGTGAAGGCGAGGATAAACTGGCCCACGCCGCCAAGGTAATGACCCGCGATCTGCGTGAGGGCGATGCCGCCATTTTCGGACAGCTCGAAAATGCCTCTCGACTGCGCGCCGACCAGAATGGACAGCACGTAGATCAGCGCCATCAGCGCACCGGCAAGAAGACCGGAGGAGAGCACGTCCTCGGCGATGATGTCGTCGTTGTCGACACCCATGCGGCGAATGACGTCGATGACCACGATGCCGAAGGCGAGACCGGCGATGGCGTCCATCGTGCCGTAGCCCTCAATGAGCGCGGGAAAGAAGGAACCGTTCTGATAGGCCTCCGTCGGCTCGACCGAGGAGATCGCTGCGCCGGGGGAGAGCAGCGCCGCGATGATCAGCACTGCGAAGAAGAACAGGAAGAGCGGATTGATGATCTTGCCGATCCAGAGGGTGATCTTACCGGGGCGCAGCGAGAAGAACAGCACGAAGGCGAAGAACGCCGCCGAAAAGACAAGCAGATACAGCCACTCCGGCGAATCCGCGCCCAGCAGGGGCGTGATGCCGGTTGTGAACGAAACGGTCGCGCATCTCGGGATGGCGAAGAGCGGGCCGATGGTCAGGTACAGAAGGCAGGTAAAGAAAATGCCGTAGCCCTTGCCGACCTTGCTCGAGAGCGTCTGCAGGCCGTCGGAATGCGTGATGCCGATGGCGGCGACGCCGAAGATGGGGATGCCAACCGCCGTGATGATAAAGCCGATCATGGCGACGACCGCGTTGCGGCCGGCCATCTGGCCGAGATGTACGGGGAAGATCAGGTTGCCCGCGCCGAAGAACATTCCAAACAGCGTTCCGGCGACGAGAATCTTCTGCCGGAAGGTCAATTTTTTAGTAGTCATGGGATAATCAACTCCTTTGTGTTGAAAATATTACACCCTGCACTTGAAAAAGAGAAACGCTCGGTTATAATAGGCATATTACAAATCAAAATACCCTTTATAGGAGTGGGGATATGGACAGCAAAAAATTTGAAATTCTGATGACCGCCGTCAACCTCGGCAGCTTTTCCAAAGCGTCTGAGGTCGTGGGCTACACACAGTCGGGGCTGACGCACCTCATCAACGGTCTGGAGCGCGAGATCGGCATGAAGCTCATCCGGCGCGACCACAGCGGTATTTCGCTGACAGAGGACGGGGAGGCGCTGCTGCCCGCGATCCGCGAATACCTCAGCGCGACGGCGAAGCTCGAAAACCAGATCGAGACCATCACGCAAAAGCGGACGGCGACGATCCGAATCGCCGCTTATGCGAGCCTTGCCATGCACTGGATGCCGGAAATTCTGTACCGCTTCCGCCGCGTGTGTCCGGAGACCGACGTGGATCTTCGCATGGTGGACCACGAGCTCGAACCCTTTGAGCTGCTCGAGGAGGGGCGCACGGACGTCATCTTTGCCGCGCGGCAGAGCCACATCAACTGCGACTGGACACCGCTCTACTACGACGCGATGTACGCCATCCTGCCGGAGGACTATCCCACCGGCAGCGAAGAGACCTTCCCCATCGAGGAATTCGACGGAAAAGAATTCCTGATGCCCTACGGGCGCTTCGACATCGACGTGAACGCTGCGCTGAGTCCCAAAAAGGTGAAGCCGAATATCCGCCCCTGCCATGTGGACGATGAAACGGTCATCCGCATGGTCAGCAAGGGCCTTGGCATCACAATGATGACGGAGATCATGATGCGCGGGCGGACGCACGGCGTAAAGACGCTGCCGGTCAGCCCGAAAACGGGACGGGAGCTCGGCATCGGTATGCACCTGAGCAAGAACACGCCAGAGGAAATTCTGCGTCTGCGCGAGTGCGTGCTTGATTTCACGCGCGAGCTGATGTGAAAATTTCCCATCCGCGATTTAGAAACGGCTGCCCCATCAAAAAAGTAAAGCAGGGCGCTTGCCTAAAAGGCAAGCGCCCTGCTTTGTCGATTTTGGGAATGGGCTTATCCTTCGATTTTTGCCGAAGCCGCGCCATCACTCTTTTGCAGATGCGCATAGCGGCGCGAGGGGCGGAAGTACAGCACTGCTGCCAGCATTAGAAGCGCCGTGGTCGCAAGGCTGATGGGGAAGACCAGCATGATGTTCATAAACGTCTTGTACTGCGGGAAGACCCAGCGCAGCCAGCTCAGGCGGACGCCGCAGACGCCCAGCATCGTCAAAACGGCGGGCGGCAGTGAAATTTCAAAGCCGCGCAGGTAGCCGGAAAGCACCTCGTAGCAAAGGCTGAACAGGTGCGACGGCATGATCAGCATGAGGCGAATATAGCCCGTCTCTACCACCTGCGGGTCGCCGTTGAAGATGGTGAGCAGCGACTTTCCGAAAAAGAGGATCAGAGCGATGGCGACGCCGAGGCTGATGATGCCCTCGAGAAGACACAGCAGCAGCGTTTTCTTGCAGCGCTTGATCTCGCCCGCGCCGAAGTTCTGTCCGACGAATGTCGTGCAGGCCTGCGAGAAGGAGTTGAGGATATCGTAGGTGATGACCTCAATGTTGTAGGCCGCGCTCGACGCCGCCATGACGACCGTGCCGAGGCTGTTGATCGCGCCCTGAATGACGATATTCGCGATGGAGAACATCGCGCTCTGCACACCCGCAGGAACGCCGATGCGCAGAATTTGCTTGAGGCACAGCCCGTCGATGCGCAGCTTTTTCGGCTCAAGGCGGATGACCTTGTCCGTTTTGAGCAGGAAGACCCACAAGATCGCCGCGCTGACCGCGTTCGACAGCACCGTTGCGATCGCGACACCGTCCACGCTCATGTGGAGCACAGCCACGAAGAAGAGGTTCAGGATCACGTTCAGAACGCCGGAGGCCGTCAGCGCGATCAGCGGAATTTTCGTCTCGCCCACGCTGCGGAAGACCGCCGCCTCAAAGTTGTAGAGCAGGATCACCGGCAGGCCCGCAAGATAGATGCGCAGGTATAGCAGCGCCAGCGGGAACACATCGTCCGGCACATTCAGCTGATTCAGCAGCGGAACGGCGAACAGCTCACCGATGACCGCCGCGATCAAACCGCCCAGCACCGCCACGACGATGGAGGTGTGCACCGCGTGGTGCACCATCGTGTCGTTCTTTTCGCCGATGGCGTGCGCGATCGTCACGTTCGCGCCCAGCGCGATGCCGATGAACAGGTTGACGATCAGGCTGATGATCGAGCTGTTTGTGCCGACGGCCGCGACCGCCACAGTGCGGAGCTCGCCGGTAAAGTTGCCGATGACGGCGATGTCCGCGGCGTTGAACAGCTGGCTCAAAATCGCCGTGGCCGCCACCGGAACGGCAAAGCGCGGGATCTTATCCCAGAGCGTCCCGTGGAGCATATCCAATGATCTTTTCTGCGATGCAGCTTTCAACTCTACCGCCCCTTTCCGCAATTTGTCTGGCCTATGATATCACGCTTTGAGCCAAATGCAAGAGGCAGAAAAGCCAAAAGTGGAGCACAGCGCAAAGAATGCTTTGTTTTGCTGCGAAAAGCGCGGATACTCACAGGCATTCCTGCAAAATTTCGCAAATTTCATCACGGGTCAGCTTCTTGCAGCAGCCAGCAGTGACATTGGTAGAATCCGCCACGGCGCGGAAGTCGGTGTCGGCGGGGATGCCAAGCTCTGCAAAGCTGGTCGGCAGACCGATTTCCTTAATAAACGAGGCCAGCGCGTCGATACCGGCGGCAGCAGTCTCCTCGTCGCTGCCCTTGGGCGCAATGCCCCAGACGTTCTGCGCCCAGCGGGTGAACCGCGCCGTGCCGGATTTGTAGATGTGGCGGTACAGAACGGGATGGATCACCGCCAGGCTTGCTCCATGGTTGCAATTGGTGTAAGCGCCCAGCTGGTGTTCGATCTGATGCGCCTGAAAATCCGTGACCTTGCCGATCTTCAGCACGCCGTTCTCTGCCATGGCGGACGCCCGCGCCAGCTTCGCACCCTCCTGCACCTTGGCATAGGTGGAGTTGGACATGATACCGGAGAACTCCACGATGCGCTTGCCTGCGGCATTCAGGATACCCATGATCCCATCGTACACGCCGTTGCGCTTGATCGAGCCGCCGCCATAGGCCAGCATGACGGTTTCGCCAAAGTTTGCGAGCAGGCCGCCGAGGTACTCCTTCACGCCGCCTTTGCCGAAATATACCTTGGTCTTGTTTTCAAAAATAAAGTTATTCATCATAACGCATCCTCTCTGACCGTTTTTCTTGCGGTATTCGCCGCAGTGTGCTACTATTCCGATTGTTACTGCCGGTTGATACTGCCGATTATAAATACCGGTTGTAACAACCGGTCAAGAGGTTTTTGAGGAAAAAACACAATTTTTACGCAGCAGAGAGGGATTACCATGCGCTACACCATGATGCAGGTCTGCAAGGAAACGGGCATGACCTATCAGGCCTTAAAATTTTACTGCAACGAGGGGCTTGTCCCCAACGTCAAGCGCGACAAAAACAACCGCCGCGTGTTTGACGAGCGGGACGTCGCGTGGATCAGCAGCCTGACGCGCCTGAAAAAATGCGTCATGAGCATTCAGGAGATGAAGGACTACCTCGCCCTCTGCCTGCAAGGCGAGCGCACCATCCCGCAGCGAAAGATCCTGCTGGCGCAGAAGCAGGAGGCACTGCGCGCAGGCATTCGGGAATTGCAGGACAGCGTCGCCTATATCGACTGGAAGCAGAATTTTTACGACGAAGTGCTCTCCGGCAAGCGGCCGTATGAGAGCAATCTTATTCGGGTGGAAAAATAGGCGCAAGGCTGGCGTCAGCATAAAAAGCAGGAGGCGTACCGCTCGGTATCGCCTCCTGCTTGCATTCCTGCCGTATTTCATCCCAGCGCCACGTCGAGCACCATCATCAGGCTGAAGCCCACGGCGAAAAACACCGTGCCGATGTTGGAGTGCGCGCCCTGCGACATTTCGGGGATCAGCTCTTCGACGACGACATAGAGCATCGCGCCCGCGGCAAAGCTCAGAAGATACGGCAGCGCCGGAACGATGAGCGACGCGGCGAGTATCGTCAGCACCGCGCCGATGGGCTCGACGATGCCCGAGAGCACGCCGCCCCAGAAAGCTCTTGCTTTGCCCATGCCCTCGGCGCGCAGCGGGAGCGAAATGATCGCCCCCTCGGGAAAATTCTGGATCGCGATGCCGAGTGAGAGCGCCAGCGCGCCCGCCGCCGTGATCTGTGCGCTGCCGGAGAGATAGCCCGCATACACCACGCCGACGGCCATGCCCTCGGGGATGTTGTGCAGTGTGACGGCCAGCACCATCATCGTCGTGCGCTGGAGTTGGCTCTTCGGCCCCTCGACCTGCCCGCTCTTGGCGTGCAGGTGCGGGACGACGTGGTCGAGCAGCAGCAAAAAGAGAATGCCGACCCAAAAGCCGAGAAACGCCGGCAGAAACGAGAGTTTCCCCATCGCCGACGACTGCTCGATGGCGGGGATCAGCAGGCTCCAGACCGAGGCCGCGACCATCACGCCCGCGGCAAAGCCCGTCAGCGAGCGCTGCACAGCGTCGCTGAGCGACTTTTTCATGAAGAACACGCACGCCGCGCCGAGCGACGTGCCGAGAAATGGGATCAAAATGCCGTAAAATGCTTCCATGTCGTTCACCGTCTTTTCTGTGTGAAATATCAATTCTGTTAAATGCATCTAACTTCTGGACATAGTATACCAGCGAAAGCCGCGGGATGCAAGTGCCGCGGGACACGGAATGGGAACAGTCTGTCGCAGCGGACGGGGCGAGAAAGCGTATGTAGCAAAGAAAATATCGCAAAAATTTGAAAACCGCTCTTGCAATGCGAAAATCGCTGTGCTACAATACGCAAGGTCGATCACCTTCCCGAAGGCAAGCGGGAAAGCAGGATATATTGGAAAGCTGCCCTGCGGCGGCTTTTCAAAAGACTGCAAGTTAGAGCGAACTAACCGCTTGCGCCGCGCCGGTGGGAACATCATATCAATAGGAACAGTGCCGCCTGATTTCAGGCGGCACTGCTTTTTGCGTTTTCGTGAAAAACAAAATGTTCAAACTTTCCTTTAGTTTTTTTAGGTTGGCGGGCAATAATGACCTCATTCCAAGGGGGAAGCGAAAAACGACAGCCCCGCGGAAGCATTTGGGATACACAATGACGAAGGAGGCCATTTTTGATGAAAAGCAAAAAGATTCGTTCTCTTTTCTGTGCGGCGGCGCTGACACTGTCGCTCGCCGCGTGCGGCAGCAAAACATCGGACTACTCCGACCAGACGATCACCGGCGAGATCACCGATATTGACGGCACTGCCGTGACGATGCAGCTCGGCGAGCTGAGTGCGGGCGGTATGCCGTCCCATGACGTGTCTGGCAGTTCCGATTCCGGCCAGACGCCGCCCGACAAGCCGGACGGCGAAACGCAGAGCGGCAGCAGCTTTACCGCGGGCGAGGAGAGTGTGACGCTCGACTTCGCGAATGCGGAAATTACAAAAAATGACGAGAGCATCGAGCTCGGCGACCTCGCCGAGGGCGATATCCTGACCGTTGAGGTCGGCAGCAACAACACCGCGGCGAGCGCCACGGTCGAGTCCGTGGGCGGCGGCCAGAGCTTTGGCGGCAGCGGCGAGGTGACGCAGGGCACCGCCGCCACGACCATCAGCGAGGACGGCACCTACAGCGGCGGAAGCTACACCTCGACCGGCGATGACGAAAACGCCCTGCGCGTGGACGGCGCGGCCGTCACGCTCGACGGCGTCACCGTCGACAAGAGCGCGGGCGTGACCTCGAACACCGAGGACGGCGAATTTTACGGCATGAACGCAGCGCTTCTCGCGATGAACGGCGCGACGGTGACCATCAAGAATGCAACCGTCACGTCCTCTGCGCAAAATGGCAACGGCGTGTTCAGTTACGGCAGCGGCACGACCGTGAATATCTCCGATTCCACCATCACCACCACGGCGGATAACTCCGGCGGCATCCAGACCACCGGCGGCGGCACGGTCAACGTGAGCGGCGGCGCGTACACCTCGAACGGCTACAACTCCCCCACGGTCTACTCCACGGCGGACATCACCGTGAAGAATGCGAACCTGACAGCGAACAACTCCGAAGCCCTTGTCATCGAGGGTAAGAACTCCATCACGCTCGAAGACTGCTATGTCACCGGCAACATGAGCGACACCAAGGGTACGAGCTCTTCGGAAAACGTCCACAACGTGATGATCTATCAGTCCATGAGCGGCGACGCGGACGTCGGCACATCCGTGTTCTCGATGACCGGCGGCAGCCTCGTTGGCAGCAGCGGCGACATGTTCTACATCACAAACACCCACTGCCTGCTGACGCTCTCCGGCGTGAATATCGTCAACAATGATGCGGACGGCGCGCTGCTGCGCGTGGTCGGCAACAGTGCCAGCCGCGGCTGGGGCACGGCCGGCAGCAACGGTGCACAGGTCGAATTCGCCGCAGGCGGTCAGACGCTTGCAGGCGATATCATCGTCGATACCATCTCGAATCTCACGGTGACGATGAAAAACGGCAGCACCTTCACCGGCACCATCAACATCGTCGACAATGCCGAGGGCGGCACCGCCGTCAGCGACAACGCGATTGTCGCGATCGAGAGCGGCTGCACCTGGAACCTGACCGGCAACTGCACGCTCACGAGCCTCACCAACAACGGCACCATCAACTTCAACGGCTATACCATCACGCTGGCAGACGGCACGGTGCTGAAGTGAGCCCGCTTTACCCCTGCTGCTGTATATACTCCTCAATGGTGCGCAGGAAGGCCTCTCCGTAGCGGGAGGCCTTCCGCTCGCCGACACCCGAGACCTCGAGAAGCTCTGAGAGCGAGCGCGGCGCTTTCTCCGCCATGTCGGCGAGCGTCGCGTTCGAAAAGATGACGTAGGCGGGAACGCTCTCGCGTTTGGCAAGCTCCGCGCGCTGGGCGCGCAGCGCCTCGTAAAGGCTGTTTTCCTCGAATTCGTCCGAAAACGCGCCGCGCGGGCGCTTTTTCTCCGCCTTCGGCTCCACCCGCTTCTGCATCAGCACGCATTCGCCGTCAAAGAGCACGGCGGATGCTTTTTTTGTGGGCCGGAGCGTCGAATAGCGCTGGTCGACCTCGAGATATCCCGCGGATTCGAGGTATTCGATGTACCGCTCGATGACGCTCGGCGACGTCTTATCCATGAGACCATAGGTCGACAAGCTCGCAAGGCCGAGCGACAAAAGCCGCTGGTCGCGGCTTCCTCGCAGGACCTGAATGACGAGCGTTTTGCCGACGTAGTAGCCCAGCCGCTCGCGGATGCGCATGACGCACGATAAGATCATTTGCGCCGAGAGCGTGATGTCCTCGGTCTGGTAGGTCGCTTTACAGTTGGAACAGTTCCCGCAGTTTGCGGGGTGTATCTGGCCGAAGTAGTCAAGCAGCCGCCCGCGCAGACAGTCGACGGATTTGCAGTACCCCGTCATCGCCTGTAAGCGCTCATAGTCGCGCTTGCGCACAAGCGCGGCATCCTCCTCCGAGAGCTGGTCGGCCCCGCCGTTTTCGATGAGGAAGCGCGCGGTCTCCACGTCAGCGGGCGCGAAGAGCAGGACGCAGTCGGCATTCTCGCCGTCGCGTCCGGCGCGGCCCGCCTCCTGATAGTAGGCCTCGAGGCTTTTCGGCATGTTGTAATGGATGACAAAGCTGACGTTTGACTTGTCGATGCCCATGCCGAAGGCGTTCGTCGCGACCATGACGGTCTTGCGGTCAAACTGAAAATCGTCCTGATTCTGCTGCCGCTCCTCATCTGTGAGGCCCGCGTGATAGCGCGTGGCGGCGATGCCGCGGTCACACAGGCTGTCGCACACGCGCTCGACCGCCGCGCGCGTTGCACAGTAGACGATGCCGCTTCTGCCTCTTCGCTCGTCAATGAGTGCGGCGAGGGCGGAAAACTTGTTTTTCGGGCGGCGCACGTCGAAATAGAGGTTCGGACGGTCGAAGCCCGTCACGATGCGGTACGGGCTTTGCAGCTGCAAGAGCCGCAGGATATCAGACTGCACCTGCTTTGTCGCCGTCGCGGTGTAGGCCGCGACAATGGGTCTGCGCGGCAGGGCATTGATGAAATCGGCAATGCCGAGGTAACTCGGGCGGAAGTCCTGTCCCCACTGCGAAATGCAGTGTGCCTCGTCCACAGCGAGAAACGACACGTCCATCTCCTGCATCAGCGATAAAAAGCTGTTCGTTTCCAACCGCTCGGGCGCGACGTAGATGAGCTTGTAGGCACCCTTGCGCGTGCGGGCGTAGACCGTGCGGATCTGCTCGCCTGTCAGTGAGCTGTTGATGTACGCCGCGGAGATGCCCGCGCTCTTGAGCGCTGCGACCTGATCCTTCATCAGCGAGATGAGCGGCGAGACGACGAGCGTGATGCCCGGCAGGAGCAGCGCGGGGATCTGATAGCAGAGCGACTTGCCCCCGCCCGTCGGCATGACGCACAGCGCATCGCGCCCGGAGAGGATCGCGTCGATCAGCGCCTCCTGCCCCGCGCGAAACGCGCTGTGGCCGTAATATTGCTTTAAGATGCTGTACTTGTCCATGAATAGCGTCCGTTCCCGTTTTTCTATGATGTTACCCCATCGGGAAGAAATTGTCCACGGAAAATTCAGAAAGGAAAAAGACGGGAGATCGCCGCGGCTTGACATTGCTGTTTTCTTGTGCCATAGTCCCTCTTGCTCGCTCGGAGGGCGCGCTGTTTGAAAGAAACGGCAGCCGGATAAGGCGCAGGCTGAAATGCCTGTTCCTTATCCGGCTTTTTTGTTGCAATTAAGGAGGAAACGCAGAATGGATCTTTTGAACGGAAAGGTTGGCTCGCTTTATTTTAAGTACTTGTCCGCAGCGTTCGGCAGCGCGCTGATCTCCAGCATCTACGGCATTGTCGACATGGCGATGGTGGGGCAGTATCAGGGGCCTAATGGCACGGCGGCGCTGGCTGTGGTCGCGCCGGTGTGGAACGTCATTTACAGCATTGGCCTTCTCATGGGCATCGGCGGCAGCGTGATCTTCAGCACGAAGCGCGGCAGCGGCATGAGCGCCGACGGCGAGGACGACCAGTATTTCACCGCAGCGGTCATCGGCTCGGTCATTCTGGCGGCGCTCGCGTGGGTCGGGCTCATCCTCTTCGAGCGTCCGCTTCTGATGTTTTTCGGCACGGATGAGACGCTGCTCGCCCTCGCGCAGCGGTACATGATCCCCGTTAAAGTTGTATTCCCGCTGTTCCTCTTCAATCAGATGCTTGCGGCATTTCTGCGCAACGACGGCGCGCCCGCACTTGCGACGCTTGGTGTGCTGTCGGGCGGCATCTTCAATGTGTTCGGCGACTGGTTCTTCGTCTTCCCATGCGATATGGGCGTTTACGGCGCGGGTCTTGCCACGGCGCTGGGGTCGGCAGTGTCGTTCCTCGTGATGCTGACGCACTTTGCGAGCAGGAAGAACACGCTGCGCCTCGTGAAACCAAAGAGGCTTGCGCGCAAAAGCCACTTGACGAAGCGCGGCCACCGCCGTATAATCATGGCGGAATTTTAACGAACAGGAGCCAAAATGTAACCATGCAGCTTGATCGACCGCACGGGCAGATGTCCGATTCGTTCCTGATGTCCGCGTTTATCATTTTATCCGGCGGATTGCAGGACGCCTATACCTATTGCTGCCGCGACAAGGTGTTTGCCAACGCGCAGACGGGCAACATCGTGCTGATGAGCACACACCTTTTTGCAGGTGACTGGGCAGGTGTTTTCCGCTATTTTGTGCCGCTGATCTCGTTTATGGCGGGCATTTTTGTGGCGGAATGCGTCCACCGCCGCTATAAGTGCATGGAAAAGGTGCACTGGCGCCAGCTCATCATTCTGGCCGAGATCGTGCTGCTGTTTTTTGTCGGCTTCCTGCCGCAGGAGGTCAACACCTTTGCAAACGCGCTCGTCTCGTTCGTCTGCGCGATGCAGGTGCAGACCTTCCGCAAGGTGCGCGGCCACGCCTACGCGAGCACCATGTGCATCGGCAACATGCGCAGCGGCACCGAGGCGCTGTGCGCCTACTTCCACACGCACGACCGCGAGGTGCTGAAAAAGGCACTGACGTATTTTGGCGTCATCGGTATTTTTGCCGTCGGCGCGGGGCTTGGCAGCGTCCTGACGGCGCGCTTTGCCGAAAAGGGCATCTGGGTGTCCTGTCTGCTGCTCGCAGTCAGCTTTTTGATGATGTTTGTGCGCGAGGAAGAGAAGAAATAAGAGACTTTTTGAAAGATGGATCTGTATGCAGATTGGTTTCTGCATGCTTTTGTAAAAAAGGAGAGGACGCTGCTGCGTTCTCTCCTTTTCCTTTTGCGTTCGTTACGCGAGCGGCTTGCCGCTGAAGACGGGGAAGATGTTGAACTCGCCGTAGTCGGCGATGCGGTCCGTGTGCTTGAGCGTCTCCATGTCCTCACTCGAGATGGTGAAGTCCACGGCGGCGTTGCTCGCCATGTGGTCGGGGTTGGCCGTCTTCGGCAGCGCGACCGCGCCGAGCTCGATGACATAGCGGATGCACAGCTGCGCGGCGTTGATGCCGTACTTTTTCGCCATCTCCGCGATGGCGGGGTTCTTGAGCGCCTCGCCATGGGCGATGGGGGAGTAGGCCTCCACCTGGATGCCCTGCTCGCGGCAGTAGTCGAGCAGCGCGAGGTCGGTGTTGCTGATGTGCAGCAGGATCTGGTTGACCATCGGCTTTACGCGGCAGTCGGAGAGCAGATTTTCAAGGTCGTCGCGCAGAAAGTTCGACACGCCGATGACTCTGACCTTGCCCTCGCTTTGCGCATCCTCGAGCGCGCGCCAGACGGCTTTATTTTCTTCAGAATAGCGCTTTTCGACGCGAAACTGGTTCCACGGCTGGGGAGAGTGGATGATCATCTGGTCAAGGTAGTCAAGGCCCATCTTCTCGAGCGTTTCGTCGATGGACTTTTTGGCCTCGTCATAGGTCTTGAGCTCCGCGGCCACCTTGCTGGCGACAAAAAGCTCCTCGCGCGGAACGCCGCAGGTGCGCACGCCCTCGCCCACGCCGCGCTCGTTGCCGTAGGCCTGCGCGGTATCGATGAGGCGGTAGCCGAGCTTCACGGCGGTGCGGACGGCCTCGGCGGCCTGATCGTCGTCGATGAACCAGGTGCCAAGGCCGAGCTTGGGAATGCTCAGGCCGTTTTCGAGCGTATAAGTTTCGTTTAAGATCATGGAAATTGCCTCCGATTACAGCTTATTGTACTCTTCGTCCGAGACCGGCTCGCACCACTCGTTCCGGCAGTTTTTGCCGGGGACTTCAACGGCGATGTGGCTGAACCAGCTGTCCTTTTTCGCGCCATGCCAGTGCTTCACGTTCGCGGGGATCATGATGACGCTGCCCTCGTGCAGGCTGACGGCGTCCTTGCCCTCTTCCTGATACCAGCCCTCGCCCGCGGTGCAGAGAAGGAGCTGTCCGCCGCCGGAAGTCGCGTGATGGATGTGCCAGTTGTTGCGGCAGGCGGGCTCGAAGGTCACGTTCGCGGCGAAGAGGCTGCCTTTCGGGTCAGTCAGAGGATTTAAGAACGAATCGCCGATGAAAAACTTGGCGTAAGCGGTGTTCGGCGTGCCGGTGCCGAACATGTTGACCTGTTCAAATGCTTCTTTATTTTCGTACTTCATGTTAAAAAGCCTCCTCTGCTTTACTTTTCCACATTGTAGCGCAGCCAGACCGCGCCGCTGCCGTACTGCTGCACGCTCGTGAGCTTGAGCGGCGTGACGCCGCGCTCCATCGGCAGGCCGTCGAACACGCTCTGCATGCCGCCGCGGCCGTCGATGCCGGCGCCGATCAGAATGCTGACCTCGTCGAGTAGCCCCGCGGCGAGGAAGCCTGCGTTGATGTGTCCGCCGCCGACCGCGGCGGCTCTCTTGACGTCAAACTCCGCGGCGAGAATTTCGCACGCGCGCTTCAAGTCGACGTGTTCCTTGCCACAGGCGATCCACGAGATGTGCTTGCCGTTGAGATACGCAAGGTACTCCTTGCTGACCTGCTCGTTCGTCAGGATGAGCAGCGGACGCTCGTCTTCGGCGCTCTCACCCCAGAGGAGCGTGCCGTGGGTGTCAACGACGATCTCGTAGCCCTCGGCGTCGGCGGCCTTGGAAAAGGCCCCCTTGCCAAGTGCTTCGGCGGTCTTGGCCTCAAACTTTCCGGGCAGCGCCATTTCGAGCTCCGCGGTCACGCGGCCGCTGATACGTGTGGGCGCGTCCAGCGCGTCGAGCGTGTCGTAATATTCCTGCACGCCGGGTAGGTGCTCGGTCATGGCGCAGTCGATACGTCCGTCGACCGAGGTCATCATGTGGCATACGATATAAGGCTTGTTCATGAGACATTTCTCCTGAAAAAACTTGTTGTTCTTAAAGTTCACTGATACTCTACAACTTAAAGTACACTTTCAGTCAAGAGGGTTTCGAAAATTTTTTTGATAGTCCGTTACAAAAGCTTGCACGCTTGACAGAAAGAAAATGGCACCATATAATATATAGAACATACGTTTTAGATGACGCGGCGGGGAGGAAGCTCAATGTATTTTGCCTACGGGGAAGAGGAGACCGACTATCTTAAAAAGAAGGATAAGCGCATGGCCGAGGTCATCGACCGCATCGGCCATGTCGAGAGAAAAGTGGATACTGACCTCTTTTCCGCCGTCGTGCACCACATCGTCGGCCAGCAGATCTCGACCAAGGCACAGGAGACGATCTGGCAGCGGATGCTGTCGGCACTCGGCGAGGTCAACGCCGAGACGGTCCTCGCCGCAGGTGTTTCTAAGCTCCAGTCGCTCGGCATGACGTTCAAAAAGGCGGAGTACATCACGGATTTTGCCGAAAAGGTCCACACCGGCGCATTCGATTTAGAAGGTATCTGGCAAAAAAGCGACGAGGAGGCTATCCGGGAGCTTTCGTCCCTCAAGGGCATCGGCGTGTGGACGGCGGAGATGATCCTGCTCTTCTGCATGCAGCGGCAGGACGTGTTGAGCTGCGACGACCTTGCCATCCAGCGGGGGCTGCGCATGGTGTACCACCACCGAAAGATCGACCGAGGGCTCTTTGAAAAGTACCGCCGCCGCTTTTCGCCCTATGGCAGCGTGGCGAGCCTGTACCTCTGGGCGGTGTCCGGCGGTGCGATCCCCGAGCTGCACGATTACGTGCCGAAAGAGAAGAAATGAGGCGAGGACGATGACTTACACCCAGCATTATGATTCGCCGCTCGGCGGCATCCTGCTTGCGGCGGACGAAGAGGGCTTGACGGGCCTGTGGTTCGACGGGCAGAAATATTTTGCCCGCACGCTGCCAAAAGAGTATGCCGAGAGCGAGACGCCTGTTTTGCGCGAGGCCAAGCGCTGGCTCGATATCTACTTTTCGGGCCGCGAGCCGGACTTCACGCCGCCGCTCCACCCTGTGGGTTCGGCATTCCAGCAGGTGGTCTGGGCGCTGCTGCTGGAAATTCCCTACGGCGAAACAACGACCTACGGCACGCTTGCGCGAAAGCTGGCGGAGAAGCAGGGCCTAACGCACATGTCTGCGCAGGCCGTCGGCGGCGCGGTGGGGCACAACGATATTTCGCTCATCATCCCCTGCCACCGCGTGGTGGGCGCAAGCGGCAGCCTGACTGGCTACGCGGGCGGCGTCGACAAAAAGATCAAGCTACTCGAGCTTGAAAGGGCGGATATGAAGTCCTTTTTCGTGCCGAAAAAGGGGACTGCGCTGTAAAACAAAAGAAAAGGCATTCCGCGCGATCGCGCGGAATGCCTTTTATCGTTCTAGGGCTCAGGGACGTTACCGAATCAGTCTCAGAGCATTTTCATAGTCGTTTTTGTGAACGTAGATATGATATTCATACGAATAGTTCGGGTCAACGCCGAAGCTGCCGCTGCGCCCGCGGCTGCGGCCGCCGAACGCGGAAGAGCCCTGCAAATTCTCGGTTCTGACCGTGTAGGCAATGCCGTTGGCGGACAGGACGCTGCGGATATTGGCCTGGCGCTGCATGTCCATCGTGGTGATGAGTTCCTTGCGGTTGAAGATCGTCAGCATAATACGGCCCCCTTTTTGAAAATGGAGTTTTCTGCATTCATTTTACCACAGGTTTTTCCCGCGCGCAACGGCGGCACAAATTGACAAGGCTCCGCGTGAATACTATAATGCTCTGCATGGAAAAGCGCTGAAAAGAGCGCATTGCGCGGGAGTCGTTTCCGCACACAGAAGGGAACTATCAAAGACATGAGACAGGATCTATCGCTCCGACTGGAGCAATTCAAAAGGCAATACGTCGCGGACGAGGCGGTGCGCAGCCGCATCGCCGAGCCGCCCGTCAAATTCATCGGCGATGAGATCATGGAGCTGGCCGTCGCCGCGCTTCTGCAGGGGGAGAACGTTCTGCTCTCCGGCGGCAAGGCCACGGGCAAGAACATCCTGGCGGACAACCTCGCGTGGTTGTTCCGCCGTCCGGTCTACACTGTGTCGTTCCACGTGAACACCGACAGCAGCACGCTGATCGGCACCGACACCTTCACCGGCGGCGAAGTGCGGCTGCGCCGCGGCCCTGTCGCGCTCGCCGCGCAGTACGGCGGCTTCTGCATCTTGGATGAGATCAACATGGCGAAAAACGACGCTGTGGCCGTGCTGCACTCCGCGCTCGACTACCGCCGCCTCATCGACGTGCCGGGCTATGAGTGTATCCCTATCCACCCCGCCGCGCGCTTCATCGCCACGATGAACTACGGTTACGCCGGTACGCGCGAGCTGAACGAAGCACTCGTCTCGCGCTTTACGGTCATCCGCATGCCGACGCTCGAGGAGGCGCAGCTCTGCGAGCTGCTGCGCGCAAACGTACCGGAGGCGTCGGACGAGAACATCAAGCGCTGCACGGGGCTGTTCCTCGATCTGAACGCCAAGGCTGTGAACGGCGAGATCTCGACGAACTCCGTCGATATGCGCGGCATGATCGCGGCCCTGCACCTGATGACCGACGGCATGGCGCCCAAGGACGCCATTGCCGTGAGCATCACGAATAAATGCTTCGATGAGTACGAGTATGCGCTCGTGCGCGATGTGGCGCTGACGCGCTTTGCCTGAAGAGATGAGCATCGGCAGAGAAGAGAGCCTTTTTTTGACCGTTTCCGAAGATCACCGCAAGCGGACCTATCCCGAGTATGTGCAGAAGATGAGCGAACCCTTTGAGCGCGCGGGCGGCATGGTGGAGGTGTACGAGGGCGTCGTCCTCGGCGGGGCGGACAAGTTTTTCGGGCTCGATGACTTGAATCTGTGGCTGCGGCGGCACCGCTACGCGGCCTACGATATGAACGTGCTGCTGCCCATCGCGCACCTGTGCGTCGAGCGCGCCGCGAGGGCAAAGCTGATGGGCGAGCGCCCGGGCGTCGCCGTGATGGCGGAGCAGGCGGCGGGCGAGATTTTGCGTGGCGATCTCCTGCGCTACCGGCGCAGCTCGCGCGGCTGGATGTACATTTACGATCTGACGAAGCAGTTTCCCGCCGCGGCGACGGAGGGCGACCGCCGCATTTTGAAAAATTTCAGCGGTTTTGAAGACATGCTGGCCGAGTTTGACGACCTTGCCGCGCGCAGCGAGAGCTGCGCGGACGCAAAGTCGCTCGTCGAACTCGCAGCGCTTTTGTACCGCAAAATTTTCATCCGCTATTTTGCGCCCGACCACAATCAGGACATCTTACCCGAGCGCGAGACGGAAGAGTGGGAGCCCGCAGCCGAACCGGGGGACATCGAGTGGACGCAGACCGAGGAGATGGAACTCCAATACGACAAGGCGGGCGAGGCATCGGCCGATGGCCTCGTCGTCCTGCCGGACGACGCGCTCGCCGGCATTCCGGAGTATCTGATGCGCAACTTTGGCCCCAGCTTTCAGACCGAGCAGGCGATGGAGGAGATCGAAAGCGCTGTCTGCACCGGCATCCACGAGGAGCGAAAGCTCCTCTTCACCGACGGCCTGAGCGCGGACGCCTACGAGGGCAGCGAGCCCCGCGCCCAGTCGCTGCGCGCCAGTCGGGACGGCAACCTCAAAATGCTCCAAGAGCACGAGGACGCCGCGCGTCAGGGCATCCGCAGCATCGAGCAGGCCTTTCGCAATGCGCTGAGCCTGCGCAGCGAGCCGGACGTTTACCGCGCCGACCACGGCGTGCTGCAAAACGATCTGCTCTGGAAGGTCAGCCGCTGCGAAAATCCGCAGCTTTTTGAAAAGATCGTCCGGCAGGAACCGTCCGCCGTCGTCGTGGAGCTTTTGATCGACGCAAGCGGCTCGCAGAGCGTGCGGCAGAGCATGGTGGCGCTGCAAAGCTACCTCTTCAGCGCGGCGCTCAGCCGTATCCGCATCCCGCACCGCGTGATGAGCTATTGCACCTATGGCAACTACACGGTGCTGCGGCGCTTCCGCGACTACGACGACAAACCGGAGGCCGACCGCCGCATTTTGGAGTACCGCGCGACGTCGAATAACCGCGACGGCCTTGCGCTGGCCGCGGCGGGACTCGACCTCAAGAAGCGGCGCGAGGAGCACAAAATTATCATCGTGTTCAGCGACGGCTTACCGAACGACATGGTCAGCGGCCGCAAGCGCGAGGGCGCGCCGGAAGTCTACGTCGGCGATGCCGCCATCCGCGACACCTGCTTTCAGGTGCGAAAGCTCCGGCGCGAGGGCGCGCACGTCATCGGCATTTTCCTCGGCGAGGACGGAGAGCTTGAAAACGAGCGCATGATCTACGGCGCGTCGTTCCTGCGCATCCGCCGGGCGGAGGACTTTGCCGGAAGCGCCGGCAAGCGCCTGAGCGAAACGCTGCTGAATCTGTAAAAAAGTGAAGAGAAAAGCCCTGCTGTGAAAACGGCGGGGCTTTTTGCGCAAATTTGGGGAGGAAACGTCGGGTGTGTTTTCTTTCAAATTGCGCATGGAGAATTCTGTATGATACTCTTATAATTACCGAAGATAATTAACAAAGATAATTAAATGCAGGAGGTGGCTATGACCGTTGAAAAGATCAAGGCGTTGCTGGACGCCTGCTATCAGGCCAAGCGCGCCCGTGAGCTGCTCCCGGCGCTGCCGAAGGGCGTCACGTCGTCTTACATTCAGTATCTCGACGCGATCGAGCGATTGGAGTGCGAGGGCGTGCGCGTCAAGGTGTCCGACATCAGCGATGCGCTGCATCTGCCGCGCCCCGGCGTGACACGCACGATCGGGGAGATGGAGGACAAAGGATATCTGCAAAAGTCCGCCTCGGCAGAGGACGGGCGCGTGACGTATCTCACCATCACCGAGCAGGGGAGAAAGCTCTCGCAGACGTTCAACGAGCAGTTTTTCGCCCAGCTCGCGCCGCTTCTCGACGATATTTCCGACGAGGACGCAGAATGTACCATCCGCACCATTCGGGCGCTTTACGACGTCATGGCCGAAAGGAGGATCACCCTTGTCCACTGATCACAGCGATTTTACGCAGGGCAGCATTTTGAAAAAGCTGTCGCTCTTCATGCTGCCTGTGCTCGGCGCGCTCATTTTGCAGGCGGCCTACGGCGCGGTCGACCTGTTAGTCGTCGGCCGGTTCGGCTCGACGGCGGGCCTCTCTGCCGTTTCGACCGGTAGCCAGATCTTGAACCTCGTGACCTTTGTGGTCACGCAGCTCGCGATGGGCGTTACGGTCCTGATCGCGCGGTATTTTGGCGAAAAGCGGCCGGAGCAGATCAGCGCGGTCCTCGGCGGCGCGGCGGTCGTGTTCACAATTTTATCCGTCGGGATATTTATCCTGCTCGTGGGCTTTGCCCGGCCGATCTCTGTTCTGATGCAGGCACCCGAGGAGGCCGTCGGTCTCACGGTGAGCTATGTGCGCATCTGCGGCGGCGGAATTTTCTTCGTCGTTGCGTATAACCTGCTCTCTGCCATCTTTAGAGGTCTTGGCGACAGCCGCTCGCCGCTCCTTTTCGTGCTGGTGGCGAGCCTTGTCAACATTGCGGGCGACCTCATTCTGGTTGCGGGCTTTGGCATGGACGCCGCGGGCGCGGCCATCGCGACAGTTTTGGCACAGGCCGTCAGTGTGGTGTTCGCAGTTGCGCTGCTCATCAAAAAGAAGCTGCCCTTTGCCATCACGCGCGGACTTTCGATTCAATCCTCAATGTAAGAAGTTTTTGAGCATCGGTCTGCCACTTGCCTTGCAGGAGTTTTTGACGCAGCTGTCGCGTTTCTGGCGCTGTGTGCGTTTGTCAACCGGCTGGGCCTGACAGCGTCGTCGGGCTACGGCGTTGCGAGCAAAATCGTCAACTTCGCCATGCTGATTCCCAGCGCGCTGATGCAGTCGATGGCGTCGTTCGTCGCGCAGAACGTGGGCGCGGGAAATCAGAAGCGCGCAAAGCAGTCGATGCTGACGGGCATCGGCGTGGGGCTGGCCTTCGGCTGCGCCGTGTTCGCGCTCGTGATGCTCAAGGGCGATGTGTTGGCGGGAATCTTCTCGCCGGATGCAGAGGTCGTGCAGAAAGGCTTTGAGTATCTGAAGGGCTTCGCGCCCGAGACCATCCTGACGGCGATCCTCTTCAGCATGCTCGGCTACTTCAACGGCAACAACAAGACGCTCTGGGTCATGGCACAGGGTCTCATCCAAACGCTGCTCGTCCGCCTGCCGTTTGCGTATGTGATGAGCATCCAGTCGAACGCGAGCCTGACGAAGATCGGCCTTGCCGCGCCGGTGTCCACGCTGGTCGGCATAATCCTGAACGTCGGCTTCTACCTCTATCTTGACCGCAAAGAAAAGCGCGTGCAGCGTGCCGATTAAGCATTCATATATGAAAGAAGTCCCGCCGGTTCATCGAAACCGGCGGGGCTTTGTCTGATTATTTTCCACTCTCCTGCGGCGCGTCTTCGAGCAGCATCTGCCGCAGCTTTTTGGCGGCGATGCTCAGCGGCTGCGTCTTGCGCTGGAAGAGGAAGACGCTGCGCGCGGGAATGGGCTCTTCGAGCATGATGGGGTAGATACCGCTTGCCTCCGGCGTGCCGTAAAGCATCTCGCGCGGCACGAAGCCGACGCCAAGGTCGCTCTGCACCACGGGCGGCACCTGTGCCGTGGTCTCGACCTCCACATCGGGGCTGAACGAAAGACCGTGACGCAGGAAGAGCTCGGCATAAAAGTCGTGCGACGATGTCCCCTCCGTCAAGCTGATGATCGGGTAGTCGGCAAGCCTTTTGAGAGAAACGGGCTCCTCGGTGAGCTCCAAAAACGCCGGGCCGCAGATGGGGATCTCCTGAATTTCGTCAATCTTCTGCGCCGTGAGCGAATCCGGCACGGACGCGCCCTCTGCCAGAATGGCGAAGTCGGCAAGGCCGTTCTGCACGGCGGCGAGGCCGTGGGAGGCAGAGTGGTTCGTCAGGCAGATGCGCACGTGCGGGTATGCGCGCCGGTAGCGCGCGAGCACCTGCAAAAGCCGCGTGCGCAGGGCAAGGCTGCTCGCTGCGATGTGGACGATACCGCTTTGCAAGCTCTGGTCGGAGAGGACCTCCTCTTCGCCTGCCTCGATGCTCTCAAACGCGACGGCGATGTGCGTGTAGAGCTTCTCCCCCTCGGGCGTGAGGCGCACGCCCTGCGGCGAGCGGAAAAACAGCGCGCAGCCGAGCTCGGATTCGAGCTTTCGGATCATGCGTGTCACGTTGGGCTGATTGCTGTAAAGCGCCGCGGCGGCCTGTGAAAAGCTGCGGTATTTGGCGGCGTAATAAAAGACACGATAGCTGTCGTAGCTGATGTTCATAAAAAAGCAAGCTCCTCTGAAAAAGAAAATAAGTGGGGTTCTGCGCGGCGGCGAGGAACCTGACTGCGTAAAATTTGACGGAAGAGAAAAGCATTCGTCCGCACCTTGCGGACGGCAAGACTGATTGTAACAGAAGCGAAGCGGCGGCGCAAGCGTATTCGGGAAAAAAGAACAGAACCTTGACGAAAAGTAAACACCGTCGAAAAGCCGCATGAAATCAGGAAAATTCGGACGGCATAGAAAAATGACATATCCTCCATGTCAAGAAAGCATTTCGTTTCCGCGCAAAGGGTCGATATAATGACTCGCGTTGGAAATTCCACAGCACAGGGAGGAATAACATGTTTGCTCAGATCATTGCCATCTGCATTTTTGTCACTATGTTCCTGCTTATTATCCTCGATAAGTTTGAACGGCATTACATTACGCTCGGAAGCGGCGCGCTCGTGCTCGTGCTGGTGTTCGGCGTCTGCATGCGCTCGATGAGCGCCATTTGGGAGACGCTCAACCTCGGCGCGTTTTTCCAGAGCACATTCTGGTACGGCGCAAGTGAGGAGAGCACCGCTGGCATCAACTGGTCGACGATCCTGTTTATCGCCGGCATGATGATCATGGTCGAGGGCCTCGGCAAGGCGGGCTTTTTCCGCTGGCTGTGCCTGACGCTTGCCAAGCTCGTACACTACCGCACGGTGCCGCTGCTCATCTGCTTTATGTCGCTCTCGGCGTTTTTGTCGATGTTCATCGACAGCATCACGGTCGTGCTGTTTCTCGCCACCGTCACGCTCGAACTGGCGCAGACGATGAAATTCGACCCCGTGCCGATGATCCTGTCTGAAATTTTCTGCGCGAACCTCGGCGGCGCGGCCACGATGTGCGGCGACCCGCCGAACATCATCATCGGCACCTCGCTCGGCTACACATTCTTCGACTTCATCGAAAATACCGGCGCGGTCGTGGCGATCTGCTTTGTGTTCATGCTCATTTACTTCACGCTCTGCTTCCGCAAGGAACTTGAGCGCGCCGAGCATGCCAACGGCGGCCCCGTCACCTGTCCCGAGCCTTCGACGGCCATCACGAACAAGAAGGCATTTCTTGCGAGCGCAGGCGTTTTCCTGCTGGCGGTCGTGCTGCTCATCACGCACGCGCAGACGGAGCTTTCCGTCGCGTGCATCGGCGTGATTGTCGCGATTTTGACGCTGATCGTTTTGGGCTTGACCAGCGGCAAAAAATCTGTTATAGAAATCATTAAGGGCGTGGACTATAAGACGCTGCTCTTTTTCATCGGCTTGTTCGTTTCCGTGGCGGGCCTTGAAAAGACAGGCGTGCTCAACATGATCGCGAACTTCATCACCTCGGTCAGTGAGGGCAATATCGCGGTTATTGTGATCGTCATTCTGTGGCTCTCGGCCATCACGAGCGCCTTTGTCGACAATATCCCCTTTGCCGCGACCATGATCCCTGTCATCCGCGCCATCGCCGCGACAGAGGGCATGGATATCGGCGTGCTTGCCTGGGCGCTTTCGCTCGGCACGGACCTCGGCGGCAATGCGACGCCCATCGGCGCGAGCGCCAACGTCGTCGGCACTTCGGCTTCGGCCAAGGGCGGCTATCCCATTGGCTGGGGCCGCTACTGCAAGTACTGCGTGCCCGCGACGATCATTGTCATGGCGGTGTCCACGGCCTACTTATTCCTGCGCTATCTGTAAACGGAAAAAGGAAAGGAGTGCGATCCCATGAAAAACCAGATCATCATCACCCTTGGCCGCGAGCACGGCAGCGGCGGCCATTACATTGCCGACATGATCGCGCAAGAGCTCGGTATCAAGCTCTATGACAAGGACTCCATCGAAAAGGAGATCGTTTCCGAAGGCTACAGCGGGGAAATGATCCGCAAGATGGACGAAAAGCCCGTCAACTTCTTTGCCTCGCGCCGCATCGGCAAGTATTCGAATTCTCTTGAGGTCAACGTGGCGGAAAAGACGTTTGCCATGCTGCGCGACAAGGCGGCAAACGGCGAGAGCTTCCTCATCATCGGCCGCTGCGGCGACCAGGTGCTCAAGGGCAACCCCAATATGCTGAGCATTTTCATCTGCGGCAACCAGCAAGCCAAAGTCGGCCGAGTGATGGAGAAGAAGGGCCTGTCTGCCGAGGACGCGATCGAGGAGATCAAAGAGGTCGACCGCTCCAGAAAGTCCTACCACAACTACTACTGCGAGACGAAGTGGGGCGACGCCCGCGGCTACGACATGACCGTCAAGAGCGATGTGCTCGGCTTCGAGGGCACGGCGAAAATGCTGATCGCCTATATCCGCAGCTTCATGGAGCAGGACTAAATAAAAATTTGCGGCCGTGCCGCAAAAAACATTTGAAATGCTCGAAACAATTTGATAAAATCAATTCACAGCGTGTGGCGTTTCTGCGTAAATCCAGTTGCAGAAACGCCGCACGTTTTTTTGCGGAAAAAGGAGGGAAAAGACAACTTCATAGTCAAATCGTGCAGCAGAGATGCGTAAGTCCGGATTGATCCGGCGGAACGCATCTCTTATTTTTATGTGCAGGAGGAAGACCACCATGGAAAACACAAACCAGTTTTTGGGGACGGAGCGCGTGGGAAAGCTCATGCGGCGCTATGCCGTCCCGTGCATCATCTCGCTGCTCGTCGGCGCGCTCTATAACATCGTCGACCAGATCTTCATCGCCAACGCAAGCTACCTCGGTTCCTACGGCAACGCGGCAAACACCGTCGTCTTTCCGCTCACGGTCGTGGCGCTCGCCATCGCCGTGATGATCGGCGACGGCTGCTGCGCGTTCGTCAGCATTTCGCTCGGCAAGGGCGAAGTGGGAGAGGCAAGAAAGAGCGTCGGCAGCGCGGTCGTATTGTCGGTCGCGAGCAGCCTTGTGCTCACGGCGCTGTACCTCATCTTCGCCGACGCTATCATCTCGATGTTCGGCGGCACGGTGAACGAGGAGACCTTTCATTACGCGCAGGAGTATTTCTTCTATATCTCGCTCGGCATCCCGTTTTATATGTTCGGTCAGGCGATGAACCCTGTCATCCGTGCCGACGGCGACCCGCGGTTCGCCATGATCTCCACGCTCGCGGGCGCGGTGCTCAACATCATTTTAGACCCCATCTTCATCTTTGAATGTAAGTGGGGCATGATGGGCGCGGCGGTCGCCACCGTGTTGGGCCAGATCGTCACGGCGGCGCTTGCGGTGTGGTACCTCTGCCGCATGAAGACCGTTAAGCCGCTGCACGGCGACTTCCACCTGCGTGCGGGCATCTGCACGCGGATGCTGACGCTCGGCATCACGAGCTTTCTCTCGCAGATCAGCCTCGTCGCGGCGATGGCGGCCATCAACAACATGCTGCGCAAGTACGGCGCGCTGGATGAGATATTCTCGCAGGAGCAGTACGCGCAGATCCCGATGGCCGTCGTCGGCATCGTGATGAAGTTCTTCCAGATCGTCATTTCCATCGTCGTCGGCATGGCGGCGGGCTGCATTCCCGTCGTAGGTTACAACATGGGCGCGGGGAAAAAGACGCGCGTGCGTGAGCTCTTTACAAAGCTCCTGCTCTGCGAGGCGATCGTCGGCGCTGTCGCGCTCGTTCTGGCCGAGGGCTTCCCGCGTCAGCTCATCGCCGTCTTCGGTGCGGCGAACGAGAGCAGCTACTACACGGACTTTGCGATCAAGGCATTCCGCACGTATCTTTGCATGATGGTGCTCGCCTGCGTGAACAAGGCCTGCTTCATCTTTTTGCAGGCCGTGGGCAAGGCGTTCTCATCCACGATGCTCTCCATGGTGCGCGAGGTCGCGTTCGGCGTGGGCTTTGCACTGCTGCTGCCGCGCTTTTTCGGCCTTGACGGCGTGCTGTACTCCATGCCGGTGTCGGATGTGTTGACTTTCGTCATCGCGGCGGGTATGATTGTAAAAACGTATCGGGAACTCAATACGGAAGGAGCAACTGTATTATGAATCATATTATCACCATCAGCCGTGAATTCGGCAGCGGCGGCCGCACGGTCGGCAAAAAGGTTGCAGAGCAGCTCGGCATCCCCTGCTATGACTCAGAGCTCATCCAGAAGATCGCCGAGGAGAGCGGCTTTGCAGAAAATTATGTCAAGGAGGCGGGCGAGTACACACCCGGCGGCTTCCTGTCCTCAGCGCTCTCGAACCGCGCGTTCGGCCCGACGAACGAGGATATCCTCTGGGAAATTCAGTGCCGCGTCATCAGCGAGCTTGCCGAAAAGGGCCCCTGTGTCATCGTCGGCCGCTGCGCGGACTACATTTTGCAGGACAAGGCCAAGTGCCTCAAGGTCTTTATCCACGCGGATATGGCGTTCCGCGCCAAGCGCATCGTCGAGGTCTACGGCGAGCGCGAGCAGTCGCCCGAGCAGCGCCTGCGCGACAAGGACAAGCGCCGCGCGGCCTATCACCGCTTCTACACGAACATGAAGTGGGGCTACGCGCAGAATTACCACATCACGCTCGACAGCGGCGAGCTCGGCATCGACAAGTGCGCCGACATCATCGCCGACCTCTACAAGAGCAAGGCGTAAATGGTCAAAAAGAGAAGGAGAGAAGCTGCGGCTTCTCTCCTTTTTTCTTATTCCTCTTTTGCAAGACCCGGGATGTTCACGCCGATGCCGTTGACCTCCACGCCGTCGTCGGCGGGGATGAGGAGGTATTTGCGGCCATTGATGACGCGCGCTTCAATCATATAGCTGTTCTCCGGTGCAATGGAAATTTTGACCTCGGGGGTCGTGATCTCAAACTTCTTGCTCTCGATGATGTTGTTCGGGTTCAGCGCGGCGTTCTCGCCGTACTGCTCATCGCACTCGCGCTGGAACGCTGCGATCTGCTCGTCGTTCACGCCGCTGTTGGCGAGGATGCCGCCGACGTCGCCCGCCGTCATTTCAAGCGGCTCGGGGTCTTTGCTCTCCTTGTGATCTTCGATGCGCGCTCTGATCTGCTCGTGCACGGACTGGACGACATCGTAGCTGCAATCCTTGTCGAGCGCGTCGGCAAGCGCCGAGCCAAAGGCGTTTTTCTGCTCCTCGGCAGACATCGGCGGGTCGACGTGGAACAGCGCGTCGATGACCTCCTGATGGATCTCCGCGGCGTTTTTCGAGTAGAACAGCACATTGTAAATGTTCGCCGTGCGGTTGTCGAACGCGGGGTAGAGGAAGCCGAGCTCGGGCGAGGTCGCGATGTAGCCGGTGGAGCTTGAGTGAAACTCGCTCTGGTCAAGGTCGTAGCGCAGTTCGAGCGTCGGGGCCTTGACGGGGCAGATGGAGCAGACAAAGTACTTGAAGACCTCACTCGACGCGTCGGCCTGAATCTCGTCATCCTTGCTGCGGTGCGGCACGTCGTAGGCGTCGGCGGCGAGGAGGATGAGATAGTTTGTCTCGCCCATGTCGATGCAGTCGATGATTTGGCGGCAGAGCGTTTCGCGCGAGGCGGGGTCCTTGAGCTCCGTCTGGCGAAGAGTCTGCAAGAGGCGGTGCTCATCGCTGTCGGCGACCTGCTGCGTGGAGAACACCACGTCGATGAGGTTCTTGCCAAGCGTGCCGGAGAGGGACTTTTTGAGAAGGCCCAGGTACATCTCCTGCTCCTCCTGCCGCATGAGGCCCATCGAGGTATCGACCCACGCAATGATCTCACGGTTGGAGTTCACATAGCAGCCGTACACGCGGCTGAAATTATTCTTATCGAGCCGGAAGCGCCGGCGCAGTTCATTGAGTTCTTTCTGATTCATGGCTCGTCCTTTCCTTTGTTCATGTCACAAGGCCGATTTTACCACGCCCGCACCGCTGCGGCAAGGGGAGAAACGGCGCATTGTGCGACGAAAATGCGCAAAATGCAGGAAAAGATGCAAAATGGGCGTGAGCGACAAAATGTGCGCGATATGTGGACTATATAGACGATATCCCTGTAAATCATAGAGAAATTCAATGAATCGTCCATATTTCACGGCTTCTTAACGCCGCATTTGGCGCTGCTTTTTGTGAAAACGGCTATGGAAACGGAATCAAAGCAAACATTTCACGTTAAAAATGAAAGATATATTGCATTTTGCCTGAGCTGTGCAGGAATTCTTCCGTTTCCTTGGTGATTCTGACTGTTGAAAAAAGAAAAAAAGAAGTTAGAATAGAGCCTCGCGAAATGAAACGGAAGAATTTGGATAGAGATCAGAGAGTTTGGGAGGAAATCAATATGTCGTATCACTTTTTGCTGGATCTTGCGCTGATCCTGCTGAGCACGAAGATTCTGGGCCTCATTGCGCAGAAGTTTCAGATGCCGCAGGTCGTGGGCGCGCTGATCGCGGGCCTTTTGCTCAGCCCCGCGGGCCTTGGCCTTCTTTCGGAAACGGAATTCACCAAGCAGCTCAGCGAGCTTGGTGTCATCGTGCTGATGTTCTCCGCCGGTATGGGCACGGATGTCAACGAGCTCAAGCACAGCGGCAAGGCGGGCTTCATGGTCGCGGTCCTCGGCGTGATCGTGCCGTTCCTGATGGGCACGGCGCTTGCATGGGGCGCGGATGAGCTGGGACTCATCGAGAGCACCGGCTTTATCGAAAACATCTTCATCGGCACCATCCTGACGGCCACGTCCGTGAGCATCACGGTCGAAACGCTCAAGGAGATGAAAAAGCTCGAGACCAAGGTCGGCAACACGATTTTGGCCGCCGCGCTCATCGACGATGTGCTCGGCCTGATCGCACTGACACTCGTTTGCAGCCTTGCCGGCGGTGACGAGAGCATCGGCATGGTGCTCCTCAAGATCGTGGGCTTTTTCGTCTTTGCCTTCGTGGTCGGCTTTGGCGCGAACCGCATCTTCTGCTGGATGCTCAAGCGTCAGCACGGTTGGGCCAGCCACAGAAACTCCGTGTTCGCCTTTGTCCTGTGCCTTGTGATGGCCTACTGCGCCGAGAAGTTCTTCGGCGTCGCTGATATCACGGGCGCTTACGCCGCGGGCCTTGCCGTCGCGTGCACGCCCAAGGGCACCTACATCCAGACGAAGTACAACCCCCTCGGGTATCTTCTGCTCACGCCGGTGTTCTTCGCGAGCATCGGTATCAATGTGCAGATCACGGGTCTGACGGGCGGCATGGTCGTCTTCTCGATTTTGCTGCTGCTTGTTTCGATCATCTCGAAGCTCATCGGCTGCGGCCTTGGCGCCAAGGCGTGCCAGTTCACCACGCGCGAGAGCATCCAGGTCGGCGTGGGCATGGCCTGCCGCGGCGAAGTCGCGCTGATCGTCGCCAACCGCGGCCTTTCGATGGGTGTGCTGTCGCCCGCGATGATGACGCCGGTCGTCATCACGGTCGTATGCGGCACGATCCTGACGCCGATTATGCTCAAGCTGTCCTTCCGCGGCCATCAGGAGACGGAGCTGGTGCAGAACAACATCGCCGACCGCATGGCCAAGCACCGTCAGCTCGATATCATCACGCAGCAGCTTTTGCAGCAGGATGAACAGCTGATGAAAAAGAACTGAGCGCAGCGCAATGAAATAAAAAGAGCTTTCTCCTGAAAATCGGAGAAAGCTCTTTTTTGATTTTAGGACGCTACCTTTTCCTGCGCGATGCACTCGCGCAGGATGCGACAGAGCGCGTTCACATCCTCTTCCCGCGTCGCCCAGCTTGTGGCAAAGCGGATGATGCTGTGCGTCTCGTCATATTGCTCCCAGACGGAGAAGTCCACGCGCTCGGCGAGCTCTTTGCGCTGCTGCTCACTGACGATGCAGAAGCTCTGGTTCGTCGGGGAGGGGAAACAGGGCAAATAGCCGTTTTCCGCCATCGCGCGCCGGATAGCGTCGGCGTAGCGAACGGCATCTGCGCCGATGCGCTCGTAGAGCCCATCGGTAAAGAGCGTGTCGAACTGGATGCCGAGCAGCCGTCCCTTGGCGAGCAGTGCGCCGTGCTGCTTGATGATGGTGAAAAAGTGTGGAATGAGCCCCGGCTGGGGAATGACGACCGCCTCGCCGAGCAGCGCGCCGCATTTCGTGCCGCCGATGTAGAAAATGTCGCACAGCGCGGCAAGGTCGCGCAGTGTCACGTCGTTTTCAGGACAGGCGAGCGCGTAGGCAAGGCGTGCGCCGTCGATATAGAGTGGCAGGCGTTTTTCGCGGCAGAGCGCGCTGATGGCCGCGAGCTCCTTTTTGGAATAGAGCGTGCCGTACTCCGTCGGCTGGGAGAGGTAGACCATCCCGGGCATGACCGTGTGGTCGCGGTTCGCGTCGTCCTCGTACTGATCAAGCAGTGCGCGGATTTGGGATGCGGTGATCTTGCCGTTCTCCTGCGGCAGCGTGAGCACCTTGTGCCCGCCGAACTCGATGGCGCCGGCCTCGTGCACGCTGATGTGCCCCGTGTCCGCGGCAATCACACCCTCGTAAGAGCGCAGCAGCGCGTCGATGACGGTCGCGTTCGTCTGTGTGCCGCCGACAAGGAAGTGAATCTCCGCGTTCGGCGCGCCGCAAGCGGCGCGGATCTTCTCGCGCGCGGATTCGCAGTATTCATCCGTGCCGTAACCGGCGGTCTGCGCAAAATTCGTTTCGCACAGGCGCTGCAGGATGGCGGGATGCGCGCCCTCAAGATAGTCGCAGGAAAAAGAAAGACGATGCTCCATGAAAAAAGACCTCGTTTCAAAAACAGGATTGACGGTTTCTGACTGCTATTGTAGAATAAGAGAAAACATGACGCAAACGGTTATTTGAAATGAAAAATATGATATAAAATCATGGATAGGAGGGCGTATGGAAGCGGTCAAATGCGAGGCGTTCCTTGCCGCGGCAGAGCTCGGCAGCCTGACGGCCACGGCGGAGCTTTTGGGCTACACGCAGTCGGGCGTGACGCGCATGATCGGCACGCTGGAAGAAGAGCTCGGCTTTCCGCTGTTTCTTCGCAGCAAAAAGGGCGTGCAGCTCACGGAAAACGGAAAGCTCATGCTGCCGCTGCTGCGCGAGGTCGTGCGCGCGCACCACAACGCCGAGCAGCTCAGCGCGGAGATCGGCGGCGTGTCAAAGGGCTCGCTGACGATCGGCTGCTATTACAGCATTTCGGCCCTGTGGATGCCAGAGATCCTGACGGCGTTCCGCGCCCGCTATCCGGGCGTGACCGTGCGCATGCAGGAGGGCGGCAACCTCGAGATGGCGCGCTGGCTGAACGAGCACTCGGTCGACTGCTGTTTCGGCGCGCAGATGCACGGCGACAAGTACGACTGGCTGCCGGTCTTTCGTGACGAGCTCGTCGCGTGGCTGCCGCGCGGGCACGAGTTGGCAGAGGCGGATGCCTTTCCGCTTATGCGCTTGCAGAACGAGCCGTTCATCCACACCTCGCCCAATCACGACACCGATCAGGACCGCCTGCTCGAGCAGCACGACCTGCACCCGCAGACCTGCTTTACGACGCGCGACGGCTTCACGACCTACAACATGGTCGAGGCGGGGCTCGGCGTCAGCTTCAACCAGCGGCTGATTTCGCGCAAGTGGAGCGGCACGGTGGCGGAGGTCCCGTTCGACCCGCCGCAGTTCGTCACGCTCGGCATCTCCGTCCCGTCGCTCAAAGAGGCCTCGCCCGCAGCGAAAAAGTTCATTGCCTGCGCCATCGAGACCGTCACGGGCGGGAAGAAAAGCCTTTGATAAGAAAAACGCTTCGCATAACTTTTGCGAAGCGTTTTTTGCCCAAAAGCCGTTTATTTGAGCTCGGCGGTGAAGGTGATCTTCCCGTCGTCCACGATGGCGCGGATGGAGCCGTGGTGCCCCTCGGCGATCGAGCGCGCGATGGAAAGGCCGATGCCAAAGCCGCTGCCCGACGAGCGGGATTGATCGGCACGGTAAAAGCGGTCGAAGAGCTTTTGCGCGTTTTCCGGCGTGACATCCTCGCAGGCGTTCGACGAGCGGAGGACGACACCGCGCTTCGCCTTTTCGAGCGAGAATTCAATGGGGGAATCCGGCAGTGCATATTTGACCGCGTTGTCGAGCAGGATCGAGACGAGCTGGCGCACGGCGTACTCGTCGCCGCGATAGGTGAGGCCGTCCGTGATCGAAAGGCGCAGCTCGTGCCCCTTCGACGCGGCGAAGTCGACGAACGATTCCGCCGTTTCGCGCACGGCGTCGCTCACAGCCTGTGCCGGTGCGGCGGGCACCGATGCCGGTGCATCGAGCGATGTGACGTTTACCTTTACGGACGGCGGCGTGACCGGCGCGGGCGACAGCACCGCGGGCTACGAGATCGACGGCACGGCGCTCACCATCACCGACAGCGGTACCTACACCGTCTCCGACAGCTGTGCGGACGGCTCCATCAAGGTGAAAAAGGGTACGACCGGCGTGACGCTGGTGTTGGACGGCCTGACACTTACGAGTGAGAACACCGCCGCTATCACCTGCGGCAAGTCGAGCGAGGTGACCATCCTTGTTTCCAACGGTACGGAAAATTCCCTGAGCGATACCGAGCAGAACAATGACGACAACTACCCCGAAAACGAAAATGCCGAAAACGCCGTCATTAAGTGTAAGGATGGCTCGCTTGTCACCCTCTGCGGCGATGGAGAGTTGACCATCACGGCCAACGGCAAAAACGGCATCAAATCCGGCGCGACGACGGATGAGGACGGCGAAGCGTCGCTGACCATCCGCGATTTGACGCTGAATATCGATGCACCCGTCAACGACGCCATCAACGCCGAGCAGCTTTTGAACGTCGAGAGCGGCACGCTAACCATCGACGCCGCGGATGACGCCATTCACTGCGATTTGGTGCTGAACATCGGCGCGGACGGCACGGACGGCCCCACGATCGACATCACGAATTGCTGCGAGGGCCTTGAGGGCGCGGAGCTGAACGTTTGTTCCGGTGATATTACGATCAACGCCTCGGACGACTGCCTGAATGCGGCAAATTCCGACCTGACGGACTATGACTTCACGATGACGATCTCCGGCGGCACGATCGACGCCTATACCTCCGGCGGCGACGGCTTTGACTCCAACGGCGAGCTGGCCATCACGGGTGGTACAGTCGTTGTGTGGACGGACAACACGGCGGACAACGAGCCGCTGGATGCCGACGGCACCATCACCGTCTCAGGCGGCACGGTGCTCGCCGCGGGCGGTAGCAGCGGCATGGGCATGAACCTGGAGGCCGCGCAGCCCTGCGTCATTTACGGCTCAACGGGCTTTGGCGGCATGCCGGGCAGTACGCAGAGCAGCCTGATTGCCGCGGACGAGAATTTCACGATTGAAGACGCCGACGGCAATGCTGTGTACAGCGGCACAGCCAGATGCGGTGCGAACTTCATCCTCTTCTCATCTGCCGATGTGGTGGCGGACAGTGCGTATACCCTCAAGGCGGGCGACAGCTCCACCGAAGGGACCGCGCAGAGCGGGACGGTTTCCACCGGCATGGGCATGGGCGGCGGCTTCCCCGGCGGCAGACAGAAGCCAGACGGTGAACTGCCCGAGGGCTTTGACGGTCAGATGCCAAACGGCGAGAAGTCAGAGCTTCCTGACGGGGAAGTGCCCGAAATGCCCAGCGGCGAGCGCCCCACACCGCCCAGCGGGCAGGGAAGCCCCACTGACGGCAACGCCCCAGCGGGCGACAGTACCTCCGATACCACTCCAACTGCCTAATGGCAGAGATAAAGAAAAGCAGACGGCTCGCGCAGGCCGTCTGCTTTTTGCTGCCTGTTCGGTTTTACATCGTCTCAAAACCGACGATCACGCCGCCGCGCTCGGCATAGTAGCTGCAAAGACCACGGCAGGGACGGATCTCAATGTCTGCTTCAGGAAAGTGCCCGCGCAGCGAAGCGGCGAGCGCCCCAGCCGCCTCTGGATTTTCGGCGTGGTGGATGCGCACCTTGCCGCCGTGGTAGTCAGCTTCCAGAAGCTTCTGTACCATCGCCGCGCACGTCTTTTTTTCGCCGCGGCATTTTTCAACGGGCTGGATCGTGCCCTCAAGACTTGCGGTGGCGAGGATCTGAATGCCGAGAATGCCGATGGCGCCCGCGGCGATTTTGCTGACGCGGCCGTTTTGCGCCAGATTGTGCAGGGACTTAAGACTGAAGAAGAGGTGCGTGGTGGCAAGATATTCCTGTGCCTTTTCGCAGACCACATCGAAGGGGAGGCCCTTGGCGTGCAGCTCTGCGAGCTTCTCTGCGAGCAACTGCATCTCCGGTCCCGTGCTCAGCGTGTCAAAGATGTGAATTTTGACCTCGGGATGCGACTGGAGATACACGTCGCGCGCGGCCATGGCCGAGGCACAGGTGCCGGACAGGCTGCTTGTGATGGTAATGACGAAAATCTCATCCGCGCCCTCGAACGCCTTGAGCCAGCCGTCGAGGCTGGGGCAGGCCGTGCCGGATTTGCCGTTGTGGGCCGCGAGATAGTCGAGCAGCTCGTGCGTGTCGAGCGTTTCATCGTCCACGAAGTCGCGCTCGCCGGCGCGGATGGTCATGGGCACGCTCTGATAGGTTACGCCCTCCAGCATCATGAGGTTGGCAGAGGAGTCGGCGATCAGTTTCATCATGGGGAAGCCTCCAAAAAAATAATCGGTTATTCAAAAACCTGTTGTCAGGTGAAATTATCTTTGACTACAATACAACGATTTTCAATAACTGTCAATCGGTTTTTGGAAAACTCATTGACATTTTTTTAACCAAAGTTTAAGATGATGAAAACGCAGTTTGAACGGAGGAGCAGCTATGGACGAAAATATGCGCAGCCGTCTGGCGGAGTCTGTCCGAAGCTTTCATATCCCGCGGCTCGGGGAGATCCCCGACGTGGGGCTGTATCTCGAACAGGTGACGCGTTATGTCAATCAATCCATCACGGGATGCGGGCTCAGTCCCATCACGGCCTCGATGGTCAGCAATTATGTTAAGCAGAAGATCATCCCCGGGCCAGAGAAAAAGGCCTACGGCGCGGAGAGCATTGCGTACCTTATCTTTGTCTCGTGCATCAAGAGCGTCGTCGCGATGGACGACATCCGCGCGCTGATCGGCATTCAGCACGAGACCTACGATCTGCCGACCGCTTATCACTACTTCTGCGAGGAATTTGAAAATCTCATCCGCTATGTCTTCGGCGCGAGCGACCATCTTGCAAGCGTCGGACAGGACGAGTCGGATGAAAAGGAACTGCTGCGCTCGGCACTTTTAAGCGTGACGCACAAGCTCTATCTCGACGCCTATCTGCGGCTGCTGAGGCAAGACGCGGAGCGCGCACAAAAGGAAACAGAGAAAGCGCAATGACCGTTGAACAGTTTGTCATGGCCTACGGCGCGGAGCAGGACCGTCTGCGCGCCCTGCTGCCGGAGGGCTTTGCCTCGCTGCGGCCGGTGCTGCGCATCAACGCGGAGGTGCGCGACGGCAAAACGGGGGCTCTCGAGTTCAACACTGCCGCGGGAAAAGCCGACAATCGCGGCTGGGTCAACATCGGCCGCTGGGACGATGTTCCCTTTACGAAGGACGGCAAAAAGACGACCTTCACGCTGCCGGAGCTGACGATCTCGTTCACCGGCGCCGGCATCGAGGGCGGCTGCCCTGCGGAAAAGGACAACGTAGGCTGCTATTACTTGAAAGACGGTACGTTTACGCTCGTGCCCGCGGAGAAGATCACAGCAAACAAGGAATTCTGCGACTGTGAATTCGCATGGCGCTTTGCAGGCAGCGCGCACGGTGTCAGCCTTGGCAAAACGCTGCCCGCCATCCCCGAAGAGGAGACGACGCACTATGAAAAGGCGGCTTTCACGGTCGAAAATGCCGCCGTCATCCCCTGCATGCAGGTGTTGGGGGCCTATCGCGTGACGTTCGAGCGCTGATTTTTGAAAAAGGGCTTGCATTTTTGCCCGCGCTTTGCTATACTGCGCAGTCGGGAATGAGGTTCTCCCACGGCACTGCCGAAACCGCTTTTTTGAGCTGATGACTTCTGTGATTTTGAACGGTCACAGGGGGCATCAGCTTTTTTGTGTCCGGAGGAGGAAATTTATGTTAACTTCACTCGCACTCGTCTTTTTGGTTGGCCTTGCGCTGGCCGCGCTGTGTCAGAAGCTGAAGCTGCCGCGCATCATCGGCATGCTGGCGACGGGCATGGGCGCGGTGCTCGCGGCGGTGTCGCCCGCGGTCGTCGTGCCGCGCATGGTGCAGCTGATGGAAAGCGGCCGCGGAACGGACAAGAGCATCCCGCAGATGATCCTGGCCGGCGCATCGTGCGACGATATCTTCGTCATTGTGCTGTTTACAACGTTTCTGCACACGGCGCAGGGCGGCAGCGCCAACGCCGCGGACTTTTTGAGCATCCCTGCGTCGATCGTGCTCGGCGTTGCGCTGGGTGCGCTTGTCGGGTGGTTGCTCAGCCGCTTTTTCGAGACTGCCTATGCCCGATCGCACTGCATCCGCAACAGCATGAAGGTCATCATCGTGCTGGGGGTCTCGCTGCTGCTCGTCGCGGCGGAGGGCTGGCTCGAGGGCATCGTGCCCGTGTCGGGTCTGCTCGCGGTCGTCAGCATGGCGTGCTTACTTAAGATGAAGTGCACGCCGTTCGTTGCCAAGCGGCTCTCTGAAAAATTCGGCAAGCTCTGGCTGGCGGCGGAGGTCATTTTGTTCGTCCTCGTCGGAGCGGCGGTCGATATCCGCTATATGGCGGGCGTGGGCCTTGCGGCGGTCGGCATGATCTTCTCGGCGCTCATTTTCCGCGCCGTGGGTGTGTGCCTTTGCCTTGTCAGAACGCCGCTCACGGCGAAAGAGAGGCTTTACTGCGTGTTTGCCTATCTTCCCAAGGCGACGGTGCAGGCGGCCATCGGCTCGGTGCCGCTTGCGGCGGGGCTGCCCTGCGGCAGCATCGTGCTGTCGGTCGCGGTGCTCGGCATCGTCATCACCGCGCCGCTCGGGGCGTTTTTGATGGACACGAGCGCGCCGAAGCTGCTGAGTAAAGCGGAGGAATAAAGAAAAGGACTTGGACGCTTTCGTCCAAGTCCTTTTCTGTTTTTATCAAGTGCTCACACGTCGAGCGCCATATTTGTGCGCTCCATCACCACCACGAGGATGGGAATGAGGATGAGCTGCAAGATGATGCCGGGGATGGCCGTCGTCACCGCGCCGGAGAGGAAGAGGGCGAGGCTGAACTCCGTGCCCTGAAGGCCCGCGAGCAGGAACTTCACAAGGCCCCACACAAGGCGGCCCGCGACCATCGCGGAGATGAGCGAGGCATAGATGCGCCAGCCCGTTTTCGGCAGCCTGCGGTACAGAAGACCGGCGATGGCGCCGTAGGTCGCCATTTCAAACGCCATGGGAATAGCGATCCAGATCGGCGGCATGCCGGACATCGAGCGCAGCAGCGGGGAGATAAAGCCGACTGCGAGTCCCCACGGCCAGCCACACATGAAGCCGCACAGCAGCGCGGGCAGGTGCATGGGGCAGAGCATGGAGCCGATCTCGGGGATCTGGCCGGTCAAAAACGGCAGGACCATCGCAAGGGCGAGGTAGAGCGCGGAATAGGTGAGCTTTCTCACAGGGGAAGCGGTACGGGCAGTTGCAGTGGCAGCGTTGTTCATGGTTTGTTCTCCATTCCTTCGAGCAGCGAACGGATGTGCGCCATGGCGTCGTCCAGAATAGCGGAGGACTTTTTGTCCACGCCCGCGACATACGTGCTGCATAGATTCATCGGGATGAGCACACGGTAGGCATTGCTCGACGCGACGGCGTTTGCCATGGCGGGGGAGATCTCGCCCATCAGCGCATCGGCGATCGCGATGCCGATGGGGCCGACGATGATCTGCGCGCTGCGGCAGGCCACGATGACGGGGTTTTCGCCCGTGGCCACGCGGTCAGCGCCCGCGCGGCGCATCACGTCGGAAGCGGCGCTGTTCGTACCGACCGCCATGATCTCGAGGTGCGGGAAGGACTTTTTGATGTTCTCGACCAAAGTTTTGCCGAGCTTTCCGCCCTGGCCGTCGATGACAAGGATCGTCACGGTGTTCTCATCCTCTCTTGCGTCTTGTTTTCTGCGCGAAAACCCTTGAAAAGACAAAGAAAAGGCATCAATATTCCCCTTGCAGGGAGATTGATACCTTGGTGATACCTCGTTTGCTTTCAGGGAACGCGCGGAAGAAAAGTCAGCTTGTGCCAACGCTGCCGGCTTATGCCGACGCGGGAATTTTATCAAAAAAGCGCAGGGCTGTCAATCCCTTGCCCCTTGCGAAAGGGGCGAAAAAGCGCTATGATAAACGAAACTTTTTGGTAAAGGAACCCCGCCGCTATGACGAATTTTACCGATATTCGCGACTCTCTGCGCGCCCACTGCGCGCGCTATCCAGAGCTGGCGCTTCAGGACATCTTCAAGGCGCTCTATCAGAGCGCCTTTGGCTGCGAGCATCTGATTGCCGACCCGTCCGCCGCCGCAGACTACATCCGCGCCGAAGCGGCGCGAAGCGGTGACCGTATCTCCGAGCTCGTCGAGCTGCTCGGCGGCGACTACTGCCGTGTGCACCTCGGCATTTTGCAGGACGGCTTGAGCGCGGAGACGTTTGCGCGGCTCTTCGCCCTCTCAGCGCGGCACGAGGAGTGCGGGCGCGAAAAGCTCGAAGCGATGCTCACCGCCTTGCAGACAATGGCCGACGCGGGCGAGCTGCCGTTTTCTGCGCAGGAGACGGCGGAAGCTGTTGAGAGGTGGCGCAAGGACGGCTTTCCGCCGCTGCACCACTCCGAGATATTTCGGCAGAATTACGCGCCCGCGTACCGCGTCCTGCGGCGCGACTTCGCCCGCGCGCTGCCGCTGTTTGCGCGCATCGACCGCCTGATGGCGGAAAGAAGCCGCGTGCTCGTCGCCATCGAGGGCGGCAGCGCCAGCGGCAAGACGACGCTCGGCGAGCTGCTGCAAAATGTTTACGGCTGCCCTGTCTTCCACATGGACGACTTTTTCCTCCGCCCCGAGCAGCGCACGGAGGCGCGCTTCACGCAGCCCGGCGGCAACGTCGACCGCGAGCGCTTTTTGGAAGAGGTGCTGATCCCTCTGCGCGAGGGAAGACCCGTCGACTACCGCCGCTTCGACTGCGCGACGTTTACCATCGCCCCGCCGCAGCGGATCGAGGCGGGAACACTCAACATTGTCGAGGGCGCGTACTCCATGCACCCCAACCTTGCGCCGTACTACGATCTATCCGTTTTTCTGCCGATTTCGGCAGAAAAACAGCGCGAGCGCATCCTCAAACGGAATGCGCCCGCGCATGCAAAGCAGTTTTTCGACCGCTGGATCCCTTTCGAGCAGCGCTATTTCGACGCGCTCGACGTGCAGGATCGCTGCGATCTCATCCTTTCGGCGGACGATTAAATGAGCGTGCCGCTCGGCGCGATGCCGAGCACATATTCGACCGCAATCGCCACAAGAACGACCAGCAGCGAAATGATGAAGCCGTGAAGCATCGGCTTTGCGCCAGACTTGCACAGCGCCGCGAAGTTCGTATTGAGGCCGATGGCGGCGAGCGCCGCGACCATCAGGAACTTGCTGATACTCTTGAGCGTTGTAGCGAGGCCCACGGGAATGACGCCGACGCTGCACAGAATCGACATCGCGAGGAAGCCGAGAATGAACCACGGGAACACCGACTTCATATTGACCTTGACGCCATGGTCGCCGCTTTGTGCGGCGGCCTTTTTCTTGAGGTGCACGCTGATGGCGGCGAAGACCAGCACCGTCGGGATGATGGCGAGTGTGCGCGTCAGCTTGACCATCGTGGCAAAGTCGCCGGCGGCTTCGCTGAAGGCGTAGCCCGTGGCGACGACGCTCGACGTGTCGTTGACCGCCGTGCCGGCCCACAGGCCGAACGCCGCGTCGGAAAGGCCCATCGCGCGGCCGAGCAGCGGGAACACGACGACCATGATCGTGTCAAAGAGGAACGTTGCCGACATGCCGTAGGCGATGTCCATGTCCGTTGCCTCGATGACCGGCGCGATGGCGGCGATGGCGCTGCCGCCGCAGATGCCCGTGCCCGCGTTGATGAGGCTGCTCGTCTTCCAGTCAAGCCCCAGCGCCTTGCCGATCACATAGCCGAGGCCGAAGCACGTCGCCAGTGTGAAGAGCATGACGGTGAGCGAGAACTTACCGACCGTCAGCACGGTCGTGATGTTCAGGCTGGCGCCGAGCAGGATGATGGCGAATTTCAGAATTTTCTTCGAGGTGAATTTGATGCCGGGCTTCGTCTTGTCGTTCGGCGCGTAAAAGCGGTTCACGATCATGCCGATGAACATCGCGATGACCGACGCGCCGATCAGGTGCAGCCCCACGGACTCTTCCAGATGCTCTAAAAACTTGGCTACCACGGCAATGACGAGCGCGATGGCGCAGCCGGGCAGCATTTTCTTTACGGATTCGATAAATTTCATGAGCTTTTTCTCTCCTCCAATGCGTGTTGCGGGTGTATTATATCACTGACTTATGATATAATAAAATTATAAATAAGAATATGTCGATTCCTGTTTGTTATCGACAAAGGAGAGAGAACATGGACCAGCGGCTTGAGACCTTTTTGACCGTGTGCGCCACGATGAACTACCGCAAGGCGGCGGAGCAGCTGCATTTGACGCAGCCCGCCGTGACGAAACAGATCCAGGCGCTCGAAGCGCTGTACGGCGTGCGCCTTTTTACCTACGACAGCCGAAAGCTCAGAAAAACGCCGCAGGGCGAAACGCTTGAGATCTACGCCATCAGCCAGCGCTATCAGGACGAGGAGCTGCGCCGTGCGCTCAAACGGCAGGAGAAGACGAGCCTTCGCATCGGCGCGACGAAGTCCATCGGCGACTATATCCTGCTGCCGCAGATCATCCGCTTTTTGAAAGAACCGGACAACGAGCTCTTTTTTACCGTCGACAATACGGCACACCTGCTCGCCCAGCTCGAGGGAGGTGAGCTTGACTTCGTCGTGCTCGAGGGCATTTTCGACAAGAGCCGGTACGAGAGCTTTCTGCTGCGCAATGAGCCCTACATCGGCATCTGTGCGAAAGATCACCCGTTTTCGGGCCGCGAGGTGCCGATGGATGAGCTCTTTTCCGAGCGGCTTATCCTGCGCGAGCCTGGCTCCGGTACGCGAAAGATTTTAGAGCGAGAGCTCATGCAGTGCGGCTACACGGTCGAGGCGTTTCGCGCGAATGTCTGCATCAGCAGCTTCAAGCTCATCCGGCATCTGGTGAGCGAGGGCTGCGGCGTGAGCCTCCTCTACGAGGCTGTCGTCAAGAATGATGCGCAGTTCGGGCATTTTTCCTGCCCGCCGCTCACGGGCGTGCACGAGCTGAACGTCGTGTGCCTCAAAAACACCAATGTGCCCGCGCTTGCGCGGCGGTTCCTTGACCTGTAAATTTGGGCAATTCTGCCGATCTGTGCAAAAATGCGGGGAATTGAGCGATATGACTGCGGTTTATGGAATCAGTCAATGGAAAAATCCAACATTTTCCTGTAAAATAGAGCTTGGATAAGATAGGTGATGATCGCCGCGCGATATTTTTGCTGCGCGGCGGCAAGCACGCGGTACGCCGCGAAAAAGGAGAGCAGGAACATGAGCGATATCAACGGCAGCAAGCCCACGAATTTCCCTCTCGACGAGAGTAAACTGGATTTCAAAATACCCCGCACGGACGCTCCGCGCGAAAACGTCCTCAAGCTCGGCAGTATGATCACGAACCGCATCGGCCTCAAGGCCACGGCGGACGACCCCGAGTACTGGGGCCTTGCCGGCGTGATGACCGACGAGATGGTCGACGTCGCGCTCAAAATGGGCGTGCGCAAGCCCAAGACGACCGAGCAGTTGATGAAGCTCACCAAAATGGAGCGCGAGCCGCTCGAAAAGCTCCTGACGGAGATGGCATGGACGGGCATCATCGAGTACAACTGGGAGAACCTGGACGGCAAAAACCCCAAGCATGAAAAGCGTTGGGTGCTGCCGCTGTTCGTCCCCGGCAGCGCGGAATTTCTGAACATGCGCAAAAGCCAGATCGACGAGCATCCCGAGGTCGCGGCGTTCTTTGAGCGCATGACGATGCTCCCACTCGAAAAGATCACGCCCATGGTGCCGCCGGGAGGCGCAGGCATCGGCATGCACGTCATCCCTGTGGAAAAGGCCATCGAGACAGAGAACGAGTCCGTTGACTTAGAGCACATCTCCTACTGGCTCAGCAAGTACGAGGGCAAGTACGCCAAGAGCATGTGCTCCTGCCGCGCTAGCCGCGCCAAGCTCGGCGAGGGCTGCGGCGATGACGCCGAAAGCTGGTGCATCGGTGTGGGCGACATGGCCGACTACATCGTCGAAACACAGCGCGGCGAATACATCACGAAGGACGAAGCGCTCGAAATTTTCAAAAAGGCCGAGGACAACGGCTTTGTCCACCAGATCACGAATATCGACGGTGAGCAGAAAATTTTCGGCATCTGCAACTGCAACGTCAATGTCTGCAACGCGCTGCGCACATCGCAGCTGTTCAACACGCCGAACCTGTCGCGCAGCGCCTATGTCGCGAGCGTCGAGAGCGAGAGCTGCGTCGCCTGCGGCCGCTGCGTCGAAAACTGCCCCGCGGGCGCGGTCAAGCTGGGACAGAAGCTCTGCACGAAGGACGGCTACATCGAATATCCCCGTCAGGAGCTGCCCGATGAGATCAAGTGGGGGCCTGAAAAGTGGAGCGTCGACTACCGCGACAGGAACCGCATCAACTGCTACGATACCGGCACCTCGCCGTGCAAAACGGCTTGCCCAGCGCACATCGCGGTGCAGGGCTATCTGAAGCTTGCCGCGCAGGGCAAGTACCGCGAGGCGCTGCAGCTCATCAAGCGCGAAAATCCGTTCCCCGCGGTCTGCGGCCGCATCTGCAACCGCCGCTGCGAGGATGCCTGCACGCGCGGTACGGTCGATCAGGCCGTCGCCATTGACGAGGTCAAGCGCTTCATCGCCCAGCAGGACTTAAACGCGGAAACGCGCTTTGTGCCCGAAAATGTCATTCCGAAGGTCGACGGCGAATTTTCCGAGAAGATCGCCGTCATCGGCGGCGGCCCCGCGGGCCTGTCGTGCGCATACTACCTCGCTGAAAAGGGCTACCGCCCGACGGTGTTTGAAAGGGAAGCGCGTCCCGGTGGCATGCTGATGAACGGCATTCCGAGTTTTCGCCTCGAAAAAGACGTGGTGGAGGCCGAGATCGACATCCTGCGTGAACTTGGTGTCGAGTTCCGCTGCGGCGTGGAGGTCGGGAAAGATGTGACCATCGCACAGCTGCGCGAACAGGGCTATCAGGGTTTCTATGTGGCCGTCGGCCTCCAGTCCGGCGGCAAGCTGAACATCCCCGGCGGCGACGCGGACGGCGTCATGGCGGGTATCGACTTTATGCGGCAGGTCAACCTGCATGAAAAGAAGACGCTTTCCGGTAAGGTCGTCGTCATCGGCGGCGGCAACATCGGCGCGGACGTTGCGCGCACGGCGGTGCGCTGCGGCGCGGAGAGCGTTGACCTCTACTGCTTAGAGGCTTACGACGATATGCCGATGGGCGAGGAAGACCGCAGCGAGTGCGAGCGCGACGGCATCACCGTCCACGCCGGCTGGGGCCAGACCGAGATCGTGGTGGAGGACGGCAAGTGCGCGGGCATCAGGTTCCGCAAGTGCACGCGCGTCAAGAACGACGAGGGCCGCTTCGCACCTGAGTTTGACGACAGTGTGAGCGAGCAGGCCGAGTGCACGACGGTTCTCTACTGCATCGGCCAGAAGGTCGACTGGCGCGAGCTGCTCACCGGCACCGCTGTTGAGTTCAACCCCAACGGCACGGTCAAGGCAGACCCCGTCACGTATCAGACGGCGGAAAAGGATATCTTCGTCGGCGGCGACGCTTATACGGGTCAGAAATTTGCCATCGACGCCATCGCCGCGGGCAAGGAGGGCGCGATCTCGCTGCACCGTTTTGTCCAGCACGCGACGTTGACGGTCGGCCGCAACCGCCGCCAGTTCATTGAGCTCGACAAGGAGAACGCTCTGATCCCCGTCAATTACGACACAACGCCGCGCCAGCGCATCGGCTATAACGAGGCGCTGCGCAGGACGTTTAGCGACGAGCGCGTCGCGTTCACCGAAGAGCAGATCAAAAAGGAGACCGCGCGCTGCCTTAGCTGCGGCGCGAGCATCGTCGACCCGAACAAGTGCATCGGCTGCGGCGTCTGCACGACGAAGTGCGCGTTCGACGCCATCCACCTGCACCGCGAGAGACCGGAGTGCAGCAAGATGTACGCCTGTGAGGACAAGATGAAGGCCATCCTGCCGTACATGATCAAGCGTGAGTTCAAGATCAAGCGTGCGGCGAGAAAGAGCAAGTAATGCACGAGCTGGGCATTGTCTTCCACGTCATCAAGAGCGTGGAAAAGATTGGAGAGGAAAACGGCCTGACGAACGTCGCGTCCGTGACGCTCGAGCTCGGCGAGGTGTCCGGTGCGATCCCGCACGAACTCGAAAGCTGCTGGAACTGGGCAGTCAAGAAGACCGAGCTTTTACCGGAGGCCGCGCTCAAGATCGAGACCATCCCCGCCGTTACGTACTGCGAGGGCTGCGGGCGCGACTATCCCACCGTGCAGTTTGGCCGCACCTGCCCGCACTGCGGCAGTGAAAAAACATGGCTCAAGCAGGGCAGCGAGATCAACTTAAAGGAGATCGAGGCGATATGACAGAACCCTATAAGATCATCGAGGTGAAAGAGAGCGTCTTCGCCGACAACGACCGCGAGGCCGCACGCCTTCGCACGCAGCTCAAGCAGGACAGAACGTTTCTGCTGAACCTGATGTCCTCACCGGGCAGCGGCAAGACGACGACGCTGCTGCGCACGCTTGAAGCGCTCAAGGATGAGCTGCGCATCGGCGTGATGGAGGCAGACATCGACTCCGACGTGGACGCGAAGACTATCGCGGATGCGGGCGTCAAGTCCATCCAGCTCCACACGGGCGGCATGTGCCACCTCGATGCAAGCATGACGGAGCAGGGCCTCAAGGAGATCAGCACGAAGGACTTGGACCTCGTCGTGCTCGAAAACGTCGGCAACCTCGTCTGCCCCGCGGAGTTCGACACGGGCGCGGTCAAAAACGCGATGATCCTCTCCGTGCCGGAGGGGCACGACAAGCCGCTCAAGTACCCGCTCATCTTCACCGTGTGTGACGCACTCATCATCAACAAGATCGACGTGCTGCCGTATTTTGACTTCGACATGGAAAAGGTCGTCGAATACGCGCACATGCGCAACCCGAAGCTCAAGATATTCCCCCTCTCCGCCAAAACCGGCGAGGGCGTGGACGCTTGGTGTAATTGGCTGCGCGAGCAGGTGCGCGCTTGGAACGGGTGAGAAAAGGGAAAGAGATGTACCGCAAGGTACATCTCTTTTTTGTTATGCGTCCAGCCGAAAGACCGACGGGTAAATTTGTCCGTCCCTGAATTCGAGTACGCCGTAGGTCGGGCGGCGGGGATCGCCGATCGAACCGGGATTCATCATCATCGGCCGCGACGCCGCGTCCACGAGCGGCACGTGCGTGTGGCCGAAGAGCAGAATGTCGGCGTTCATCTCGAGCGCGCGGTACTGCGCGCGGAGAAGTCCGGTCTTCACCCCTAACGTGTGCCCGTGCGCGATGAGCACGCGGTGATCATCCAGAATCAGCACGCGCTCAAGCGCTTCAAAGCGCCCGAAATCGCAGTTGCCGGGGACCTGCTCGAGCGGCAGGCTGGGGAAAAGTTCACGCAGCTCCTCGACATCGCGCCAGCCGTCGCCAAGATGGATGATGCCCTGCGGCTTTACGAGCTCCACCGCGCGCACCATGTTGTCGACATTGCCGTGCGAGTCGGATAGTACCAAGTATTTCATAGCGCTTACAGGAACTTGTCGAGCTCGCGCTCGACCCCATCCATCTTCTTGATCTGCGGCTTGTCGATGCGATAGCCGCCCTTGACGACCATGTCGAGCTCGCGCAGCGCGCTCAAATTCCGGAGCGGATCGTTTGTGCAGACGATCAGGTCGGCCTGCTTGTCCGCCTCAATGCTGCCGGTCAGATCACCGATGCCCGCGAGCCGGGCATTGAGTTTCGTCGCGCTGTAGAGCGCGAACGCGGGCGTCACGCCGCAGTATTTGACGAAATAGTGCAGCTCGCGCCACATGTCGTAATGTGTGATGTACGGGCAGCCGACGTCCGTGCCGAGACCGACTGGCACGCCCGCGGCGAGGTTTGCCTTTGCGAGCGCGACGATGCCGTCGAAGACGATCTTGCCGTTTTCCTGCTGCTCATACGTCGCGTGCGAAATGCTGCGGTCGAAGAGCGCGTAGGGCAGGGCGGGGGAAATGGTCGAAATTTGGAACGCCTTGCGCTGCTTGAAGAGCGTGATCATTTCATCGCTTGGCTGCGCGCCGTGCTCGATGGAGTCGACGCCGTTTTGCAGCGCGACCATCACGCCCTCAGGGCTCTCAACGTGCGCCGCGACGATCATGCCGAGCGAATGTGCCTTGTCGCTCGCGGCCTTGACAAGCTCGGGCTGCATGCGCAGCACGCCCGGCTCGCCCACGACTTCGGCGTCCAGCACGCCGCCGGTGATCATCAGCTTGATGAGGTCGGGCTTTTCGGCGGCGATCTTTTCGACGAGCGCCGCGGCCTCTTCGGCGGAGTGCGCCTCGTAGGCGAGCGAACCCGCCATGTGCCCGCCGGGGACGGAGACCGCCATGTTCGACGCCAGCACGCGCGGGGCAAGAATTTTGCCCGCCGCGGCGAGGTCGCGAATTTTCGTGTCGTAATCGGCGACGCCGCCGACTGTGCGGATGGTCGTGACGCCGGAGAGCAGCTCGGTTTTGGCGTAGCCCTCGCACATGCTGACACCGATCCTGTTCGTCAGCGCGCAGAAGGTGATGAGCTTGACGAGCTTTTTGGGGTCGCTCGCCTTCTTCTTGGGCCGGCCCGAGGCGGGCAGATGCACGTGCATGTTGATGAGACCCGGCAGCACATATTTTCCGCCGAGGTCGACTGCCTCATAGCCCGCGGGGATATGCTGTGCGTCGACGATCTCGCTGATCTTCTCTCCGGCGATGCACACGGCCTTGCCCGTCTGCGGCTCCATGTGCTCAGAGCCGTCGAGAAGCACGCAGTTTGTCAATGCGTACTTTTTGTCGTTATGGTACATCGGAGTGTTCGCCTTTCCTGTTATCGAATCTGGCCGCTGCCGGTGATGACATATTTATAGGTGCTCAGCTCGTCGAGCCCCATCGGGCCGCGCGCGTGGAGCTTCTGCGTCGAAATGCCCATCTCGCAGCCGAGGCCGAACTCCCCGCCGTCGGTGAAGCGGGTGGAGACGTTGACGTACACCGCCGCGCTGTCGACCTCGTCGACAAAGCGGTCGGCCGCGGCTTGGTTCTCGGTCACGATGCAATCGCTGTGGTGCGTCGAGTGATGCTGGACATGCGCGATGGCCGCATCCAGATCATCTACGACCGCGACGGCGAGAATGTAATCGAGAAATTCCGTGTCGAAGTCGAGCTCCGTTGCCGCCGTGCCGGGAATGATCTCCGCCGCGGCTTCGTCGAGCCGCAGCTCGACGGGGACAAGGCCCGCTTCTCTACGCTTGTCGACAAGCGCGGCCTTGAGCTTGGGGAGAAATTCCTTTGCAATGTCGCGGTGGACAAGGCAGACCTCCTCCGCGTTGCACACGGACGGGCGGCTCGTCTTGGCGTTTTCGATGATCTTTACCGCCATGTTGAGGTCAGCGTCCCTGTCGACGTACACATGACAGATGCCCGTGCCGGTCTCGATGCAGGGAACGCTTGCATTTTCCACGCACGCGCGGATGAGCCCCTTGCCGCCGCGGGGGATCAGCAGGTCGACAAGGCCGTCCGCCGTCATCAATACCTCCGCGCTCGCATGCGTTGTATCCTCAACGATGTTGACAATGTCGGAATCGCCGCCGACGGACTCAACGCCCGCCTTGAGCGCCGTGACGATAGCGTGAGAGGAGCGATAGGCCTCCTTGCCGCTGCGCAGCATGCAGACGTTGCCGCTCTTGATGCACAGCGCCGCGGCGTCCGACGTGACGTTCGGGCGGCTCTCGTAGATGATGGCGACCAGACCGAGCGGCACCTGCCGCTTGGTGATGGTCATACCATTGGGGCGCTTGAACTGCGCGAGCGCGCGGCCCACGTGGTCGGGCAGCGCCGCGGCCTCGCGGATGCCCTCGGCCATCGCGTGGATGCGGCTCTCCGTCAGGGCGAGACGGTCGAGCATCACGTCGGAGATCGCGCCCTTCGCCGCCTCCATGTCCTTGGCATTTTCGCGCAGGATATCTTCGCTGTTGGCCTCAAGGCTCTCCGCCATCGCGAGCAGCAGCCGGTCCTTCTCCTCGGCGCTTGCGCTGCGGATGCTGCCCCAGGCAGCTTTTGTGCGTTCCAGAAGTTCGATCGTTGTCATGCTTCATCCCTCTTTGCCAAAAATCTTGTGCCCACGCGCTTGCCCGCGGCCACATCGTAGAGTACCTCGGGCGACTGGCCGTTGGCGATGACCATTTCGCAGCCTGCTGCCGTCGCCATCTGCGCGGCGCGGAGCTTGGTCGCCATGCCGCCGGTGCCGAGGTTCGACCCGCTGCCCCCGCCGAGCGAAATGATGTGCTCGTCGATCTTTTCCACCGTGTCGATGAGCTTCGCGTCGGGGTTCTTGCGCGGGTCTCCGTCGAAGAGCCCGTCGATGTCCGAAAGCAGAATGAGGAGGTCCGCCTGGATCGTCACGGCCACGATGGCAGAGAGCGTATCGTTGTCGCCGATGCCGAACTCCTCGGTGGAGATGGTGTCGTTCTCGTTGATGACCGGCAGCGCGCCGAGCTCTAAAAGCCGCGCGAGCGTGTTGTGGAAGTTCTGCTTGCGCACGCCGCCCTCTTCGATATCCGGTGCGGTGATGAGCAGCTGTGCCACGGTGTGGTTATACTCGGTGAAGAGCTTGTCGTAAATGTACATCAACTCGCACTGGCCGACAGCGGCGGAGGCCTGCTTCGTCGGCACGTCTTTCGGCCGTTCGCTCAGGTTGAGCTTGCCAAAGCCCATGGCGATGGCGCCGGAGGAGACGAGGATGATCTCGTGTCCCATATTTTTAAGGTCGCTTAAAACCTTGCACAGCTTTTCCATACGCTGGATGTTCAGCCGACCCGTGGGGTGTGCCAGCGTGGATGTGCCGACCTTGACGACAATTCTCATATCGTGATCCCTCCGATCAAAGCGGGCGCGCGATGCGCGCGGACGCCGGAATTTGCCCATTATTATACCGCGCCGATTTGCATTTTGCACTCTTTTTTTGCAAATTTTGCGCCGTAATGACACAGTAAAGTGAAAAAGCACAGGCGCGCGAAAGCGCGCCTGTGCTTTTTTGTGAGATTCTGCTTAAAACGGCTTTTTCGCGACCTCTAAGATCACATCGAGCATGCCTTGGATCTGCGGGGTGATGACCTTGTTGCGGTGATAAAGCACCTGCCGCCACTGGCTCATCTGACAGTCGGCCACAGGGATGATGGCAAGGTTGCCCTTGTGAATGCTCATCTTCGCCGTGTAGCGCGGCAGCACGGAGAGATACTCTGGATTCTCGCGGATGAGCTTGAGCGCGAGCGTGTCGCTCTCGAGCTCCAAAAACGGCTCGACACTTAGATCCTGACGGGCAAGCTCGCGGTCGAACTGGTCGCGGTAGGGGTTGCCGTGGTTCATCAGGATGAACGGGTGCGACACAAGGTCGGCAAGGTGCACATCATCGCGGGCAGAGAGCGGGTTTTCCGTGTTCGTCACGATGACGACGTCCTCCTGCGCTTCGAAGACTTTGACAAACTGCGTGTCGAAGATCTGCTCATCGAGCGTGTAGATGATGTCGAGCTCATTCTTGACGAGCATTTCGGTGATGGAGGCGATATTGCCCGCGTGCAGGCTGATCTGCACGTGCGGAAAACGCTCGTGGTAGAGCGGCACGATGTTAGAGAACGAGGCGGTGAGCAGCGAATTGAGCGTGCCGACGCGCACGGTGCCGCTCAGCTCGGAATCCGACGAGGCAAAGGCGCTGGCACGCGCGATGGCGCTCACCACGTCGCGCGCGTAGGAGACAAAGTCCTTGCCGTACTGCGTGATGGAGACCGTTTTGCCGATGCGGTCAAAGAGCTGCACGCCCAGCTCGCGCTCGAGCTGCTGGATCTGCACCGTGACGGCGGACTGGGAATAATCCAGAGCTTCCGCCGCACGGGAGAAGCTCTTGAGCTCCGTGACTTTTAAGAATGTGACCAGGTTGCGGACTTCCATGGCTGTCCTCCGATTCAAATTTGTAATACATTTTCAAAAATATATTAGTGGAAATATCTTAATTTGTCAATAGACGCATTATAAAAAATAATGAGTCGGGCGAAAAAGTCGGCCGTGGACACACGGCCGGCTTTTTATGAAGGGGATCAGTCCTTGTACTCGTGGTGCAGCAGCTCGTGCGCGCGCTCATTGAGACCCGCGGCATACATCGCGTCGAGGACGGGGTTGCGCTCGCTGCGCTTGAACATCGCGCTGCGGTCGATCTCGTACAGGCCGTGGGCGCGCTTGAGCTTGGTGCTCATCAGCGCGTAGGGCTGGCCCGCGCCGCCGACGCAGCCGGTGCGGCAGGACATGACCTCGACCAGGTCGACCTCGACCTCGCCGTTTTCGATTTGATCGAGCAGCTTTGCCGCGTTGGCAAGGCCGTGGGCCAGGGCGACGCGCACGTCGCGCCCGTTAACGGGGATGGTCACAAAGCGGACCGCCTCCGTGCCGCGAAGACCGCTGTGCTCGAGCATGCGCAGGACGTTTTTGCTCTTGTCGGGCAGGCAGCAGCGGAGCACCGCCTCCGCCACGCCGCCGGAGGTGCCGAAGATCTCGGCCGCGCCGCTGCCCATGCCGAACGGCAGGTCGGGCGACTCCTTTTCGAGCATCTGGAAGCGGATGCCGGATTCCTTGATCATCTTGATGACCTCCTGCGTGGTCAGCACGAGGTCGACGTTCGGTACGCCGTCGCGGCGGAATTCCTCGCGTCCGGCCTCCATCTTCTTGGCTGTGCAGGGCATGATGGCGATATGGAAGGTCGTGCGGCCGTCGGCGGCGTCCTTTTCGCGGTACTTGTCCTTTAAGACCGTTGCGAACATTTGCATAGGCGAGAGTGCGGAGGACAGGTTCTTGATGAACTGCGGGCGCTCCTGCTCCACATAGCGCACCCAGGACGGGCAGCAGGATGTCATCAGCGGGAGATTTTCGCCCGTTTCCAGGCGGCGGAGGAATTCCTTCGATTCCTCGCGCACCGTGAGGTCCGCGCCGAAGATCGTATCGTAGATTTCGTCCGCACCCATGATCTTGAGCGCCGTGACGAGCTTGTCGAGCACATTTTCGCCCGCGGGCAGACCATAGGCCTCACCGATGGCGACGCGCACGGCGGGCGCGATCTGGATGACGACACGCTTTTGCGGGTCGTGCAGGGCACGCCACGCCGCGCCGATGTCGTTTTTGACGGTGATGGCGCCGGTCGTGCACACGGCGGCGCACTGGCCGCAGCTGACGCAGTGCGTGGTCGAGATGGGCTGGTCGTCGCCCGCCTCAATGTGCAGCCCTGGGCCGCGGCCTGCAAAGTGCAGGATGCTCATGCCCTGAACCTCTTTGCACACGCGCACGCAGTCGCCGCAGAGGATGCATTTGTTGAGGTCGAATGTGACCGCAGGGCTTGAAAAGTCCATCGGTACATGCTCGCGCGTATCCTTGAAGTGAACGTGATGGATGCCGAAGCGCACGGCCATCTCCTGCAGACGGCAGGAGCGGTTTTTTTCGCAGGCGGTGCAGTCGCGGCAGTGCGAGGCAAGCATCAGCTCCAGTATCATGCGGCGGTATTTGAGAAGGCGCGACGTGTTGGTGCGGATGCGCATGCCGTTTTTCGGCTTGGTCGTGCAGGCGGCGTCGATCTTGCCGGTGTCCAGATCCTCGACCATACACATGCGGCACGCGCCGTAAACGGAAAGGTCGGAGTGGAAGCAGAAGTTCGGCATTTCCACGCCCGCCTTGCGGCAGACATCCATGATCGTGGGCTCGTCGTCGAACTCCACGCGGATGTTGTCGACATACATGATACCCTTAGCCATCGATCTCCACCTCCTGGATCGCATCAAAGGGGCAGGCCTCGATGCAGGTATAGCATTTGACGCATTTTTCCGGATCGATCACGAACGGCGACTTGATGACGCCCGTGATGGCCTCGGCGTGGCAGGAACGCGAGCACTTGCTGCATCCGCGGCAGATGCTCGGGTCGATCTCGAGGCGGATGCGGTTATAGGGAAGTCCACCCGGCTCGATCGGCTCGCGATCAAGCTCGCAGAGCGCGCAGTCCCCGCGCAGGTGATCCTTGAATTCCTCGGGAAAGTATTTGATGGCCGTCTCCAGCGTGTGGTAGGAATTGCGGCCCAGATTGCAGAACGCCGTGATCGAGATCATCTCGCCAAGGTCGGTGAGCATATGAAAGTCCGACTCGCTGAGGCGGTAGTCCCGCATGGCCCAGAGCAGCTCGTTCATGCGCTTTGTGCCCTCGCGGCAGGGAACGCACTTGCCGCAGAACTCTGTCTGCGTGTACTGCATAAAGCGACACGCGACATCGACCATGCAGCGGTCCTCGTCGAGCACCGTGATGACGCTGTCGCCGCGGCGCACGCCGTAGGGCTTGAGCTTTTGAAAGTGCAGGGGCAGATCGAGATGCTCCTCGACGAGAAGGCCGCCGCTCGGGCCGCCGATCTGCACCGCCTTAAACTTTTTCCCATTCGGAATGCCGCCGCCGATCCCGTAGATCGCCTCTCGGATGGTGGTCGCCTCGTCGGGAATGTCTACATAGCCGGGGTTGGCGATGTCACCCTTGAGTAAAAAAATTCTTGCCATTTCTCTCTCCGTGTTTCGTTTTTAAATTTCAAAAATCTAATAGAATATATAGCACGAAAAACTCTAACACTGCGCCTTAAAATTGTAAAGGGATGCACTGATAAATTATTTGAATAGGAGAGCGGGCTATAAGCAAAAGACGGAGAAGACCGCCTATAATAAGGCGGTCTCCTCCGTTTCTTCTTCATCCAAAAGCTGCATGATCGACACTTCGAACGCCGTGCGTTCCTCACTGCCGCTTTCGAGCAGCTTGGTGTAGGTCCGGCTCTGCACGCGGCCCTCAAGCGCCAATCGCTCGCCGACGTCCATGCCCGCGATCTGCACGGCGGTCTGTCCCCAGGCGATGCAGGGTAAGTAGTCCGCGCGCCCGTAGTGGCGGTTGACTGCCAGAATGACATCGCAAATGCTGCGGCCGAGCGGCGTGCGCCGCAGCACGGGCTTTTTGCACAGCGCGCCCGAAAGCAGGATGCGGTTAAAGTACGAGCCGTCGCCCGGCTCGATGCTCTGGGCGAACACGGTGATGACGAGCCGGTTGCCCTGCCCGCTCTTGTTGTTAAACGAGCGCAGCTGCCCGACGATGCGAAGGCTCTGTCCCTCCTCCACAGGGCAGACGCGCAGCAGTGCCTCGCTCGCCACGATGACGGGCACGTCGTTCTGGCCTGACAGGCGCTCGACCCGCAGGGGAAATTTGTCGAACCGGCGGGTATGGTTCTCGTGCGAAAAGACGGGCTCGCCTGCGGCGACGCCCCACAGCTCCACATAGTTCTGGTTGCGCTCCATATCGTACACCTCAGCACAGTTTTGTTGGTGTATCCTATGAAAAAGAACGTGGAGATATGCCGTGCCGAGCACGAGGATAAGAAGAAAGAGCCGTCTTTCGACGGCTCTTTCTTTTTGCCATTCGCGTGAGCGACAAATTACATCTTGGAGATGATCTCGACCAGCTCTTCGCCGATGCGGCCCTGAGCCTCGACGGTCGCGGAGCCGATGTGCGGCGTGCAGGAGACCATCGGGTGGGAGTAGAGCGCAACGTTGGTCGCGGGCTCGTCGGCATAGACGTCCAGACCGGCGGCGCGGACCTTGCCGCTGTTGAGCGCGTCAAGAAGCGCAGCCTCGTCGACGTTGGTGCCGCGGGAGGTGTTGATGATGACGACGCCGTCCTTCATCTTGGCGATGCGCTCAGCGTTGATGAGAGCGCCGCCGTCGACAGCGGGAGCGTGGACGGAGATGAAGTCGGACTTGGCGAGCAGCTCGTCCATCTCAACATAGGGGATGCCGAGCTCTTCCTCGATGCCGGGGATGTGGAAGATATCGAACGCGATGACGTTCATGCCGATGGCCTTGGCCATCTTGCCGAGCTTCTGGCCGATGCGGCCGAAGCCGACGATACCGAGCGTCTTGCCGGTCAGCTCGATGCCCTTGCCGTAGGCCTTCTTCTCCCACTTGCCCTCGCGCATGGAGTGGCCGGCGATGGAGATGTAACGGGCGCAGGAGAACATGTGAGCCATAGCGAGCTCAGCAACGGACTCGGAGGGGGACTTCGGGGTGTTCTTCACCTCGATGCCGTTGTCCTTGGCGTACTGCACGTCGATGTTGTCGAGGCCGACACCGGCGCGGATGACGCACTTGAAGCGGCTGCCCTTGGCCTCGTCGATCTGCTTGGCGCGCAGCTTGGTCTTGGAGCGAATGATGGCGACATCAAAGTCGCGCAGGGCCTTACCAAGCTCGTCGGGCTCGTAGAACTGCTCAACGAGCTCGTGACCCATCGCGCGAACCTTCTCGATCGCGCCCTTATCCATACCGTCGGTAACAAGAATACGCATAACGAAATTCTCCTTAAATAATATTAAATCATTTTTGTGACGACATGTGCGTCACAAAAATACATTGGCCCAGCCGCCTTTGGCGGCGGCACCAGTGAACGCTTCACTGGTGAGGGGGTATCTAAAAGGGGGATAGTATCCCCCTTTTAAGAAATTTTCCTTTACTTGGTGTGCTCGGCCTCAAACTTCTTCAGGAATTCGACGAGAGCCTGAGCGCCCTCAATGGGCATGGCGTTGTAAACGCTGGCGCGCAGACCGCCGACGCTCTTGTGGCCCTTGAGGTTATCGTAACCGGCAGCCTTGGTAGCGGCGACGACTTCGGCGTCGAGCTCGGCAGAATCGGTGACGAAGGGGATGTTCATGAGGGAACGGAACTCGGGCTCAACCGTGCCATGGAACATCTTGGAGGAATCCAGGAAGTCATAGATGACCTTGGCCTTCTCGATGTTGCGCTGATGCATGACCTCGAGACCGCCGATGCTCTTGAGGTACTTGAACACCTTGCCGCAGCAGTAAATCGCCCAGCAGTTCGGGGTGTTGTACATGGAGTCGTTCTTGGCGTGGGTGTCATAGCGCATGTAGATGGGCATCTTGGGATCGAGATCCTCGCGGATGAGGTCCTCGCGGATGATGGCGATGATCATACCGGCAGGGCCGACGTTCTTCTGCACGCCCGCATAGATCATGCCGTAATCGCTGACATTGCAGGGCTGGGAGAGGAACATGGAGCTCTGGTCGGAGACAAGAACATGGCCCTTGGTGTTGGGCAGCTGCTGCCAGGTCACACCGTGGATGGTCTCGTTCTCGCAGATGTAGACATAGTCGGCATCGTCGGGAATGTCGAGATCAGAGCAGTCGGGAATGTAGCTGTAGTTCTTGTCCTTGGAGGAAGCGGCGACGATGACCTCGCCGTACTTCTTGGCCTCGGCGATGGCCTTCTTGGACCATGCGCCGGTCTCGACGTAGACGGCCTTGCCGTTCTTCATCAGATTCCAAGGCACAGCCGCGAACTGCAGCGTAGCGCCGCCCTGAATGAACAGGACCTTGTAGTTGTCGGGGATGCCCATCAGGTCGCGCAGGTCAGCCTCGGCCTCGTCGATGATCTGCTGGAAAACCTTGGAGCGGTGGCTCATTTCCATGACGCACATGCCGCTGCCGCGGTAGTTCATCATCTCGTCACGGATTTCCTCCAGCACGGGCTCCGGCATCATAGCGGGACCGGCAGAGAAGTTGTAGGTGCGATTGTACTTCATTGTTGGTGTCCTCCTGATTGTCTTTTTTGAGCAATAGCAACAGAAATTGCATGATATGACAGCTACAGTATAGTCTATTGTGCGGGGATAATCAATAGAAAAAAGCAAACTTATCATTTATTTAAAAACAACTGTGCCGCGCTTTGAAAAACAAAAAGCAAATGAAGAAATTATTGACAAACGATAATTCTTCTGCTACGCTGACGATAGAAATTATCGCAAAACAATAATTTTGGAGGTGCGATATGAAACGTGACCGGATCAAGACCTTACTTTTGGCGGAGGCGCTCATCTGCGCGCTGCTTGCGCTCGCCCTGTGGTTTTTCGAGGGCGACGCCTTTTCCGTCGCCGGATTCCCCGGCAGCGCAGTGGGGCAGGGACTGAGTGCGCTGGCCGCCTCGGGACGCTTTGGCTTCGCGCTGGCGTTCACGCTGTATGCCGCGGTGATCCTGCTGCCGCTCTATGCGCTCGTGCACATCGCGGCGCGGCGGGAGCTGAAGCCCGAGGACGCGCTGCTCGTGCTCATCGCGTTTGCCGCGGCCGGCGCGCTCTTTCCACACGGCTGGACCGCCTATTGGAGCACATCGGCGGAGGCGCTGTTCCCGCGCCTTGCCTGGCAGTGGCTCATTTTCGCGCTGCTCGCGGGCTGGGTCGTGCTGCGGCTGCTGCGCCGGTTTTCCGGCGGCGATACGCAGGAGCTCTTGAAGCTCTTCCGCGCGCTGCTTATCCTCGCGGCGGCATACTTTGTCTTTGAGGTCTGCTTTGCCGAATTTGCGGGCCTGTTTTCCGCCATCGACGCGCTCAAGGCGGGCAACACCGCCTTTACAGACGATACGATCCTGCCTGCGGCAACGGACATAACGGGATCGAAGAGCCTTGCACTCAGCTATGCCGTCCTCGCCCTGCGCTTTGCCGCGGAAAGCCTTCCTACGCTGCTCGCCGCAGCGACGGCGTACTTCGCTATCGGCCTTCTCGACACGATGGAAGACGGCGCGTTTACGCAGGAGAGCGCCGCCTACGCGCCGAAGCTCGCCGAATGGTGCGTCAAGGTGCTCAAGATCAGCGTGCTGTTTGCCCTCGCGGTCAACGTTTTGCAGGCTGTTTGCGCGCCGCTCATCCTCAGCACCAGCATTTCCATCCGCCTGCCGGTCCTCGAGCTGTGCTTCGTGCTCGCAGCGCTCCTCGGCGCGCGGCTCATCGCCTCGAACGTCGCCCTTGCGGCGGACAACGACCTCTTTATCTGAGGGTGCTGCCATGGCGATCACGATACATCTCGACGAGGTGCTGAAAGCGCGCGGCATGACAAGCAAGGAACTTTGTGCCACCGTCGGCATCACGGAGGCGAATCTTTCCATTCTGCGCAGCGGCAAGGCTAAGGGCGTGCGCTTTGCGACGCTCAACCGCATCTGCTGCGCGCTCGAGTGCAATGTGGGCAACATTCTGCAATGCGACGGAGAATTGGAGGCAGAGCATGAAGAGTAAAACGAAAACGATACTGATTTTTGCTGCGATCCTCACGGCGGTCTTTCTCATTGCCTTTCTCGACGGCGGCGCGGTGCAGTCCGCCGCGGACGAGGAGGAAGAGGGGATGCTGATCGGCGCTTTCGTCTCGGAAAAGGATCTCGACATCGGCGGTGATCTTGCGGTCTCGGCCGCGGGCAAATTCGTCTGGAAGGCCGGGCGGCTCTATATGGATACGGACGAAGACTGGTGGGCGCTCAAAGACCGCGGCGGCGGCATCTACTGCACGATGGAGCCTGACGCGCGCGACGGCGAAGAGGACGCCAAGTCGCCATGCATCACGAACTTCGGTACGCTCGGCGCACCGCAGGGGAAGACGGCCATCGACAACGACAACGGCATCCGCACGACGGATATCGACCTCTCGGGTGAGGTCTACGCCTGCGGCGACAGACAAGTGATTTTCAAACTTTATCCCATCTATCAGACGTCGGATGGACGCATTTATTTGACGCGCGGCAACAGCATGGGCATGTCCGGCTCGGACGGCGCCAGCATAACCCACACGCTCACGAGCGATAAGACCGAGACGATCGGCGGCAAGTCCGAGCGCGTGAAGGTCAGAGTTGCCATCACCGCCGTCTCCCGCCCGACGCCGACGAAGTTCACCGTCGCGCACATGGACGAAAACGACGATCTCTTGAAGATCGAGGAGTTCGCGCCCGACGCGCTGCCCGAGTCTATCACCGCCGCGGACGGCGCGGCGTACCTGATCGGCACGAGCTATGGACAAGACGGGGACGGAGAGACGGCGGAATATAGCATTTGCAACCGTGACGGAAGGATTCAACCGCCTCTGGACACGTTTGCGTATCAGGACGGCAAACTCAAGGCGGCCAGCATTTGGGTCAACTGGGAGGAGGGAGCGGCATGAAACGCATCATTGCTTTTGCGCTGGCGCTTGCGGTGGTGTTCGGCATGGGCTTTGCGCTCTACAAGCCCGAGCGGATCGAGGCCGCGGCGCGGGAGACCATGGAGGACGAGTGGGTCGGGTATTTCTTTGCCCTCGAGCCCTTTGACGGCAGGCGCTATGCGACAGAGACCGGCGATGATTACGACTTCGGCGTGCCCGGCGTGCCGGTGTTTGTGACCATCACGGCGTTTAAGCCCGGCGAACCGGACTACGAAGAGGGCTCGGAATTCAACTATGCTGTCGGCGCGGCGGTGTCCGACGAGGTGGTGGGCAGCGGAATGCACATCAAGGTCGACGACAACGGCAGCAGCTACGAGACGGGCGGCGAGATCTTCTATGCAAGTGGTGAATGGAAGCCGGTCAAACAGTGTTCCGTTTACCGCACAAGTGACGGAAAATACTACGCCGAATGGGATCACACCGGCATCGGGGCCCACGTCGGCGTGAGCAGGGAAGAAAGCGTCGAATGGAAAGTAAACGGCAGAACAGAGCGGCGCTCTATCAAGGTGAGTGTTTCATTTGTGGAGCACACGGCGGCAGAATCGGTCGAATTTGTCTGGATGGACAGCGATAAGAACGTTCTGTCGCGCGCGGAATACGCCGCCGACGCTCTTCCCGAGACGCTGACCGCACCCGAGCATGCGGCACTTCTCGTCACGGCGATGCAGAGTGTGGACGGTACGACCGAGCGCACGCTCTGCACGCAGGACGATCTGTTCGCCAGAGCCTATGTTCCCTCGACGCTTTCCGGACTCCTGCGCGTTGTCGATGTCTCGCTCGACTGGGGAGAGGACGAGACTTAACCAATTCTTAATAAAGGATTCGCTAAGAAAATGATTGCAATACGCGGGCAAAGCGGGTAAGATGGGGTTAACTCAAAGAAAAGAGGAACTTGCCATGCGTCCCGACGGAACCCGAGTGAAAGAGGCGTCCACCATCGTTTCGGCATTGCCCTATGTCATGCCGCGGCGCTACGACGCGCAGAATTTCATCACCGAATACGCTGATATGGAGGTCCTGCGCCGCTACATTCAGGAAAAGCGCCGCGAAGGCGTCCGCATCCCGTATATGACGCTCATTCTGGCGGCATACTTCAAGGCGTATCAGGAAAATCCGAAGATCAACCGCTTTATCATGAACAGCAAGATCTATCAGCGCAACCACTTCTGCGTCAGCTTCGTCATCCTGAAAACGCGCGCCGACGGCCGCGCGGACGAGACGTCGATCAAGGTGTTCTTTGAGGACGAGGATGACATTTTCTCCATCAACCGCAAGATCGAGGAGGCGGTCGCGCAGAATCAGGTGGCCGCGCACAACAACAATACGGATAAATTCGCGAATTTTCTGTTCGCCATCCCCATCCTGCCGGGGCTTTTGTTCGGCCTTGTCAAGCTGATGGACCGCTGCGGACTGCTGCCGCGTAAGATCATTGATCTGAGCCCGTTCCACACGAGTCTTTTTATCACGAACCTTGCCTCCATCAACACGAATTCCATCTTCCACCACTGCTACGAGTTCGGCACGACGGGTGTGTTCGTCAGCATGGGCAAGCCTATTGCCAATTACAGGAGCGGGGAGTATAATAAAAAAATGATCCCGCTCTCCGTCGTGATGGATGAGCGCATCTGCACGGGACACGAGTACGCGCTGTTCTGGGCGAGCTTGCGCCGCTATCTTAAGCACCCCGAGCTGCTGGAGGGGAAGCCGACGGAGGAAAATGCCTATCCCGCGGAGGAATGCGTTTGATCAGCAGCCACAAGCCGCAAAGCGCGGGATCTGCGCTTTGCGGCGTTTTCTATTTTTATGTATAGAAGAAAGGACAGGGAAGCTTCCTTGATCGAACCAAAGTCTCAGGTAAAGAAATGCAGCGCCCACGCAGAAATTTTGCAGCAAAACGAGGAACGCACCGTCTACCGCCTCAGAGAGACGGACGGCGAGGTGCGCATCACGGCCTATCCCGTTTTCCCCGGCATTGAGCTTGCCTATCACGATGTGCACGCGCCGTCCTACCGTCTGGCAGAGCCGAATGCGGCGGGACTTATCGAGATCCAGCACTGCCGCGAGGGGCGTGCGGAATACTGCTGCGGCGGCGAGCATTACTTTTTGGCCCCCGGAGACCTCTCCGTCGTGCGCCGCGCCGCCATCGAGGGGGAGGTGGAGTTCCCCACGGGGCACTACCACGGCATCACCGTCACGCTCGACCCCGCCCTTGCGCCGGACTGCCTGTCCTGCATTTTGCAGGATGTCGACGTCCGCCCCAGCGTGCTGGCGGAGAAGTTCTTCGCCGACTCGGAGTGCTTCGTCTCGCGTTCGTCGGCGCGCGTGGAGCACATCTTCTCTGAGCTCTACGCCGTGCCCGCCGGCATCAGACGCGGCTACTTTAAGGTTAAGGTGCTTGAACTTCTGCTCTTTTTGAGTGCGCTCGACGTGGCGCACGAAAAGCACGGCTATACCGCCGCGCAGGTGCGCCTTGCGCGCACGGCGCGCGACACGCTGCTTGCAAGCACGGAGGACGACGTTACGATCTCTGCGCTTGCACAGGAACTCGGTGCGTCGCCCTCGCAGCTCGCCGCGAGCTTTCGCGGCGTGTACGGCATGACGCCCGCAGCATTTTTGCGCGCGCAGAAGATGCACAGTGCCGCGCAGCTCCTGCGCACGAGCGACCGCACGGTGCTCGATATCGCGGGGCAGTTCGGCTATGACAACGCCAGCAAGTTTGCCAAGGCCTTCCGCAGTGTGATCGGTGTGTCGCCGAGCGCGTACCGCGCAGGCGCGGACAGCGACAGCTGCGCGCCGACGGCGGAAAAAGCGGAATAAAATATTTTGGAGCCTCATCCGATCAATTTGGAGCGGATAAGGCTCTTCTTTTCGGGTATCCTAAGACACGTCAAGAGCGAGGACATCGCTCCCCAATAGTTAGATAAATCTAACTTCTGGGGAGCCACCACCGAAACCAAAGGGGAGGGAAACAGGCATGTCTGAAGAGATCCTGGTGCGGCAGGGTGCGCCGACGTTGGCAGGTATCAAAACGGGCAGCCTCTTCCCTTGTCCTTGCGAAGATAAGGAAGCGCTTTTTGCGGACATCCGCCGCCTGAACCGTCTGCTTGTGCCAAAGGGCCTGTGTCTGCTGCCGATCCGTTTTCTGAAAGGACAGGTCCTTTTGTACCTGTACCGCCCCTCTGAGCTGCGGAGAGATTTGGAGAACGAACAGGCGGCCGAGATCCTGCACCACGCGGGCTACAATAGCGGCCACTGCGGACGCTGCATCGCAAACCTCATCCGCCGATTCCGCGAGGGCGGCGAATTCCCCCATGAGGTCGGGCTTTTCCTCTCGTATCCGCCGGAGGACGTCAAGGGCTTCATCGACCACCGCGCCTGCAACTTCAAATGCGCGGGGCTGTGGAAGGTCTACGGCGACGAGAAGAAGGCACGAGAGCTGTTCGCCCGCTTCAAAAAATGCACGGAGATCTACTGCGCACTCTGGGAGGCCGGCTCGGGCATCGAGCAGCTTGCCGTGGCAGTGTGATAGATACTGATTTATGAAAGGAACATACTAATATGAAAAAGACTGCTGTTGTTTATTGGAGCGGCACGGGCAACACCGAGGCCATGGCCAAGGCCGTCGCTGAGGGCATGGAGAGCGCGGGCGCGCAGGTCACGATGTTGACCCCTGACCAGGTCAAGGCCAGCGAGCTGAGCGCTTACGACGCGATCGCCTTCGGCTGCCCCGCCATGGGCAGCGAAGTGCTCGAGGAGATGGAGTTCCAGCCCATGTTTGACGAGGTCAAGCGCAGCCTTGGCGGCAAGAGCGCCGCGCTGTTCGGCTCCTACGGCTGGGGCGACGGCGAGTGGATGCGCGGCTGGGAAAAGGACTGCGATGATTCCGGCATCCGCCTTGTGTGCGAGAGCGTGACCTGCTGCGAAGCGCCTGATGACGCCGCGCTGGACGCCTGCCGCGCGCTGGGCAAGGAGCTGGCGAAGTGAGGATTCCTCTGTGGACGAAAAGCGCGCGATGAGGAAGCTCAGGCGGAAAGCACCTGTGCTCGTTGCGCTTGCGGTCATCCTGCTGAGTCTTGCCATCGGCGGATGCCTGCCTTTTTGAAAACACGATGCGATGGAAGGCCGCGTACGGGGAGTGCGCGGCCTTCCGATTTTTATTTGCGCTGCCGAAACGGCAGATTTTTACTGATAAGTATTAGCATAGCTTATATATATGTAGATTATTATCAAAAAACTGATAAATAGGGCGAAGCCTTTCTCTCTTTTGCCGCATGGACGAAAAGAACCCTCTGTGATACCATATTGCTTGTCAAGTTGAGCTCTTTGTAACTGACGGAAACGTGGGTCACCACAGGGGAGCAGAGAGCGTTTCTTGCTGAAATTCAGCAGCCGACCGTCTGGGCACTTCAACTGCACATCGAGGCAGTGGAGCGCCCATTTTTGCTTTTAAGGAGGCAGAACTATGCGAAAGGTAGCCGTTATTATGGGCAGCACGAGCGACCTGCCCGTCGCCGAGAAGGCGATCCAGACGCTCAAGGAATATGGGATCGAGACCGAGGTCCGCGTGTTATCCGCCCACCGGTGCCCGAACGAGGCAAGAGAATTTGCAGCGTCGGCACGGGAGAGCGGATTTTCTTGTATCATCGCGCTCGCGGGCATGGCCGCGCACTTGGCCGGCGCGATGGCCGCGAATACGACGCTTCCCGTCATCGGCGTGCCGTGCAGCGGCGCGAAGCTCGACGGCATGGACGCGATGCTCTCGACCGTCCAGATGCCGAGCGGCATCCCCGTTGCCACCGTCGCTATCGACGGGGCGAAAAACGCCGCCATCCTTGCCGTCCAGATCATGGCTGTGAGCGACGAGGGCCTTGCCCACAAGCTCCAGGCCGCACGTGACGAGGGCACCGCCGCTGTCTTGAAGGCGGACGAAGAGCTTCGCGAGCGCTACAAAAACTGAGAAACCATCCATCCATATCAATCAACAAAAATATAAAATAAAAGGAGAACAGTCATCATGGAAAAGAAAGAACAGCTCTACGAAGGCAAGGCCAAGAAGGTTTACGCCACCGAAGATCCCAACCTCGTCATCGTTTCCTACAAGGACGACGCCACCGCCTTTGACGGCGCAAAGAAGGGTACCATCGTCGGCAAGGGCGTCATCAACAACCAGATGACCAACCGTCTGATGGCCAAGATGGAAAAGGCCGGCATCCCGACCCACTTTGTTGAAGAGCTCAGCGAGCGCGACACGCTCGTCAAGAAGGTCTCCATCGTCCCGCTGGAGGTCATCATCCGCAATATCTCCGCCGGTCACTTTGCCTCCCGCTACGGCGTGGAGGAGGGTATCGTCTTCTCCGAGCCTACGATCGAGTTCTCCTACAAGAACGACGATCTGCATGACCCCCTGATGAACGCCTATCACGCCGTTGCACTCAAGCTCGCGACCTGGGAGGAGATCGAGCTCATCAAGAAGTATGCCTTCGCCGTCAACGACACGCTCAAGGCATTTTGGAGCGAGTGCGGCGTCACGCTCGTCGACTTTAAGCTCGAGTTCGGCAAGACCGTCGACGGCCAGATCGTCCTCGCCGATGAGATCAGCCCCGACACCTGCCGCCTGTGGGACAGCAAGACGAACGAAAAGCTCGACAAGGATCGCTTCCGCCGCGACCTCGGCGGCGTGGAAGACGCCTATGCCGAAGTCATGAAGCGCCTGATGGCCCACGACGCACAGTAAGATCAAATATGACAGAGAATCACAACATCATCCCGGCGCGCCACATTCACGAAGAATGCGGCGTGTTCGGCATCTTTACGCCTCAGGAGGCGGACGTCGCGTCCTATGCCTACTACGCGCTCTACTCCCTCCAGCACCGCGGACAGGAGAGCGCGGGTATCGTCGTCAACGACGACGGTCTGTTCCGCTCGCTGCGCGACACCGGCCTTGTGAGCGAGGTCTTCCCGCCTGAGCAGCTCAAGTCGCTCGGCCAGGGCACCATCGCCGTCGGCCATGTGCGCTACGGCACGACCGGCAGCGACAACAAGCGCAACGTCCAGCCCATCTTAGTGAACCACTTCAAGGGCCGTATGGCGCTCGCGCACAACGGCAATCTGACGAATTCCCGCGAGCTGAGGCAGGAGCTTGAAAGTCGCGGCTCCATCTTCCAGACCACGACCGACAGCGAGGTCATCGCCTACATCATCGTGCAGGAGAGACTCAACCGCGGCTCCATCGAAGAGGCTGTCTCCGCTGCGATGGACCGCATCGAGGGCGCGTATTCCCTCGTCCTCTCCTCGCCGACGAAGCTCATTGCCGCGCGCGACCCCCACGGCTTCCGTCCCCTCTGCATGGGGCATCTGAAGGACGGCTCTGTTGTCTTCGCGTCTGAATCCTGCGCGCTCGACGCCATCGGCGCCGAGTTTGAGCGCGACATCCGCCCTGGTGAGATCGTTGTCGTCGACACGGCCGGCGTTCGCTCCGACACGAGCCACTGCGGCAAAGCGCCGAAGAAGCTCTGCGTCTTCGAGTTCATCTACTTCGCCCGCCCTGACTCCGTCATCGACGGCAGCAGCGTCCATGTCGCGCGCCAGCGCGCAGGCGCGTTCCTCGCGCTCGAGCATCCCGTGCAGGCGGATGTCGTCATCGGCGTGCCGGATTCCGGCCTTGATGCAGCCCTCGGTTACGCGCGCCAAAGCGGCATCCCCTACGGCATCGGCTTTATCAAAAATAAGTACATCGGCCGCACATTCATCTCGCCCACGCAGACGATGCGCGAAAACGAGGTCAACATCAAGCTCAACCCCATCCGCTCCGTGGTCGAGGGCAAGCGCGTCGTGCTCATCGACGATTCTATCGTCCGCGGTACGACCTGCCGCCGCACGATCGACCTATTGTGGAAGGCGGGCGCGAAGGAGATCCACATGCGCGTCAGCGCGCCGCCGTTTGTCTCCGAGTGCTACTACGGCACGGACATCGACGACAAGAACAACCTCATCGCCACGCACCACACGGTCGATGAGATCGCGAAGATCATCGGCGTCAACTCGCTCGGCTACTTAAGCCTTGAGGACGTCGTCAAGCTCGCCGACAACACCGAAAACGGCTTCTGCACGGCCTGCTTCGGCGGCGGCTATCCCACCTCTATCCCGAAAGACGGCGGCAAGGACCGCTTTGAGTGCAAAATCAGTGAAGGGGAGAAAAAGAAGAATGCGTAGTTTTTCCGAGAGCTACCGTGACGCCGGCGTGAATATCGAGGCCGGCTACGAGGGCGTCAAGCTGATGAAAAAGCACGTCCAGCGCACCATGATCCCGGGCGTTGTGTCCGATATCGGCGGCTTTGGCGGCCTGTTTGCGCCTGATCTTACCGGTATGAGCGAGCCCGTGCTCGTCTCGGGCACGGACGGTGTGGGCACGAAGCAGCGCATCGCGCAGCTGATGAACAAGCACGACTCCGTCGGCATCGACTGCGTTGCCATGTGCGTCAACGACATCATCTGCTGCGGTGCAAAGCCCATCTTCTTCCTCGACTACATCGCCATCGGCAAGAACGAGCCGGAGAAGGTCGCGACGCTCGTTTCCGGCGTGGCCGAGGGCTGCGTGCAGTCCGGCTGCGCGCTCATCGGCGGCGAGACTGCCGAGCACCCCGGCACCATGTCTGCCGACGACTACGACCTTGCGGGCTTCGCCGTCGGCATTGTCGACCGCGCGAAGATCATCGACCACGACCGCATGCGTCCGGGCGACGTTGTGATCGCGCTTACCTCAAGCGGTATCCACTCCAACGGCTATTCCCTCGTGCGCAAGGTCTTCAACGTTGAGCACGCGGACCTCGGCGCATATGTCGACGAGCTCGGCTGCACGCTGGGCGAAGAACTGCTGCGCCCGACGAAGATCTACGTGAAGCCCGTTCTCGCCGCGATGGACGTGGCCGACGTCCACGGCGTCAGCCACATCACAGGCGGCGGCTTCTATGAAAATATCCCCCGCTGCATCCCCGACGGCCTGTGCGCGAAGATCGACAAGTCCTCTCTCCGCACGCCGCCGATCTTCTCAATGCTCCAGCGCATGGGCAGCATCCCCGAGCACGACATGTTCAACACCTATAACATGGGCGTCGGCATGACGATGATCGTCGCCAAAGATGACGCCGACAAGGCGCTTGCCGCCCTCAAGGAAAACGGCCAGGACGCCTACGTGATCGGCGAGGTCGTGAGCGGGGAAGAGAAGGTCGCACTATGCTGAAAAGCGCGCGCATCGCGGTGTTCGTCTCGGGCGGCGGCACGAATTTACAAGCCTTGCTCGACGCGCAGAGAGACGGCAAAATTCCACACGGCGAGATCGCGCTCGTCATTTCCTCTCAGGCATGCGCCTACGCGCTCGAACGCGCGGAAAAGGCGAACGTCCCCGCACACACCGTGCCGTCGAGCCTCATCCAGCACGACTTTGAGGCGGCGATCGAGCTTCTGCTCGAGCAGTACAAGATCGACGTTATCGTCCTCGCGGGCTTTTTGAGCATCCTGAGCGAGAACTTCACGAAAAAGTGGCCGCGCCGCATTCTGAATATCCATCCGTCGCTGATCCCGTCGTTCTGCGGCAGGGGCATGTACGGCTTAAAGGTGCACGAGGCTGCGCTCGCGCGCGGCGTGAAGGTCACGGGTGCGACGGTGCACTTTGTCAACGAAATCCCCGACGGCGGCGAGATCATCCTGCAAAAGGCCGTCGAGATCGAAGCGGGTGACACGCCCGAGACCTTACAGCGCCGCGTGATGGAGCAGGCCGAATGGAAGCTCCTGCCGCGCGCGACGGAGCTTGTCTGCCGCGCCATCACAGAAGAGGAGAACTGAAATGGTCGACTTTTTGCACTTTCTGAAAAATACGTCTTATCCCGGCCGCGGCATTTTAGTCGGCAAGGACCGCGTCTATTATTTCATCATGGGCCGCAGCGAGAACAGCCGCAACCGCGTCTTTGTCAAGACCGACGACGGCATCCGCACCGAGGCATTTGACCCCGCCAAGCTCGCCGACCCGAGCCTCATCATCTATCACCCCGTCCGCACGATGGGCAGCGACCTCGTTGTGACGAACGGCGACCAGACCGACACGATCCGCGAGCACGGCGACTTCCGCCGCGGCCTGATGACGCGCGAGTACGAGCCCGACGAGCCGAACTGGACGCCGCGTATTTCCGCCATCGTGCATGAGGACGGCTCGTTCGAGATGTCCATCCTCAAGCATAACAACGGCCGGTGCCTGCGCGAGTTCTTCTGCTACGAGGGCTGCGACGCGGACAAGGCCTACTTCATCAGCACCTATCAGGGCGACGGCACGCCGCTGCCGACATTTGCGGGCGAGCCGATGGAGGTGAGCGTCCCCAGCCCCGAAGAGGTCTGGGACGCGCTCAACGAGGACAACAAGGTGTCCCTTTACGCGAACATGAACGGCGAAGTCAAGCTGTTCAACAAGAATTTAGGCGATTGAGGAGAACGATATGAACGAGCTCGAACTCAAATATGGCTGCAACCCCAACCAGAAGCCTGCGCGCGTCTTTATGAAAGACGGCGGCGACCTGCCGTTCACCGTGCTGAACGGCAAGCCGGGCTACATCAATCTGCTCGATGCCTTCAACTCCTTCCAGCTCGTGCGCGAGCTTAAGGAGGCCACGGGCCTGCCCGCCGCGGCGAGCTTCAAGCACGTCTCTCCCGCGGGAGCGGCGCTCGGCCTGCCGCTCGACGAGGTGGACAAGCAGATTTACTTTGTTGAGCCTGACGAGGCCCTTTCGCCCATCGCCTGCGCCTACATCCGCGCCCGCGGCGCGGACCGTCTCTGCTCCTATGGTGACTGGGCGGCGCTCTCCGACGAGTGCGACGCCGCGACGGCGGAATATCTGAAAGGCGAGGTCTCCGATGGCATCATCGCCCCCTCGTTCAGCGAGGAGGCGCTTGCCATCCTAAAGACGAAAAAGGGCGGCAAGTACAACATCGTGCAGATGGATCCCGCCTACATTCCCGCACCGCAGGAGCAGAAGGACGTCTTCGGCGTCACGTTCGAGCAGGGCCGCAACAACTGCAAGATCGACGAGTCGCTGCTTGCGAACATCGTCACCGAAAATAAGAATCTTCCCGATGACGCGAAGCGCGACATGATCGTTTCGCTCATTACGCTCAAATACACGCAGTCGAACTCCGTCTGCTACGCCAAGGACGGCCAGACCATCGGCGTCGGCGCCGGCCAGCAGAGCCGCATCCACTGTACGCGCCTTGCCGGCAGCAAGGCGGACAACTGGTATCTCCGCCGCCACCCGAAGGTGCTTGCGCTGCCGTTTGTGGACGGTATCCGCCGCCCTGACCGCGACAACGCCATTGATGTTTATATTTCCGACGAGTGTGACGATGTTTTGGCCGACGGTGCATGGCAGCGCGTCTTCAAGGAGCGCCCCGAGCCGCTGACGGTGCAGGAGCGTAAGGATTGGGTCGCCCGCCAGAGCGGCGTGACCGTCGGCTCCGACGCGTTCTTCCCGTTCGGCGACAATGTTGAGCGCGCGAGAAAGAGCGGCGTCACCTACATCGCGGAACCCGGCGGCTCGATCCGCGACGACAACGTCATCGAGACCGCGAATAAATACGGCATCACCATGGCCTTTACCGGACAGAGATTGTTCCATCACTAAAAGGAGGAACGAAACGAATGAAACTCATGGTCATCGGCGGCGGAGGCCGCGAACACGCCATTATCAAGAAGTTAAAAGAAAATCCCGCAGTTGAGGAAATTTACTGCCTGCCCGGTAACGGCGGCATCGCCGCCGACGCGGTCTGCGTGCCGGAGATCGGCGCAAAGGACATCCCCGCGCAGGTCGAATTTGCGAAAGTGCACCGGATCGACTACGCCGTCGTCGCGCCGGACGATCCGCTGGCCCTCGGCGCGGTGGACGCGCTGACCGAGGCGGGCATCCCGTGCTTCGGCCCCGACAAAAAGGCCGCCGTCATCGAGGCGAGCAAGGCCTTTTCCAAGGATCTGATGAAAAAATACGGCATCCCCACGGCAAAGTATGAGCTCTTCACCGACGCGGACGCCGCCTGCGCCTATATTGAGGCGCAGGGCGCGCCCATCGTCGTCAAGGCCGACGGCCTGGCGCTCGGCAAGGGCGTCGTCGTCGCGCAGACGGTCGAGGAGGCGAAAGCCGCCGTTCGCTCCATGATCGAGGACAAGGCCTTCGGTCAGAGCGGCGCGCGCGTCGTCATCGAGGAGTTCATGGAGGGGCCCGAGGTCTCCGTTCTGAGCTTTACCGACGGCGAAACCGTTGTTCCCATGGTGTCTTCCATGGACCACAAGTGCGCGCTGGACGGCGACAAGGGCCCGAACACCGGCGGCATGGGCACGATCGCCCCAAATCCCTGCTACACGGAAAAGATCGCGGACGAGTGCAAGCAGACGATCTTCCTGCCCACGATCCGCGCGATGAAGGCCGAGGGCCGCCCCTTCAAGGGCTGCCTGTACTTCGGTCTGATGCTCACAAAGGACGGCCCGAAGGTCGTGGAGTACAACTGCCGCTTCGGCGATCCCGAGACGCAGGTCGTGCTGCCGCTTCTCAAATCCGATCTGCTCACGGTCATGCAGGCCACGACGAGCGGCACGCTCAAGGATGCCGCCGTCGAGTTTTCGGGCGATTCCGCCTGCTGCGTCGTCCTCGCCTCGAACGGGTACCCCAAGAAGTACGAGAGCGGCTTCCCCATCACGATGAGCGAAGAGGCCGCTGCGCACACCTACGTCGCGGGCGCGAAGAAAGACGGAGACAGGCTCCTGACCGCGGGCGGCCGCGTGCTCGGCGTTACCGCCGTCGCCCCCACGCTCGAGGAGGCCGTGAAGGAGGCCTACCGTTTATCGTCCGAGGTCGATTTTGCCAACAAATACTGCCGCAGCGACATTGGCCGCCGAGCCCTCGCCGCGCAAAAGGAGAGAGAGTAAATGGTCTATCGCGTCTGTGTTGAAAAAAAGCCCGGCCTTGCGCCCGAGTGCGCGAGCCTTCTTTCCGACTGCCGCTCGTTTCTGGACCTCAAGAGTCTTGAAAATGTGCGCATTTGGAACCGCTACGACGTCGAGGGCATCGACGAGACTCTGTTTGCCTATGCAACAAACACCGTTTTCTCCGAGCCGCAGCTCGACCTGACGAGCGGGGAGATCGACGCGAGCGGCGCTGCCGCCGTCTTTGCCGTCGAGCCGCTGCCCGGCCAGTTCGACCAGCGCGCGGACAGCGCGGCGCAGTGCATCCAGCTCCTCAGCCAGGGCGAGCGCCCGCGCATCCGCACGGCGAAGGTCTATGCGCTCTACGGCACGCTTTCCGATGCCGACGTTGGGGCCGTTAAGCGCTATGTCATCAACCCCGTCGAGAGCCGCGAGGCCACGCTTGCAAAGCCCGAAACGCTCGAAGAGAACCTCTCCGAGCCCAAGCCTGTTGCGTCGGTTGGCGGCTTTATCGCGATGGATGAATCGGCGCTCTCGGCGCTTCTTTTGTCCATGGGCCTTGCGATGGACTTAGATGACCTCAAGACCTTGCAGGCCTATTTCCGCGACGAAGAGCACCGCGACCCCACCGTGACCGAGGTGCGCGTCGTCGACACCTACTGGTCCGATCACTGCCGCCACACGACGTTCTCTACGCATTTGGACGAGGTCAGCATCGAGAATCCCGCCGTCAAGGATGCGTATGGCCGCTACCTCGCCGCGCGCGAGGAGGTCTACGGCCTCGAGAAGGCCGCCAAGCGCCCCCAGACGCTCATGGACATCGCGACCATCGGCACCAAGACGCTCAAGAAACGCGGCCTTCTCCCCGAGCTCGACGAGAGCGAGGAGATCAACGCCTGCTCTATCCACGTTCCCGCCAAGGTGAACGGCGAGGAGCAGGACTGGCTGCTGATGTTCAAAAACGAGACTCACAACCACCCCACCGAAATTGAACCCTTCGGCGGCGCGGCCACCTGCATCGGAGGCTGCATCCGCGACCCGCTCTCTGGCCGCGCCTATGTCCATCAGGCGATGCGCGTCACCGGCGGCGGCGACCCGCGAAAGACGCTCGCAGAGACGCTTCCCGGAAAGCTCCCCCAGCGCAAGCTGACGCAGACCGCGGCGGCGGGCTATTCGTCTTACGGCAACCAGATCGGCCTTGCCACGGGCCATGTCGCCGAGCTCTACCACGAGGGCTACATTGCCAAACGCCTTGAGTGCGGCGCGGTCGTCGCCGCAGCGCCCGCCAAGAACGTTGTGCGCGAGCGTCCCGCTCCGGGTGACGTTGTGATCCTGCTCGGTGGCCGCACGGGCCGTGACGGCATCGGCGGCGCGACCGGTTCTTCGAAGAGCCACGACTTAAAGTCGCTTACCACCATGGCAAGCGAAGTGCAGAAGGGCAACGCGCCCGAAGAGCGCAAGATCCAGCGCTTGTTCCGGAACGGCGAGGTCACCCGCCTCATCAAGCGCTGCAACGACTTCGGCGCGGGCGGTGTGTCTGTCGCCATCGGCGAGCTGGCCGACGGCCTCGAGATCGAGCTCGACGCCGTGCGCAAGAAGTATGAGGGCCTCGACGGTACCGAGCTTGCGATCTCCGAATCGCAGGAGCGCATGGCCGTCGTCGTCGCGCCGGAGGATGAGGCGAAGTTCATCGCCGCCGCGCAGGCCGAAAACCTGGAGGCCTACCGTGTGGCCGTCGTGACTGAGAGCCCCCGCATGGTCATGCACTGGCGCGGCCAGACGGTCGCCGACCTTTCGCGCGCCTTCCTCAACACGAACGGCGCAGTCAAGCACGCAAGCATTCGCGTGGAAGCGGGAAAGAAGCAGGCGGAGTCCGCTTGCGCGCCGTGCACGCTGCGCGATATGGCGGGCAGCCTCAAGAGCGCGTCCCGCCGCGGTCTCACCGAGCGCTTCGACTCCACCGTCGGTGCGTTCTCGCTGCTCATGCCCTTTGGCGGCAAGACGCAGCGCAGTCCCTCGCAGGCGATGGCGGCGCTGCTGCCGGTGCTGCCGGGTAGCAAGACCGAGCAGGGCAGCGTCATGGCCTGGGGCTGCGACCCCGACGCCCTGAGCGCCGATCCGTACACGGGCGCGCACAGCGCAGTCTACACCTCGGTCGCGAAGATCGTCGCCGCGGGTGCCGATTATCACAAGGCATATCTCACCTTACAGGAATTTTTTGAAAAGCTCCGCAATGAGCCCGTGCGCTGGGGCAAGCCTTTTGCCGCGCTCCTCGGTGCGCTGGACGCGCAGCTTGAGCTCGGCGCCGCCGCCATCGGCGGTAAGGACTCGATGTCCGGCACGTTCTTAGACCACGACGTCCCGCCAACGCTTATCTCCTTCGCCATTGCACCGGTGTGCGCGGGCGAGCTTGTGACGACGGACTTCAAGTCCGCCGGTCACGGCGTTTATCTCTTCTACGGCGGCACGGCGGAGCAGAAGACCGCCGCGTGGGAGCGCTTCACCGCGCTCGCTCGCGCGGGCAAGGCCGCGAGTGCATGGGCCGTCGAAAACGGCCTTGCCGAAGCGGTGATGAAGATGTCGCTCGGCAACGAGGTCGGCTTTGCCGCGGCCTCGACCGCTCTCGACTGGTACCGGCCCATGCCCGGCGCGATTGTCGCCGAGCTCACCGAGGAAATTCCCGACGCCGTCTGCATCGGCATCACGACGGCGGAGAAGACGATCACCATCGGCAGCGACGAGGCGAGCATTTCTGAGCTGCTGGCCCTGAACGATTCTGTGCTCGAATCGGTCTACCCGACGAAGACGCAGGATGCCGGCACGGTCGAGAGCTTTACCTATGAAACGGAAAAGCGCGTTGCGCCCGCCGTCAAGACCTCGCGTCCGAAGGCGCTGATCCCTGTCTTCCCCGGCACGAACTGCGAGTACGACACCCAGCGCGCCCTGCTCGAAGCAGGCGCGGACGCCGAGCAGTTCATCATCCGCAACTTAACGAGCGCCGACGTTGCTGACAGCGTCGAGCGCTTTGCCAAGGCCGTCAAGGATAGCCAGATCATCGTCATCCCCGGCGGCTTCTCCGGCGGCGACGAGCCCGACGGCAGTGCCAAGCTCATCACGGCGTTCTTCCGCAACGCCGCGGTCAAGGAGCAGGTCACGGACCTCCTCGAAAAGCGCGACGGTCTGATGCTCGGCGTGTGCAACGGCTTCCAGGCGCTCATCAAGCTCGGTCTCGTTCCCTATGGCAAGATCATGGACACCGACGCTGATTTTCCGACGCTGACCTACAACGTCATCGGCCGCCACCAGTCCCGTCTGGTCCGCACGCGCGTGTGCTCCAACAAGTCCCCCTGGCTTGCGGGTACGAAGGTCGGCGACATTTACACCGTGCCCATTTCGCACGGCGAGGGCCGCTTCCTCGCATCCGAAGAGCTTGTGAAGAAGCTCGCCGAAAACGGCCAGATCGCCACGCAGTACGTAGACCTTGACGGGTATGCTACAATGGATGCAGCATTCAACCCCAACGGCTCGATCTGTGCCATCGAGGGCATCACCTCGCCCGATGGCCGTGTATTCGGCAAGATGGGGCACACCGAGCGCATCGGCAAGGAGCTTTACCGCAACGTTCCCGGACAGTATGAGATGGAGCTGTTCACCTCTGCCGTGCGCTATTTCAAGTAATTTAAGAAGAGAGGAGCAGACCCAATGGCTTATTATTATCCCGAACCGTCTCACACGTTCAGCGAATATCTGCTCGTCCCCGGTTACACGTCCGAGGACTGCATTCCTGACAACGTCTCGCTCAAAACGCCCCTCGTGCGCTACCGCAAGGGGCAGGAGGAGTGCCCCATCAGCCTGAATATCCCGATGGTCTCGGCCATCATGCAGTCGGTGTCGAACGACACGCTGGCCATCGCGCTGGCCAAAGAGGGCGGCCTTTCGTTCATCTTCGGCTCCCAGTCCATCGAGAGCGAGGCCGAGATGGTGCGCCGCGTGAAAAGCAATAAGGCGGGCTTTGTGCCGTCAGCCTCGAACCTGACAAGCGAGCACACGCTGGCCGACGTGCTGGCCCTCAAGGAGAAAAACGGCTTCTCGACCGTCGCCATCACCGAGGACGCAACGCCCAACGGCAAGCTCCTCGGCATCGTGACGAGCCGCGACTACCGCGTGAGCCGCATGAGCACTGATTTGAAGGTGCGCGAGTTCATGACTCCGCGCGAAAAGCTCGTCACCGCTCCTGCGTCGACCACGCTCAAGGAGGCTAACGACATCATCTGGGAGCACAAGCTCAACGCGCTGCCCATCGTGGATGAAAACGACCACCTGCTCTACTTCGTCTTCCGCAAGGACTACGCCGAGCACAAGGAGCACCCCCTTGCGCTTCAGGATGACAAGAAGCGATACCTCGTCGGCGCGGGCATCAACTCCCGCGACTATGCCGAGCGCATCCCCGCGCTCGTGGAGGCCGGCGCGGATGTGCTGTGCATCGACTCGTCCGAGGGATACTCCGTCTGGCAGAAGAAGGTCATCGACTACGTGCGCGCGAACTACGGCAATACCATCAAAATCGGCGCGGGCAATGTCGTCGACCGCGACGGCTTCCGCTTCCTCGCTGAGAGCGGCGCGGACTTTGTCAAAGTCGGCATCGGCGGCGGCTCCATCTGCATCACGCGCGAAACGAAGGGTATCGGCCGCGGCCAGGCCACCGCGCTCATTGAGGTGAGCGCCGCGCGCGACGAATACTTCCGCGAGACCGGCGTGTATGTCCCCATCTGCTCCGACGGCGGCATCGTGCACGACTATCACATGACGCTTGCGCTCGCCATGGGCGCGGACTTCCTGATGCTGGGCCGCTACTTCGCTCGCTTCGACGAATCGCCGACGAACAAGCTGCTCGTCAACGGCGTGTACGTCAAGGAATACTGGGGCGAAGGCTCGAACCGCGCGCGCAACTGGCAGCGTTACGACCTCGGCGGCAAGACGGGCCTTGCGTTTGAAGAGGGCGTGGATTCCTACGTCACCTACGCGGGCTCCCTGCAGGATAACGTCGCAAGAAGCCTTTACAAGGTCAAGTCGACCATGTGCAACTGCGGCGTGACGACGATCCCTGACCTGCAGAAGAACGCGAAGCTCACGCTCGTCTCCGCCACCAGCATCGTCGAGGGCGGCTATCACGACGTCACCCTCCGCGCCACGAACGCCAGCAACAACTAAACAGCGCAAAGAACAATAAAAAGCGGTTCCCAAACGGGAACCGCTTTTTTGAGCACTGAGATCAAAATACCATCGTCAGGAAGCTGTAGAGCAGCTTGCAGCCGTAGAAAACGATGATCACGCCGCAGACCTTATTGATGACAACGAGCGTTTTGGGCGTGAAATTGTCGCTGAAAAGCGAGATGAGCAGCGTCAGCCCCGTGAACCACAGGCAGCACGCGAGCGCCACGCCGCTGATAAACGACGTGCTCTGCGCCGCGGGCAGCGTCACGTAGAACGCGCCGAGCATCATCGTTCCGTCGATGAGTGCCTGCGGGTTGAACCATGTGACCACACAGGCGGACGAGATGGTCTTGGGGATCGAGTCCGCGGTCCGGCTGCGGTCGATCTCCTCCGCCTTGGCGCGCAGGAGGCCGACGCCGATATACAGCACGATCAGGCTGCCGAGCAGCAGGATGACCATTTGCAGCCATTCATAGCGCTGCATGACCGCGCCCACGCCGAAAAAGCACGCGAGCGCGAGCGTCACGTCGAAAAAGATGACTATGAGCGCCGTCAAAAGTGCGCACTTTCGCGTGTGCGTCAGCGCCGAGTTGATGACGAATAAATTTTGCAGCCCGATGGGCGCGACGTATGCAAGCCCCATCGTAAGGCCCTGTAAAAAGTATTTCGCTGCCGCCGCGTCCTCACTTTTTGAACGTCACGCACGCCTGCGAGGCGGTTTTGCCGTCCGGCTTGACGATGCCGATGCGGCACGTGCCGTCATCGAGTGACTTCTTGTAGACCGTCAGCGCCTCATCCTCGAAGCACGGCGTTGAGTAGTGTAGCTCGACCGATTGAATATTACCGCTCGCGAGCTCCTTTGCCGAAAAGCAGTCGAGCAGCAGGCGCACATAGGCCACGTTGTTCATGTGGTGGCCGAGGTCGATGTCCGTCGACCGCACGGCGTAGTGCGAGAAGAGGTCGGCGTCCTCAAACTTTTCATGGAAGCGCTGCAATTTTTCGGGGATGGCCGTCTCGGCGGGGAAGGGGTAGTCCTTCGGAAAGCCCGAGTCGCCAAAGCGGATGATCTTCTGCTCCGGTCCTAAGATGGCCCACTCGGTCTTGCCGCGGGCAATGACCGCCTCACCGCGCGAGAGTGTGTAACTGCGGTACGTGCGTACGTCGCGCTCGCTGCACGCCTCCGCCCACGTGCGCACCGTGAGTTCGTCCATCAGGTACGCGCGCTCAAAGAGATCGACGCGCGTGTGGACCGTGAGCCAGAATTCACCCTTTTTCGCCATCGCGTTGCTGCCGACGCCCAGCACCTCCGCGTGCTGCGCTGCGATGCCCTGAAAAATCGTAAACGCCGCCAACGGCGACAGCGCGCCCGACGCGTCACAGTAGTCGGGCGTGACGGTAAGACGTTTTTCAAAAATGCTCTCCATGCAGTTCTCCTTTGAATTTGTCGTTTTCTTAACGATAAGTATAGCATGGAATTGGTATTGCCTCAAGCGGGCAAAATGACCCATGCGTTAAAAAAGCTCCACATTGGGGAGCGTTGTTTCCGCACAGGTGCGGAGGGGAAGGCAGCGCCGTCGGCGCTGCACGAATCAAAGGGGATATTCTCTTTCGCGAAAGAGAATATCCCCTTTGGAACCCCAGGAGAAAGGCTTTTGATTGGCAGTCTCTGGCTTGAATGACTTTTATGCCTCTGGAATGGGAGTGCCTGCCAAGTGATGAATCTAAACGATTTGTCTTACTTCTATCTCCGCTGCCGCTTTGCCTGCGATTCGGCAGTCTTCAGCAATTTCCGCCTACTTTGGATTGTTTAGCATTGCTGGCGCTCGCCGCAGTACGCACTATCGAAATAGCATGCGTTGTCCGTGGCAGGTGATTAGGCTGCACCAAAACAAGATCAGCAGAGCGGCAGCGGATAATGGAAGCACACCAAATCGTATAGCAGAACTAAACGCGGCAGCGCCGCGCGCAGGTAGTGCAATCGGCAAGCGCCGCAACTCTTCAAGCTGCTCGCCTGCAATGGAAAACCTTTCTCTCGGGGGATCAAAAGGGGGATACTCTCTTTTGTGAAAGAGAGTATCCCCCTTACCCGCGCCCCCACACGGTGTGGGGAATAGGGTGGCAGCACTTCGTGCTGCAATTTTATTCCGATAAAAGAATTCTATCGTTATCAAGCTCATGTCCGGCACCTGCTTTGAACCGTGCGATGAGATCGTCGACTCCCATCCCCGCGCGTTCACTGCCCGCGACGTCGAGCACGATGTGCCCGTCCGCCATCATCAGTGTGCGGTTGCCGAGCTCAAGTGCCTGATGCATGTTGTGCGTGACCATCAGGCAGGTGATGTGACTTTCCGCCACGACGCGGCGGGTGAGGTCGAGCACCTTTTCCGCCGTTGCGGGGTCGAGCGCCGCGGTGTGCTCGTCAAGAAGTAAGAGCTGCGGCGGCACCATCGTCGCCATCAGCAGCGTGAGCGCCTGACGCTGGCCGCCGGAGAGCAGGCCCACGGGGTTTTTCATGCGGTCCTCAAGGCCCATGCCGAGCTGCTTGAGCTGCTCGGCGAAGAACTCCTTGTCCTTCTTGCTGATGCGGCTGAACGGATTGCCGTGCGCCGCGCGCAGGTACGCGAGCGCAAGGTTTTCTTCGATCGTCATGCTCGGCGCGGTGCCGCGCAGGGGGTCCTGAAAGAGACGCCCGATGCGGCGGGAGCGCTCGTGCTCGGGCATGAAGGTGATGTCCTTGCCCGCGAGCGAAATGCTGCCCTCGTCGGCATAAAAGCTGCCCGCGATGGCGTTGAAGAGCGTCGACTTGCCTGCGCCGTTCGAGCCGACGATGGTGACGAAATCGCCCTCGTCCAAATGCAGGGAAAGGGAAGAAAGCGCCTTTTTTTCATTCACCGTGCCGGGGTTGAAGGTCTTGGAGAGATTTTGAATGTCCAGCATCTTACACGCCCTCCTTATTTCTGGCGGCCATTTTGCGCTTCTGGAACGTCGCCCACTTCTGGATGCTCGGCGCGGCGATGGCCAGCGCCACAATGATGGCCGTCAGGAGCTTCAGACACTCGACGGGCACGATCTTCGTGTAGAATACGATGGCGTAGATGAAGCGGTAAACGATCGAGCCGAGAATCGCGGCGATGACGCCCTTTTTGACGCTTCTGCGCCCGAGCAGCGTCTCGCCGATGATGAGGCAGGCGAGGCCGATGACGACGATGCCCGTGCCGGAGTTGATGTCCACAGTCTTCTGATACTGGCCGACGATCGCGCCGGAGAGCGCCGTGAGCATGTTGGCAAGGCACAGGCCGACCGTGATCGTGAACGACGGATTCAGGGACGAGGCGCGCACCATGTCGGGGTTATCGCCCGTGGCGCGGATGGAAAGACCCATGCGCGTGCCGAGAAACAGCACCAGCAGAAGACCGGCCAGAAGCGTGACAAACGCTGCGAGCAGCAGCTCGTACCACTCGCCGCCGATGCCGGTCTCGCGCAGCATCGTGAAGACGGTCTTGCCGCCAAGCAAGCTCTGGTTGGATTTCCAGCCCATGGCCATCAGGTTCACGGTGTAAAGGCCGGTGTTCGTGACGATACCGGCGAGGATCGACGGCACGCCGAGCTTCGTCTGCAAAAACGCGGTGACAAAGCCCGCGCACGCGCCCGCGAGCATCGCGGCGAAGATGGCGAGGACAGGGTGTCCCGCGGCCGTCACGGTGACGGACACGGCCGCGCCGAGGACGAAACAGCCGTCGGTCGTCAGATCGGCGATGTCGAGGATGCGGTAGCTTAAAAACAGCGCCATCGCGACCAGGGCGTAGAGGAAGCCCAGCTCAAGGGCGGTCTGCGTGATGATGAGCATGGGGAAATTCTCCTTTCAGGCCAATTTCCCCCGACGGAGGGTCGGGGGAAAGGCAGTTCATTTGCGGGGAAACGGTTTTCTTAGTCCTTGGTGGTCGTGACCTCGACGACGGTGCCCATGCTGTCGAAGCAGGAGTAGTCAAGGCTCATCGCGGCTGCGGTGTCGGTGTTGACGGTGATGATGCCGCCGTCCATCAGGTAGTAGTCCTCCATGGCGTCCATGCCGTCGGTGATGGCGGAGTAGGCGAGGTCGGCGGTCTTGGCGCCGAGGTCGGTGTAGTTCACGCCGCAGGTGGCGTAAGCGCCGTTGCGGACGAAGGAGTCAGCGCCGGTGTAGTGGGGGATGCCGGCCTTGGCGAGGTCCTCATAGATGGCGAGCTCGGCGGCCATGATGACGTTGTCAGTCGGGGTGAAGACGGCGTCCACACCGTCGGCGATCAGCGCGGAAGCGGCAGCGACGACTTCGTCGTTCGTGTTTGCGGTCTGCTCAACGTACTCGATGCCCTTGGCGTCGAGGTAGGCCTTCGCGTCGGCGATGGGCTTGGTGGAGTTGGGCTCAGAGAGGGAGTAGAGCAGGCCAACCTTGGCGACGTCCGGGTTCTGGGCGAACATCATGTCCATGATGAAGCTGGTGTTCAGCGCGTCGCTCGTGCCGGTCACATAGTCGATGCCTGTCAGGCTCGCGGCCTCGGGATCGGAGACGGCGGCATAAACAACGGGGGTCTTGGTGTCCTCAGCGGAGAGGGCAGAGATCTGCGCGGCGGTCGTCGCGATGGGGATGATGGCGTCGACCTGATCGGCGATCGCCTGATCGGACAGCTGCTTTAAGATGGTCTGATCGTTCTGGCCGGAGGTGATGTCGTACTCGATGGTCACATTATTGTCGGCTGCGATCTTGTCGAGCTCGGCGGCCACAGCGTTTGCGATCTCGTCGAGAGAGGCGTGGTCGAGCTGCTTGATGATGGCGACCTTGTAGGTCTTGCCGCTTTCGTCGCCGCCCTGCTGGGCGTCGTTGCTGCTGTCGTCGCTCTTGCTGCCGCACGCGGCCAGAGACAGGGTCATCGCACCGGCGAGGGCCAGGGTCAGAAGCTTTTTCACCATGTTGTTTTTCATTTTTGTTTTCCTCCAAATTTATTTGATTTCGGGTGGCAGATGAGGTCCTGGTTTGCCGGAACAGGAGGAATATAAAGAAAAAAGACCTTCATCCCATACACATGGGACAAAAGTCATCAAACTTCTGCGATACCACCCAAATTGACGTTTTGTAAAACGCCCGCTCGCTTACGCGCACCATCATACGCGCCCCGATGGATAACGGGTGGGATACCCGTCGGTCCCTACTTGACTTCCGCCGTTCGGTCCGCCCTCTGAAGTCCATTCACCGACCGTCCGCCGCCCCGATCACACCACCCGGGACTCTCTTTGTGCTTATCTGCATCGGCTACTTCTCTCCGTCATAGGTTTGAAGCTCTTCACTTGTTGGTTGCATTATAGCACGCGGGGCCCACTTGTCAAGTGGGTTTTTCAAAAAAAGTTGCACTTTTTTGATTTGCCCAACGGGTGAGGGAGTTTCCCGCGCACGGCGCGGGAGGGAGAGGCAGCGCCGATGGCGCTGCACGGATAAGGGGGCCATTCTCTCACGTGAGAGAATGGCCCCCTTAGACCCCCAAGAGAACG
>ENA-OVGE01000040-OVGE01000040.1-human-gut-metagenome-genome-assembly--contig:-NODE-40-length-118238-cov-50.047443_pt1 | contig 118238 bp, 117 predicted proteins | sample MGYA00237769_ERZ505417 | MGnify/ENA primary metagenome ERZ505417 (study PRJEB26158, sample SAMN06016403) | human gut metagenome | biome: human gut; feature: ankylosing spondylitis patient; material... | reverse complement strand
GCAGGACGGGCAGCACCCGCCGCTACCACCCCGGCTATGAGTGCAAGTGGGCGACCAATACCGTTGTGCATGCTCCCCGACGAGGAAACCACCAAGGTCAATCAGTGCGTGGCGAACATTCTCCAATACTGGCGCGACGGTGAGGAGGAAAAACTGACGCAGCTTGTGTTTTGCGACATTTCTACGCCAAAGGCCACGCCCTCGCAGCGGGCGGCAAAGGCTTCCCCCGGTACGCTGGACAGCCCGGAAATTCATGCGCTGGAGAGCGCGATCCCGTTGGAAGAAAGCTCTGACACGCCGTTTACGGTCTATGAGGATGTGCGCCAAAAGCTCATTGACGCCGGTATGCCCCCGGAGCAGATCGCGTTCATCCACGACGCCAATACGGAGGTCAAAAAGCGGGAACTGTTCGCAAAGGTACGCAGCGGTCAGGTGCGCGTCCTGATGGGCAGCACGGCCAAGATGGGCGCTGGCACCAACGTGCAGGATCGTTTGGTCGCACTTCACGATTTGGATTGCCCGTGGCGTCCCCGCGATCTCACGCAGAGAAAAGGCCGCATCGAGCGTCAGGGCAATCAGAACAAGCTCGTTCATGTCTGCCGCTATGTGACCGAAGGGACGTTTGACGCCTACCTCTGGCAGACCGTTGAGAACAAGCAGAAATTCATCTCTCAGATCATGACCTCAAAATCCCCGGTTCGCTCCTGTGAGGACGTGGACGCTACGGCGCTGTCCTTTGCGGAGATCAAAGCGCTATGCGCCGGTGATCCCCGCATCAAAGAGCGCATGGATTTGGACATCGAGGTGTCCAAGCTCAAAATTATGAAAGCAGACCACAACAGCAAGCAATTCCGCTTGGAGGACAGTCTGCTGAAATACTTCCCGGAAAAGATAGAGGAACACAAGGGCTTTGTTCGTGGGCTGGAGGCGGATATGCAGACCCTCGCGGCGCATCCGCTCCCGGCAGAGGGCTTTGTCGGCATGGAGATTCGCGGCGACCGGCTCACCGATAAGGAAAACGCCGGTGCCGCGTTGCTGGATACCTGCAAGGAGGTCAAGGGCAAAGACCCGGTACAGATCGGCAGCTATCGCGGCTTTACCATGTCCGTTGCTTTTGATTCCATGTGGAAAACGTACACGCTGACGCTGAAAGGCCGGATGACACATCGCGTTGAACTCGGTTCGGATGCCAGAGGCAACCTTGTCCGCATCGAGAACGCGCTGGATAAAATGCCGGAGCGTCTGCGCAGCGTTCAGGAGCAGCTTGAAAACCTCTATAACCAGCAGGCAGCGGCAAAGGCTGAGGTCGGCAAGCCGTTCCCGCAGGAGCAGGAGCTGGCCGCGAAAACTGCGCGGCTGATTGAGCTGGATATGGAGCTGAATCTGGACGGCAAGGGACAGCCGCAGCCTGAGCAGGCGATTGCAAAATCGGCGCGGCCTTCCGTTCTGAACAGACTGAAAGCGCCGCCTGTTCATGGCGCACCGGAAAAGCCCCACAAAAAAGAAATGGAGGCACGATAATGAAAACTATCCCTGTTTACAAGCACCCGGCAGCCTACGCAAGAGAGCATGACGAGCTTGCTGCCTACCGCGCTTCCAATCAGGCGAACGCAGCCTGCAAGGAAGCTATCGAAGCCGCCATCCGCGACCACTACCGGGATAACCGGCTGGATACAGCGACAGTCGATCAGGTGGTGCAGCAGTTCGGCTATGACCGCGCATTTCATATCCTCGCCATCACCGTCTGTCAAGCGGACTGGGACAGGCGCTATTCTCCCGACAACAGGGCTTGGGCCAACGCCATGTCCATCCCCGCCAATCCCGACGCATGGGGTACTGACCGCAACTGCTATCTGGCCGTCAACAGCCATCCCGGTCTGGTCGATCTGTTTCTCAGCCAGACCCGCAAAGCCTACGCACAGGAGCGGCAGAAAACCTCTGTCCGGGATAAGCTGAAAAAGCTGCCTGAAACAACTTCGCCGAAAATTTCGGCGAAGTCCAAAGCCCCGGAGCGCTGAGCGATGGCAAAACGCAAACGGGACATTCAGCTCAAATTCCGCGTCACGCCGCAGGAACGGGAAATGATTGAAACGAAGATGGCGCAGTTCGGCACCACCAACATGGCGGCGTATCTCCGCAAGATGGCGATTGACGGATATGTGGTGAAGCTCGACCTCCCGGAGCTGCGGGAGCTGGTGTCCCTGCTTCGGTATTCCAGCAACAACCTCAACCAGCTTACCCGCCGCGCTCACGAAACAGGCCGCATCTATGAGGCCGATTTGGAGGACATTCAGCAAAGTCAGGAACGGATATGGACGGCGGCAGAGAAAATCGTTTCCTCGCTGGCGGCGCTGAAATAAGTCGCAGGGGCGGCGGCCACTCCGCCGCCCCTTGCCCACATAAAAGCAAAAGCCCCGACGCAAAACAGCATCGGAGCTTCTACGGTTCCAGATTATTTTCATCGAACAGCGGCGAGGTGAAAAAGCTGCTCAGGTCGATCTCCAATCCCTGACAAAGCTCGTGGATGATCCGCAGCTTCATAGACGGGTATGCGCAGTTCACAAGATTACCGATGGTGGACTTCGGTACGCCGCTTCTCATATAAAGCTGATACTGCGTCATGCCACGCTCCTGCATCAGCTCAACCAAACGCCTGCTGACGGCTTCATTCAACTGCAAGTACCACACCTCCCGTCCCTGTAACTGTACCAACATTATATTTCCCATCTGGAGAAAATTAGTTCAGGTAGCTGTACTAAAGAAGGATTATGTGATATGGTTAGATGTCGGGTAGACAGCAAAAGCTATTCGTGGGACTTTGCCGCATCCTTGCAAAACACCAATAGGCAAAGTATTCTAATATCAGAAAAGAAATTTGACCGCTTGGAAAGGAGCTGCGGAACGTATGCTGACAAACGAAATTGTGCTGAAGGTATTTTCTGACTACCTCAACCGCGATACGGATTTTGAAGTTGTCCTGACCAGCAGAGGCTACACGGTCATGGGTTTTGACAACCACCGTCAGGACTGGAACACCGTGGACTATTGCCCTACGCCCGAAGCGCTGCGGGATTCTTTGTTAAACGCCTATGAGAGCTTCCGCGAGCTGGAGATCACGGGCGGTGATCGTGATTTGACCGAAAAGGAAGAAGCAAAGCTTGCCAAAGAGCGTGACGCGCTGACCGCACTTTGTGAAAAGGAGGCCGCAAAATGTTCATCCTGAAAATTCTCTTTGCGCCGTTGTCGCTTATCCTGTCCCTGTTCGTTTGGCTGTGCGCGGGGCTGCTGTCCTGTTCCGGCTTCGTGTTCAAGCTGGCAAGCGGACTGCTCTCCTTGCTGGCTTTCGCCGTGCTGATTACCTACTCCGCAAAGAACGGCATCATCCTCCTTGGGCTGGCGTTTCTGATCAGCCCGATGGGACTTCCGCTGCTGGCTGTGCAGGGGCTTGGCAAGCTGCAAGACGTGAACACCGCCATGAAAAACTTCATCCATAGTTAATGCACAAGCCGGGGCGAACGCCTCGGCTTGCTTTTCTAAAATCGTTGTTTACTTTCTCGCTAATCTCAGATATAATATTAGCAAGAAGGGAGTGATAACATGACCGCCTACAACCGGCTTGACCTGCTTTTTCAGCAAAACAATGGGATCGTCAAAACCGCACAGGTTTTAGAAATCGGTATTGCCAAGTCCACGTTTTACGCCTACGCCAAGCAGCGCGGCGTAGAGCAGGCGGCGCACGGCGTTTATGTTTCGCCCGACGCATGGACGGACGCCATGTACCTGCTGCACCTTCGCTGTGCGCAGGCCGTATTCTCCCATGAAAGCGCATTGTTTTTCCATGACCTGACTGACCGGGAGCCGTGTCCGTATTCCATCACGGTCAAGACCGGCTACAATCCTGCCAGCCTGCAAGCGGATGGCATCAAGGTCTACACCATCAAGAAGGAATTGCATGACGTGGGGATCGTCACGATGAACACGCCCTTTGGCAACCCGGTTCCCATCTATGATATCCACTTGACACGATTAGAGAGTATCAGGAGCGAAGAACCGCTCTCAATGCGGAAATTGACAAGGTGCTTGCAGAGTTGGAAGCCCTATTGCCGGGAGGAGTGAGCGAATGACACCGGAACAGTTAAAAGCGAGTATTTTGCAGCTTGCCATACAGGGAAAGCTCGTTGAGCAGCGAGCCGAGGAGGGCACTGGCGAGGAACTGTACCAGCAGATTCAAGCTAATCTGGATGCAATCTCCGAAGTCCAAACCAAGAAGAAAAATAAGATATTGCCGAATAAGATATTGCCGATAGAGGAAAAGGATATTCCGTTTGATATTCCAGAAACCTGGAGGTGGGTACGACTTGGCACAATTGGATATACCAATATAGGATTGACATATAGACCTAAAGACCAAACCATGGACGGTGTGATTGTTTTAAGGTCGAGCAATATACAAAACGGTAAAATGGTATATGAAGATATTGTTAAGGTTAATATGGAAATTCCCGACAACAAAATGTGTAAAGTTGGAGATATTCTGATATGTGCAAGAAATGGCAGTAAAAGACTTGTAGGTAAGTCTGCAATTGTTGACAAGGCAGGAATGAGTTTTGGTGCATTCATGGCAATATTTAGGAGCGTCTGCAATCAATATATAATTCATGTAATTAATTCGGCATATTTTAGAAATTCATTGCTTGGGGATACGGGAACAACAACTATAAATCAAATCACGCAAGATATGTTAAAAAATTCGTTAGTTCCGCTCCCTCCCCTTGCAGAGCAGAAGCGCATCGTCGCCAAGATTGAGGAACTCCTTTCTCTGATTGACCGTTATGCTGTCGCCTATGAGAAGCTGGAGCAGTTTAACGCCAAGTTCCCGGAGGATATGAAAGAATCCGTTCTGCAATATGCCATTCAAGGCAAGCTCGTAGAGCAAAGACCGGAAGAAGGAACGGGCGAAGAACTGTACCGGCAGATTCAGACAGAAAAACAGCGGTTGATCAAAGAAGGCAAGATCAAAAAGGAAAAGCCGTTGCCTAAAATCACCGAGGATGAGCTCCCGTTTGATATTCCCGAAAGTTGGAAGTGGTGTAGACTCTCCGACGTTATTGATGTTCGTGATGGCACACATGATAGTCCGAAATATGTTCCAGTAGGCATCCCATTAGTAACAAGTAAGAACTTAGTTAATGGAGTTATTGACTACGGAAATGTGAAATACATCACCCAAGAAGATGCTGATAAAATAAATGTAAGATCCATGGTTGATGATGACGATATTCTTTTTGCTATGATTGGATCAATAGGAAATCCTGTTTTGGTGAAAAAGGATAGAGAGTTCTGTATTAAAAACATGGCGTTGTTCAAGAGATTTGCCAATACTGATATTTCGATGCGGTATGTATATTGGTTCTTGTTCTATGCTCAGTACAAACTAAAAAAAGAAGCATCGGGTGGTGTTCAATCGTTTATATCTCTTTCCAGATTTAGAGAATATTTGATACCACTCCCTCCCGTTGCTGAGCAAAATCGTATTGTTGCCAAACTGGAAGAAATCCTGCCGTTGTGTGAACGGTTGAAATGAGGTGAATAAATATGAATGCAGATTGGGTAATGGTCATAATCACAGGGGTTTATGTTATAGCAACCATTTTCATCTGTTGGGCAAATATCAAGGCTGCCAATGCATCTAAAGAACAGTTGAGGGAGATGCAAAAGCAATTTGCAGAAACGAACAGACCTATTATCGAGCTTGAATTCCACTATAGCAGAAGAACATGGTATATCGCCCGTTTTGTAAACCGTGGAAACCTGAGTGCCCAGCATGTTAAAATCAATTTAGATCAGGAATTCATTGACAGTCTTCCGGAAGAGTCAATGAGAAAAGAATTAGGACGGATAAAAGGCAAAGAGTGCATTATAGGCGTTGGACAGCATTATGACTTGTATATCGGCAGCAATAAACTTCGTGGAAATCCAAACATGAAGCCGCTAACAGGAACAATAGAATATGAATCACAAGTCAAAACCTATCAAAGTGATCTATTTGTGGATCTGGAGCACTATATGACATTTTTCTCATCAACAACCGATGAGGAAGATTTGCTTAAATCTGTGAAAAGGATTGGTGATGAGCTCAAAGGCATAACGCAAATCCTAAGTGTCCAAAACACGAAAAAGGAAGATTCCGAATAAACATATCTTTTTCAAAAACAAAGAACTCTTGCCGTTGTGCGAAAGGTTGAAATGAGGTGAATATACAAAATATGTGGGCTAATATTGCTAATTTTGTCAGTAAAAACTGGATTGATATATTGCTGGTTATCGTAGGTGCATCAGCGTTTATCATTTATTGGGTTCAAGAACGCCGCAAGATTTCAGAAGCAGCATCGCTGATTGTCTTGCAGGTAGAAGAACTGCAAACAAGCATTGCAGAAGTAGGATCTTATATTTCAGAAGGCAAATTAAACGATGGTGCTTTCTATGAGTCTCAAATGCTTTTCAAAACAGATTATTGGGACAAGCACAAGCATTACTTTGTAAGAAAAATGGATTCATTCAGCTTCAGAATGTTTGATGAATTCTATAATTGTGCATCAGAAATTCTTGAGCAGCAACAGTTGATGAAGAACCTGCAAAAGAATTCTCTGTTCTTAACACAGCAGATGCTAATGCAGTCCGAAACGAACTACATTTTGCAGATACTGGCAATGTGTGCGCAGAATCCTGTGGATGTACCGACTCTCCTCAAGACAATAGAAGGAAGTCTCCCAGCTGATGCTTCTGATGAGCAAAAAACTGCTTTTGAGAATCTAATGAAACGAATGACTGCGTCAAATCAGAATATAGACCCAAATACATTTTGGAATACTTATAATCAGAGCAAAGCCAATCTTCATTCGGTAATCAATCAAAATGCGCTTACACATTACATTCCCGTCCAAATTCGGATTACTCTCGAAAACGCATTGAAGAAGTACAATGCTATACAAGTTATAGGTTGTGAGGGTTACAGAAAACTGAAGAAAATTGCAAACAGAAAATTTTAATCATACAAAAACTGTCTAAAATGTTCGCTGTTGTGTCAATGGCTGAAATGAGGTGATTTGCTTGATAGACCGAATTGTACATGAGATTCGTATGGCTTTGTCCCATGAACTGTATTTGTCAGCATTAGCACTTGCGCTGACTTTACCTGACACCTGTGGAAAAGCTGAATATCCCAACGAGGATTACAACGGCGTGCGCTATAAAAACTGGTGCAGCCAATATGTTATTACAGATAGATGTGATTCTCCATACGGATATGATATGCCCTACCTGAACGAGGAAATTATTTATAGTTTGCGTAATTGTCTGCTTCACCAAAGCACACCAAATGTAGAGCAATCAAGAATTCACGAATCTCGGTGCAAGGTTGATAAATTTGAGCTTGTCATAACCGGAGAAGATGGTGCTAACGGTGATCTGAGCATGGTCGCCTATGGCAAAGATATGAACATAGTGCGGAGAGAATTGAAAGTACATATATCCCACTTGTGCTACATTCTTTGTACTGCGGCAGAGGACTATTACAAGAACAACAAGGAAAAATTCGATTTTATAAAGTATTCAATCGAAGATGACAGACCAAAAACTTTTTTGTGATGCATATTTTGATTTGAAAGAAACAAAGAATGACCAGAGCAAAGGCAATCAACCGTAAAAAGTTGGTCGCTTTTGTTTTTTAATTATCTGAAAGGAGACTTGTTCAGGAATGAAAAGTTGAAGCACGAACACTATAATGCAAAGCGCATGCAAACCACACCCAAGCACCTAACATTAGACCTATTTAATACTGGATGTTGGCGGGCAGGCACAATCTGCGCCTGCCCGCCTTGTCTGCCCAAAAAGCGCGGCAGGCGACGGCAGTCAATGGCGCAAAGCGTTCATCTTGACCATTGACGGCGGTCGGCTGCTGCGCTATAGCCTTTCCGTCAGCTATCGAAAGGCTTATATTCCGTCACTGCTTTCAGGTATGCTTCGGGATCACCGTTCAGAACCAAGTCTGCATAAGCAAGCGGGTCATTGTAGATCAGATAATCCAGCTCTGACCGCTGGAAGCGGTTGTCGGCAACTTCGTTTTCAACGGCGGTGCAGTCAATGGAAAGCTGGCTTCCATCATCAAAAACCAATTCTACGCAGGCTGTGTCTGTGTTGAATTGACAGGATATAGGTTTGCTCATGGTCATACCTCCAAGATGTTTTTTGAGGTGAATCAGGCGGTCAATTTCCGGGTGATTATTGGCGGGAATCATATCGAAATCTGCCGCAAATCATTCAAAATAAGTCGTTGTGAACGGTTAGTACGTATAGAATAGCTGGCTACAAAACGGCTACAAAATTCGCAAGGAACCTATGTACAGCCCGAAATGCGTGGATTATTTGGACGAAAAGCGTATCGAGAGTGCATTTTATAACCCTAAATCAAAGCCAAAGACTTGAGTGGGAATAAAAAACGGAAGCCGAAAAGTCCAGTCATACCAACGGTTTTCCGGTTTCGCCCACCCGTTTTGATAACACTTTGATAACACTTCTTCCAAGTGCCATTATTCTGAAATTCCGAGGGTTTCGGGGTTACAGATGATTTCCGGCGGCTTGGACGAAGCACAGAACCATATTTTAAGCCCGTACCGATGGGTCTACATCGGTACGGGCTTTTTGTCGTTGGCCATCAAAGAGAACCCCCGGCTCTGCCGGGGGAAAAAATAGCCTATGGCGAGGGGCAAAGTAGACAAGAAAAAGTCTCCGAGTTAGAGTAAGGAAGAGGTTTGCCGACCAAAACTTACAAAAACAAGGAGACTAATTCATGAAAGAAGTAGATGTAAGTAGTTTAGAACATACCAGTTGGCGATGTCAATACCATGTGGTGTTTGCGCCGAAATATAGACGGATGGAGATATATGGAAAGATAAAAGAGGACATAGGGATTATACTGCGGAAGTTGTACCAGCAAAAGAGCGTAGAAATCATAGAAGCACAAGCATGCCCAGACCACATCCACATGTTGATAAGCATCCCGCCGAAGTACAGCGTATCCCAGATTATGGGATACCTGAAAGGAAAGAGCAGCCTGATGATATTTGACCGACATGCCAACCTGAAGTATAAGTACGGGAACAGGCACTTTTGGGCAAGAGGGTATTTTGTGGATACGGTAGGCCGAAACAAGAAAGCGATAAAGGCGTACATACAGAACCAGTTGGAGGAGGACAAAATGTCTGACCAGATTAGCATAAAGGAATTTATAGACCCGTTTACGGGTAGTAAGAATCCCAAGGCATAGATAAAAACCCCTTAAGGGGTAGCCCGAGAAAGGAATGCGGTCGGCAGACCTTTCGGGCCCCTTAAGGGGCTTCGTCCGTAATGGGCCCTTATAGGGCCTGGTCAAACCTCCGGCTTAGCCGGAGGTTTTGATTCTGGGTTATTTATCATCTTTCAGCCGGTCTTTGAAAGCCTCCACCATTGCATCGCTGAGTTGCTGGGATGGGACTTTCACATAGCCGGAGGTTTCGTCGTATTTCGGGTAGTTATAACGCCATTTGTCGTAGTCCTCCCGGTTGATTTCGCCATTACGGTACTTTTCGGCTTGTTCCGCCCAAGCAACAAGCATTTCGGAAAGCTCAGCGGCGTCCTTCCCCTTCCGGGGATCAACACGCAGGGAAACGCCGTTTTCGCCGGTGTCCACCGTCAGACCGTAGCAATCCTCCAAGGTAAACAGCGTGTGCATCAGGCCGAGATAGCTGTCAATGTCCGGCACGGACAGTGCCAGCGGTGAGACACCCAGCGCACCGGCAAGGTTCTCCGTTAGCTCCGCCTTAGGCGTTCTGCTGCCGGATTCATACTGCGCCATACGGATGTCGGCGGTCTTTTCCGGGAAACCGACCACCTGCCCCAAGTATTTTTGTGTCATTCCCCGTAGATTACGGAAGAACCGAATTCTCTCACCGATTGCCATAGCGATTACGCTCCTCGTTTTGATACTGTGCGATCAGTATAGCATATATCGTTAGTGTTCGTCAAGATAGCAGAAGCAAAAAAGTTTAATTTTTCCCCCTGATGCTATTGACTTTACGGAATATGCTTAGTATAATAGCTATAGCAAATAGCGTTAAGCTGTTTGTGAACAACAGAATATCCGTCGTGCGTCACGGTAATGGCGTACCCGCCCGGGCAAATCGGAGTGCGGCCAGAAAGTTCTCCGACACTAAATAAGAGAACTATATGTAAATGAAAGGGGGTTTCCGAATGGAACCGAAATTTCTCCGTGCCGAGGAAGTGGCACAGGAGCTGAGCGTATCAAAGCCCTACGCGTACAAACTCATTCGCCAGCTCAACGAGGAGCTGAAATCCAAAGGCTTTATCACCATTTCCGGTCGAATCAACCGGGAGTATTTCAATGAACGGCTCTACGGAGCGAGAAAGGAGAATTGATGGAATGGGTGTTTTCAAATGCAAAGAAACCGGCACCTGGTATGTGATGACCCGCTACCGGGATTGGAAGGGCGAACGCAAACAGAAGTGCAAGCGTGGCTTTGCTACCAAGCGGGCCGCACAGGACTGGGAGCAAAAATTTCATATGCAGAACGCCGCCGATATGGATATGACCTTTGAGGCGTTCTACGAAATCTACACCAAGGATATGAAAGCCCGGCTGAAGGAGAACAGCTGGATCACCAAGCAGAACATTGTGGAAACCAAGATTCTCCCCTATTTCGGGCAGCGGAAGATCAGCGAGATCACCACCAAGGATGTGATTGCCTGGCAGAACGAGCAGCTGGCGTATCGGGACGAGAAGCACAAGCCCTATTCCCAGACGTATCTCAAGACGCTGCACAACCAACTCAGTGCCATCTTCAATCACGCTGTGCGGTTTTACGATCTGCGGGCAAATCCTACATCGAAAGCCGGAAATATGGGCAACGAGGAACGCCGGGAGATGCTGTTCTGGACGAAAGAGGAATATCAGAAGTTTGCCGCCGAAATGATGGATAAGCCGGTTTCCTACTACGCCTTTGAAATGCTGTATTGGTGCGGCATCCGGGAAGGCGAGCTGTTAGCCTTGACTCCTGCGGATTTTGACTTTCAGAACAGCACTGTGCGGATCAACAAGTCCTATCAGCGGCTTCACGGCGAGGATGTAATTACCAGCCCGAAAACCAGGAAAAGCAACCGTACCATCAAGATGCCGCGGTTTCTCTGTGAGGAAATACAGGACTATCTGGGGATGCTCTACGGGCTGAAAAAGAAGGATCGCATTTTTACCGTGACCAAAAGCTATCTCCATCACGAGATGGACCGAGGCTCCAAGGCCGCCGGAGTCAAGCGCATCCGGATCCACGATCTGCGGCACAGTCACATCAGCCTGCTGATTGATATGGGCTTTTCCGCTGTAGCTATTGCGGACCGGGTGGGACATGAGAGCATTGAGATCACCTATCGCTATGCACACCTGTTTCCATCCAAGCAGTCGGAGATGGCAAAGAAACTGGACTTTGAGAGGAGTGAATTGTAATGTTGTCGAAAAGCAGAGATGAACACAACCGTTGGCGGAACATCACAGTCGGTTTTCGGGTATCACCGGAGGAAAACGAGCAGCTTAACGAGGTGGTGGCCCTGTCCGGCCTGCCCAAGCAGGAATATTGCTACCGGCGCTGTATGCAGCGGGACATTGTGGTGCACCCCAATCCAAGGGTATATAAGGCGCTGAAAACCACGATGGAGAAGATTTTATCGCAGCTTCAGCGGCTCAGCGATGCGGGCGGCGTCACCGATGAAATGCGGGACACGCTGGCGCTGCTGATCGCAACGCTGAAAGGAATGAAAGGAGACGGTGCAGATGGAATTTAAAAAGGAAATGACCTCTCCCGTTGTATCTGTTGGCGCAGATACGGAGCAGTCATCCCAAAACCTTACTGACCATAGTATAACCACATTTCACTCAAAAATCAACAGTTTTGTTTTGAAAGGTGGTAATACAGATGGCTGAATTAAGAATTATCAGTATGGATGAAGTGCAAAGCAAGGAAGTTAACTGGCTTTGGTATCCATATATTCCTTATGGAAAAATCACAATCATTCAAGGCAACCCCGGCGAAGGTAAAACCACTCTGGCATTAAGACTGGCGGCACTTCTCGCGAAAGGAGAAGCGCTGCCCTATGACGATGCCGGGCGTGAACCTGTTAAAGTTATCTACCAGACCGCAGAGGACGGGCTGGAAGATACAATTAAGCCGAGATTAGAGGCAGCAGAGGCAGACTGTTCACAGATAAAAGTCATAGACGAATCGGAAGCAGCACTCAGTATGCTTGACGAACGCATTGAAAAAGCAATCATAGAAGTCGGAGCAAGAGTGGTAATCCTCGATCCGATTCAAGCGTATGTCGGTGCAAACATTAATATGAACAACGCTAACGAAGTCCGTAATATAATGGCTCAGCTTGGACGAGTGGCAGAGAAATATGACTGTGCCATTCTGTTGGTCGGTCATATGAACAAAGGAAGCGGAAACAAATCTTCCTATCGTGGACTGGGATCGATTGACTTTCAGGCGTCAGCAAGAAGTGTCTTAATTGTCGGTAGAATCCGAGACAATCCGCAGGTCAGAGTTATGGTGCAGGACAAATCCTCTCTTGCTCCCGAAGGCGAGGCTATTGCCTTTGAATTAGACAAAGAAAACGGCTTTAATTGGCTGGGGCATTATGATATTTCCGTTGACGATTTACTCAGCGGAATTGCGAAAGAAAAGAAATCAGAGCAAGCAGGAAATCTAATTCTTGAATATTTGTCTAATGGCAAAAAAACTCAGCAGGTATTGCTTAGAAAAGCACAAGCGGTGGGCATCTCGAAGAGAGTATTGTATGAAGCAAAAAAGGAATTGAATGTCCAGTCTGTTAAGGAGGGCAGTCAATGGTACTGGGAACTTCCCGAAGAATAGCAATCTTCAAGATTGCAACATTGCAAAGGCAGTCGCATCTGCAATCTTGCAATGTTCCTTTTCGGCAAGTGACAATGCAAAGTTTCGGCGGGGTGCAGGGAGGCCTTTTCAAAGGCATGCCCTGCTGGGGAGCAGCCCGCAGGCTGCTGGGGCAAAGTCCCGGCGCAGAGGCAGTATTCGATATACCGCCTCTGTGCAAGCCCCCTCGGAGAGCGCAATAGCATCTTTTGATGGCCGCAGGCTGTCAAAAGTGCTTTTGCGTTACTCTTGACAAGAGTAACAGAACCCCGGCTGCGGCCGGAGGGTGAAAGGAAGTGAGATTTTATGAAGAGAACGATCAGCGCCGAGGTCGGCAAAGGCTCTGTCAATCATAACAGCCGCAAATTTCGGGCAGAGAATGTAGACGGAAGCCGCACCGACCGGAACATCGACTATTGCAACGAGCGCATCCAGACGGTATACCACCAGCTTTTTGATGAAGCTCTGAAACGCTATAACGAGAAGCAGACCCGAAGCGACCGGCGCATTCCAAACTACTATGAAAAAATCCGTTCCGGCAATCAGGAGAAACCCTTTCACGAGATCATCCTGCAAATCGGAAACAAGGAGGATATGAGCGCCACCGGCGAGTATGCAGAACTTGCACGAACCGTGTTGGACGAGTATTATCAGGGTTTTCAGGAGCGCAATCCCAACCTCCGGGTGTTCTCGGCGCATCTCCATATGGACGAAGCTACACCCCATATCCACATTGACTTTGTGCCGTTCACCACCGGGAGCAAGCGAGGGCTTGATACCCGTGTATCGCTGAAACAGGCGCTGGCAGCGCAGGGCTTCAAGGGTGGCACACGAGGTGCAACGGAATGGGCGCAGTGGGTACAGTCCGAAAAGGAGCAGCTTGCCGCCGTGATGGAGCGGTATGATATTCAGTGGGAGCAGAAAGGCACCCACGAAAAGCACCTCTCCGTTCTGGACTACAAAAAGCAGGAACGAGAAAAAGAAATTGTGGCGTTGGACAGCACCCTGGCCGAAAAGCAGGACGAGCTGGAAACTGTACAGAATCGGATCGACAACTTCGATCAGGGTGTGCAGTCTATTGAAAAGTTGGAGCAGCGGATTGAGTCGGATGCAGAGTTTCAACCCCCCGATCCGCCCACGCTGATGACGGCTAAAACCTATAAGCAGCGATTTGTTGACCCATTGATTAAAAAGCTGAAAGAAGTCATCCGGGAGGTGTTCTACCACTATTACAAGGCACTGGACAGCTATCATCGGCTGAACAACACCAATGGTCGACTGTACCGGGAGAACAAACATCTGACCGCAACCAACGACCGGCTTAAAGGAGAAAATGATGCCCTACGCTCGGAACTGAAGGATTTCCGCTTCCTGCGGAAGGTCCTTGGCAGTCAGCAGATCGATAATCTGATTGCACAGGCAAAAGATATGGAGCAGCAGCGAAAGCAAACCCAGCGCGCAAGGCGCAGAAATACAAATTATGAAAGGTAGGAACAGACAATGGCAAAGACGATTTTTGAGGAAATGGGCGGTACTTACACACGGGTTGGGGATTATTATCTCCCCGATTTGAAACTGTCCGAAGAAGAAAAGCAAACAAATATCGGCGTGTGGGGACAGCGCCACCGGCGTTACCTGAAAGAGCATCACCGGTCAACCTATACGACCCTGTTCACCAACGGCAAATTGAACAGTTACCTTGCCGACATAGACCGGCAAGCAGAGGCGATGTTTCTTCGGCTGGTAAAGCAGATGGCCGAGGCGGAAGGTGTTACAGAGCAACTCAAGGCAGACAACCAAATGGAGTGGGTCTGCAGGATGAATAACATCCGAAACAGGGCTATGGAGATCGTAAATACTGAACTGATTTACACAGTATAAGCGCAACGGCGGCAGGGAGGAATTCCTGCCCAATCCTTCCACGCAGCGAGATAGGCGAAGCTGGGCCAGAAACCGTCCCGGCGGAGAAGTGCTTGGGAAAGGCAGCCTTTTTCGGCGCAGTCAGGATGCAAAAGCAAGCCGTACAATGTAATACCATATTCCAGGTCATCTTCTTCACTCTCCAGCATTTGCAGCATGGCCGAAAGTGGCGTTATACCGCTCCAGACCTGTATGGCCTTTTCATAAGCAGTATGATGCCCCACCGCCATATCCGGGCGATAGTACTTCAGAAGCGTCGGCGCTTTCTCTGTCCGGGCAGCGCTCAGCGTGTGCCAGTAAAGAACCGCGATCCCCATTTCGTCATCGCATAAAGGCATACAGTCCTCAAAAGTCTCCATCGCCTGTGCATACCGTCCGGCATAGTAATGTGCCAAACCGATCCGATAGAGGCAGTCCAGTCTTTCCGCTCCCAAGGACATGCTTTTTTCAAAATCAGTAATGGCAAGGTTGCTTTGCAGTGTCGTCAGATACCGTCCCGCCCGCAGTCGGAGCAAGGGCAGATTTTCTGGCTCCAATTTTAGGCCCTCCGTATAGGCATCAATGGCCTCCCGGTAACGAAGCTGCCTGGAAAAAGCCTTCCCCAAAGCCAGAAATTTTTCTATGGAGTCCGGCAGAGCCTTTGCCTGTGTGACCGCCTCGGAATCGGGAATACCGGCGGGAAGATTGAGAATCTGACTTTCTATTCCGGCGTGCAGAGCATCAAACGGGTATTCCATCACAACCCCCTTGTATACGGACGATAACAGGCGGAGCAGACGATTTCTCCGTTTTGAAGGTGGGCAAAACTCTCGGCAAATCGTTCTCCGCACACGGAGCAGGTAACGGTCTTGAAGATCCGGGCCTCCTCCGGCACCGGTGCCGGAGCTTTCTTCACGTCGAACATCTCGTGAAAATCCCCATCCATAAGCCACGCCAGCCGCTCCTCCTTGGTCTTGTCCGGTGTTGGGCGCAGGACAAGCCGGAAGGACTTTCCGTCCGAACGCCGATAAAAGGAGAAAGCATTCTTTCCCTGTAGATTGAAAAGCAGATTGCCTTTACCAACCGTACAGGACATCAGTGCCTGGATAGCGTCCACGCCGCAGGCGTCGGTCTCGGCAATGCACACGATCTCCTCGTCCTGGGACGCCCGGTCGCCCCCGAACAGCTCCCACGCATACAGGACGGCGCGGAAACCGACCGCAAGACCTCCGCAGCCGTGGCCGTGAAAAGTTACGCATTTATCCCACAGGCATTTCAACTCTGTTTGCATAATGTGACCTCCTATACATCCTGAATCGTGGCTTGCCTGTGCTCAAAATACAGGCTGATCAGATAAAACGACAGCGACAGCAGCATAATACACACGCCCGGCGACAGCAGATAGGCATAGGCCTGCCGAAGAAAGGCGCCCCGTTTATAGGCAAAGTTGATCATGGTGCCCCAGGTGGGATGATACAGATCCCCAAAGCCCAAAAAGCTCAGGGTAGACTCCATCATAATACAACTGTTGACCCCCAGAAGAAACCGGGAAAGCAATACATCATACAGGTTCGGAAGAATATGGCGGAGAATGATGTGTCTCCGGCTGTATCCCTGAATCACGCAGTTTTCAATAAAAGGCTGTGCGTTCAGGTGAATGACCTTGGCGCGGACATTCCGGGCCGTCCCTACCCAGCTGAATGCAGCAATCAGGAGGATCAGATTTCGACTGGAGCTTCCCAGAAAGGTCGCCAGCACGATCATGGTCACCAGCTTCGGAAGCAGCACGAAAACATTGATAACGCCATTGGACAGGCCGCCCAAAAGGCCTTTCCCGGCAGCCAGCGTACCAATCACACTTCCCAGAAGCAGGGTCAGAGTGCTGCTGGATACGCCCACCAGCAGCGTCTGCCGGGTTCCGTAGACCAGTTCCGTAAAGATGTCATACCCCAGCGCATTGGTGCCAAGTAGATGTTCCGCAGACGGCGTAAGCCATGGACCGAACGTTTCCTTCTGCCCGTAAGCCGTAAACACAGTCGGAAATAATGCAGCGGTCAGAAAAAGGCTCAAAACCACGATGCCCAGGAGAAGCGGAATATGCTGCTTTCTCAAACCGGACCACCTCCGAAGCGTACCTTGGGGTCAATAAGGATGCAGATCACATCGCTCACAACAATGGAGATGGTCATGATGGATGTTGTCACAAAGAGAATTCCCTGCATCAGCGGATAATCCAGCGTGTACACAGCGTCAGAGAGCAGGCTCCCCATGCCGCCGATGGAAAAGATATTTTCCACCACCAAAGAGCCGCCGATACAGGTACTGACGCTCATGCCCACCATGGTGATGAAGGGTTGGGCGATGTTTTTCAGGATATACCCGAATTTGATCTTGTGATCGGACAACCCCCGTTCCTTCGCGTAAAGCACATACTTCTCCTCTGTCACCTGACTGACGGTATTGCGCATCAGCAGATAACGGGACGGGGCAGCGGCAATGGTCAGCGTCAGCACAGGAAGGATCAGGTGACGCATCCGATCCAACAGATATGCGGCAGTTCCGGGAGCAACGCCAGCGCTGTTCAACCCGGTATAGGGAAACCACCGCTGCCGGAAGCAGAACAGGATCATCAGCACCAATGCGATCAGAAACGTAGGCATCGTATTGACGATGATCTGAAATGTCGTTGACAGTTTATCTAAGACGCTGCCCTTTTTGTAGCCGCAGTGCAGTCCCCACAAAAGTCCCAGCGCCGTGCTGAGCAGCACGGCGGGCAGCGTGATCTGCAAGGTGTATCCCAGCCGCTGCCCAATGAGGGCAGAAACTGTGGCTTCTTTCTTATAGGAGTAGCCAAGTGTTCCGTCAAAAAGCGAGCGCAGATAGTGCCCAAACTGCGCGAATACCGGCTCGTCCAGATGGAGGACCTGCCGGTAGTAAGCTACCTGCGCAGGGGTCATATCCTCCTCGGAAAAGCCGGTGAGATAGGCGATAGGATTCCCCGGTAAAAGCCGGGGTAGAAAAAAGTTCAGAACAATAACGATCAGGAAGCACACCAGTGCAAGGATCAGATTCTTTCGATACTTTTTCACCGGTGTGCCTCCTGCGTTAAAATGATTATTTCTTGGTGATGCTGAACCAGTTGTTGACGTTGTTCAGCCCGAACACAGCGTCAACGGTCACGTTGTCCAGCGCAGAGGAATAGGCCAGCATCATGTTGTCCCAGTACAGAGCAATCAGCGGCATATGGGCCGCGTAGTAGTCCTGCAGCTTTGCCGCGCCCGCGTAGTATTCTTCAATGGTCTTGGCAGACTTCATCTCGCTGAGGATTGTGGAAAACTCCTCGTCAAATACCTGGCAGCCGCCCTGTACGGCGTGGCTGCCGTCCACATAAATGGAGCCAAGGCCGTTCCCCATACCCATACCGGCAGCGGTGTAGCCATAGATGGCCGCCTCCATGGTGATATTGTTCTCAGAGAATTTATTGCTGGTCTTAGCGTTGTAAGCGTCCTTGTCCACCGTATCCAGATTTACCTGAATACCAAAGGCCTCCAGTTGGGTCTTAATCATTTCCGCGTAGCCCACATGGGTCTCCTTGGCGGCGTTGACCGTCAGTGTGAAAGCAGCGACCTGACCATCTGCGTTCACATAGAAGCCATCGGCGTTCTTTTCGGCATAACCGGCCGCTTTCATGTATGTATCTGCTTTGGACGCATCGGTGGTCAGTTTTTCGGTTTCCTTATAGCCGACTGTGGTAGCGGGCGCAAAGCCCCGATTGGGGATTTCGGCGTAGGCACTGCCGAAATACGTCTTGAAGGCATCATAGTCCAGCGCGTAGGAAACCGCCTGACGCAGATCCTCGTTGGAGAACAAACCCTTTGCGTTGTTGAATGCCAGCACGGCGGGCGCGTTTGCTGCGGCCACATTGATCAAAGAGACGTTGGCATCACCGGCCAGCACATCCTGATACGTTCCTGCCACACCGGCGGAGTAGGCCCAGACCATGTCGATATCGCCCTGCTGGAGCGCCAGATACATGGTATCCTCGTTTCCAAAAAGCTGATAGATGATCTTTTCCACATTGGGCCGCTGGGGATACTTTTCATTCACAACGAATGTGATGGTGCCCGCTTCCTTATTGAAGGACTCCAGCACATAAGGGCCACAGGTGATCCGAGCTTCCTCGTCGGTGACGGTGTCCTTGCCCTCATAAACATGCTTGGGCATCACGCGGAAGGACGTCATGTTGCTCAGTTCACGGACGTTGGGAGACGTCAACGTCAGAGAAATGCTCATCTTATCGTCGGAGATAGTGTAGCCGGTGTACTTGGCTTCTGTGATTTTTCCCTCTTCGTCAGTCTGCGGCTCAAAGTTGGCACTTCCGTTGGCCTGATCGTACTGGAGCGTAAAAAGGATGTCCTCGGCAGTAACGCTCTCGCCGTCGGACCACGTCATGCCGTCCTGAATGGTATATGTCCAGGTAGTGGCATCCTCGGTAGCGTAGGTTGCCAACAGCGGATGGTATTCGCCCTTGGTGTCCTGATAGACCAGAGGCAATTCGGATACACCGCTGGCCAGCATATCAAAATTGTATTCGCCAAAGGTTGCCGTTTCAATGGCAGCAGTCGTGCCGACTGTAATACTCTCGATCTTGGCAGACGGTTCATCTGTTGTGTCCGGCTGCTTACCGCAGGCTGCGATGGTAAACACCATCAGCATAGCCAGCAGCAGGGCTATGACTTTTTTCATCATTGGTTTTTCTCCTTCTGTCGCGAGTTTTTATTGTCAAATACATAGATTTGATCGCAAAGTAATTTCACCAGAGCCTCATCATGGCTGATAAGCAGGATACTGCCTCCGCTTTCCCGCATCTGCCGCCGCACCATCCCCAGCACATTGGCCTGTGTGGATACGTCCAGCATTGATGTGGCTTCATCCAAAATCAGCAGTTTTGGCTGGAATAACAGACACCGGGCGATAGCGACTCTCTGTGCCTCGCCGCCGGAGATCTGGTGTGGCAGGTGGGCAAGGATCTGAGGTGCAAGGCCAACCTTGTCCAGCATTTCTTTTGTTAATGACAACTCCTCGCCTTTAGGACTGAAACGGTGATAGCGTATCAGTTCTATGAAACCGGCCCCGATCTTCTGAGCGGGGTCTAATGTGGCGTAAGGCTGCTGGTAAACCATTTGAATGTGGATACCCAGCCTGCGGTCATACGGCTGGTCTGCTGAAACAAGTATCTGATCATCCAGCGTGATTGTGCCCGCATCCGGTGGACAGATGCCGCAAAGCACTTTGGCAAGCGTGGATTTACCGATTCCGCTCTTCCCGAAAACACCGAAGATCTGGCCGTCTGGAATATCAAAAGAAACATCCTGAAGAACGGGATTTCCGTTGAATGCTTTATCAACATGTTGAATGGAGATCATTCCGCGCAGCACCACCATTCTCGACTATTGTTTTTTCTCGGTGGCATCTCGGTGCGGCACCGCTCCCTTGCCGAAGGACAGCGGCGGTAGAACGGGCAAAAGCCTGTTTCTGTTCGCAAGGCTGGCGTCTCCCGCATACCGTTCTCTACCAACGCACCCAGCAACGCTTTGGTATATGGATGATAAGGAGCGGTAAGCACCTCAGATGAAATGCCTGTTTCCAACATTCTCCCGCCGCACAGAACGAGGATACGGTCACAGGTTGCCGCCACGGAAATATCGTGGGTGATGATCAGCTTTGCCGCATCCGGAAAAAGTCCGTTCAAAAGGGACAGCGTCTGCTGTTTGCTGTCCTGATCTAAGCCGTTGGTGGGCTCGTCTGCAATCAGCAGCCTGGCCCGGGAGCAAAGGGCCAGCGCAATGGTTACCCGCTGGGCCATACCGCCGGACAGTTGGAAGGGATACTGTTCCAGAATGGCTTCGGGCTGGGTAAACCCCACCTGTGCCAGCTTTTCGCGGGCAAACGCCTCTCTCTGAGGTGCTGTAATGCCCAGCTTTGCAATGCTGTCAAACATCTGGCGGCGGATGCTTCTGGACGGGTCAAGAAACTCATGCCCGTTCTGCGGGATGTATACGATCTCCCGACCCAGCATGGACCGGAGGTTTTTTCCCTTCGGCAAAGTGTTTCCGCAAAATGCTATTTCACCGGAGACCAGTCTCACATTTCCAGGCAACACCCCCATAATAGACTGTGCGATCAACGTCTTGCCGGATCCGGTCTCGCCAATGAGGGTCAGACTTTCCCCGCAAGAAATATGGAAGGATACTTTGTGGACCAGCTCTTTTTCCGTGCGGTCCAGCTTTGCGGCGATCACGCCGCTGTCATACTGCAAAATAGGTGTTTCCAAGTGTCCCTCCGAAGCGGCATTGCTTTGCATCTCCGCCCTACACAAAGACGCAGCGTTTTCTTCCCCAAGAAACGCTGCGTCTTTGCCTTGGGATCAAGCGGAAATGGGTGTATTAACCGATGAGCATACTATAGCAGATGAGATGCTCTGCCGGAAGCCTCCCCGGGGGATATTTTTTCATAGGAGCAAGAGCCGCGCCCACGCTCTCGACGTGCATATTTGGCCTAAGCCTTACGCTGATTGGGCAGGAAATCGCCACAAAAAACAGAACCACCATCCCTTCGGAAAAACGGAAGTTGATTTTTCTCAGACACAGTTTCCTTAGTTCTTACCGGCACCAGAGTTTCCTTTTCTGAATTCAAGGGAATCGCTGCCACTGAATCCTCCGAGCTTACAAACATATTCATTCATCGGAAAACATAAAACAGCATATTGCGCCGAATCCATCTGACCACGTGCCGTACCTGGACTTTCTGCCTGTATGCCGACAGTTGGAACATGATGATCTCACCATGGCCCACGCGCTGAACAAAAAATAGACGTAAACCGGGCCACACAGAGGGTTTTTCCTCTGCGGGGCCCGATCAGTGAAATGGTTATTGGGCGCGTAGCTTACAGAATTGTAAGGCAGCGTGCTCTTGTTTTTTGCTGATGGTGGTTGCTTTTCCGGGCAAAAATGGTATGATAGAATCGGAACGATAGAAAAAGGACCCAAGTGGAGACGAGCTATGACGGCATTTTTACAACAATACATCTCTCCGGCGCTGCCGGTGATCCTGTGGCTGGGAAGGGCGCTGGTTTCCGGGCTGGCAGTCTGGCTGCTGGTGCGGTGCTGCCTGTCCCTGTTCCGGGGAAAGGACCGGGAGAGCTGGGGCTTTGTGACCCTGTCCAATGGTGCGCGGTATGAAATTTATCACTGGGAAAACGTGATTGGCCGCGCAAAACGGTCGGATATTCGCATAAACTTTCCCTCTGTGTCCCGCAGTCACGCCATTTTGTCCCGGGACGAGGCCGGGACATGGCGGGTCAACCCGTTGAATCACAGCAGCGGCGTGCTGCTGAACGGACAGCAGACGCTGACGACCGCCGATCTGCATCCCGGTGACTCCATCGCCGTGGGCGGTGTGGAGCTGTTCTTTTTCCCGTCGGACAAGCCCCAGCCATCCGGCCAGCCCCGGCGGCGGCCCGGGCCGGTGGGTGGCCTGTGGCTGCTGACATTTATTCAGCTGCTGCTGTGGGCACAGTTTGCCCCGAACTTCGGAGCGGAGAATATCTATCCCATCAGCGCAGGCTTTTTCGGATTGTGCGGCCTGGGGTGGGTGCTGTACGCCGTCAGCCGGAAGCTGCACCGGAGACAGTTCGATCTGGAGGTTCTGGCGCTGCTGCTGACCACGGTGGGCTTTGCCATTACCGCCGCCTGGGACCCGGGGGCCCTTTACAAGCAGCTGGCGGCGGTGACGCTGGGCATGGGCATTTACGGCACCCTGGTGTGGCTGCTGGGGCGGCTGCATCTGGCGGTGAAGCTGCGCTGGCCGGTGGCTGCGGCCGCGGCGGCACTGCTGGCCTTCAACGTTGTGATGGGGGAGCGCATTTTCGGAGCCAAGAACTGGATATCGGTGGGCCCCATTTCCTTCCAGCCGTCGGAGCTGGTGAAGCTGGCGTTTATCCTGGCGGGGGCCGCCACCCTGGACCGGCTCTTTGCCAAGCGGAACCTGATCTTCACGGTGCTGTTTTCCGCCTATTGCGTGGGATGTCTGGCGCTGATGAGTGACTTTGGCACAGCGCTGGTGTTTTTCGTGGCCTTTCTGTGCATTGCCTTTTTGCGGACCGGGGACCTGGCCTCCATCGTGATGATGACGGCGGCTGCGGGCTTTGCCGGGGGACTGGTGCTGCACTTCAAGCCGTATGTGGCCCAGCGGTTCACCGTCTGGCGGCATGCCTGGGAATTTACCCAGACCACCGGCTATCAGCAGAGCCGCACCATGTCCGCCGCCGCCTCTGGGGGCCTGTTCGGCACAGGGCCGGAGGATGCGTGGCTGAAATATGTGGGGGCGGCCAACACGGACCTGGTATTCGGCGTGGTGTCGGAGGAATTCGGGCTGCTGCTGGCGCTGGTATGCGTGACGGCGGTGATCGCCCTGGCGGCGTTTGCCCTGCGGGCCGGCGACAGCGCCCGCTCCAGCTTTTATGCCATCGCCGCCTGTGGAGCGGCGTCTATGCTGGTGTTCCAGACCTCTCTGAACGTGCTGGGCGCGGTGGACATCCTGCCGCTGACCGGCGTGACATTTCCCTTTGTGTCCATGGGCGGGTCCAGCATGCTGTCCTGCTGGGGGCTGCTGGCCTATCTGAAGGCCATCGATGTGCGCCGTCCGCCGGAAAAAGAAATCTCTCCGCCGCCCAAGAGTGAAAAAACGCCGGAGCGGCAGGAGGGATTCTTCGACGGGATCCCCGGGGTCCCTGTGGATGAGATATTCGGAAAGGAGGAGCGGTCTTGAAACAGGTAAAGCTGCGGTCCATGCTGGTGCTGGCACTGATCGCTGTGCTGGGCGCGGGCGTGGTGCTGTTCTGCGTGCGGTATGTGGTGCGGGGCGGACAGTGGGCCGCCTTCTCCGCCAATGACCATGCCTATCGGGATGGGCGGCTGGCCCTGGGTCAGGTGCTGGACCGCAACGGGGTGCTTTTGTATGACGGGGCCCCCGGCAGCTGGGCAGAGGACGGCGCCATTCGCCGGGCGACGCTCCATGTGGTGGGCGACCGGGACGACAACATTTCCACCTCTGCCAAGGCGGCTATGCGGCGGCGCCTGGTGGGCTTTGACCCGCTGACGGGTACCTCCGCCGGAGGACACAAGGTATATCTGACCATTGACGCAGAGCTGAACGCTGCGGCCCTGGAGGCCCTGAACGGCCGGAAGGGGGCCGTGGCGGTGTACAACTACCGCACCGGCGACGTGCTGTGCATGGTGTCCAGCCCCACCTTTGACCCGGCGGACCCGCCGGAGATCCGGGACGGGGACAGCCGGTATGACGGCGTGTATCTGAACCGGGTGCTGTCGTCCACGTTTGCCCCGGGCTCCGTGTTCAAGCTGGTGACCACTGCTGCGGCTTTGGAGAATCTGGACGGCGCTCTGGACCGGCACTTCACCTGCACCGGGCGTCTGGAGCTGGACGGCGGCGTTATCACCTGTCCCTATGCCCACGGGGATATGGACTTGTATGACGCCCTGGCCCGGTCCTGCAACTGCGCCTATGCCCAGATGGCGGTGGAGCTGGGGGGCGAGACCCTGGCTCGATACGCGGAAAAGGCCGGACTGACGGAGAGCTTTACCGTCAGCGGCATCAGCGCGGCGGCCGGACAGTTTACCGTGGGCCGGGGGGCAGATCTGGGCTGGTCTGGCGTGGGCCAGTACGACGATCTGGTGAATCCCTGCGCGTTTCTGCGATTCTTGGGCTCCATCACCGGCGGCAGGTCCGCAGGACCCCGGCTGGTATATAAGGAGACCACCATGCACGGCATTCCTCTGCCCGGAGACGGCGCGCCGTCTCTGAAGGCTCCCTTTGACGCGGACACCTGCCGGGTGCTGCGGGATATGATGCGCAACAATGTGCAGCAGACCTATGGACAGAGCATGTTCGGCTCGTTGGCGGTGTGCGCCAAGTCCGGCACCGCCGAGGCCGCGCCGGGGCAGTCGCCCCATGCGTGGTTCGCGGGCTTTGTGGCGGACGAGGATCTGCCCCTGGCCTTTGTGGTGCTGGTGGAAAACGGCGGCGGCGGCGCGGATGCCGCCGGGCCCATTGCCGCCCGGCTGCTGGCACAGGCGGCAGGATGAGCGAACCCCCTGGAGGACGTGTGTCCTCCAGGGGGGATTTTTTTATTCAGCCGGGGGATACAGGGCCGACAGCAGCCGGGTGTAGATGCCCTCCGGGTCCTTCCGGAACCGGTCCGCCAGATCCCGGGCCATGGCCTCGGTGGCGGCGGTGAGCTCCAGGTGCAGGATACTGTCCACATCGTCCTGCAGGCGCAGCTCCACCAGATAGGAGCCGTTTTCCTGGGCGGCCACCCGACTCTGGACCTGGTTTTTCCGCAGCAGGAGGCGGTTGTATTCCGCCACATTCTTATCCGTCCGCAGCCGCACGGAGTAGGGGAGACTGGACTCGCAGATCTCGCTGTTTTTCAGCCCCTTGGGAGTGATGGCATAGCAGCCGTCCTCCGTCAGGCGCAGATGCTCCGTCCGTACCAGGTCGTTCAGGCACTCGGCATAGGCAAAGTAGTCGATGCCGTCGTCACACATGGTCAGCTCCTGCATGCCCTCCGGCGGCAGGGGCTCCGATACCCGGGCGGCAATATATAGAATCAGGAATTTGATCTCCAGCTTATCGTGAATGAATCCGGCAGCCATGCGTATCCCATCCTCTCCAACCGTTTTTCTTTATTATACCGGAAATTCCCGGATTTGTACAGGCCTTTTTCCCGCACCACCGGCGGCAGGCGGCATACACTGGAATGAAGGGCGCAGCCAGCCCCTTCATTACTTAATGGGAGGTTTATTTCATGCCTGAAAACGGAATGCCGGGCCCGGTCTGCGATCTGAGCAGTGTTCGCGAGTCCGTTTGTATCCATACACGGAAGATCTTCGACTCCTGCCGCGACAAGGACTGCGTGGAGGACCTGCGGTTCTATCCCACGGCGTCGGCCATGGAGCTGCTGTCCGGATGCCAGATGGTTCGGGGCGGCACGGCGGAGCTGCTGTACGTTTACACCGATGTGGAGCCGGTGACCTTCAACCGGGGATTTTACTCCATCGATATGCGGTTTTTCTACCGCGTGACCCTGCAGGTGGGTACCGGAACGCCCCGGTGCGCCGGGGCCGAGGGCCTGTGCGTGTTCGACAAGCGCTGCATCCTGTTCGGCAGCGAGGGCAGCGCCAAGATCTTTTCCTCCGACACGGTCATTGACGAGCTGGATATTCCCGGCCGCATGCGTACCAACCTGCCCACCGCCGTGGTGGAGGCCGTGGACCCCATCGTTCTGGACACCCGGGTGGACGACGGCTGCAAGCCTCGGTGCTGTGAGTGCGGCCTGACGGAAATTCCGGCGTTCATCGCCCGCAGCTTCGGCGAGGAGCTGGTGTTCGACGACAGCGGACGCCGCCGGTTCTATGTGACCCTGGGCCAGTTTACCCTGGTGCGGCTGGAGCGGGACACCCAGCTGCTGATCCCGGTGTATGACTACTGCATCCCCCAGTCGGAGTGCAGCTGCGGCGACCAGGAGGACCCCTGCGGCCTGTTCCGCAACGTGGCCTTCCCCATCGGGGAGTTCTTCCCGCCCAGCACCCTGGAGATGCCCAAGGACTACGCCGCCACCCGCAGCTACTGCGCCTGCCACTGACCGGGAATAGCAAAGCCCCCGCCATCCGGCGGGGGCTTTTGCTTATTTTTCCTTGACCACGACGTTTTCATTGCCCAGCCATTCCCGGCACTCCTGCAGCAGGGCCGGATGATTCAGGCAGTGGGTGCCCAGGAGCTTCCCGGTGTCCGCCAGGCGGATCTTCACCGGGGTGGAGCCCTCAAACATGGTCATCACCAGCTTGATGTGCCGGAAGGCGGGGCTGTCGGCGCTGGGGAAGCGGAGATAGATGGTGCTCTCCCGCTGAGTCGGTCGGCGGGAGGGCTGCTCCATAGGGGGCAGGCCGCTTTCCAGGGGATACAGGGAGTCGCACATGATCTGGGGGGGCTTCTCGTCCCGGACGGACAGACGGCCCTTTACCAGCACCGGGGTGTTCACCTGCATATAGCTGCCGCACTGGTCAATGACCCGGCTGAAGCACAGCAGCTCCATGGAGGCCAGCTCATCCTCGATGGTCACATAGGCCATGAGGGTGTTGTTTTTGGTGGTGCGGGTGCGGCTGGCGGTGATGACCCCGGCCACGGTGACGTTCTGGCCATCGGCAAAGCGCTTGGGGCCGTCCTGGCCCTCGAAATCGGACATGATGGCGTGGATGGGTACGGCCCCGGCCCGCTTGGCCAGGGGGCGGTAGTCCTCCATAGGGTGACCGGACAGGTACAGCCCCGTGGTGTCCTTCTCCATGCTCATCCGCTCCACGGCGGTGAACTCCGGGATATCCGGCAGGGGGACGCTGGACACAGAGGACCCGGAGGAGGCGGACATACCGAACAGGTCCATCTGCCCCTCCACGTTTTTCCGGCGGGAGGAGGCGATGCCGTCCAGCACCCGCTCATATACGGCCACCAGCTGGGAGCGCTTGGCCCCCAGGCTGTCGAAGGCCCCGCAGCGGATGAGGTTCTCCACCGCCCGCTTGTTCATGTCCGTGCAGTCGAACATCCGCTGGCAGAAATCCTGGAAGGAGGTGAAATCGCCGTCCTGCTGCCGCTGGCGCACCACCGCCTGGATGAAGCCCCGGCCGATGTTCTTCACCGCCACCAGGCCGAAGCGGATGCCCCCCTCCTCCACGGTGAACCGGTCATAGGAGCGGTTCACATCCGGCGGAAGCAGGGCGATGCCGCAGTCCTTGCACTCGGCGATATACTCGGCCACCTTGTCGGAGTTGTCCAGCACCGAGGTCAGCAGGGCGGCCATATACTCCCGGGTGAAGTGGCACTTGAAATAAGCCGTCTGATAGGCCACCACCGCATAGCTGACGGCGTGGGCCTTGTTGAAGGCGTAGTTGGCGAAGTCGTAAATTTCGTCGAAAATGGCCTGGGCCGTGGCCTCGGGGATGCCGCTGGGAATGCAGCCCCGGATGTTCCGGGCGGGGTCGCCGTGGAGGAAGGCCTCCCGCTCCCGCTCCACGTCCTTGGCCTTTTTTTTGGACATGGCCCGGCGGACCATATCCGCCTGGCCCAGGGAGTAACCGGCCAGCTCCTGGAAGATCTTGATGACCTGCTCCTGATACACGATGCAGCCGTAGGTTCCGGAGAGGATCGGCTCCAGACTGGGGTGCTTATAGGTCACCAGCTTGGGGTCGTGCTTACAGGCCACGAACCGGGGGATGGAGTCCATGGGGCCGGGGCGGTACAGGGCGATGATGGCGGTGATGTCCTCGATGTTCTGGGGCTTCAGCCCCAGGCACACGCCGGTCATGCCGGAGGATTCCATCTGAAATACGCCGCCGGTTTTGCCCTGGGTCAGCATATCGAAGGTGGCCTTGTCGTCCATGGGAATGTCCGCCAGGCGGAAATCCGGGTGGTCCTTCTGGACCATCTTCACCGCATCGTCCAGCACCGTCAGGTTCCGCAGACCCAGAAAGTCCATTTTCAGCAGGCCCAGCTCCTCCAGCGTCACCATAGTATACTGGCACACGATGGACTCGTCGTTCCGGGCCAGGGGAACGTATTCATACACCGGCCGCTTGGTGATGACCACGCCGGCGGCGTGGGTGGAGGCATGGCGGGGCATACCCTCCAGGGCCCGGGCGGTGTCGATGAGCTTTTGGACCCGGGGGTCCTGCTGGTACAGGTCCGACAGCTGCTTGGACAGCTTCAGCGCATCGTTCAGGGTGATGTGAGGCCCGGTAGGCACCAGCTTGGCCACGGTATCCGTTTCGGCGTAGGTCATGTTCAGCACCCGGCCCACGTCCCGGATGGCGGCCCGGGCGGCCATGGTGCCGAAGGTGACGATCTGGGCCACATGGTCGTCGCCGTATTTGCGGCGGACATAGTCCACCACCTCGCCCCGGCGGGTGTCGCCGAAATCCATGTCGATATCCGGCATGGAGACACGCTCCGGGTTCAGGAAGCGCTCAAAATAGAGGCTGTACTGCATGGGGTCGATGTCCGTGATGCGCAGGCAGTAGGACACCATGCTGCCGGCGGCGGAGCCGCGGCCCGGGCCCACAGGGATCCCCGCGCCCTTGGCATAGTTGACGAAGTCCTGGACGATGAGGAAATAGTCCGTGAAGCCCATTTTCCCGATCATGTCCAGCTCATAGTCCAGCTGCCTGTGATAGGCGGGGTTTTCGCCGTAGCGTGCCCGGAAGCCACGCTGGCACAGCTCCCGCAGATAGGTGGGGGAGTCGTACCCCTCCGGCAGCTGGAACTCCGGCAGGTGATACTTGCCGAAGGTAAAGTCAAACTGGCACCGGTCGGCAATGCGCTGGGTGTTCTCCACGGCGTCGGGATAACCGGCGAACAGCTCCTCCATCTCCTCCGTGGAGCGGATGTAGAAATTCCGCGGCTCATAGCGCATGCGGTTCTCATCGTCAACAGTCTTGCCGGTCTGGATGCACAGCAGCACGTCGTGGCTCTCGGCGTCCTCCTTCCGGAGATAGTGGGCGTCGTTGGTGCAGACCAGGGGAATGCCCGTCTCCTGGTGCAGGCGCAGCAGGCCCCGGTTCACCGTGGCCTGCTGGGGGATGCCGTGGTCCTGAAGCTCCAGATAGAAGTTGCCACTGCCCAGAATGTCCTGCATGGTCAGGGCATATTCCTTGGCCCCCTCATAGTCGCCGCCGACCAGGCGGCGGGGAATTTCTCCGGCCAGGCAGGCGGACAGGCCGATAAGGCCCTCCGAATGCCGGCGCAGCAGGTCCAAATCAATGCGGGGCTTGATATAGAACCCGTCTACAAAGGCCTGGCTCACCAGGTACGACAGATTCCGGTATCCCGTTTCGTTTTCGCACAGCAGCACCAGATGACGGGATTCGGCGTCCAGCTCATAGGTCTTATCCAGCCGGGTACGCCGGGCCACATATACCTCGCAGCCGATGACCGGATGGATGCCCTGGGCCTTGCAGGCCCGATAGAAGTCGATGGCGCCGTACATAACGCCGTGGTCCGTGATGGCCACAGCCGTCTGCCCCAGCTCCTTCACCAGCTTCGGCAGGTCCCGGATGCGGCACGCACCGTCCAGCAGACTGTATTCCGTGTGGACATGCAGATGGGCAAAGGCCATATTACGCCTCCTCCAGCATGTCGGTGAGGATTTCCGCCGCCGTTACGATCAGGCGGCCGCAGTGGTCGCTGCCGGCCAGCTCCAGCGCCAGCTCCGACGGCTCCAGCTCCTGGGACCGCAGCAGCTCCCGGCAGTCCAGCCGATGGAACCGCTCCGTAAAGCGCCGCTGGTACTCCTTCACCCGGGCGGTAACGGCGGCCCGGTCTGTGGGATCGGGGCAGGCGGTTCCCAGCAGCATCACCGGTGCGGACACCGCGCCGCAGATACTGCCGCAGCGGACGCCTCCGCCCATGCCGGCCCCCAGGGCCATGGCCTGGTCCACCGTCAGGCCCGCCCGGTCCCGGAAGGCGGCCAGCAGGCACTGGCTGCAATTGAGCCCCTGCCGCCGGTAGTCCATGGCGGCGTGGCAACGTTCGGCTTTATTCATGGGATTCCCTCGCTTCCTCCATCAGTCTGCGCATACGATGATTCATGCAGGATTTGCTCACCGGCGGGTCGCTGCGCTCCGCTAATTGCTGCAATGACATTTCGGGGTTGTCCAGCCGCAGCTGCGCCGCCTGGCGCAGCTTTTCCGGCAGCAGAGCCAGCCGTCCGCTTTCCGCCAGGCGGCTGATGGCGGCGGTCTGCTCCAGGGCGGCGTCCACGGTTTTGTTGACGTTGGCCATGTCGCAGTTCATGGCCCGGTTGGCGCCGTTGCGGATCTCCTTATCCACCTTGGCGGTCATGATGTCCATGGCCGCCGCCGGGGCCCCGATGGTGGTCAGCAGATCCTCAATGTGCTCGGACTGCTTGAAATAGATGACGCTGCTGCCGCTGCGGCGGACGCTGTGGGGCACGAAGCCCATCTCCGTCAGCAGGGCCGACACCTCACGGCTGGCCTGCATGTGGGAGGTGGCCAGCTCCAGGTGATATCGCTTCTCCGGGTCCGTGACGCTGCCCCCGGCCAGAAAGGCCCCCCGCATAAAGGCGGTGCGGCAGCACTCATCCTCCAGCAGGCCGAAGTTCACATGCAGCACCAGACTGGGATCATAGCCCAGCAGATCAACGATGCGGCGGAGCTTCTCCTGCCGGGTAATGCGGAAGATGAGCTTGTCCCGGGTGCCATCGGGCAGGCTGTCGAATTTCAGGGAAAATGCCCGCTGGAACAGCCGGGGCAGCCGGCCGGCAAACTCCGGGTTCTCCGTAATAATGCGCACCTCCGCAGAGGAGAAGGTGTTGCAGAACAGCAGCACCCCATAGGCCTCCGCCCGGGCGCAGCACTGCCGCGACACCGGCTGGCGGCACAGTTCGCTTTTGACTTTATAGGCAAAGGACTGCATGGCTGAGTCTCCTTTTATTTTTCCACTTGGTTGTGGGTGGCACGGTGGGGACCGACGGTGACCACGCGGATATTCCGCTGGTTGTGCAGCTGTACCAGCTCCCAGGCCAGGTGGCCGGGGTTATGGCGCACCAGGCCGTTTTCCACCGTGGACACCGGGCGGCTGACGATCTCCACCCCCAGGGCCTCCACGGACTCCCGGTCGCAGAAAATGGGCTCTGCTCCCTCTTGGGCATAGCGCTGCACCACCGCCGGGGGAATGGGGGAGGAATTGGTCAGGCACAGGTCAAACAGCCCCGGGCAGGAGTGCTTGAACAGGGCGCGGATGTGGTCGGACACCGTGTAGCCCTCGGTTTCGCCGTCCTGGGTCATGACGTTGCACACATAGACCTTCAGTGCCCGGGAGCGGCGGATGGCGTCCACAATGCCGTCCACCAGCAGGTTGGGGATGATGCTGGTATACAGGCTTCCGGGGGCCAGAACGATGACCTCCGCCTCCTCCAGGGCCTCCACAGCCGCCGGCAGGGCCCGGGGATGCTCCGGGATCAGCCGCACCCGGCGGATGCGGCAGTCCTGCTCCTTCTTGCAGCGGAAGATCCGGCTCTCGCCCACTACGCTGGCTCCGTTTTCAAAGGTGGCCTCCAGCTGCACGTCCGCCGTTGTCACCGGCAGCACCCGGCCGGTAATGGCCAGCACCTGACTCATGCTCTCCACCGCCCGGTCAAAGCTGGGCATAATGCCGTTGAGGGCCGCCAGGAACAGATTGCCGAAGCTCTGGCCTGCCAGCGTCCCCTCGCAAAAGCGATAGTGCATCAGCTGGGCCATCAGAGGCTCGGCATTGGCCAGAGCCTCCAGACAGCTGCGGATGTCTCCCGGCGGCAGCATTCCCAGGTCCTGCCGCAGCCGGCCGGAGCCGCCGCCGTCGTCCGCCATGGTGACAATGGCGGTGAGGTTCTTTGTATACAGCTTCAGCCCCCGCAGCAGCGTGGACAGACCCGTTCCGCCGCCAATGGCGGCAATGCGGGGCCCGTGCTCCGGGGCCACAGAATAGCAGCCGCCCATAAGCGCACCTCCTTACCGGGAGATATCCCGGTGATTTTCCGTGACCTGATATCCCTCGCGGGTGATGTAGGCCGCCAGCTCATGGGCCACGGCCACGGACCGATGGTGGCCGCCGGTGCAGCCGATGGCGATGACCAGGGCGGTCTTGCCCTCCTCGCTGTACAGCGGCAGCAGGAAGCCGATCATTTTCTCCAGCTGCTCCATGAACTCATGGGTCTGCTGGAAGGAGAATACAAAGTCCCGGACCTCCTGATCCAGGCCTGTCTTGTTTTTCAGCTCTGCCACATAATAGGGGTTGGGCATGAACCGCACGTCGAACACCAGGTCCGCTTCAATGGGGATGCCGTGCTTGAAGCCGAAGGAGAGTACGCTGACGTTGAGCCCGCCCCGGTCCGACGGGGTGCCGAACAGGTTCAGCAGCTCACTGCGGAGCTTGGCCGTGGATAGGGAGGAGGTGTCCAGCACAAAGTCCGCATGGTCCCGCACCGGCTGCATCAGCACCCGCTCCCGCCGCACGGCCTCCTCGATGCTCAGACCCTTGGCCTGCAGCGGATGCATGCGCCGGGTCTCCTTATAGCGGTTGATGATGGTGGGGGTATCCGCCTCCAAAAACAGCATGCGGCAGTTGACACCGCTGGCCTTCAACTGCTCCAGGGTGTCGATGAGCATGTCCGTGGGCTCGCCGGAGCGCACGTCGTATACCAGCGCCACCCGGTCGTACCGGCCGCTGGAAGCGGCACAGAACCCGGCGAATTTCATCATCATCTCCGCCGGGAGATTGTCCACGGTATAGTAGCCGATGTCCTCCAAAAACGAGGCCGCCCGGCTTTTGCCGCCGCCGGACAAGCCGGATATAATGAGAATTTCCATGTTATTTCCTCTTTTCCCGGGAAATTGCTTATTCACCCACGAACCGGACCTCCGGCTCCAGGCGGACGCCGTGGGCCCGGTATACGGCCTCCTGCACCCGGCGGATCAGCTCCTGCACGTCGGCGCAGGTGGCGCTGCCGGTGTTGATGACGAAGCCCGCATGCTTTTCGGATACCTGGGCGCCGCCCACCGTCAGGCCCTTGAGACCGGTCTGGTCGATGAGGGTCCCGGCGAAATAGCCCTCCGGCCGCTTGAAGGTGCTGCCGGCGCTGGGCCACTCCAGAGGCTGGGAAGCCTTGCGCCGGGCCATCAGATCGTCCATCCGGGCCCGGATGGCGGCGGGATCGTCCGGGGTCAGGCGCACCACCGCACCCAGCACCACGGCGCCGTCGGCCAGAAACCGGCTGTGCCGATAGGCGAAGGCGGCCTCGGGGCCGGTCAGACGGCGGATGCCGTCGGGGTACAGGGCGGTGACCTCCGTCACCACCTGGCGCATTTCTCCGCCATAGGCCCCGGCATTCATGCACACCGCGCCCCCCAGACTGCCGGGGATGCCGTGGGCAAATTCCAGCCCCGCCAGCCCCGCCTGCTGGGCATATACCGCCAGACGGCTCAGCAGCACTCCGGCGTCGGCCTCCAGGGTCACATCGTCCAGACGGCGGATGCCGGTCATGCGCTCCGCCGTTTTGATGACCAGGGTGTCCAGCCCCCGGTCCGACACCAGCAGGTTGGTGCCCCGGCCCAGCAGAAACGGCTGCACGCCGCATTCCTCCGCCAGCCCCAGCAGGATCACCAGCTGCTCCCGGCTTTCCGGAAAGGCCATGCGCCGGGCCGGACCGCCGATGCGGAAGGAGGTATGGCGGCTCATGGGCACGTCATGCTCCACCGTCATGTCCGGCAGGTAATCCCGGAGCTTTTCATCCAATCGTTCATACCACTGCATAGCGTCCTCCCTCATATCCGTTTCTTCTTGCCCAGCAGCGCAGCGCCGATGATGCCCGCCTGATTCCCCAGCTGAGCCTTGACGATGCGTGTTTTCTTGTCGGAGCTGCAGGGGATGGTCTCCTGCTCTACCAGCCGCTGCAGAGGGTGCAGCAGCTGCTCATCGGCCTCGTTGCTGACGCCGCCGCCGATGGCCAGAGTGTCCGGCTGGAAGATATTCACCACATTGGCGATGCCTGCCGCCAGATAGCCTATATACATGTCGCAGACCTGCCGGCCCACCGGGTCCCCCAGCCGGGCGGCCATAAAGGCCGACTGGCCGGACACATGACCGTCGTGCTCACGGATGACCTGGGCCAGGATGCTGTCGGGATTGTTCTGCAATGCCTGGGCGGTGAACCGCTTCAGAGCGCTGGCAGAGGCGTACTGCTCCCAGCAGCCCCGCCGGCCGCAGGGGCAGGGGAGACCCTGATAGTCGATGCAGGTATGCCCCACCTCGCCGGCCATACCGTTGCCGCCGTGGAAAATCTTGCCGTTGTGGATGATCCCGGCGCCGATGCCGGTGCCCAGGGTGATGGTAACGAAGCGTTTGCTGCCCTGCCCGGCTCCGACGTAGTATTCCGCCAGGGCGGCGCAGTTGGCGTCATTTTCTACATACAGATGCAGTCCCAGCCGCCGCTTGAACAGCTTCCGCAGAGGAATGTTCCGCAGAGGCAGGTTGCAGGTATACACGATGGAGCCGGTGCGGATGTCCACCACGCCGGGGATGCCCGCCCCCACAGAGGCGATATCCTGCACCGCAATGCCGCCCTGGGCTGCCAGCTCCTCCGTCAGGGTCACCAGGGTGTCCGCCAGAACGTCCGGGTCCGATACCTCCCGGATCTTCATGCTTTTCACGGCCAGCAGCCGTCCGTTTTCATCCGTCAGCCCGGCCTTCAGGTTGGTGCCGCCGATGTCGATGCCGATATAGTTCATTGCTTCTCCTTGGCCTGCCGGGCCAGCTCATCCATTTTCTGGTCAAATTGCGTCATGAAGTCCCGGGCGGAGTTATAGCCGTATCGCATCTGGCGATTTTTCATGGCGGCGATCTCCACGATACCGGCCAGGTTCCGCCCCGGCCGCACGGGAATGGTGACATAGGGCAGCTGCACCCCCAGGATGGTGTAGGTATCGCCCTCCAGGCCCAGGCGGTCATAGAACTTACCGTCCTGCCAGGGCTCCAGATGAATCACGATCTCAATGTCGGAGTCAAACTGCACCGCGCCCATGCCGAACAGCTGCTGCACGTCAATGATGCCGATACCCCGGATCTCAATGTAGTGGCGGATGATCTCCGGGGCCGAGCCGTACAGCGAGTCGGAAATGCGGCGGATCTCCACCGCGTCGTCGGCTACCAGCCGGTGACCGCGCTTGAGCAGCTCAATAGCCGTCTCGCTTTTTCCGATGCCGGAGTCGCCGATCATCAGCACGCCCTGGCCATAGATGTTCATCAGCACGCCGTGGCGGGTGATCTGGGGGGCCAGGGCCCGGTTCAGATAGTCAATGATGTGACTGGTCAGCTCCACGGTGGTCTTTTCCGTCCGCAGCAGGGTCCGCCCGTGCTTGCGGGCAATCTCCATCAGTTCGGGAAAGATCTCCATATTCCGGGCCACGATCAGCGCCGGGATCTCGCAGCGCAGCAGGTCCTCGAATACCTTCCTCCGCTGCTCCAGGGGCATGGCCTTCAGGAATGTAAACTCCGCCTTGCCCAGAATTTGCAGGCGTTTGGGCTCAAAATAGTCGTAAAAACCCACCAATTGCAGGGCCGGACGGTTCACATCCGGAATGGTGATCATCCGTGTGTCATAATCCAGGCCCTTATATACGACCTCCAGGTCAAAATCCTTCACCAGCCGGCTGAGGCTGGCCGGGTCGCGTCTTACTTTCTCCATATACAGCTCCTCCATCCGGCCTTGCCGGTCCGCGCTTGCATATACTTATATTTATATGTTATTATATCGTATATACCCCTTTTTCGCAAGACCTACGACGCTGTCTGAATTTTTTTCGTTTTTTTGTCAAATAATGCTTGCATTTCGCCTTGCAATCTGCTAAGATATCTATTGCTTGTGATGTTGGCAGGCAAGTTTCTCACAGCAAGGAGGTGCAACGGATGGCAAAGTGCGAGTTCTGCGATAAGGGCGTGACCTTCGGTATCAAGGTTTCCCACTCCCACAGACGCTCCAATCGTCCCTGGAAGCCCAATGTCAAGCGCGTGAAGGCTATGATCAATGGTACGCCTCGCCATGTGTACGTTTGTACCCGGTGTCTGCGTTCCGGTAAAGTTACCCGCGCGATCTAAGCTCGGACAAACAAGACGGACCCTATGCCATGCGGCACAGGGTCCTTTTTCTTTCGGCAAGAAGGCGGGACACAGCGTCCCGCCTTTTGTCATGCAGTTATGCCTTCAGGCAGCGCAGGACCGCCAGAAGAATGGAGTAATACTTGCTGTCCGGCGTGTCGGCGCGGCTGGTGATGATCACGGGGCAGGACGCGCCGCAGATGGTACTGGCCATGGTCTTGCCGGCAATGTAGGTGATGGACTTATACAGCACGTTGCCGATTTCGATAAAGGGCACCAGCAGGATATCCGCCTGACCTGCCACAGGGTCATGGATGCCCTTGTGCTTCACGGACTCCATGGAAATGGCACCGTCCAGGGCCAGAGGACCGGACACCACGCAGCCGGGAATACCGCGCTTGGCGATTTCGGCTGCGGACACGGTGGAGGGCATCTTCTCCGTGACGTTTTCCACGGCGGAGAGAACCGCCACCTTGGGCAGCTCCACGCCCAGGGCATTGGCCACCGGCAGAGCGTTCTCTACAATGCCGATCTGGGTATCCACGTCGGGGGCAATGTTGATGGCGGCGTCGGTGATCATCATAAAGCGGCCTTCATACTCGAAAATGCCGCACTGGCTCACCAGACGGCGGCCGCTGGCGGGGATCAGACCGGTCTCCCGGTTCAGAATGGCCTTGGCGAAGCTGGAGGTCTGGAGAATGCCCTTCATGGGGATGTCCGCCTTCCCCTGGCGCACCAGCTCCACGGCGGCCTTGGCGGCGTCCAGCTCCGGGCCGTCAAAGTCCACGATCTCATATTCGGCGGGATCCTCGTTCATCTCCTGCAGCAGGGCCAGAATCTCGTCCTTCTTGCCCAGCAGGGTGCCATCCACCACGCCCCGGCGATGGGCGTTGACCACGGCGCTGAGGGCGGGTTCGTCGTGGGCGTTGGCCAGAACGATGCGCTTTTTGTTTTTATGAGACAGGACATACGCTTCCAGTTCCTTAAAATTCGTGAACATATTCGTTCCTCCTATTTGACTTTTCCGTTTGGCTCCCATTTCACCGGGAACAAAACTATTATACAACCCCTTTTCGGCAAAAACAACCAAAAGTGCGGATTTTTTCTTTGCCATGCTGGCGAAAAATCCTTGCTATCCGTGGGCATTTCCTGTATACTTTACTACAATAAGGAGGGGCTGCTATGACCATCGAAAAAATCCTGTTTTACGGCATCATCATCGTGGGCGCCGCGCTGATCATTGGGCTGACGTACTATCGCATCGACTGGGCCCGCCACCCGGAGAAATACCAGGACCTGGTGGACCAGGCGGAGAAGGATGAGAAGGAGGCTGCTCAGCGACGTGCCATGCGCAGACTGGGCAGGAAGAAGAGAGGATAGACGAAAAGCGACCGGCTGCAAGGCCGGTCGCTTTTATACGGTCAGTTATTGTTTTCCGCCTGATCCAGTCCCAACAGCCGCAGGCCCCGTTCATTGAAGTAGGGCTTCAGCAGACTGTACGGCACCTGAAACGACTGCTCTCCGGCGGCGTAGGGGGCGATGGTATAGGGACTGAAGGCTACGGTGATGCCGCTGTCCTCGAAAATCAGGCACTGGTCCATCCAGGTCTGGAGGGTGTCCTGGTAATCCTCAAAGAAGCCCTCCTCACCGATCTGAGTCCAGGCATCACTCCTTTTTACCTGGTACAGCAGGCTCTCGGCCACAGCCGCCCGCATGCCGTCCGCGTCGTCGGTCAGGTCCGTCATTTGAAGGGCCTGCCCGTTGTTCAGGTCAAAGCTCACCGCCAGCCGCCAGGAGTTGGGGTGCGCGCCGCCGGAATAGGAGCTGTAGTACATGCTGACGCACAGCAGCCGGGGGCCGACCCAATAGTCGGTGGTGACCGTGTCGGAATACACATACTCCGGCTGCTCCCAGCGGGGGTCCGCGCCGTTGGTGCCGGCATAGGAGGTTCTGGCCATCTCTGTAACGTCAGCCAGGAACTGAAGCTGGCTCTTGCGCCACTGCTCGAAATACCGGTTGATGCTGTCCGCCGTCTGGGTGGTGACAGTAAGGGTATTGCCGCCGTCCTCCGGCTCCAGCTGGAACACCTGATAGCTGCCCTTTGCCAGCAGCCGGTCATCCTCGGCATAGTTCTCCTTATTCACCTGCTCCAGGCGGATGCTCCACTCCTGGGGCAGAGGGGCGGCTTTTTCCCCGGTATCCTCCGCCGGAGAGCCGGGGGATTGCAGCTTGTCATCCGCCAGGGACAACATAGGTACGGCGCTGCATGCCGTCAGACACGCCGCCAGCGTCAGCAGCATGGCCGCCAGCAATAAAACATACAGCTTCTTCATAGGTATTTCCTCACATGATCCATGGGGTGGCCCGCCAGTCTGTGCCGCAGATGCCCTGAGACAGGTCGGGATACGCCAGAGTATACAAATCGGTCCACCCGGCCTCCCGGGTAAACAGGGCCTGGGCCTGGGGGCCCAGACGGGACACATCGGCGGGCTTGGTCAGCACCGGCGCACCGCGCATCTGCCGCAGCAGGTCACAGCCCCGGCGGCTGGCAGCCAAAAGCCGCAGATAGGGAATATGCTCCGGCTCCGGCAGCTCCAGATATGCTGCCAGCAGCATCCGCCGCAGCCGGGCCAGGGGATAACGCCGGGTTTTCGCAGTTTCCAGCAGGCGGTCTATGTCCGCCGTCTGCCGCACCGCCCGGTAAAACCGGCGGTACAGTCCCTCACCGCCGCCGTCGTAGGGAAGAAAGTCCTTCTCACCCATCCGCCGCAGCCGGGAGAGAATGGCCCGCTGACAGGCTCGCATATCCACCGGAGCCCGTCCTGCCGCCAGCTCCCGCCGCAGCACCGCCGCCGATTCCTCCGGCAGAAGGGCTATGGCCTCCTCCGTCTGTCCCGCCCGCAGGAGCCTGCGGATGTGGGAGGCCGGGGCAATGCCCTCCATCACGGGACCGTCGTGCTGCCCGCCTCTGCGTGGAAACGTTACCGGCTCCATGGGAAAGTCCGCCCGGCGCAGGGCCTTCAGGTATTCGATGGCCAGGATGTTGTTGGGCTGAGCCAGCAGCGCCGCATCCTGGGGCCCCAGCAGCTTTTCCACCGCCAGCTGCCGGCACCGGGCAAAGGTTTCGCCCCCCTCCAGCCGCTGCCGGACGGCATCCTGATATGCACTCCCGGACAGGCATGCCTCCACCCGGCGCAGAGCCTCCAGATCGCCGCACTCGCTGCCGAAGGCCAGGTGAGTCACCACCCCGGCTTTTTGCAGCAGCTCCACGCCGCCCCGGGCAAACCGCTCGGCTCCGGACACTGCCCAGGGGGTAGGCAGCTCCAGCACCAGGTCCGCCCCGTTCCGGACGGCCATTTCCGCCCGGGCGAACTTGTTCACGGCGGCAAACTCCCCCCGCTGGGTGAAGCAGCCGCTCATGGCGCACACCACCGGCCCCTGCTGCCGCAGCTGCTCCAGCATCCACCGGTGCCCCAGATGAAAGGGGTCGTATTCGCAGATCACACCGAAAACCGGCATGCTGTTCACCCCCTCCGGAAGATTACAAATAGTTACAAACCAGTTACAATTTCACAACGATTTTTCCGGCATTTTGTGCAGCGCGCAAAAAGATAATCATCACACTGTTCATAACTGAGCGTTTGGTTCATTTCTGGCTTCATTATACCTCATTTTTGGAAATTTTGCAATCCTCTTGACAACTCCCCCTGGGAATCCGTACAATATAGGTGAAAAATATGATTTATTGGGAGGAAACCAATTATGAAGATCGGACTCGTATACGCCATGACCGGTGAGATCGAGAGCCTGCTGACCCAGGAAAACGCCCAGCCGCTGCAAACCGTGGCCGGGGTGCCTTTTTACCGGATCCGGCCCGACGTCATCGCCTGCGCCGGCGGCGTCAGCAAGGTCAACGCCGCTATGGCCACCCAGCTGCTGATCAGCCTGTATCAGCCGGATCTGGTGCTCAACGCCGGGGTAGCCGGGTGCTTTGAGGATATGCCCATTGGCTCCATCGTTCTGGCGGAGGGCTTTATGCAGCACGATGTGGATACCAGCGCCCTGGGCGACCCTGTGGGACTGGTGTCCACGGTGAACCGAGTGCAGTTCCCTACCAGCGACCTGGACCGGGCCAAGGCCGCCATGGACCGGGTGGGCGTGCCATACCGCACCGGCTGGGTAGCCACCGGCGACTGGTTCGCCACCGACACCCCCCGGGCCCATTGGATCGCCGACACCTTTCACCCGCTGCTGTGCGATATGGAGGGCTGCGCCGACGCCCAGGTGTGTCTGCGCAACGGGGTGCCCTTCATGTCCGTCAAGTCCGTGTCCGACTGCCTGTTTGAGCACCACGACTTTGTGTTCAATTTCCCAACCGCCATGTGGGATCTGAACCGGGTGGTCATGGCTTTTGTGGATCGGCTGGAGGCGTGACATGGAAAAAATTGCCAGCTTTACCGTGAACCACAATGTGCTGGTGCCGGGTCTGTATCTGTCCCGGCGGGACGGGGAGGTCTCCACCTTCGATCTGCGCTTCAAAAAGCCCAACACCGGCGACCTGCTGACCAATGCCCAGCTGCACTCCGTGGAGCACGTGATCGCCACCCTGCTGCGCAATAGCCCGGAAAGGGATGCCGTGATCTATTTCGGCCCCATGGGCTGTCAGACGGGCTTTTACTTCCTGTTCGACAGCCGCCGCCTGACGGATGCGGAGGCCATCGCCCTTTTGCAGCGGGTGTTCACCGCCGGTGCGGCCTATGACGGCCCCATGCCCGGCAAAAGCGCCGCAGAGTGCGGTAATTACCGCACTCTGGACGCAGCCCTGGCCCGGGCGTGCTGTGCCTTTTACGCGGACGTGATCCGCCGCTGGACACCGGAGGACCTGGTTTATCCGGAGGCCTGAATTTCTCTCGGAAAGGGCGAAAACCGGACAGGCTGCTATAAAGGATGCCCTCTTGCCAAAATCGCCGTCGTGGGGTATAATACCCTCCGGAATACACAAAAGGAGCTTTTATACCATGACTTATACCTATACGCCCCGGGGCGTCTGCTCCCGGAAAATGACTGTGGAGCTGGAGAACGGCGTGATCAAGAGCGTCAATGTGGAGGGCGGCTGCAACGGCAACCTCCAGGGCATCAGCCGGCTGGTGGTGGGCATGGACGCCCAGGAGGCCATCCGGCGCATGAAGGGTATCCACTGCGGACCCAAGCCCACGTCCTGTCCGGACCAGATGGCCCACGCGCTGGAGGAAGCTCTGACCCAGGCGGCCAAAAAGGCATGACCACGGAGACCTTTTTTCAGCTGCACTATCACCTGACGGATACGGAGGGGCTCTTTGACCTGGCTCAGGGGATCGCGGTCCAGCGGCGCAGACTGAAAAAGCATGATGCCCGATGCCGCAGCTTCCGGTGGTTTTCCCGGCGGCTTCTGTGGCAGGGGGCCGTCCTGCTGGCGCTGGGAGCCGTTTTGCTGTGGCTTACGGCCAGCCTGGCGCTGGGCCGGGCGTCCGGCGCACTTACGGGGCTGTGCTTCGGCTGCGGGGTGCTGGAGCTGGTGCTGTGCGCGCTTATGCAGCGGAATTACCGGCGGGGCTGGCGGCAGTTTCAGCAGCAGAACGATCCCGATGGGTGCATTCTGTTTGACGGCGGCGGCATCCGGGAGGAGAACCGGAAGGGGAAGCCCACCCATTTCGACTGGGAGGATTGGGATGTGGCCGTGGTGACTCCCAGGGTCATCGTGCTGACCTTCCGTGTTCCCGTGCTGCTGTTCTTCCCCTATACGGAAGAAGCGGCGATCACAGTGGCTCATGCAGCCCGGGCCTTCGGCAAGGAGGATGCGGTGGTTTACCGGCAAAAGATCTGAATCGCCTGAATATGCTGAGACAGCCGCCCTTCGGGGCGGCTGTCAGCTTGTCAAAAATCCTTTTTGACAAGCTGAGCAAGCATTTTCAAAACTTTCATAAAAGTTCTGAAAATGCGGTGATTGAAAACGAAAGACACCCCTGATGGGTTTCTTTCGTAACTATCTTCCTTTCCGAAGGCAGAGACAATCCTATTTTTTGACAGTCTCACAGCCGCCCTTCGGGGCGGCTGTTTCTTCTTGTAATGCTGGGAAGATTTTGCTACAATGGGAAAAACAGGCAAGGGAGGCGAGTGCATGGAGGCATACGCGGCATATCGGGTGCTGATGGTGGAGGATGACCGGGGCATTGCCCAGGCGGTGCAGACCCAGGGAGAGCTGTGGAATTTACAGGTGCGGCAGGTCCGGGATCTGCGGCACGTCATGGAGGAATTTGCGGAATTCGATCCCCATCTGGTACTGCTGGACATCGGCCTGCCCTGCTTCGATGGGTACCACTGGTGTACGGAGATCCGGCGGGTATCCCGGGTTCCGGTGATTTTTATCTCGTCGGCGGCGGACAATATGAACATCATCATGGCCATGAACCTGGGCGCTGACGACTTTATCACCAAGCCCTTCGATCAAAGCGTGCTGATGGCCAAGATCCAGGCCCTGCTGCGCCGGACCTATGACTTCGGCGCGTCGGCCCCGGTGCTGGAGCATCGCGGCGCGCTGCTGAACACCGGGGACAACACCCTGACGTATCAGGGACAGCGGGTGTCCCTGACGAAAAACGAGTACCGCATCCTGCTGTGTCTGATGCAGAGCAAGGGCCGGGTGGTGAGCCGCGAGAAGCTCATGGAGCGCCTGTGGGAAACCGACAGCTTTGTGGACGAAAATACCCTGACGGTGAACATCGGGCGGCTGCGGAAAAAACTGGACGCCGCAGGACTGCCGGGATTCATTACCACCCGGGTGGGCCTGGGCTACATGGTGGGGTGACGGCCATGGTGCGAAGTTATCTGCGGCAGCGCCGGGGCGTGCTGCTGACTTTCCTGCTGTTCGGCGGTCTGTTCGCCGTCACGTTCGCCCTGTACAGTCTGCCTGTCCAGGCGGTGGCATACCCGTTTTTGCTGTGTGCCGTGGCCGGGAGCATCCTGCTGGCGGCGGATTACCGCCAGGCCCTTCGGCGGCACCGGCAGATGGAGCGCGTACTGCGGCTGCCGGACGAGATCGCCGCGTCCCTGCCCCCGGCAGACACCGTGGAGCGGGAGGACTACCGGCAGCTTGTGGCCCTGCTGGAGGAAAGCCGCCGGCAGATACAGTCCCAGGCCCAGCGCCGGTACGGCGACATGGTGGACTACTATACGCTCTGGGCCCACCAGATCAAAACGCCCATTGCGTCCATGCGGCTGACGCTGCAGAACGAGGACTCCGACCTGGCCAGGTCCCTGTCCGGGGATCTGATGCGGGTGGAGCAATATGTGGAGATGGTGCTGGTATTCCTGCGGCTGGACAGCAGCACCACGGACTATGTTATCCGGCGGCACAGCCTGGACGACATTGTGCGCCCGGCGGTGCGGCGCTTCGCCGGAGAATTTATCCGCCGGCGGCTGCGGCTGGAATACCAGCCACTGGACCACACCGTGGTGACTGACGGCAAATGGCTGGGCTTTGTGGTGGAGCAGGTGCTGTCCAACGCCCTGAAATACACCGCCAGCGGCTCCGTGACCATTGCCATGGACGGAGATGACCTGTGCATCCGCGACACCGGCATGGGCATCGCAGCAGAGGACCTGCCCCGGATCTTTGAACAGGGCTTCACAGGGGTCAACGGGCGGCGGGACAGGCGGGCCAGCGGCATCGGGCTGTACCTTTGCCGCCGGATCTGCGGAAACCTGGGACACACCATCCGGGCCAGTTCCGTTCCCAACCAGGGGACGGAAATTCGCATCGGTCTTGGGCAAAAGAAAACGTTGCCGGAGTAGAAATCAGACACAATTGCAAACAAAAACACGACATCCCGGCCGGGGTGTCGTGTTCTTTTATCTTAGCATTTTTCTATACACAAAACAACTAAAAATTTACACAAAATTAACACTTAAAGATTGTCCATTATGCCATCTTGCAAGATGAAAAACAGAGGTATATAGTATGAAATGTGATTTTTCGACGCACAATTTCACAGAATCCATGTTCACTCCGGAAAAAGCCAACTTTTTTCGGATTTCGTTTTTTCGTAGAAAATTGCAGAAGCGCCAAAACCGGGCGTTTAGAACCTGTTAAAGGCAGATCAGAGGAAAAGGGGGCGGGATCATGACACGAGACGATGCGGTTTCCCGGCTGTGCGACGTGTACGGCGGCAGCTTTGACATCACCCGATGCGGGGAAGAGGAGCTTCCTCTGACGGCGAAGATGGACTTTTATGTCCATAACTCCAAATATGTGCTGTCCAAGAAAGCAAAGCTGTGGGAGGCCAACAGCTTTGAATATGTGTATCTGTTCAGTGTTCCGCACCTGACGAAGGAGATTTATCAGCAGTGCGAGCTTCTGGCATACGAACAGGGCATGGCCCGCATCCAGCCCGGCCCCAACCACATGTATACCTATATCTCCGCCATCTTCCTGTGCGACTCCTGCGACCCGGAGGCCCGGAAGGCCCTGAAGCGGTGCCACCGGTATCAGAGCTTCCGGCTGTCGTATTGGGGATGGATGGATTTTCACACCGCTCTGGTGGTGCTGCCGGAGGAAGCGGTCAGCACCAACGCCAGCGGACACAGTGCAGCGCAGGTGCTCAAAAGAGCCCTGTTTCATAAGCAAAAGAGAAAAATATTTCGAAAGGAGAGAAGTTTATGAATGCTGCTTTGTTCCTGATCATTGGCGTTGTCGTGCTGATCGTAGGATATATTTTCTACGGCGGCTGGCTGGCCAAGAAGTGGGGCGTGGATAACTCCCGCGTCACCCCTGCCCATGAGCTGGAGGACGGTAAGGACTACTGTCCCGCCAAGGCTCCCGTTCTGATGGGCCATCACTTTTCCTCTATCGCCGGCGCAGGCCCCATCAACGGCCCCATCCAGGCCGCTGTGTTCGGCTGGGTTCCCGTTATGCTGTGGGTCCTGATCGGCGGCATCTTCTTCGGCGGCGTCCATGATTTCGGCGCCCTGTTCGCCTCCATTCGCCATAAGGGCGAATCCATCGGCGAGGTCATCGGCGACGCCATCGGCGCCCGGGCCAAGAAGCTGTTCATCATCTTCGCGTATCTGACCCTGATCCTGGTGGTGGCTGCCTTTGCCTCCATCGTGGCCAACACCTTCAAGGCCACCTATGTGGACGGCGTGCTGGATAAGGCCGCTTCCGCCGCCAACGCCTCCACCGCCATCATCTCCATCATGTTCATCCTGATGGCCATCATCTTCGGCTTCTTTGTCTATCGCCGGAATGCTCCTCTGGGCATCTCCACCGTCATCGGCGTCATCGGCATTGCCGTGTGTATGTACATCGGCCTGAACTGGCACCCCATCTATCTCAGCGGCAACGTCTGGATGATCATCGTTGGCCTGTATATCGCCATCGCATCCGTCACCCCCGTGTGGATCCTGCTGCAGCCCCGTGACTATCTGAGCTCCTTCCTGCTGTATGCCATGATGATCCTGGCGGTCGTGGGCATCATCGGCTGCCACCCCGACGTGGATATGCCTGCCTTCACCGGCTTCTATGATACCCTGGCTCCCTCCGGCACCTCCCTGGGCTACATGTTCCCCGCTCTGTTCGTGACCATCGCCTGCGGCGCCGTGTCCGGCTTCCACTCCCTGGTGGGCTCCGGCACCACCGCCAAGCAGCTGGATCAGGAAAAGGACGCCAAGCCCATTGCTTACGGCGGTATGCTGATCGAGTGCGCTCTGGCCCTGATCTCCGTCTGCGCCGTTGGTTACATCTGGGCGCAGTACGCCGACGGCACCACCGTGACCCCCACCGTGGTGTTCGCCACCGGCCTTGCCTCCATGTTCTCCAAGGTGTTCGGCGCCGGCTGCTACAACGTGGTGTATTCCATGCTGATCCTGGCCGTGTCCGCTTTCTGCCTGACCTCCGTGGATACCGCCACCCGTCTGGCTCGCTACATGTTCCAGGAGTTCTTCACCAACCCCGGCGAGACCCGCGAGACTATGCCCGGCTGGAAGAAGGTCCTGACCAATCCCTATGTGGCCACCGCTATTACCGTGGTTGCCGGTGTGGCCCTGGGCATGACCGGTTATGCCAAGATCTGGGCTCTGTTCGGCGCTGCCAACCAGCTGCTGGCTGCCCTGGGTCTGCTGGCTGTGTGCTGCTGGCTGGGCAAGGTCGGCCGCAACAACAAGATGTTCTACTTCCCCATGTTCTTCATGCTGATTGTGACCCTGACCTCCCTGGTGTTCACCATCAAGGCCCAGTTTGCCGGTATCGCTGCCGGCGGCGAGGGTGTTGCCTGGTTCTACATCCGCGCGATCATCGCCATCCTACTGGTGGTTCTGGCCATCGTGCTGGTGGTGGAGGGCATCCAGGCCCTGTCCCGCAACAAGAAGGCTGCCGCCGCCAAGTAACGGCCGCGTGACAAACGTATAGAGACAATAAGGCCCGCGCCCGGCAGCTGCCGGGCGCGGGCCTTATTCGGCCTGCCGGGGAAATCAGCCGCTGCGAGACCGGCCCGCAGATTGGCCGCAGGCCCCACATCCACCGTTGGGCTGTCGGACGTATGTTCCTTAACCGTCGGGCCTGCAGAGATCGGCTCCTCTGGGGCGAGGATCGTACGAAGTGTTTTTTGCGGCATACACGCCCAACGGAAGCCTCATGGGGGGCGCTGCCGTGAAAAAGAGATCGCCTCCGCCTTTTGGAAAGAAAGATCGTTGCGAAAGAAACCCATCCGGGGAGTCTTTCACTTTCAATCACTGCATTTTCAGAACCTTTATGAAAGTTTTGAAAATGCGCGGGTCGGAGCGAAATCTCTTTTGTCAAAAAAAGGCACCGCCCTTTTTTGACAAGCTGAGAGGAGACCCCGGACTTTTGTCCGGGGCCTCCTCTTTTATGCAGTTGAGAGTTCGGCGGAAGCCGTCACAGCCAGTTGGGCGGGACTGTGTGGTTTCGGTTGACTTTTCAGCGGGCCTTGCGCTTCAGGGTGACGGTCATGGGGATCATCACCACGGTGAAGGAAGCAGCCAGAACCCAAACGATGATGCTGCTGGTGTCGCCGGTCTTGGGGGCGTCGGGCTTGCCGGGCTCCTCGGGCTTGCCGGGGTTCACGGGATCGGGATTCTCGGGCTGGGCAACGCCCTCGTAGGCCGTCTCAGTGAGGCTGCGGGAGAAGATGAAGTTGCTGATGAAGGTGTACTCGTCGGTCTGGTGAATCTTGTGGTTCAGGACGTTGGCAAACAGGGCCATGTCCAGCTTACCGCTCTGATACTCGAAGCCCACCACGCCGTTGTTGTACTGGTTGAACTGCTCGGTCAGCTCATCGTCCGTCAGGCAGATGCAGCCCTGCAGCGGGGTCTTGCCGGCGTTCTGCACCAGAACGGTAGCGCCTTCGGGAATCTTGGTGAACCAGTTGGTGCCGTACTCGTACATCACGTCGTCAGCTTCGTTGATGTAGCTGGCGTTGACCAGGGTGTTGTTGGGATACACCACGCGGCCCAGGAAGTCGGTGCCCATGGTGCAGGAATCGAGCTTCACACCCAGACCCAGCAGGAAGTTGCCTTCTCCCATGAAAGCAGTGGCGCCGTAGGCCATATAGGGAGTACCGGTCTTCACAGCGTCCAGGGCCTCATCGCTGAGCTTCTGGGAGCCCACGATGACGTTGGCCTTGCTCAGGTCCTCGGTCATGGTGAAGCCCATGGCGGTCAGAGCCAGCCAGTCGAAGCGGTAGTTGTAGGAGCCGGAGCGCAGGGTGGTCTCCACATAGCCGGAGGTGTTATTGGCAGGCTTGCCGGGCAGGAACACCAGAGGATTCAGGATCACGGCGGCCTTGTAGTTCGCGCCGTACACGCCGGTGGCAGTGATAACATAGTCCTTGGCGATGGTGAGGAAGTCCTCGTAAGAGCAGATGAAGTTGCCCTTCTCGTCGCCCTCGGTGATCATGGCAACGGTCTTGCCGGCCCGCAGCAGCGCGTTGACAGCGGCGGCGGAATCGTTGGACACATTGTCGATGATGACGTCGGCATTCTCCACGCCCTCAAACTGAGCGGCGAAGGCGGCCAGATAGGTCACGGCCTTGTCATAGCTGATGGTCTCGGGGCAGGCAGCCATAATGGTCTTGTAGGCGGCGGGCTCGGCCACGATGATGCGGTCATAGCCGCGGGCGTTGCTGCGCTGGGCAAAGCTCTCGGAATACAGGCCCCGCCATACGTTGATGAAGGTGCCGTCAAACAGCTGGCTGTTGGCCAGGGAGCGCTTGGCCTGATACATGGACACCACCATGGTGCCGGCGGGATAGGTCACGCCGTCATAGGTGAACTCCTTGGAGGCCACGTTGACCTTCACGTCGTTGCGGGTCAGATACTTCATCTCAACGGCGGCGTCATACAGGTTCTTCTGGTTGGCGCTGTCCATGGGAATGATGTAGCACTCGGGATAGAAGTTGCCGTTCTGGCCCTCGCCGTCATACACAGGGCGCATCAGGTCCGCCTGCTCGCCGATCCGGTCGTACTGGTCCACATACCAGGGAGCCACGAACTCGTTGGAGTTGGTGTTGTTGACGCCGCGGGAGAACAGCTTGGCCTGGGTGGTCAGCATGTCGATCTTATGGTTCTGGATGTACATCGCCTGGGTCATCAGACCGTAAGGCACCACCAGCTCGGAGCTGACGTCGCTGTACACGGGCAGCTCCCAGGTGATACCGGCGGTACCGATCAGGACGGGGAACTGGGAGCCGTAGGCGGTGGTCATGTCATCCCAGGGCTCGGTCCAGGCCACACCGGAGGGGGAATCCTTGTCTACCTGCAGGAAATCACGATAGGGCATCTCGAAGCTGTTGTGGTCGGGGTTGTTGGCAATAGCGCCCATACCCACGGCCTCGCCCAGCTGGATGAACTGCTTGGCGATCAGGTCGTACTCATAGTTGGGCTCGTGAGGAGGCGTGCAGGGCTCGATGAGCATGGCCTCCACGCGGCCGTGGATCTCGGTGAACACCATGGGGTTGAACTTGTTCACCAGGGCCATAGCGTTGGAATCCTCAAACAGGGTCTGGTTGGCCTCGTCGCGGTTGGGGTCATAGCCCTGACTGGTGGTACGGGTCATGTGCTCGTAACCCTCGATATTCTGCTCGGGAACGATGACCATGAACACGTCGCCCAGCAGTTCCTTGACGTTGACCTCATTATTCTTAACGTTGTAATACTCCTCCAGGTCCAGCTGGCCGGAATACAGGCTGCCGTTGGCCTTATAGCCATTCTCGCCGCGGATAAAGCCAATGTAGGAGGCAAAATCCTTGATCTGCTCGGGAACGGCTACGCCCTGCTTCGCCATCTCGGCCTTCAGCTGGGCCTGACCGGCCTCGGTGAAGCCCTCCAGGGTGTTGACGCTGATGGTCTCATTCTCCAGCAGGAGGTGGGCAAACTCCAGGATACCATTGACGGCGGCATTCTCGTTGGAATGAACGTTGGAGGCGAACATGGGGACCCGCAGATCGTCAAAGTCGCCGTTGGCCAGCTTGGTCAGCGCCAGATCGGGGTCGGATTCCACCAGGTCGGTGTATGCCAGCCACTTGTCCACAGACTCTTTGGAGTCGGCAACGATCAGATAAGGCATGTCGTAGCCGTCCACGGTGGTCTGGCCCATGGACTCCTTGGCCACATACAGGTCGGTATCCGTGGCGGCCAGGGCGTCGATGTCGTCATACAGCTCATACACGGTACGGAAGCTGTCATACGGGACAATCTTGGTGTGAATGGAGCCTACCGCCTTGTCACCGGCGGTCACATTCAGGGTATAGTAGCCGCACAGATCCAGATACGCACCGCCGTTGCTGTGGGGGGCGCTGAAATCCACGTTGCCGGAGCGGTTGCCGAAGTAGCAGTTGATGTCGATCCACAGCTTCAGAGAGACCTTGCCTGCCTCATCGACGGAAATGCCCATCTCCGTAACGCGGAACAGGTTCTGGGGCTGCTTGTCCTTCGTCCACTGGGTCATCCAGGTGTCCAGAGCACCGCCCTGGTAGGGATAGGGGAACTTTTCGGGGTTCAGATAGCCGCGGGTGCTGTCGCGGTCCAGGGACAGGGTCAGGTCGCCGCTCAAAGCGGTACCCAGCTCTTCCTCCGTCATGTTGGTGGGAACGGTGACCATCGCCTGGGCATTCTCCGCCAGGGAGATCTGCCATTCGATGTCGGTGTATGCGGGATAGGTATTTGCCAGGGACTTGCCAGGGGCACGAGTGTCCTTCGCCACGTCTGCAACGCTTGCAAACGCAGATGCGGGGAATACGAGAGCGAGGATCAGGACAAACGCCAGGATCTTCGTCGTCAGACGGGATCTTTTGTGCTGCATAGTTTTCTCCTTTTCTTCTCTTTCTTTTCCATGGTGGTCCTTGGTGGTCGTTCAGCGGGAGCTGCCGCTCCGCTCCTGGGCCTGCCGCCAACTGCTCCGGCCTGCCGGGGAACCGGCGCTGCACTTTTCCCTGCTGAATCGTTGGTTTCAGCTTAACATGCCTTGTCGGCGTTGTCAACCTGTACAGACATAGGCAGTATTGCAGAAAATACTTTGTGCAATTTGGTTATTCTGCTGCTATGCTTTTCAATCATATATTCGCACAGATACATGATGATGCTTCAAACAGTCGACCATGCGTTCCACTATCCATGGCAATTTTGGGCCATTTTCCTCACTTTGTCCCAAAAAACTTCTACAATTGTCAAATTCTGCTTTTATATCCACTAAAAATTCCTGCATGTACTCAGGAATTTGACTCCATTTTCGTATGCAGAAAGTGAACGGACGATTTTTCAACATATAGAGAGTTCTCTCTGCACCATGCCAGGTAAGGAAAAGATTACCTGATCTTCGGCTTGCGGGGCTTGCAGTCCACATAAAAAAACCGCCTCAGACGATCCTGCTGGATCGCCTGAGGCGGTTTTTTTATTTCTCCCGCAGCATCCGGAGTACGCGCCGGAGGGAAGGCGGGTTCCCCTTATACAGGGACATCAGCCGGTACACACGGCCTGCCAGGGCCGTCAGCAGTCCGGCGCAGGCGACCACCAGCACCAGGGACACAAGGCCCCCTATCAGGGACGTCTGCCCCAGCAGGACCCGGCTGGGCGTTACCAGCACGGCGGTGAACGGCACATAATCCAGCCACTGGGCAGAGGAGGTCATGCCGTCCATGTCCCCGGCGAACATGCAGCACAGGAAGCTGGCCACCAGCACCAGGGAAAACAGCACGTTGGTGCTGGACAGATCCTCGGCCTTCCCGGCCAGGGAGCCGCCGATGGCGGACAGACTGCAATACAGCAGGAAGCCTGCCAGCAGCAGCCCAACGGCCTCCAGCATAGCCGGAACACTGAACAGACCCGCCAGCCGGCCCGCGCCGCGCAGCACCTCCAGCAGCGGCAGCGTTACGCCGGGGGCCGTCTGCCGGGCCAGAGCGCCGCCGGCGGCGAAGCCGCCCATCAGGCTCAGAATCCATACGGCCAGCTGCAAAAGCCCCGCCAGAGCCGTGGCCAATACCTTTCCCAGCACCATGGCCGTGGGCTCCACGGACACCAGAAACAGGTCCATGAGCTTGGAGGTTTTTTCCAGGAGCACGCTGGCCGCCGTTCCCTGGCCGTACAGCAGCACCAGAAAGTAAAGGAGCATCAGCGACACAAAGGGCAGCACCATGGACAGCACATCGGCCGCCTGACCCTCGCCGGTGCGCCCACCGGTGACGGACACATCCACGCGGACCGTCAGCAGCTCCTGCTGCCGGGACGTCAGCCCGGCGCTGTCCAGGACGTCCTGGTCGTAGCTTTCCCAGGCCGTCACATTCTGATTCGGGGCGGCATTTTTCTGGTGCTGTGCCGCTGCTGTCAGGGAGACCATGGGGATGATCAGGAACGCCAGAGCCAGCAGCAGGGTAGTAGTGCGCCAGCCCTTCTGGCGCACCTGCTGGATCAGGGTGAAGGAAAACACCCGGCCCATGCCTTTGTATTGTTTCATCGCGCAGCGCCTCCCTTCGCCATGGAAAATACCTCACGCCATTTTACCCGGCTGCCCCGGTGGACGATGAGGCCCGCATATACCCGGGCAGCCAGCGTCAGCAGCCCGAAGATCACAGCCGCCTGGATAAGCCAGGACAGAAGCACCAGCCAAATGGACACATTGCCGCAGGCAAACTGCACCGGCGCGCAGAAAATGCTCAGCACCGGGCACAGGGCGGCAAATACCGCCACCGTTCCCGAGGGCACGCCGCCTACCACGCAGGAGGTCAGATACCCGGCCATGGTCAGCAGCATCACGGGTCCCGTGGCCTCGCCGGCCTCCTCCATGCCGGAGCAGCAGGCGCCGGCCACGCCGCCGATGATGGACATGGTCAGGTAACCAAGCGCCAGCGACACCAGCAGCACCGCCAGCAGGCTCACCAGGTGCCAGACATCCGGCGCCGCCTGGGGCAGCGCCGCCAGCACACCGGACAGCTGCCGGTGTAGGACATCGGAGCCCATCAGCGCAGCCGTCAGGCCGCAGGACACCCCGAAGCCCGCCAGCATAGCCAGCAGCCAGCCGAAGGTGAACGCCATCACCGCCAGAATCTTTCCGGCCAGCAGGGCCATGGGCTTTACGCTGACCAGCAGCAGCTCCACCAGCCTGGAGTCCTTTTCCTCCACCACGGCCCGGATCACATAGGACGCACTCATCAGGCACACCATCATAGCCAGGATGGAGTACCCGTACTGGACCCAAAAGCGGCTGCCGTCAAAATTTTCCTCCGGCAGGGGGGAGCCTTCCAGCTGAGCCAGCTGCTGCGCCGTCAGCCCCGCCGCACGGACGCAGGCATCCCGGATCGCCGTCTGCACGGCGTCTGCCAGCAGCCGCAGCTCGCTCTGGTCCACGTCGTCCGCACCGCTTACCGCCACCTGATAGCCGGTGACGTCACCGCTGACGGTGACCACGGCGTCGGGGTCCTCTGCGCCGGCGGAAAAGACCGTATCCGCCCAGTAGGAATCTCCGGAAAAATCCAGGTCCAGAGCGGTGCGGTTTTCCAGCCGCACCGCCGTCAGGCTGCTGGTATCCGATACCTCCGGAGACTCGCCGCGCATCAGCGCCGTCAGCGGCATGCTCACCGCCGCCAGCAGCACCATGAGAAGCAGCGTTATCCGGTTTGCATTGCTTTTCAGCAGCTGCGACAGGGTGAAGCGGTATACCTGGCCGGTTCCGGACAGGTCACGCATCAGACTCACCCCCTACGGTTTCCACGAAGATCTCGTGCAGCGACGGCTCACGCAGGTTGAACAGCACCACCGGTACTCCTGCCTGGGTCAGCCGGGCCAGCAGACCGTTGGCCTGCTGCGCACCGGTGACCTTCAGGTGATACTCAAATTCCTTCTGTGTGACGATCTGCGCCCCGCATTCGGCAATGTACGGCGCCGGGTCCGATTCGGTTTTCAGCTGAAGATGCACCCGGCCATAGCTGCGCTTGATATCGTTGAGGTGACCCTGCAGCACCGTTTTGGACCGGTCCAGAATGGTCAGGTCCGTGCAGAATTCCTCCACCGTGGCCATCTGGTGGCTGGACATAATCAGGTATTTCCCGGCGGCGATCTCCTCGCGGATGATCCCCTTGAACAGGTCCGCGTTAATGGGGTCCAGGCCAGACAGAGGTTCGTCCAGGATCAGCAGCTCCGGGTCCGACAGCAGGGCCGCCATCAGCTGGATTTTCTGCTGGTTGCCCTTGGACAGCTGGTCCGGACGCTTGGGCATTTCCCGCTTGGCCCCGCCGCCCAGCATGCTCCGCCGCCGGCCCATCAGCGCCGCCTCAGGCTTTGCCGCGTTGGGGTAGAGGTATTCCGTCACCTCCAGGCGCTCCGCCCAATAGCGGATGCGGCGCTTGGCCTCCGCCCGGGGCACGTCCCGCAGGGATGCGAAGTACAGCAGCTGATCCATCAGCGCGTACTTGGGATAAAGCCCCCGCTCCTCCGCCAGATAGCCCACGTTGCAGCGGCTGATGTCCAGAGGCTCTCCGTTCCACAGCACCTGCCCGCCGTCCCGGGACAGCATGTTCAGCATCATCCGGATGCTGGTGGTCTTTCCTGCACCGTTGGTGCCCAGCAGGGCGTATACCCCCGGCTGGGACATGGCAAAGGACAGATGGTCTACCACCACCTTGTCCCCGTACCGTTTCGTCAGGTCCTTTACGACCAGGCTCATTGTTCTTCCTCCTCCCAGAATAATTCGTCCAATGTTTTACCCAGCGCCCGGCAAATGGAGATACACAGGCGGATGGTGGGGTTATAGTCCCCCTTTTCGATGGCGTTGATGGTCTGCCGGGACACGGACACCAGGTCTGCCAGCTGCTGCTGGCTCAGATCCTTGGCGGCCCGGGCCGATTTCAGCCGAAGATTCTTCATGCCTCCGCGTCCTCCTGATCCTCCCGCTTCTGGCGGCGCAGACGGACCAGCATGCACACGAACATCACCCCGAACAGCACCCCGCAGGCCGGGGACAGCGCGTTCCAGGTCAGCAGTCCGTCCTCCACCAGGTCCCCGCTGCGCAGCTGCAGGAGGAAGTTGGGAATTTGCAGCACCACCACTGCGCCGAACAGCCACAGATAGGTTCGGGGATTCTGGGCCACGGCGAAATACGCGTCCTTCCGGACGCAGGCCACGATGAACACCCCGATGGACAGAAAGATCATCATCCACACCGCCACTCCGGGCTTGGCCCAGGGGCCCCAGATGGTCTCCACGCAGGTATTGGCCAGCAGACTGAAAATCAGCGTCATATACGCCCACCGGTAGGCGATGCCCCGGGCGGCCAGCTGCCGTTCGTCATACTCCGCCTTGGGTTGGCCCTGTTTTTTTCGCACCGCAGCCATAACGGCTATGACCACGGCTGCCGAGCCGATTCCCACCAGAACTCCTGCCACATATGGATCCATAACGACCGCTCCTTTCTCAACTCGCTGGTATCCTATCACATAGCAGACAATTTGTCAAGTATATATTACAAAAAGAATGTCACATATGGCATTTTGACAGGTGACGCTTTTGTAATCGACAGGAGGCATGGCTTTGGATATAATGAGGATATCCCACAAAGGAGGTTCTTGGATATGAAGAAAAAGCAATGGCTCCTGATCCCCCTGTGCCTGGTCCTGCTGGCGGCGGCATATTTCCTGCTGCGCAGCCGTATTCCCCAGCGGTGGTACACCGCCGATGAGCTGGGCATCCCCCAGCAGCAAAGCGCCCTGGACGCCGACGGCGACGGCGTGGACGACTGGACGGACATGGTGCTGGGCGCCCGGTCCTATATTGCCACCAACCCACACTATGAAAGCAAGTATTATGCCGGGGGCTATCCCGACGACGGACTGGGCGTGTGTACCGACGTGATCTGGCAGGCCTTCCGGGCGGCGGGCTACTCGCTGAAGGACCTGGTAGATGCGGACATTGCCGCCCATCCGGAGTGCTACCCCAACATTGAGACGCCGGACGGCAACATCGACTTCCGCCGGGTCAGCAATCTGGATACCTTCTTCCGCCGCCATGCCCAGGTACTGACCTGTGACCTGGACGATCCCGCCCAGTGGCAGCCCGGGGACATTGTGATCTTCGGCGACCGGGACCACATCGGCATCTGCTCCGACCGCCGGAACCGGCAGGGGATCCCCTTCCTCATCCACCACGGAAACCCCATCGACGAGGCCGTGGAGCGCAACGACATGGGCAAATACGTCATTACCGGCCATTTCCGCTGGATGGGATAAGGTTTTTATAAAAAACGCCGCCTTTCCGTCACAAACCGCAAAATTTATCTTGCAATTCCCGGCGCACTGTGGTATTATATTTCAGCATTCCGCACAGGGGCGGACTTTCGGTCGGTGCCGCAAGGTTGGCCGGGGGGAGGAAGCTCCTGGAGGCAACAAACTAAAAATCAAAGGAGAAATGAAACCATGGCTAACCAGAACGTCGTATCCATGAAGGCCCTGCTGGAGGCCGGTGTCCACTTCGGTCACCAGACCCGCCGCTGGAACCCCAAGATGGCCCCCTACATTTACACCGAGCGCAACGGCATCTATATCATCGATCTGCAGAAGACCGTGAAGAAGCTGGAGGAGGCCTATAACTTCGTGCGTCAGCTGTCCGAGAGCGGCCAGTCCCTGCTGTTCGTGGGCACCAAGAAGCAGGCTCAGGAGGCCATCAAGGAAGAGGCTCTGCGCTGCAATATGTACTATGTCAACGCCCGCTGGCTGGGCGGCATGATGACCAACTTCAAGACCATGCGCACCCGTATCGACCGCCTGAACCAGCTCAAGACCATGCAGGCCGACGGCACCTTCGATATGCTGCCCAAGAAGGAAGTCATCAAGCACCTGGGCGAGATCGAGAAGCTGGAGAAATACCTGGGCGGTGTGAAGGAAATGAAGAAGCTGCCCGGTGCCCTGTTCATCGTGGACACCCGCAAGGAGCGCAACGCCATCGCCGAGGCCCATCGTCTGGGCATCCCCGTTGTGGCCATCGCCGATACCAACTGCGATCCCGACGAGATCGACTATCCCATCCCCGGCAACGATGACGCCATCCGCGCCATCCGCCTGATCTCCTCCATTATGGCCAACGCCATGATCGAAGGCCGCCAGGGCGAGCAGACCGAAGAAGCCGCCCAGGAGACCGCTGAGTAAGCGTATATTTTCAGGCTGTATCACCGCGTAACCACGGGGCAGGGTGTATGCCCTGCCCCTTTTACTGTATTATTATGAAATTGGAGGAACTAAGAATGTCTTTTACTGCTGCTGATGTGAAGACCCTGCGCGAGATGACCAGCGTGGGCATGATGGACTGCAAGAAGGCCCTGACCGAGTGCGACGGCGACATGGACAAGGCCGTTGAGTATCTGCGCGAGAAGGGCCTGGCCAAGGCCGCCAAGAAGGCCGGCCGCATCGCCGCCGAGGGTATGTCCTATGCCCTGGTGGAGAACGGCGTGGGCGCCCTGGTGGAGGTCAACTGCGAGACCGACTTCTGCGCCAAGAGCGACCTGTTCGTGGCCTTTGTCAAGGACATCGCCAAGGTGGTTCTGGACAATGATCCCACCGACGTGGACGCCCTGATGAACTGCAAGTATCCCGGCACCGAGCTGACCGTTTCCGAGACTATGCCCGAGAAGGTCATGTCCATCGGCGAGAACCTGCAGATCCGCCGCTTCGTCCGCTTCGCCGACAACACCAGCGTGGGTTATGTCCATGCCGGCGGCAAGATCGGCGTGCTGGTGAATCTGGCTGCCGACGTGGACGTCACCGAGATCGGCAAGAACGTTGCCATGCAGATCGCTGCGCTGAATCCCCGCTTCTGGGATAAGTCTCAGGTCACCGAGGACGTCCTGGCCGAGGAGAAGAAGATCGCTCTGGCCCTGATGGACAGCGATCCCAAGATGGCTGCCAAGCCCGCTCAGGTCAAGGAAAAGATTGTCATGGGCAAGATGAACAAGTTCTATGAGGAGAACTGCCTGCTGCAGATGGAGTTCGTCCGCAGCGACATTTTCCAGGGTACCGTGGAGCACTACATTGCCGACGCCGGCAAGAAGCTGGGCGGTTCCGTGAAGTTCGTCAACGCTGTTCGCTTCCAGACCGGCGAGGGCATCGAGAAGAAGCAGGAGGACTTCGCCGCCGAGGTTGCTGCTCAGATGAATATGGGCAAGTAAGCCTGTTCTGCCCCGTTTTATTCAGCATAAGCTTCCGTAGGAAGAAATAAAATGCACCCCGCTGTCTGACAGCGGGGTGCATTTTATAGCCGCATTGTTATGCTGTGCAGTAAGATGTTTAGGCCTCCTCTGCAGATTCCTGCTCCTGCCGCAGCTCCTCCTTGGCCTGCTGCAGGATCTTGCGGTCGTGCTTGGTGGTGAGCTGGCTCTCGTCGAATTTGGCGAACATGTCCGGGCGGCGGCGCATGGTGCGTTTGTAGCTTTCCTTCTTCCGCCAGTCGTCCACGTTGCCGTGGTGGCCGGACAGCAGCACCGGAGGGACGGCCCGGCCGTGCCACACCTCAGGGCGGGAATACTGGGGATATTCCAGCAGTCCGTTCCAGTGGCTTTCATCGGTGTAGCAGCTCTCCTCCGGCAGAACGCCGGGAACCATGCGGCACAGACAGTCCGCCACAGCCATGGCGGGGATCTCGCCGCCGGTGAGGACGAAGTCGCCGATGGAAATTTCCTCATCCACGCACTCGTCCAGGAACCGCTGGTCCACGCCCTCATAGTGGCCGCAGACCAGAATCAGATGGTCGTAGTTTGCCTTCAGCTCCTTGGCCACCTGCTGGTCAAACACCCGGCCGCAGGGCGACATGTAGACGGTGTGGACCCGATGGCCTGCCTCCTGGCAGATATGCTCCCAGCAGCGGTACAGGGGGTCCGCCTGCATGACAGCACCCCGGCCCCCGCCGTAGGGGTAGTCGTCCACCTGCATCTGCTTGTTGGTGGTGTAGTCCCGGATCTGGTGGGCGGCGATTTTGATATAGCCCCGGTCCTGGGCCCGGCCCATAATGGACTGGCCCATCATGGCATCAATGGCGTCGGGGAACAGGGTCATGATGTCAATCCTCATCGGTGGCCAATCCTTTCATCATGTGGACCCGCATTTCTCCGGCGTCAGGGTCCGTGCTCTCGATAAATACGCCGGGCACCGCCGGGATGAGATACTCCCGCTGGCCGCGGACCTGGTAAATTTTATGGGCGGGATAGGTGAGGACCCGATCAATGATGCCGATCTCCTGGTCGGTGGCGCAGTCTATCACCCGCAGCCCCAGCAGCTCCTGGTCGAAAAACTGCCCCTGGGGCAGGTGGGCGTCGGTGCGGCGAATGGATACGGTCTTTCCCTTCAGAGCCAGGGCCGCGTCCATGTCGTCCACGCCGGGCAGGGTCATCAGCACCGTGGACTTATGGACCCGGGCGCTGCGGACCTTCACCGGCTGATTGTCTATATAAATGGTGTCAAATTCCGTGAGAAACTCCGGGTCAAAGCCATGGGGGTTTACCTTGACCTCTCCCCGGATGCCGTGGGCGTTGACGATCTGCCCCACGGGGATGAATGCAGGCCGCATAGTCGTTCTCCTTTGCTGTACAAGTGACTCCATCATACCACATTTGTACCCTGTTTTCAACGGTGCGATTTTTGTTTCCATTCGTAACTTTCTGTAACTTTTTTACCAGTAATCCCCTGATCCGGGCGTGTCAGAACCCGCTCAAATCCGGTGCCGGTGGTGCTAAGAATTCAGGAAATAGCATAAAACTTGACAAAAGTGGGTATAAGTGATATACTCCTACCATATTTTAAAATAGTAACAAAAGTTACAAACCGGTAAACGAACCGGAAATCTACCTCTTGGGAGGGTATATGAAAGACATGAAAAACAGGGTTCGGCGGGCCATTTCCGCCGTGGCCATGCGGGAGCACTGGCGGGTCCGCCGGGTGCTGCTGCTGGTCATGGTGGCCGTGACCGCGCTGAGCATGGTGACGGTGAAGAGCATGGGCGATACGGTGCAGCCGCGCCGGGTGTATGTGGTGCTCACCGAGGACGGCAGGACGGAGATCATCTCCGGCCGCCCCAGCCGGGACAAGAGCTTCGGTATTCTGGAGACCCGGGTGGACTATAACGCACGGGAGGCCCAGCTGCTGCTGCAGCACGGTCATGATATTACCGTCACCAGCGGGGAGAAATCCCGCACCGTACAGACCCGCAGCGAAACGGTGGACCATCTGCTCCACCGGCTGCATATGGAGCCTGCCGACGACGAGATGGTGTTCATTGACTTCACCGGCGACACGCCGTCCATCTATTTCCGGACGGAGATGACCCGCCAGCGGACGGTGCAGCTGTCTGTGGGCTACAGCAGCCGCCGGGTGGTGAACCACACCCTGGCCAAGGGCACCGAGCGGGTGATGCAGCAGGGTGTGCCCGGCACCATCACCAACACCTACACCGACACCTACCGCATGGGCTGCGTGGTATCCACGGAGCTGACGGACACCGTCACCGACGGCGCAGTGGAGGAGGTTGTGGAGTACGGTACCCGGGTTACATCCGTGGACCGGTCCGACCGGCTGGTATCCGTACACAGCAACGGGGACGGCTCCGGCTATCTGCTGTTTGCCTCCGGCGACACCATGACGTTCTCCCGGACGCTGGTGTGCAGCGCCACCGCCTATTCCATCGGCACCCGGACGGCTTCCGGCCGCCCCACGGCGGTGGGCAATATTGCAGTGGATACATCCGTGTTCCCCTATGGCACGCGGATGTACGTTCAGACGGTGAAGGGCTCCTGGCATTACGGAATGGCCACGGCTGCCGACTGCGGCACGGCCATCAAGGGCAACAAGATCGACCTGTGGTTCAAGACCTTCTCCGAGGCCTGCGACTGGGGCCGGCGGGACTGCACCGTGTACGTCCTGGACTGACGGAACAACAGAATCGTGAAACGGCAAAAAGCACCGATGCGCGGCATCGGTGCTTTTTTATGCAGACAGGCACGTTTGGGGTGCCGGGCACATATATTGGCCTATGCAGCAACGGATGGAGGCGTTTTGATGGACCGGAAGGAAATGATGGAGCGATTGAAGCGGGACCCGGCGGCCTTGCAGGCGGTAATGCAGTCCCAGGACGGACAGATGCTGCTGCGGCTGCTGTCCGGCAGCGACGGGGGGCGGACTTTGCAGCAGGCGGTCCGCCAGGCTGCGGCGGGAGATGCCGCGGCCATGAGCCAGATGCTTCAGGGCATTATGAGCAGCCCACGGGGGGCGGCCCTGGTGCAGCGTATCGGCGAGAGCCTGCAAAAATAGGGAAGGAGGGACGGCAGTGTCGGAGCTGGAGGAAAAACTGAACGCGCTGCTGTCCGACCCCAACAGCATGGCCCAGGTCATGCAGATGGCGCAGCAGCTGTCCGGGGCTATGGGGGAGCAGAAGGCCGCGTCGCCTCCGCCCCCGCCCCCGGTGCCGCCGGTTCCTGATCTGGGGGCGGCCCTGGGTGGCCTGGACCCGAAGCTGCTGGGGAAGCTGCTGCCTCTGGCAGGGGAGCTGGGAACGGAAAACAGCGCCGCCATGCAGCTGCTCAACGCCCTGCGCCCGTTCCTGAAGGAAGAAAAGCAAGGGAAAATCCAACGGGCGGCACGGCTGGCGCGGCTGATCCATGTGGGGAAGAAGCTGTTGGCGGATTGGGAGGGGTAGCCATGTATAACCGCTATATCCGCAATGATAACGGCGTATACGACCGGGTGCCCCAGCAGGAGACGGCTCCGCCGTCCCGTCCAACGCCCCCGCCCAGACCGGATGCCCCGCCTGAACCGGGGCCGCCGGGGCCAGAGCAGCGTCCGCCTGTCCCGCCGCCGGCACCGGAGCGGCAGTTTCTGAACCGCCTGCTGGGAAAGCTGCACCTGGGGGACATGGATGCGGGAGATCTGCTGTTGCTGCTGATCCTGTTTTTCCTGTTTCAGCAGAAGGCAGACGAGGAGGTCCTCATTGCCATCGGGCTGCTGCTGATCCTATAAAAATTGCGCTGCCGGAAGGGCAGCGCAATTTTTATGTACGGGAGTTACGCGTTGTAAACGGCCTTGCAGCCCAGGTAGTTCATGTAGCAGTCCAGCTTGCCCACGGTTTCAAAGGGGGAGTGCATACTCAGCACGGGGACGCCTGCGTCGATGGTGTCGATGTTGCGGTTGGCCATATACTGGGCCACGGTGCCGCCGCCGCCCACGTCGATCTTGCCCATCTCGCCGATCTGCCACACCACGCCGGCCTCGTCCAGCACGCGGCGGACATAGGCCACGGTCTCGGCCCCGGCATCGGAGGAGCCGCTCTTACCCCGGGCACCGGTATACTTGCAGATGCCCAGGCCGTAGTTCACCCGGGATTCGTTGCGCTTTTCATACACCTCGGCAAAATTGGGGTCGAAGGCGGCGGTAACGTCGGAGGACAGGCAGAAGGAGCTCTCATAGCACACCCGCAGGCTGACGCCCTGCCCGTCGCACAGGTCCTCCATGAAGGTGTCGAAGAAGGCGGACTGCATACCGGTGACGCCCATGGAGCCGATCTCCTCCTTGTCGGCCAGCATGCACACGGCGGTCTTTTCGGGAACGTCGATGTCAAACAGGCCCTTCAGTGCGGCATAGCTGCACACCCGGTCGTCGTGTCCGTAGGCGCCGATGAGGCTGCGGTCCAGGCCCAGATCCGTGGCGTTGAAGGCGGGGACCACCTCCAGCTCGGCGGAGGTGAAGTCATCCTCACAGATGCCGTATTTCTCGTGGAGCAGGTCCAGCACCCGCAGCTTCACGCGGTCGGAGTCGCCGTCCTCACCCAGGGGGCGGCTGCCCATGAGAATGTTCAGATTCTCACCGGGAATGGCCTCGCTGAGGGGCTTTTTGCCCTGCTCCGCACCCAGGTGGGGCAGCAGGTCGGTAATCACGAACTTGGGCTCGTTGCCCTGGCCCAGAACCACCTTCACCACGGTGCCGTCCCGCAGGACCACCACGCCCCGCAGCTCCAGGGGGATGGCCACCCACTGGTACTTGCGGATGCCGCCGTAATAGTGGGTCTTGCCGTAGGCCAGCTCGCTGTCCTCATACAGGGGATGGGGCTTGAAGTCCAGACGGGGAGAGTCAATATGAGAGGCCACGATCTGCGCGCCGTGGGACAGGTCCTGGCGGCCGATTTTCACCAGCATCACGCTCTTGCCGCGATTGCTGCGATACACCTTGTCACCGGGCTTGAGCTCCATGCCCCGCTGATAGGGGACGAAGCCCTGGGCCTGGGCCAGCTGGATGGTGTAGTCGGTGCACTCCCGCTCGGTCTTGCCGTTGTCCAGATACTGCTTGTAGGTCTCGCAATAGGCCTCCATGGCTTCCAGGGCAGCCTGGTCCACCAGGTCATAGCCGTTTTTGGCGCCGGAGAACAGCTTTTCGCGCTTGGCCTTCATTTCGTCTGTCATGGTTTTGTTTCCTCCTTATAGATGTTCGATTTCCCGGAGCATGCTCCGGAAGAAAATCCGTGCTTGTTCCCGGAACTGTGCCGGGGTGGCACAGTTGTTTTCCAGGATATGGGAGCAGCGCTCCCGGTAAAAGGCGTCGGGCTGCTGGGCGGAGATCCGCAGGCGGGCATAGTCCTCGCTGATGCCGTCCCGGGCCATGATGCGGCGGACCCGGTCCTCCGCCGGAGCCAGCACCGCCACGGTGCAGGCGCACAGACGGCCCAGTCCGCTTTCCATCAGGCTGATGGCGTCCAGGCCCACCAGGGTGTGGCCCTGGGCCCGGCGCAGCAGCTCCGGCGGCAGATATTCGTATACGATGGTGTTGAGCCGGTCCAGAGCGGCGTGGTCGGAGAACACCAGGGTCCCCAGCTTTTGCCGGTCCAGGCTGCCGTCGGGGCAAAACACCGGGCCGAAGGCGGCGGTGATAGCCTCCCGCAGGGCGGGGTCCGTGCGGAGCATCTGGTGGTACACGGCGTCGCAGTCCAGCACCGTGCCGCCCAGATCCTCCAGCGCCGCCAAGGCGCTGGTCTTTCCCGCGCCGGTGCCGCCGGTGAGGCCCACGATCAGCGGGCGGTCGGCGTCGATCAGGTGGAAGCCTGCCGCCTTTTTCAGCCGGTTGGCCACCGCCAGCCCCAGGCCGCCATCGTCGGGGCACTGGGCGAAGATCTCGGTGACGTCCGTGCCGTCAAAGGTACGCAGGGCGTCAAATACATGACGGGCCTGGGCGGATTTGTCCGCTGCCGGGCCCAGCTTGTGGATGATGTGCCCCGGGAAAAGAGGGGCGTATTCGTCGAAGCAGATAACCCCTGCTGTATCCGACAGCAGCCCCTGGATGCGGCGGGCACTGCGCTCCGGTTCCCCGGTGACTACCGTTACCGGGGCATGCGGAGCGTAATGACGGTACTTCATGCCGGGAGCCCGGGGACGCTCCCCGGCGGCCAGCAGACCGGTGACGGCCTTGTCCACGGCTACCTCCCCCAGCACCTGCCGCAGGGACTCCAGCGGCAGCCCGCCGGGACGCAGCAGCCGGGGCGGCGTCACCGTCAGGTCGATGATGGTGGATTCCACCCCCACGGTGCAGGGGCCGCCGTCTACGATGCCGTCGATTTTGCCGTCCATGTCCTCGATCATGTGGGCGGCGGTGGTGGGGCTGGGACGGCCAGAGGTGTTGCCGCTGGGGGCGGCAATGGGGACACCGGCGGCTTCGATGATGGCCAGGGTCACCGGATGATTTGGGCAGCGGACGCCCACCGTCTCCAGGCCACCGGTGGTTTGCAGGGGAACGATATCCCGCCGGGGCAGGATCATGGTCAGGGGCCCCGGCCAAAACCGCTCCGCCAATTGATAGGCTGCCGGGGGAACGCTTCGGCAGTATCGCTCCAGCCAGGAGGCGTCGGGAACGTGGATGATCAGCGGGTTATCCTGGGGTCTGCCCTTGGCCAGGAAAATGCGGCTCACAGCGTCCTCGTTCAGGGCGTCGGCCCCCAGACCGTATACCGTTTCCGTGGGAATGCCCAAAAGCCCCCCCCGGCGCAGGATGGCGGCGGCGTCCCGGACGGCGTTGGGGTCGGATTCCGGGTGAAAAACAATGGTGTTCAAGAAAATCCCTCTTTTGCCTTAAAAGCCCAGGTCCTGGCCCACCAGAATGACCTTGATGCGTCCGGCGGGACGACAGACCCGGGTGATGACCATCTGGCAGCAGATGCAGTCGGGACTGGTGCAGTCGCCGCAGCTTCCGGTAACGGCGCAGGGAGTCTTGATGTCGAAGCGCTGGGCGTTGGCGGGAGCCGCCACCTGGCGGGCCCGGGCAATGGCACTGTCCAGATCACCCATGACCTTGTTCATCCCGGCGATGACCAGGACACTCTCCGGCCCGAAGCACAGGGCCGCCACCCGGTTGGCGTTGCCGTCCAGGTTCACCAGCTGGCCATCGGCAGAGATGGCGTTGCTGCTCATGATAAAGGTGCCGCAGGTCAGGGCCTGCCGCATCAGCTCCTGCTTTTCGGCGGGAGTCTTGCCGGTGTCCCGGTCGATGAGCTGATAGTCACCCTGGTGCAGACGGTCCATGAGCCCGATCTGTGCGGCGGTGACGGTGCCGCCCCAGGATACGGTGCGGTCCTTGGGGATCAGGGTCAGGGCCAGGTCCAAGGCCTCCTGGGCAGTGGACACATAGTGGGCCTCAAAATGGCGGCGGCGCAGGGCCTCGGCCACCTGGGGTCCGGCCTTGTCGTAGCGGGTCTTGATGGGAGCTTCCATGATTCATTCTCCTTTCTCGGTCCCCTCCTGAAGCCGCTGGGCCTGGTGGGCCAGGGTCAGCGCGTCAATGAGGGGGTCCAGGTCGCCGTTGATGATGGCGGCAATATTGAAATTTTTCGCATCACCGGTGAGCCGGTGATCGGTGACCCGGTTCTGTGGGAAATTATAGGTGCGGATTTTACCGGACCGGTCGCCGGTGCCTACCTGGCTTTTCCGCTGGGCGGCAATGGCGGCGTTCTGTTTCTCCTGCTGGGCCTCGTACAGCTTGGAGCGGAGAATTTTCATGGCCCGGTCCTTGTTTTTATACTGGCTGCGCTCGTCCTGGCACTCCACCACCGTGCCGGTGGGCAGGTGGGTGATGCGGATGGCGGATTCCGTTTTGTTGACGTGCTGGCCGCCGGCGCCGGAGGAGCGGAAGGTGTCGATCTGTAAGTCCTTGGGGTCGATGGTGAATTCCACCTCCTCTGCCTCGGGCATGACGGCCACCGTGGCGGCGGAGGTCTGGATGCGGCCGGAGGACTCCGTTTCCGGCACCCGCTGGACCCGGTGGGTCCCCGCCTCAAATTTCAGGCGGGACCAGGCCCCCTGACCCTCGATGGTGGCGCTGGCTTCCTTGACGCCGCCCAGCTCCGTGGTGTTTTCATACACCGGCTCCATGTGCCAGCCCCGGCGTTCGGCATACAGGGCGTACATCCGCAGCAGGTCCGCCGCAAACAGGGCGCCCTCCTCGCCGCCGATGCCGGCCCGCACTTCCAGGATAACATTTCGGTCGTCGTTGGGGTCCCGGGGCAGCAGCAGGGTTTTCAGCTCCTGAGACAGACGGTCCCGCTCCTGGCGGGCCCGGCGCAGCTCCTCCTGGGCCAGCTCCCGCATTTCGGGGTCCGTCAGCAGCTCCTGGGCCTGGGCACAGTCGTCTTCCGCCTGCTGCCAGGCCCGGAAGGCGGCTGCAATGGGGGTCAGCTCCTTCTGCTCCCGGCTCAGGCGGGTGAGCATCTCCCGGTCGGCGTATATCGCCGGGTCGGACAGCTGGCGCTCCACCTGGTCCAGCCGCCGGACAATGGCTTGTAATTTCTCCAGCATAGGGAACCCCTTATTGCTCGTCCAGATAGCGGCGTACCTCGCCCACCAGCTTGTCCCGCCAGAATTCATAGCCCACGGAGCCCGGACGCAGGGATACCTCCAGCAGATGGGGCCGGGCGGTATATTGGTCCATCTGGTGGTAGACGTCCTCGTATTTCCGGGAGCTTTTCCGGGTCAGCACATAGGCCACCCGCTCCAGCTCCAGGCCCCGGCGCTTCAGAAACCCCCGGACAGGGGAGGCGCAGCGGCCCGCCCACACGGGGGTGCCCAGGATCACCAGCCGGTAATCGGACAGAGGACGCTCCGTTTCATAGGGCTGCAGGGGCAGCGTGGCCCGGCGCATGGCGTCCATTCCGGAGCGGAGATAGCCCCGTGCGCCGCTGCGGTCCACGCCGTCGGTAAGCTCCACCAGCTCTGCGTCCAGGGCCTGGGCAATCTCCGTCATGGCCTGGCGCGTGGCGCCGGTGCGAGAGTAGTACATACACAAAATATCACGCATAATGGTCCTCCTGATTATTCCTCCAATTGCAGAGACAGCTCCTCCCAGCGGGCCATCTCCTGCTCCAGCTGAGCCTCCACATCCTGCTTTTCCCGATACAGCTCCTGGAGCTTTTCTGCATCGCAGGCATATTGCTCCATCTCCCGGTCCAGCTGGCGGCAGCGGTCCTCCAGCTTGGAGATGCCGGTTTCACAGATGGTCAGCTGGCGGCGGGCGGCCTGCTTTTCCCGGCCGCCCCGGGGGGGACGGGAGTCCTGCTTTTTCTTCTGAGCGGGAGCCGGGGCGGGCTTTTTCTCCTCCGCCTTGGCGGCCCTGTACTGGGCAAAGCCCATGGGATAGTCATTGATGGTACCGTCGGACAGCTCCCAGACCCGCGTGGCGAAGCGATTGATGAAATACCGGTCGTGGGACACGAACAGCAGGGTACCGTCGAAGGCCTCCACCGCCTCCTCGATCCACTCCCGTGACGCGATGTCCAGATGGTTGGTGGGCTCGTCCAGGATCAGGAAGTTGATTTCCTCGTCCATGAGCATGCACAGCCGCAGACGGCTGAGCTCGCCGCCGGACAGGACAGACACGCTTTTGAACACGTCCTCCCCCTGGAATTGGTAGGCAGCCAGGCGGTTGCGGGCGGTTTGGGGTGTTATATTGCGCTTTTCGTACAACATCGTGTCCAAAAGGGAACGCTCCGGGTGGTCGAAGTGAATGATCTGGGGAAGATACGCCGCCCGGATGGCGGGACCCATGCGGATGATGCCGCTGCCTGCCGGTTCGGTCCCGGCGATCATGTTCAGCAGGGTGGTTTTGCCGGTGCCGTTTTCGCCGAGAAAGGCGATGCGCTCGCCGCCCTCCACCCGCAGGTACACATCGGAAAAGAGAGTGCGGTCACCGAAGGACTTGGACACGCCCTTCAGCTGCAGCACCTCGTCGCCGCGAAACTCCCGGCTGGCGAAGCGGGCGTCCATCTTCTTGGCCTTGGTGGGCTTGGACACGGTGCGCATGCGCTCGATGCGCTTTTCCATGGAAAAGGCCCGCTTGTGCAGGGCGTCGTTGCCCATAAAGGCCCACAGGTGCATCTGCTCCGCCGCCTTTTCCAGCTGCTGGATCTTGGCCTGCTCCTTGAGGTACTGCTTCATGCGCTCCTGGTAGCGGCGTTCCTTTTCAATGGCATAAAAGCTGTAGTTGCCGCTGTAAAACTCCGCCTTACCGTCCAGGATCTCGATGATGCGGGTGACGGTGCGGTCCAGGAAATAGCGGTCGTGGGAGATGGTGACCACGGTGCCCCGGAAGGAGCGGATATACTCCTCCAGCCACTCGGTGGCCTGAAGGTCCAGGTGGTTGGTGGGCTCATCCAGCAGGAGGATGTCCGTATCCTCCAGGATCAGGCGGCCCAGGTTCACCCGGGTCTTTTCGCCTCCGGACAGCTGGTCAAACAGCCTCCGCCGCATATCGCCGTCGATGGACAGGCCGTTGGACACCTTGTTGACGGCTGTGTCGGTGTCGTAGCCCCCCAGTCCCTCGAACCGGGCGGTGAGCTCCCCATAGCGGCGCAGAGTATGGGTGTCGCTGTCCCCCTGCTCCATCCGGCGGGTCAGAGCGTCCATCTCCTCCTTCAGGGCGGTGGTCCGCTGAAAGGCGGAGCGCAGAACATCCTCCACGGTGTATCCTGCGGGATACACCGGGATCTGAGAAATCAGGCCCACCCGGCGGCCCGGGGCGATGAGCACCTCGCCGGAGTCATAATCCAGGTCTCCGGTGAGGATGTTGAATAGCGTGGTTTTTCCTGCGCCGTTTTTTCCCAGCAGGCCCACCCGCTCACCGGTGTCCACCTGGAAGGAGATGCCGTCCAGGATTTTCTTTTCTAAGTCAAAGGATTTGACCAGATCGGTCACACTGATGTCTATCATAGGTCGTTGTTTCCAGTTCGTTGACGATTTTGCCGAATTCCATGGCATGGGACGCCTTCACCAGCATGGCGGTGCCGGGGGTCAGCTGCTCCCGCAGGGCGGGCAGCGCCTGCTGAACGGTGTCGAAGTGCAGGGCCCGGGGCCCTGCGGTCTCGGCGATGGCGGCGGACTTGGGTCCGATGGCGATCACCGCATCCAGACCCAGCCGCGCGGTGACGCGTCCCACCTCCAGGTGGGCGTCATGGCTGATGGGGCCCAGCTCCCCCATATCGCCCAGAACGGCTACGCGGCGGCGGCAGGCGGTGTCCGCCAGGATTTCCAGCGCCGCCTCCATGGCCTGGGGGTTGGCGTTGTAGCAGTCGTCGATGATCAGCCGGTCCTCCGGCAGACGGATACGCCGCATCCGGGAGCCGGTGGACACATAGGCGGCCACACCCTCCACGATCTCCTGCTCCGACAGGCCCAGATACTCGCCGATGGCGGCGGCCATGGAGGCGGGGTAGATCATGTAGTCTCCCGGGGAGGGGATGGACAGCCGGTAGCTGCGGCGGGAGGTGGTGACGGTGCAGTCCAGGCCGTCGATGCCCCGGCGGACGATATCCGTGACCCGGACATTGCAGCTTTCGCCCTTGCCGCAGCGGAGTGTTTCAAAGGGCAGAGTCAGGCCGTTGAGCAGGGGGTCGTCGCCGCACAGAACGGCCAGCCCACCGGGCCGCAGATGGTCGAATATCTCGCACTTGGCCTGGAGAATGCCCTGCCGCGTACCGCCCAGGTTCTCAATGTGGGCGTCGCCTACGTTGGTGATGACGGCGATGGTAGGCTGCACCAGACTGCCCATGTACCGGATCTGGCCGAAGTGGTCCAGGCCCGTTTCGATAACCGCTGCCTGGTGCCGGGGCTCCAGCTCCAGCAGCGTCTGGGGGGTGCCAATGTGATTGTTGAGGTTTGCCCGGGTTTTCAGGGTGCAGAAGTGCCGGGACAGCACCGAGGCGAGCATCTCCTTGGTGGTGGTTTTTCCGGCGGAGCCGGTGACCTGTACCACGGGGATGTCATACAGCCCCCGGTACCAGGCGGCCAGCGCACCCAGAGCCCGTGTGGTGTCCTGGACCTGAATATAAAACTTGCCGGGCAGCAGTGCCTCCGGCACACGGCTGCACAGGCAGCCTGCCGCGCCGTCGGAAAGCGCTGCGTTCATGTAATCATGACCGTCGAACCGCGCGCCCACCAGGGGAATGAACAGGTCTCCGGGGGCGATGCGGCGGCTGTCGCTGGTGACGCCGGTGACGGTGTCGCCTCCGGCCTGGAGAAAGGTCCCGCTTACGGCGCGGCAGATGTCCGCCGCCGCCAGGGGCCTCATGCCCGGCCTCCCTTGCGCAGGGCCAGGGATTCGTCCACAATGCGCTGGCACAGGTCGCCGTAGCTGAGGCCCACCTGCGCCGCCTCCTGGGGCACCAGACTGGTGGGGGTCATGCCCGGGAGGGTGTTGATCTCCAGGCACCAGAAGCGGCCCTCCTCATCCAGAATGAAGTCCGCCCGGGAATAGACGCCCAGGCCCAGGGCACGGTGCAGGCGCAGAGCCAGCTCTCCCACAGTATGCCACTGCTCATCGGTAATAGGGGCGGGGCAAAGCTCCTGGGCCCCGTCCTTCTGGTATTTGCAGAAATAGTCGAAATACGCGCCCTTGGGGATGATCTCCACGGCGGGCAGATACCCGTCGCCCAGAACGGCCACCTGGATCTCCCGGCCCCGGATCTTCTGCTCCACGATAACGTGGTCGCCATAGGCCAGCATCCGCTCCAGAGTCTGGGCCAGCTCCTCCCGGGTATCCGGCAGCTCCACGCCGATGGAGCTGCCGCCGTTGATGATCTTCACGGCGCAGGGCACCGGCAGCTCCTGAGCCAGACGGGGGATATCCTCCCGGGTATAGCGCACGTCGTGCCAGGGGGCGGTGGGAATCCCGGCGGCATCCATGATGCGCTTGGTAACGGACTTGTCCATGGCCATGCCGCTGCCCAGATAGCCGCTTCCGGTATAGGGCACGCCCAGCAGGTCCAGGGTGGCCTGAATGCGTCCGTCCTCGCCGCAGGAGCCGTGCAGGGCCAGGAACACCAGGTCCGCCATGGCACACACGGCCAGCACATCCTTGCCCAGCAGGGACGGCCCCTGGTCCCGGCGGCTGCGGCGCACGGCCTCCAGATCCGGCTCCGTGGACAGGACCCGGTTATCGCCGCACAGGCCGTCCGGCGCATCGAAGATATCGGCGAGACTGCCGGTATAGTCCTCCAGGCCCAGGAACATATCCACCAGAATGGCCTGGTGGCCCCGCTGGCGCAGGGCGCGGCACACGCCGGTGCCGCTGGTCAGAGATACCTGCCGCTCGGTGCTCAGACCGCCGGCCAAAACAACGATTTTCATAGAGATCCCTCATTTCTCAAGGGGACAATGCCCCAAATCACACATTATATCAATATAGCAGTATACCACACTGGCGAGGCAAATACAACTGTTTCCTGCAAAAGCCCCGGGGAGAAAAGGGGAACGGCACACCCCGGCCCGGGATATCCCGGGATATTTTAACTTTTTCATGGACAAATGAGCCGGAGCGTGGTAAAATAATCCGAATGTATACGCACGGACCGAGGGAGGAAGCATAGCATGAGGGGGAAATTGATCGTATTCGAGGGGACGGACGGCTCCGGAAAGGCTACCCAGACGGCGCTTTTGTGCCGGGAGCTGGAGACACGGGGTGTGCCCTTCCGCAAGCTGGAGTTTCCCCGGTATGGGGAAGAGTCCTCGGCGCTGCTGCGGCTGTACCTGAACGGCGCTTTCGGCACGGACCCCGCCGATGTCAATGCTTACGCCGCCGCCACGTTTTACTCCGTGGACCGATTTGCCTCCTATAAGCAGGACTGGGGCGGCTGGTATGAACAGGGGGGGCTGGTCATTGCCGACCGGTATACCACCAGCAATGCCGTGCACCAGACCTCCAAGCTGCCCCGGGAACAGCAGCGGGCCTTTCTGGACTGGCTGTTTGACTTCGAGTATCGGAAGCTGGGGCTGCCGGAGCCGGACCGGGTGATATACCTGGACATGCCCACGGAGCTGTCCGAGCAGATGATGCGCCACCGGGAGCAGGTGACCCACACAAAGGCGGATATTCACGAGCGGAACGAGGCGTATCTGCGGGCCTGCCGGGAAAGTGCCGCCATGGTGGTGGAATATGGCGGGTGGACCCGCATCGACTGTGCCCGGGACGGTGCGCCCCGCACCGTGGAGGATATCCACCGGGAGGTCATGGAGAAGCTCCGGGACCTGCTGGTGGACATAAAATAAGGAAGGGACGCCTGGGCGCCCCCTCCTATGGATGATGTACGTTCAGCAGGAGCAGCATCCATCGCCGCTGTTGCCGCCGCAGCCGGACCGGGTGCCGCTGCCGCAGCAGCAGAATACCAGCAGTAGGATCACGATCAGCCAGATGCAGGAGCAGTTGTTGTTGTCAAAGCACATGCCGTTCACCTCACTTGTTTTCTGTATGGGCTATTCTATGCCGGACTTGGCTCCGGCGTATCTTGTCCGGGGCAGACCCGGCGAAAAAACAGAAAGGAACCAAACAAGATGTCCGATTATCAGAATTCCGATACGGCCAAATGGGATGCCGATCAGGTTCGCAGACAGACCGGCGAGACGCAGAAGGCCGCCAAGGGGAAGAAAAAACGCCGCTTTGGCTGGCTGATCTACCTGGCATGCGTGATCGTGGGATCGTGTCTGCTGGCCGGTCTGGGCTGGCTGGCTGTCAACGATGTGTGCGCCCTGAATAAAGCGCCCCTGACCGCCACCATTGAGGTGGAGAGCGGCGATTCCGTGGGAAAGGTGGCTACCAAGCTGAAGAAAGCCGGGCTCATCGACTCCAAGCTGCTGTTTATGATTACCAGTCCGGTGTTCCATGCCAGCCGCTATATTCAGCCCGGCGTGTATGAGCTGAACACCGACATGGACTTCAACTGTCTCATCAAGTCCATGCAGCCCACCGGCGGCGTGGCGGCTACCGTGACCGTCACCATTCCCGAGGGCTACACCGTGGAGCAAATCATCCAGCTGCTGGCGGAGAACGACGTGTCCGATGCCGCAGCTCTGGAGGAATCTGCCAAAAATCATGTGTTCGACAAGTTCGACTTTGTGGACAACGAAAATCTGGGCAGCGTCAGCCGCCTGGAGGGATACCTGTTCCCGGATACCTACGAGTTCTATGTGAAGGAGAATGCCGATTCGGCCCTGAGCCGCCTGCTGTCCAACTTCCAGGACCGCATTATGGACGACCCGGATATTGCGCCGCTGCTCGCCAATTCTTCCTATAGCCTGAAGGAGATCGTCATCATGGCGTCCCTTATCGAGAAGGAGACGGACGGTACCGACCGTGCCGTGATCTCTTCTGTCATCCACAACCGGCTGGAGAACGTGGGCGAGACGGCCCACCTGCTCCAGATTGACGCATCCCTGGTGTATGCCGCCGGACGGGAGATCACCGAGGACGACTATCAGACCCTGGACAGTCCCTATAACCTGTATACCCACCAGGGCCTGCCCCCCACGGCCATTGCCAACGCCGGTAAGGCGTCTATTGTAGCTGCCCTGAAGCCGGATAAGACCAACTACTATTTTTATGTGCTCAACCCCGATACCCAACGTCATGTGTTCAGCCGGACTCTGACCGAGCACAACGCCAACCTGCGTAAGTTCGGGTGATGACCGAAGTGAGAAAGAAGCCGGAGCTGCTGGCTCCGGCCGGGGATTGGGAAAAGCTGCAAATGGCCGTTTTATACGGGGCGGATGCCGTGTATCTGGCGGGCACGTCCTTTGGCATGCGGTCCTTTGCGGGAAATTTCAGTGATGAAGAGCTGCCCCGGGCGGTGGAATTTGCCCACCGCCGCGGAGTGAAGGTCCACGCTACCGTGAACACCATGCCCCGCAGCGGCGAGGTGGACCGCCTGCCCGAGCACCTGGAAAAGCTCAACGACGCCGGTGTGGATGCCTTGATCCTGGCAGACCTGGGGGCTTTTACCCTGGCGGGAAAGTACGCTCCCCGGTGCCAGCGGCACATCAGCACCCAGCAGTCCATTGCCAACTATGCCTGCGCCCAGGCGTGGTTCGACCTGGGGGCGCAGCGGGTGGTGCTGGCCCGGGAGCTGGGGATGGACGAAATTCGGGAGATCCGCCGCCGGGTGGACCCGGCGCTGGAGATCGAGACCTTCTGCCACGGGGCCATGTGCGTATCCTACTCCGGGCGGTGTCTGCTGTCCAACTACATGACCGGACGGGACTCCAACCGGGGCGCCTGCGCCCAGCCCTGCCGCTATCAGTACGCACTGATGGAGGAGAAGCGCCCCGGGGAGTATTTCCCGGTGTTCGAGGACGAGAAGGGCACCTACATCATGAATTCCCGGGATATGTGCATGATCGACCACTTGGACGACCTGATGGACGCCGGGGTGGACTGCCTGAAGATCGAGGGCCGGGCCAAGTCCGCCTATTACGCGGCCATCGTAACCGGGGCCTACCGCCACGTGCTGGACGATGCGGCCGCCGGACGGCCCATAGACCCGGTGTGGCGGGACGAGGTGGAGCATGTCAGCCACCGGCACTATTCCACGGGCTTTTTCTACGGCCAACCGGGTCAGTTCTATGAGGATGCCCGGTACATCCGTGATTGGCAGATCTGCGCCGTGGTGACGGACTGCACGCCGGAGGGGCTGGCCACCCTGAGTCTGCGCAACAAGTTTGGCGCCGGAGACGCCGTGGAGGTGGTGGGGCCGGATACGAAGCCCTTCTCCATGACGGCCCCGATGATGACGGACGCCGAGGGCCTGCCGCTGGCAGAGCCGAAAACGCCCCAGATGGTGTTTACCATGCAGCTGCCGCGTCCGGTGCCGCCTATGAGCTTTATCCGCCATGCGGTGGATCTGGGCGGAAAATAAACAAAGCGGCGGACCGGTCGGGACGCCGCTTTAACGGTTCAGGAACAGAATAACAAACAGCCGCGCATGCCCAAGCGCGGCTGTCTGTTATGTTTGGGGTAGGAAAATCCCCATGGAAAAGATGGGCAGCAGGCGCTGCCAGGTATTTTTAGCGGCGAAGGAGGTAAACCATAGCCGCTCTCGGCTGCAAATTCAAATCTGGAGACGGTTCTCCTTGGACCAGGTAGTCAGGTCCAGCCGGGGATAGCGCCGGCGCAGTTCCTCGGCGGTCTCAGCATCGCCGCCGGTCATCATAATGCGGTTGATCGCTTCCACATCCGCAGCAGGCATGCCGTGGTCGGCAACCTTTCCGCAGTCCTTACAGGTGTAGGTTCCGTTTTCGGAGACAACCACCTCGCTGCTGCCGCAGAATGCGCAGCGGTTCATTTTCGTAATCAGAGCCATTTTCGATTTATCCTCTCTTTCCTCAAATCTATAGGTAGGGTATCATAAAATTTTGCATTTGTAAAACGCATATTTTCGATTGAAACCATGCGAAAAAGGGTGTACAATAGGGAATACATCAGAAAAGAGGCAGGTGAGGGCAATGAACGCCACAAAATACCAGATTTTCCTGAAAACCGTGGAATGCGGCAGCTTTACCAAGGCGGCGGCGGACCTGAATTTCTCACAGTCCGGCATCAGTCATGCCATCAACTCCCTGGAGGAGGAGCTGGGAGTAACGCTGCTGAGCCGAAACCGGGGCGGCGTGACCCTGACCGGCGACGGCCGGGCCTTACTGCCTCAGATCCAGCAGCTGTGCACGGAATATCACCGCCTTGCCCAGCAGGCGGCGGACCTGCGGGGCATGGATGCGGGCCTTGTAAAGGTGGCGTCGTTCTCCAGCGTGTCTGCCCAGTGGCTGCCCATGATCCTGAAGGCCTTCAGCAAGCAGTATCCGGCCATCGAGTTCGAAATACAGACCTGTGACTTTTACGACCAGATCGAGGAGCTGATCATCACCGGGCAGGCAGACTGCGGATTTCTGCGGATGCCGTCGCTGAAGGGACTGCAGGTGTATCCTCTGCACCTGGACCAGCTGAAGGTGATCGTACCCTGCGGCCACCCCCTGTCCCACTGCGACCCCTTCCCGGTGGAGGCTCTGGCCACGGAGCCGGTGATCCAGTTGGAGGAGGGCGACGATTACGAGATCCGTGCTGCTTTTGATGAGATGGGTGTGCGGCCTCACGTGCGCTATATTGCCCGGGAGGACCGGACTATTTTGTCCATGGTGTCCAATGGCCTGGGTATCAGCCTGCTGCCGGAGCTGATGGTGCGGCACAGCCCCTACCCCCTGGTGATATGCCAGCCGCCCATGTCGTTTTACCGGCGCATTGCCATCGGCGTCAAGGATGAAAAGGCGGTGTCCAACTCCACCCAGCGCTTTGTGGACCATGTCCGGGCCTGGGTGCAGGTAAATGGGTTCAAGTAAGAATAGCTCTTTACAAATGCACCCCACTGGGATATGATGAAGAAAGTATAAAGATAAAGGAGAAGCTCCCATGATCTATTTCAACAGCGACTATCTGGAGGGTGCCCATCCCTATGTGATGGAGAAGCTCAACGAGACAAATATGGTCCAGACTGTGGGCTACGGCGAGGACGAATACTGCGAGGCGGCACGGGAGAGGATAAAGGCCGTGTGCCAGGCACCGGAGGCGGATGTCCACTTCCTGGTGGGCGGCACCCAGACCAACACCACGGTCATCGCCTCCATTCTGCGTCCGTGGCAGGGCGTCCTGTCCGCCGTCAGCGGACACATCAACTGCCATGAGGCAGGAGCCATCGAGTCCACCGGCCACAAGGTCATCACTCTGCCCACCGCCAACGGCAAGATCACCGCCCGGCAGGTGCAGGACTATGTGGAGTGGCACAAAAACGACGAATCCACCGAGCACATCGTTCAGCCCGGCATGGTGTATATCTCCCACCCCACCGAGGGCGGCACTCTGTATACCAAGGCGGAGCTGACGGCACTGTACGACACCTGCCGCCGGTATGGCCTGCCCCTGTTCATTGACGGCGCCCGGCTGGGCTACGGCGTCATGGCCGACGGGGCGGAGCTGACCATCCCGGATATCGCACGGCTTTGCGACGTGTTCTACATCGGCGGCACCAAGGTGGGGGCCCTGTTCGGCGAGGCTGTGGTCATCATGAACCCGGCGCTGAAGAAGGACTTCCGCTTCATGATGAAGCAGCGGGGCGGCCGCATGGCCAAGGGCCGTTTGCTGGGCATTCAGTTCGATGCCCTGTTTACCGACGACCTGTACTTCAAAATCTCCCGCCATGCCGACGAGATGGCCTATCAGATCCGGGATATCTTCGTGTCCGCCGGGTACCCGCTGCTGTTTGATTCCCCCACCAACCAGCAGTATCCCATTATGCCCGACGACGAGCTGGCGGAGCTGGGAAAGAGCTTTGGCTATGAATACTGGGAGCGGGTGGACGAGACCCATTCCGGCGTGCGCTTCTGCGCCAGCTGGGCCACTACCCAGGAGCATGTGGACGCCCTGCGGGCGGCGGTACAGGCCCTGCGGAAATAAAAATCGGGGTTCCCTTTTGCGAAAAGATATGATATACTCATGCTGTCTCTGTCCTGTGGACAGAATCAACAGGGGAAACATCAGCGAATTAGGAACATTTTGAGGAGGAACAAGCACATGGAAACTTACGGACTGGAAAAGCTGGGCATCATCAATGCCGCCGCGGTGTACCGCAATCTGACGCCGGCCCAGCTGACGGAGCACGCCCTGCGCCGGGGCGAGGGCACCCTGTCCAACACCGGTGCCCTGGTGGTAAAGACCGGCAAATACACCGGCCGCAGCGCCAACGACAAGTTTATCGTGGACACCCCCGCCATTCATGACGACATCGCCTGGGGCAAGGTGAACCGCCCCATGGACAAGGCCCGGTTCGACGCCATCTATGCCAAGGTCACGGCGTATCTCCAGAACAAGGACGTTTTCATTTTCGACGGCTTCGCCGGGGCGGACCCCAAGTATACCAAGGGCTTCCGCATCGTCAATGAGCTGGCCAGCCAGAATCTGTTCATCCATCAGCTGCTGCGCCGCCCCACGGCGGACCAGCTGAAGGACTTCCATGAGGATTATACCATCATTGCCGCCCCGGGCTTCAAGTGCATCCCCGAGATAGACGGCACCCGGTCCGAGGCAGCCGTTCTGGTGGACTATGAGGCCCATCTGGTGGTGATCTGCGGCACCCGGTATGCCGGCGAGATCAAGAAATCCGTGTTCTCCGTGATGAATTACGTTCTGCCCAAGCAGGGCGTGTTTCCCATGCACTGCTCCGCCAACATCGGCAAGGACGGCGACTCCGCCGTGTTCTTCGGCCTGTCCGGCACCGGAAAGACCACCCTGTCCGCCGACCCCGCCCGCAAACTCATCGGCGACGATGAGCACGGCTGGGCCGACGACTCCGTGTTCAACTTCGAGGGCGGCTGCTATGCCAAGTGCATCAACCTTTCCCCGGAGGGTGAGCCGGAGATTTACAACGCCATCCGCTTCGGCTCCCTGGTGGAGAACGTGGTCATGGACCCCGAGACCCGGGAGTTCGATTTCGACGACGATTCCCTGGCGGTGAACAGCCGGGTGGGGTATCCCGTGGAGTATATCCCCAATGCGGAGCTGTCCGGCATGAGCCCCAGCGTGCCCAAGACGGTGATCTTCCTCACCGCCGACGCCTACGGCGTGCTGCCGCCTATCAGCAAGCTGGACAAGAACCAGGCCATGTACTATTTCGTATCCGGCTTCACCAGCAAGGTGGCCGGCACCGAGATCGGCGTCACCGAGCCGGTGCCTACCTTCTCCACCTGCTTCGGCGAGCCCTTCCTGCCCCTGGATCCCTCCGTATATGCCGCCATGCTGGCGGATAAGGTGGAGAAGTCCGGGGCCAGGGTGTACCTGGTGAACACCGGCTGGAACGGCACCGGCAAGCGCATGAAGCTGGCCTATACCCGCGCCATGGTCACCGCCGCCCTGACCGGCGAGATCGAGAAGGCGGCGTTTGTTACCGACCCCACCTTTGGCGTCCAGGTGCCCACGTCCATTGAAGGCGTGCCCAGTGAGCTGCTGATTCCCGCCAACACCTGGGAGGATAAGGCGGCCTACGAGGCCAGCTGCCGGAAGCTGGCGGCCAGCTTCGTGGAGAACTTCAAGAAGTACACTCACATGAGCGCCGAAGTGGTGGCCGCAGGCCCCAAGGCGTAAGCGAATGTACCCGTACCGGGACGCGCCGCAGCGCGTCCCGGTTTTTTACAAAGCGGCAGCGACAGGAGGAACTATGTTAGAATTGCGTATTCTGGTGGACAACATCGACTATGACTCCGTTGCGGAGTATCTGATCCCGGTGGTGGCGGAGAAGCTGCGGCGGGAGGACAAGGGCGGCATTCTGGGCAGTGTCCTGGCCGGAAACCCGGATATGGCTGCCGGTATGGCCCGGACGCTGCTGGGAGCCATGAGTCAGGAGCAGAAGGACCGGCTGCTGGTGCAGCTGGTGACCAAAAACCGGGAGAAGCTGCTGGACAAGGGCAACCGGGCCGCCCGGGACAAGGGCATCGGCGTGCAGCTGTGCGACGTGGCGGTGCAGGAGCTCTGACCCGGGTACACGATTTTTTTCCAATAGTCACCGGATTGTCACTTTGGTCTGGTATACTGACGGCAGTAAAGCAAGGAGGCGGAGCATATGGAGATTCTGCGCATCGAGCATCTCAGCAAGGTATACGGCCAGGGGGAGAATCAGGTCCGGGCGGTGGACGACGTGTCCTTTTCCGTGGAAAAGGGGGAGTTTCTGGCCATCATCGGGCCGTCCGGGTCCGGCAAGTCCACGCTGCTGCACATTTTGGGCGGCGTGGACCGGCCCACCTCCGGCAAGGTGTATGTGGACGGCCAGGACGTATACGCCCAGGACGAGGACCATCTGGCCATTTTCCGCCGGCGGCAGGTGGGCCTGATCTATCAGTTTTATAACCTCATCCCGGTGCTGAATGTGGTGGAGAATATGACGCTGCCGGTGCTGATGGACGGCCGTGCGGTGAACAGGCAGCAGCTTGACGAGCTGCTGGATGTGCTGGACCTGCGGGGCCGGGAAAAGCACCTGCCCAACCAGCTGTCCGGCGGACAGCAGCAGCGGGTGTCCATCGGCCGTGCACTGATGAACGCCCCGGCGGTGGTGCTGGCAGACGAACCCACAGGGAACCTGGACAGCAAAAACAGCCAGGAGATCGTGGAGCTGCTGAAGCTCTCCAACCGGAAGTACGGTCAGACGCTGGTGATCATCACCCACGACGAAAACATCGCCCTGCAGGCCCACCGGATCATTGCCATCGAGGACGGGCGCATCACCCGGGATCAACGGATCCGGGAGGTGCAAAAATGAACGTATTCCACCGCTTCACCCGGCAGTCCCTGCGGAAGAACCGCTCCCGCACCTGGGTGACCATCGTGGGCATCGTGCTGTCGGTGGCCATGTTCACCGCCGTGACGGAGGGAGCCTACAGCGGCGTGCGGTATCTGGTGCGCACGACGGAGTACATCGTGGGCCGGTTCCACGGCTGCTACCAGAACCTCACGGAGCAGCAGGCAACGCAGCTGAGCCGTGATGAAAAGGAGATCGCGGAGATGTCCGCCTGGCAGACGGTGGGCTGGGGCAATATCGGCAGCCAGAACGAGTATAAGCCGTATCTGCGGGTCATGTCCATGGACCCCGACCTGCCGGAGCTGGTGTCCATCCGGCTGGCCGGCGGACGTCTGCCGGAAAAGGCGGGGGAGATTCTCCTGCCGGAGCACCTGCTGTCCAACGGCAATGTGCGGTACGTCCTGGGGGACACCATGGAGCTGGAGCTGGGCCACCGGACGCTGGGTGGGGAGGAGCTGACGGCCGATGACCCCTATACGAAGGGGGAGACGCTGACAGATACCACGCCCCACACCTACACTGTGGTGGGCTTTTACCAGCGGCTGGATATGACGACGGAGCCCTTCTCCTGCCCCGGCTATACTGCCCTGACCTGTCAGGAGCAGGGCTATCAGACGGATGAATTTTTCCGGGTGGCCCACCCCAGCCGCTTTTACAGCTATATGGAGGGAAATGCCGAGAAATATCCGGGACTGGCGTGGTACTCCAACTCCACCCTGCTGAATTACTATGGCGCCACCCGTATCCTGTCGGTGAACCGGCTGCTCTATGACTTTGCGGCGATTCTGCTGCTGCTGATCTCCTTCGGGTCAGTGTCGCTGATCTACAACGCATTTTCCATTTCCGTGGCGGAGCGGACCCGCCAGTTTGGCATCCTGAAATCTGTGGGGGCCACGAAAAAACAGATCCGCGGCAGCGTCCTGTATGAGGCGCTGGTGCTGTGCGCCGTGGGCATCCCGCTGGGGCTGCTGGTGGGCTGCCTGGGCATCGGCGTGACCTTGTACTGCCTGCGGGGCAGCTTTGGCTTTCTGCCCGGCGGGGAAAGCGGCGGCGCAGTGGAGATGCGGTTCGTGCTGAATCTGTGGGCGCTGCTGGCGGCGGCGGGCATTGGCCTGATCACGGCGGTGATTTCTGCCTGGATCCCCGCCCGGCGGGCGGTGCGGCTGTCGCCGATAGAGGCCATCCGCCAGACCCAGGACGTGAAGATCCGGAGCCGGGAGGTAAAGACCTCTCCCCTGACGGGGAAGCTGTTCGGCTTTTCCGGGATGCTGGCGGCCAAAAACTTCAAGCGTGACCGCAAGCGCTACCGGTCCACGGTGGTGGGATTGTTCCTCAGTGTGACCCTGTTCATCTCGGCTTCGTCCTTCTGCGCTTACCTGACGGGCGCGGTAACGCGGCTCAGCTCCGACGGGATGGGGGTGCAGCTGTATTACGGCGAGGCCCTGCCGGAGGATGTGACCCCGGAGCAGCGCCTGGGCCAGCTCAGTGCGGCCCATGGCGTGGAATCGGGCTTCTATACCGCCGACAGCTACTCGACCCTGTCCTTTGCCGGAGAGGACATGGACCCGGAATACTGGAGCGATACCGTCCGGGACGGGACAGGGGAGAGCAGGAGCGTTTCCTTCTATTTTCTTCAGGACGGGGACTTCCGGCAGCTGCTGCGGGAAAACGGCTTGGCGGAGGATGACTATTTCCGTGCCGGCTCGCCCCGGGCGGCGGCCTGGGACGCGCTGGAGACCTGGCGCGGCGACGGCGGGGACCACGATAAGCTGTATCGTTACCGCCTGCTGAACGGGAACCGCCTGCCCATCACCGGGACGGAAACCAACTATCAGCCTATGGAGGGCTGGTTCACAGAGGGGGAGCGCATCACCCGGGACGGCGCGGAATATGTGCTGTATTATCCGGCGGACTATATGGACACCTACTATGAAGCACGGGAGCAGGGAGAAGCACCCGACGCCGGTCAGGCCAAGGCAGTGCCGGTGGAGGAGGCCGTCAACAGCGGGACCTATACGGTGGGAGCCATTCTGAAGGAGCGTCCTGCTTTCCTGAACTCTGACAATGGCCTGGTCCTGCTGTACCCATACAGCATGTACGAGGCCGTCACCGGGCAGGCCCGGCCATATGCCCTGAGCTTCTGGTTCCGGAGCGGCGACCATGCCGCCGCATACGAGAGCATGGGCCGCGTGCTGACAGAGCTGGGCCTGAGCCGCTCCGATCTGCAGGACCTGGCCGCCGACGGCGAAAGCCAGCGGGCCATGACAACGGTGGTGAACGTATTCTCTTACGGATTCATCATCCTCATTTCGCTGATCGCCATGACCAATGTGTTCAACACCATTTCCACCGCCATTGCCCTGCGGCGGCGGGAATTCGGTATGCTGCGGTCCGTGGGGCTGACCCAGGGAGCCTTTGCCCGGATGATGGACTACGAGTGCCTGATTTACGGTCTGCGGGCGCTGCTGTGGGGGCTTCCGGTGTCGGCTCTGGTAACCTATGCCATCTATCGCACCATGGCCAAGACCATATCCACCGGCTTCTATATCCCGTGGTACAGCGTGGCCATCGCCGTGGGCAGCGTGTTTGTGGTGGTGTTCGCCACCATGCTGTACGCCACCCGCCGCATTCGCCGGGAGAATCCCATTGACGCCCTGAAGCAGGAAAATCTGTAGGCGATTGCCGGAACGGCCGCCCTGTGAGGGCGGCTGTTCTTTTTTGCTTGTAATCGAAGGGAATTTCTGATATAATGCACCTGAATGCTATTTTGGGGAGGAAGCCCTGTGGGATATCTGGAAAATTTGTGGAATGCGCTGGACTTCGGCTCCCTGTGGGATCTGCTGCTGCGGCTGGTGTCGGTGTTTCTGTGCCTGACGGTGCATGAAACGTGCCACGGGCTGGCGGCGCTGGCTTTGGGAGACCCCACTGCCAAGCGGGCCCGGCGGCTGAGCCTGAACCCTCTGCGGCACATCGACTGGTTCGGCCTGCTGATGATGGTAACGGTGGGCTTCGGTTGGGCCAAGCCTGTGCCGGTGGACCCCCGGTATTTCCGCCGGCCCAAGCAGGGCATGGCCCTGACGGCGCTGGCCGGGCCGATGTCCAACTTCCTGCTGGCGCTGGTGCTGCTGTTTGCCGGGCGGCTGGTGTATGACTATGCCCCGTATTCTGAAGCGAATCAGAGGCTTCTGACGTTTCTGCTGACCACGGCCATCCTGTCGCTGGGTCTGGGGCTGTTTAACCTGATCCCCATTCCGCCGCTGGACGGCAGCAAGGTGTTGTTTTCTCTGCTGCCGGACCGGGCGTATAACATGATGCTGCGGTACGAGCGGTACGGCATGCTCCTGCTGTGGGCGGTGGTGCTGCTGGGCGTGGGTGACAAGTGGATGAGCGCCGCTATCCAGTGGACGTATGAGCTATTCTGCCGCGTGGTCGGCTTTTGAGAGGGTACAGGCAAATTGGAAAGTCCCATTTATAAGCTGGAAAAGGTGGTCCAGGGAAAAGAGGAGCTCCAGGATTTTGAGGGGCCCCTGGACCTGATCCTGTTCCTGCTGAGTAAGAATAAGATCGAAATACAGGATATCCCCATTGCCCTGATCCTGGACCAGTATCTGGCGTATCTGGACCGGCGCAAGGAGATGGACCTGGAGGTGGCCAGCGAGTTTGTGACCATGGCTGCCCACCTGATGTATATCAAGACACGGATGCTCCTGTCCCTGGAGGATGAGGAGGCCAAAAACGAGATGGATGCCCTGATTCAATCTCTGGCGGAGCGGCAGCGGGGCGAGGCCTATGCCCGGGTGCGCCGTCTGGCGGAGCTGCTGGGGCCTATGGGCGAGTTCGGCCGCAGCATCCTGACCCGGCCCCCGGAGCCCGTGGAACGGGGCAAGGTGTATGAATACGACCAGCGGCCCGGGGATCTGGTCATCGCCATGCAGGAGATGACGGACCGGCGGGGGCAGGCGGAGACGCCGCCGCTGCGTGCCTTTGACGAGATTGTCAAACGGGAGCCCTATCCCGTGGAGCAGAAGGCCAAGGAGATCATCCGGAGGCTGAAGGCGGGCGGCATTACGCGGTTTTTGCTGCTGTTTCGCGGCAGCCGCAGCCGCAGCGAGCTGGTGGCCACGTTTATGGCGGTGCTGGAGCTGTGCCGCAGCCGGATCATCCGGCTGGCGGGACCTGCTGCCGACTGCACCGTTGCCTGCCGGGAGGACAGCGAGGAATAAAACATGGAAGCAATGGAAATGAAGGAAATAGAGGCCGCGGTAGAGGGCATTCTGTTCGCCTCCGGGGAGCCGGTGGCGGCGGACCGTATTGCCGTGGCGTTGGAGCTGGACCGGGATACCGTGGACCAGGTGCTGCGCCGTCTGGCGGACTATTACAGCTATGAGCGCCGGGGCATGCGCCTGGTGCGGATGGAGGACACCTGGCAGCTGTGCTCCGCACCGGAGTATGCCGACGTGATCCGACGGGCCTTCGAGATCCGCAAGCCCGCCAAGCTCTCCCAACCGGCGCTGGAGGTGCTGACCGTCATCGCATACTATCAGCCCACCACCCGGGCCTATGTGGACCAGATCCGGGGGGTGGACAGCTCGTATACCGTGGGGCTGCTGCTGGACCGGCACCTCATCGAGGAATGCGGCCGTTTGCAGGTGCCGGGACGGCCCCGGCTGTACCGCACCACCAAGGCGTTTCTGCGGGCGTTTCATCTGAAGTCCCTGGACGACCTGCCGGAAATTCCGGGGCTGGAGGCGGATGGTCAGCTGCGGCTGGACCAGGACGGCGCCGTTCAGGATCCGGAACAATAAGCAATAGAAGGGGGACCCCCGCATGGCTGCACTGTGGATACTGGGCATACTGCTGGCACTGATCGTGGCGGCGCTGTTTCTGCGGGTAGGGGTGCGCATTGCCTTCGGACAGGAGCTGCGCGTTACCGCCGCAGCGGGGCCTGTGCGGATGCAGATCGTGCCGCGTCCCCCGAAAAAGCCCAAAAAACAGAAAAAGCACAAGGAGAAAAAGAATCCGCCTGAAAAGCAGAAGGCAGCGCCCCGGGAGAAGCGGAAGCTGGGCCTGACGCCCGGCGATATCCGGTCGGCCCTGCCGTATCTGTGGAAGTCCTTGCAGGGGGGGCTGAGAAAGACCCGGCAGCGGCTGCGCATTGACCCCATGCAGGTGTCGGTGATCCTGGGCGGGGAGGAGGACCCGGCGGCGTCTGCCGAGACCTACGGCTGGATCAGCGCGGCGGTGTGGACGTTTATGCCCCGGCTGGAGGAGCTGATGCGTATCTCGGACCCGTATATTCACCTGGACGTGGACTATAACGCCCGGGAGACCAAGGCAGAGGGAGAGATCGGTCTTTTCTTCCAGATCAGGGATCTGTTTGCCATCGGCTTTGCCTTCGGTATCCCGGCACTGAAGTGGCTGCTGCGGTGGAAGAAGGAGAAGAAGCTGCGGGAGGCGGCCGCGCAGGCCGAACAGGCCCAGACGGTCCAGAAGACGGAAGAAACCGACGGTGCGAAAACGCCTGAGAACGATAAGAAAGGATGACACCCATGGAAAACAACGAGAGAAAGAACAATTCCCTGACGGAGCTGATGGAGGCGTCCATGAGCAAGATCCGCGATATGGTGGACTCCAATACCATCATCGGCGAGCCCATCCAGACCCCGGACGGCGTGACCCTGATCCCCGTATCCCGGCTGAGCTTCGGCTTCGGCTGCGGCGGCGGCGATTACGGCAAGCAGGCCCCCAAGTTCGGCGGCGCCAGCACTGCCGGCGTGAAGGTGGAGCCGGTGGCGTTCCTGGTGGTGAAGGACGGCGTGACCCGGGTGATGCCCGTGGCGCTGCCCGCCGTGGGCACCGTGGACCGGGTCATCGATCTGGTGCCCCAGGTCATGGACCGGGTGGAGAGCTTCATCGACAAGAAGAAGGCGGAAAAAGAAACGTACTGAGTGAATAGAATGAGGTCATCGCTGTGGATATGGGGTGATCTCTGTGAGAAAACGGATGTGGCTTCTGGTGGGGTTGGCGCTGTGGTGGTGCCTGACGCCGGTGCGGGCGTGGGGTGTGTCCACCAGCGCCTCTGCCGCCGTGCTGATGGACGCGGACACCGGGCAGGTGCTGTATGACCACAACGGCAGCCGGCGGATGCTCATCGCCAGCACCACCAAGATCATGACGGCCCTGGTGGTGCTGGAGCGGTCGTCGCCTGGGGAGGAAGTGACCGTCCGGCAGGAGCACATGACCGAGGGCTCCTCCATGTACTTAAAGCCCGGGGAGCGGGTGACGGTGGAGGAGCTGCTGTATGGGCTGCTGCTGTGCTCCGGCAACGATGCGGCGGCGGCCCTGGCGGACCACTGCGGCGGAACGGCCTCCTTCGTCCGGCGGATGAACGGCCTGGCCCGGGAGCTGGGGATGGAGGACACGTCCTTTGCAAATCCCAGCGGCCTGGACGATGACGGTCATTATTCCACCGCCCGGGATATGGCCCGCCTGGCGGTCTATGCCGCCGGGAACCACACCTTTGCGCGCCTGTGCTCCACCCGGAGCGTTACGGTGGGCGGGCGCACCATGACCAATCACAACCGGCTTCTGCGGACGGTGCCCGGGTGCATCGGCATGAAGACCGGATACACCAGAGCCGCGGGACGGACCCTGGTCAGCGCTGCTGAACGGGACGGCCGGCGGCTGGTGGCTGTCACCCTGCAGGACGGCAACGACTGGGCGGACCATGCCGCCCTGTACGACTGGGGTTTTGCCCAGGAGACCAGGCAGGAGACGGCTGCATTGAACCGGGAGGATACGCCGTGAAGGAGCGTCTGCAAAAGATCATAGCCGCCGCCGGAATCTGCTCCCGCCGGGCGGCAGAGGACCTGCTGCGGCAGGGCCGGGTGCAGGTCAACGGACAGATCGCCGCCCTGGGAGACCGGGCGGACCCGGAGACGGACGCCGTCACCCTGGACGGGCAGCCCCTGAGCCGGGAGCCGGAGAGAGTGTATCTGATGCTCAATAAGCCCCGGGGCTATGTCACCACCCTGTCCGACGAGCGGGGACGGCGGACGGCGGCGGAGCTGGTGTCCGGCTGCGGCGCACGGGTGTACCCTGTGGGGCGGCTGGACATGGACTCCGAGGGTCTGCTGCTGATGACCAACGACGGGGCGTGGATGCAGCGGCTGCTGCACCCCAGCCGCGAGATCGAGAAGGAATACCGGGTGACGGTAACGGGCCCGGTGGAGGGGGCCGCCGGACGGCTGGCCGCCATTCGGGACCTGGAGGGGGAGCGCATCCGTCCGGCCAGGGTGCGGGAGCTGTGGCGGGACGGAAATAAGGCTGCCCTGTCCGTGACCATCCATGAGGGAAAAAACCGCCAGATCCGCCGGATGTGCCGCCAGGCGGGACTGGCGGTGCGGCGCCTGCAGCGTGTGCGGGAGCACACGCTGACGCTGGGAGATCTGCCGGTGGGCCGGTGGCGGTATCTGACGCAGCAGGAGCTGCAAATGCTGGAAGGAAGCGAGAAGCGGTGAGTAAAAACGTGCTGCAGGCCATACGGGGCCGGATGGAGAGCTTTTCCCGGGGACAGAAGCGCATTGCCGATTATATTCTGATGAACTATGACAAGGCGGCGTTTATGACCGCGGGACACCTGGGGCGCAAGGCTCAGGTCAGTGAGTCCACGGTGGTGCGGTTTGCGTCCCAGCTGGGGTACGATGGGTATCCCAACATGCAGAGGGCTTTGCAGGAGCTGGTGCGGGGACGGCTTACCTCCCTCCAGCGCATTCAGGTGTCCCGGGATCAGATGCAGGAGCAGGACGTGCTCACCGGCGTGATGCAGCGGGATATGAACAGCATCCACACCGCCATTGAGCAGCTGGACCGGACGGCCTTTGACCGGGTGGTGGACCGCCTGCTGACCGCCAGCCACATCTATCTGATGGGGGTGCGGTCGTCGGCATTTCTGGCGGGGTATCTGAACTTTTATCTGCACCTGATGTTCAAGAACGTGACTCTTGTGCAGAACGCTGCCGCAGGAGAAATCTTTGAGCAGCTCAGCCAGATCGGCCCCGGAGATGTGCTGGTGGGCATCAGCTTTCCCCGGTATTCCCAGATGGCTATCCACGCCGTGGAGTACGCCCGGGACCGGGGAGCCGATGTGGTGGCCATTACCGACAGCCAGATGTCGCCCCTTTACCGCATGGCCACGGTGTCGCTGCTGGTGCGCAGCGACATGATCTCTTTTGTGGATTCCATGGCTGCGCCCCTGAGCCTGCTGAACGCGCTGATCGTGGCAGTGGGACGGCAGAAGAACGAGGAGGTATCCGGCACGTTCTCCCAGCTGGAGAACGTCTGGTCCAAATATAACATATTCGGGAAAACGGAAGATGAATCATAAGCGTATCGCGGTGATCGGCGGGGGAGCCGCCGGATTGATGGCGGCCATTGCCGCCGCCGAGAGCGGCGGACAGGTGACGCTGCTGGAGCCCAACGAGCGGCTGGGCAAAAAACTGAACATCACCGGCAAGGGCCGGTGCAACGTGACCAACAACTGCTCCCGGGAGGAGCTGCTGCGGAACATCCCCCGGAACGGACGTTTTCTGTACGGGGCCTTTGCCCGGTTCGACAGCCGGGATGCCATGGCGTTTTTTGAGACGCTGGGGGTGCCCCTGAAAACCGAGCGGGGAAACCGGGTCTTTCCCCAGTCGGACTGCGCCTTCGACGTATCCGGGGTCCTGCGCCGCCGGTGTGAGCGGCTGGGGGTGCGATGGGTCCGGGACCGGGCCGTGTCCGTGGAAACGGCGGAGGGCCGGGTCTGCGGCGTTGCTGGAGAAAAGGAAACGTATCCGGCGGAGGCGGTGATTTTGGCCACCGGCGGCGTCAGCTATCCCGGCACCGGCTCCACCGGCGACGGATACCGCATGGCGGCGGCCCTGGGCCACGGGATCGTGCCGCCCTGCGGGTCGCTGGTGCCCCTGGTCAGCGATGACGGCGACTGCCGCCGGATGCAGGGACTGGCTCTGAAAAATGTGGAGCTGACGGCTCTGAACGGGAAGAATAAGGTGCAGTTCCGGGATTTCGGAGAGCTGCTGTTCACCCACTTCGGTGTGTCGGGGCCGCTGGTGCTGTCCGCCAGCGCCCATTTGCGGCACTGGGACCGGGAAAAATACCGGCTGTGCATCGATCTGAAGCCGGCGCTGGACCGGGACAAGCTGGAGGCCCGTATTCTGCGGGACCTGGGGGAGAATCCCAACCGGGACTTTGAAAAGATCGTGGCCGGGCTGGTGCCCCACAGTATGGTGCCGGTGCTGCTGGATCGGCTGGAGGTCCCGGCAGGGCTGAAGGCCAACTCCGTGACCAGGCAGCAGCGGCGGGCCCTGGAGGAGCTGCTGAAGTGCTTTTCCGTGTCCGTTACCGGACCGCGTCCGGTGGCCGAGGCCATCGTTACCTCCGGCGGCGTGCAGGTGAGCCAGGTGCAGCCGTCTACCATGGAATCGAAGCTGGCTCCAGGGCTTTACTTTGCCGGGGAAATACTGGATGTTGATGCCTATACCGGCGGCTTTAACCTACAGATCGCCTGGTCCACCGGGCATCTGGCGGGGACAAGCGCCGCCGGAGCGGAAGGAGAATGAATATGCCTGAACTGTATTCCGTAGCCATAGACGGGCCCTCCGGGGCCGGAAAGAGCACACTGGCCAAGGCCGCAGCAGCGGACCTGGGGATCTGTTATGTGGACACCGGGGCCATTTACCGCACCATCGGCTATGGCGTGTATTGCCGGGGCATTGACCCGTCGGATGCGGCGGCCGTGGCGGCGGTTCTGCCGGAGATGCGGCTGGAGCTGCATTATGACCAGGCAGGGCTTCAGCGGATGAAGCTGGCAGGCCGGGACGTGACGGAGGAGATCCGCCTGCCGGAAATGTCCAAATACGCGTCCAAGGTCTCCGCCATCCCGGCAGTGCGGGACTTTCTGCTGGAGCTGCAGCGGGACCAGGCCCGCCGCCGCAGCGTGATTATGGACGGCCGGGACATCGGCACGGTGGTGCTGCCGGACGCTACGGTGAAGATCTTCCTCACCGCTGCGCCGGAGGTGCGGGCCATGCGCCGGTGCCGGGAGCTGGAGCAGCGGGGCACGCCCCAGCCCTATGAGCAGGTGCTGCGGGACATTGTGGACCGGGACTGGGCCGATTCCCACCGGGACATCGCACCCCTGTGCAAGGCGGAGGATGCCGTGGAGCTGGACACCGGGGCGCTGACCTTTGACGAGAGCCTTCGGCTGCTGCTGGATACCATAAGGAGGCGGGCAGGACTGTGAAAAATCCGCATTTTGTCCGGATACAGAAAATCCTGGGGCCGCTGGTGCGGTTTTTGTTCCCCATTACCCTGGAGGGGGCGGAGAATCTGCCGGATGACCGGCCGGTGATGCTGTGCGCCAACCACAGCAGCGCCTGGGATCCCATTTTGTTTGTGGCAGCCATATGGACGGGTTATCCCCTGCGGATCATGGCCAAAAAGCAGCTGCTGCGGATTCCCATCCTGGGCAGCATTCTCAAGGCCATCGGCGTGTTTGCCGTGGATCGGGGCAACTCGGACATTCTGGCGGTGAAAACCGCCATTCAGAGCCTGAAGCAGGGATGGAATCTGCTGATCTTCCCAGAGGGCACCCGGGTGAAGAACCCGGGACAGGCGGAGGTCAAGGGCGGCGCGGCCATGATGGCCATCCGCTCTGGGGTGGACATGGTACCCATGTTCATCGACACGAAAAAGCGCCTGTTCCGCCGGGTGCGGATCATCATCGGCCGGCCCTACAGCCCGGTGTATACCGGCCGGAAGGGCACGGCGGAGGAATACCAGGCCAACGCCGACGAGATCATGCGGCGGGCCTATGCATTGGGAGGGATCGTATGCCGGTGATCCAGGCGAAAAGCGCCGGTTTCTGCTACGGCGTCCGCCGGGCCGTGGAGCTGGCGGAGAAAACTGCCCGGGAGAACGGCGGCTGCGTCATGCTGGGCAGCATCATCCACAACGCCAACGTGGTGGCCCAGCTGGAACGGCTGGGAGCCAGGCAAGCAGATACGCCGGACCAGGTGTGTCCCGGAGACACGGTGATCATCCGCTCTCACGGCGAGACAAAGCAGGTGCTGGAGCGGCTGGAGGAAATGGGCGCCCGGTGCGTCAACGCCACCTGCCCCAACGTGCTGCACATTCAGCGCGTCGTGTCCCGGGCGGACGAAGCCGGGCGCATTCCCCTGGTCATCGGGGAGCCCCACCACCCGGAGGTCATGGGCGCGGCCAGCTGGTCGGACCGGACTCTGGTGTTTTCCGGGCCGGAGGAACTGGAGCAGTGGCTGCTGGAGGACCCCGACCGGCAGAATCTGCCCTTGACGGCAGTGGCCCAGACCACCTGCGTGCGGAGTATCTGGGAAAGTTCAAAAAAAATTCTAAAAAAACTGTGTACAAACGCGGAATTATTTGATACAATATGTGATGCTACGCATAGGCGTCAGTCCGAGGCGGCGGAGATCGCTTCTCGGGTGGACGTCATGGTCGTGGTCGGAGATCGTAAAAGTGCCAACACCAAACATTTGACAGAGATTTGCCGTGAGCTTTGCCCCAGGGTGTTCCAGATCGAGGGAGCAGGGGAGCTTACACCGGACCTTTTTATTGGATGTTCATTGGCGGGACTTACGGCCGGCGCGTCCACACCGGCGGGCATCATTAAGGAGGTATATACAACGATGAGCGAAGAAATCAAGAACAACGAAATCAAGGAAGAGAGCTTTGAGGAGCTGCTGGACAAATCTTTCAAGACTTTAAATACAGGGGAGAAGGTAACCGGTATCGTGACGGCTGTGGGTCCCACTGAGGTCCAGGTGGATCTGGGCTGCAAGCAGGCCGGCTATATCGCCGTGGACGAGCTGTCTGCCGATCCCAACGTGAAGCCTGAGGATGTGGTGAAGGTCGGCGACGAGATCGAGACCTATATCATCCGTGTCAACGACGTGGAGGGCTATGCCATGCTGTCCAAGAAGCGCCTGGACGCCGTGAAGGTCTGGGAGGACATCGAGGAGGCCCGCGAGAACAAGACCACCCTGGAGGGTAAGGTCACCGAGGAGAACAAGGGCGGCATCGTCGTCAACGTCAAGGGCGTGCGCGTGTTCGTTCCCGCTTCCCAGAGCGGCCAGCCCCGCGGTGCGGACCTGTCCGAGATGATCGGCCAGACCGTTTCCCTGCGGATCACCGAGGTCAACCGTGCCCGCCGCCGTGTGGTGGGCTCCATCCGTGCCGTGCAGTACGAGGCCCGTCAGGCTGCCCAGGCTGCCATTTGGGAGAGCATCGAGGTGGGTAAGCACTATACCGGTACCGTCAAGTCCATGACCAGCTACGGCGTGTTCGTGGACATCGGCGGCGTGGACGGTATGGTACATATCTCCGAGCTGTCCTGGTCCCGCATCAAGAACCCCGCCGAGGTGGTTTCCGTGGGCGACACCCTGGATGTGTACGTCATCTCCTTCGATCCCGAGAAGCACAAGATCTCCCTGGGCGTCAAGGATCACTCCTGCAACCCCTGGGACACCTTCATGAACACCTATAAGGTGGGCGACGTGGCCAACGTCCGCATCGTGAAGCTGATGACCTTCGGCGCCTTTGCCGAGGTCGTGCCCGGCGTGGATGGCCTGATCCACATCTCCCAGATCGCGGACCGCCGCATCGAGAAGCCCGGCGACGTTCTGTCCGAGGGCCAGATGGTGGACGCCAAGATCACTGCTGTGGACGAGGAGAAGCAGAAGATTTCTCTGTCCATCCGCGCCCTGCTGGCTGATGAGCCTGCCGAGGACGAGGAGTAAGATCCCTTCCGAAAAACAACAAAAGGCCCCCGGTGTACGGCACCGGGGGCCTTTTTGTACGCTGTGGGTCAGTGCTGGTTCTGGTTCTGCTGCTGATTCTGGTTCTGATTCTGGTTCTGGTTCTGCTTGGTATTGCGGTTCTGACGGGTGTTCTGGTTGCTCTGGTTGCCGTTCTGATTCTGGTTCTGGTTCTGATACTTGTCCATGACGGACACCTCCTTCTGTACCTGCGGTACAGGGATAGTGTGGCCGGAATCGGCGAAAACATGCACGGAAGTGCGCAAAAAAATGCAAACGGCGGCGCCGGGGTTGTTCCGGAGGGCGGAATCTGGTATAATGCGGGTATCATATTTTGAAGGGAGGGAACGGCTGTGCGGATGCTGGCATCCATTGCACTGTCCTTTGCCGCAGCGGTTTTCGCGGCGGTGCTGCTGCCCTGGAGTGGCTGGACCTGGTGGGCAGCGGCCGCAGCCGGCGCGCTGGGTCTGCTGGCGGTTTTTCTGCGGCGGCATCTGCCGGAGAAGCTGCGGCTGCGGGCCGCGGTGATGCTGTTCTCTCTGTGCGCGGGGCTGGTGTACTATGGCGGGTATCAGAACTTGGTGCAGCGGCCGGTGCTGGACCGGTGCGGGCGGGAGGCGGCGTTTTCCGCAACGGTGGAAAACTATGGTCAGCTGACGGAGCGGGGAGCCAAGGTCACGGTGTATCTGGACGGGCTGCGGGGCGCCAAAGCGGTTTGCTATGGGGACGCGTCCCTGGCGGCTTTGGAGCCGGGACAGAGGATTACCGGCCGGGCCAAATGGCAGGATGCGGGCCGCATCCATGAAAACGACGTGACCACGTTTACCTCCCGGGGCGTGTTCGCTTTGCTGTACGTCCAAGAGGACGCAGCAGTGGAGCAGGGCAGTGCCGGGAGCCTGCGGTGGCTTCCGCAGCGGATGGCCCGGGCCATGCGGGAGAAGATCGCCGCCATCTGGGACGACGGGACTACTGCCGCATTCGTAACGGCGGAGCTGACTGGGGATCGGAGCGGCTTGTCCGTAGAGGACGAGACCGCTATGTCCCAGGCGGGCCTATCGCACCTGTTTGCGGTCTCCGGACTGCACTGCGCTTTTTTGGTGAGCCTGTTGGGACTGCTGCTGGGCAGCCGGAGGCGTCTGTTTGCAGGAGTATCCATGGCGGTGCTGGCATTTTATATGCTGATGGTGGGCCTGTCCCCGTCGGTGGTCCGGGCGTGTGTCATGCAGGCATTTGTGCTGGCGGCTCCGCTGTTCAAGCGGGACAGCGATGGGCTGACCAGTCTGGGTGCGGCACTGCTGGTGATTTTATTGGGGAACCCCTTTGCCGCCGGAAGCATCAGCCTGCAGCTGAGCTTTGCGGCCACGCTGGGACTGGTGTGGCTGTCGCCTAAGCTGTATGGGGCCATGTCCCGGGTATATACCGGGAAAAAACGGGCCATACGGTGGGCGGTGAACTTTGTGTGCGCCAATGTATCGGCATCGCTGGCGGCGCTGATTTTTACCATTCCGCTGACGGCGGTCTACTTCAACATTCTGACGCTGGCTGCGCCGGTGAGCAATCTGCTGGCGGTACCGGCGGCGGGCTGGAATTTTATGGCCGGCTTCGTAACGGTGCTGGTGGGCTTTGTGTGGCTGCCGGCGGCCCGGGTGCTGGGCTGGGTATGCTTCGGGCTGGTGCGGTATGTGCTGTGGGCCGCCGGACTGCTGGCCTCCGTTCCGGGGCATGCGGTGTATTTTTCCAACGGTTTTCTGAAATATTGGCTGCTGTATGTGTATGCCATGTTCGGCGGGTGCGCGCTGACCCGGGACAGGATGCGGAAGTATGCTGCGGCCGGAGCTCTGGCGGCGGTGACGCTGCTGCTGGCGGTGGGACTCAACGCCGGGCTGCACCGGTATGGAGACCTGTCCGTGATGGCGCTGGACGTGGGCCAGGGCGAGAGCGTGGCCCTGTATACCCGGGAGAAGGCGGTGCTGGTGGACTGCGGATCCAGCAACGGCTATATCAGTGCCGGAGCCCGGGCGGCAGACCAGCTGGAGAGCATGGGCATCCACCGGCTGTCGGCGGTGGCGGTGACCCACTATCACGCCGACCACACCAATGGGCTGGAGGAGCTGCTGGCCCGGATGCCTGTGGAGCGGCTGCTGCTGCCGGATATTGAGGACGAGTACGGCGTGCGGGACCGGCTGCTGGAGCTGGCCCGGGAGAAGGACATTGCTGTGACCATGGTGACGGACGTTTACCGACTGCCTATGGGCAGCGCCATGCTGACCATCTATCCGCCGGTGGGCGCGGGAGATCTGAACGAGCAGGGACTGACGTATCTGTGCTCCGCAGGGGATTTTGATGCCCTTATCACCGGGGACATGGCCGGAAATACGGAGAAAAAGCTGGTGGAGCGGTTCGACCTGCCGGATATCGAGGTGCTGGTGGTGGGCCACCACGGCTCCCGGTACAGCAGCACCGACGCCTTTTTACAGCAGGTGCGGCCGGAAACGGCTATCATCAGCGTGGGAGACAACAGCTACGGTCATCCCACCCAGGAGGCTATGGACAGGCTGTCCCGGAACGGGGCCGCGGTGTATCGCACCGACCGGCAGGGAAACATTCTGGTGACCGCGAACGGAGGAACATAAATGGCGGCAAGGACCACAAAAAAAAGCGGCGCGGCGCTGGAGCGGCTGCGGGCGGATCTGAAGGCCGGGAGTCCGGCCAATGTGTATATTTTCTACGGAGAGGAGACATATCTGCGGGACCGGTATCTGGAGGAGCTGCGGCAGCTGCTGGTGCCGGCAGGCTTTGAGGAGTTCAACTATCACCGGCTGCCGGGGAAGGGGCTGACGGTCCAGGACCTGACGGAAACAGTGGAGGCCATGCCTATGATGGCCCAGCACACCCTGGTGGTGGTGACGGATATGGACCTGTTCCGGCTGGACGAGGGGCAGCGGGGGCTGCTGATCGAGCTTCTGGGAGATTTTCCGGAATACTGCACGCTGGTGTTTGTCTATGACGTGCTGGCATACAAACGGGACGGAAAGATGAAAAAGCTATGCGCCGCTATCGGGGACCATGTCCAGGAGGTGGAGTTCTGCCAGCAGGAGCGGGAGCAGCTGCTGCGGTGGATGAAGCGGCGGTTTGCGGCGGAGGGCCACGACATCGACATCGCGGCTGCGGATCATCTGCTGTTTACCTGTGGGACGCTGATGACGGACCTGGTGCCGGAGATCGGAAAAATCGCCGCCTATGCCAAGAGCCAGCGCATCACCATTGCGGATATCAACGCCGTGGCGGACCCCATTCTGGATGCGCAGGTGTTTGACATGACCAACAGCATCACCGCCGGAAAGTACGACGACGCGGCCCGGGTGCTGGGGGAGCTGCTGCGGATGCAGACGGAGCCTATCGTCATTCTGGCGGCGGTGGGCAAGGAGCTGCGGCGGCTGTATACCGCCCGGATGGCCCTGGACGGCGGAAAGGACCGGCTGTGGCTGAAGCAGCTGTGGGGCATGAGCAGCGACTATCCGGCCAGGCTCCTGATGCAGGCGGCCAAAAAGGTGGACCACGACTGGTGCCAGACGGCGGTGCTGCGGTGTCAGCGGCTGGACCGGCGGATGAAAAGCGTAAGCATGCCGGATAAGCAGAAGGAGGACGAATTGAAGCTGTTTTTGATGGAATTGGCGGGGCGCAGATGAAGCCGCGTATTAGGGAGGTCATCGTGGTGGAGGGGCGGTATGACCGCAACGCCCTTGCCCAGGTGGTGGACGCCACGGTGGTGGAGACCGGCGGGTTTTCCGTATTCAACAATCGGGAAAAGCTGGCTTTTTTGCGGCGGCTGGCGGAAAAACGGGGGCTTATCCTGCTGACGGACCCGGACGGCGCAGGCTTCGTGATCCGGAACTATCTCAAGGGCGCCATTCCCCGGCAGCAGGTGAAGCAGGCGTATATCCCCGATGTGGCCGGGAAGGAGCGGCGCAAGCGCCGCCCCGGCAAGGAGGGGAAGCTGGGCGTGGAGGGGATGCGCCCGGAGGTGCTGCTGGAGGCCCTGCGGCGCTGCGGCGCAACGTTCCAGGGAGAGGAAGCTCCTGTCCGGAGCGCAGAGCTGACCAAGGCGGACATGATGGAGAAGGGACTGGTGGGGCCTGGCTCCGCCGCCCGGCGGCAGCAGGTGCTGAAGAAGCTGGAGCTGCCGGAGCACTTGACGGCCAACGGCCTGCTGGAGGCAATGAATCTGCTGCTGAGTCGGGAGGAGTTTGACAGACTATGACGGAGCCCCTGGAAATCGAACGGAAATTTCTCATCGAAATGCCAGAGCGGGCGGTGCTGGACCGGTGTCCCACACGCTGGGAAATATGGCAGACGTATCTGCTGGCCCCTCCGGGGATCAGCGCCCGGGTCCGCCGCCGGGTGGGGGAGACGGAGCAATTTTTCCACACGGAGAAGCTGCGCCGGACAGACCGCACCTGCGTGGAGCGGGAGCGGGAGATCACCCGGGCGGAATATGAAACGCTGCTGCGGCAGCAGGACCCGGACCGGGTGACCATCCACAAGGAGCGGTACTGCCTGCCGGAGGGCGGTCTGGTGTTTGAAATCGATGTGTATCCCTTCTGGCGGCGGCTGGCCGTGATGGAGGTGGAGCTGCAGCGGGAGGACCAGGGATTCACCGTACCCCGGGGGCTGCGGGTGCTGCGGGAGGTGTCCGGCGACTGGCGGCTGAAAAACGCCGCTCTGGCAGGCCATGTGCCGCCGGAGGAGGAATTACTGGCGGAAATGGAGGAAAACGGCGGTTTTTCCTTGCATGAGGGAGCGGAGTGTGGTAAAATAAGCTGAATATGCCGGAAGGGAACCAAACCGCCGGCAGGTTCCGTTTGAATCGTGCTGCGGCACGGGTTCGATATATTTTTTCGCACAAACAGGAGGAAAAAACAATGTCTTTCATGATCGAAACGTCTGCCCGCCACATCCACCTGACCCAGGAGACGGTGGAGAAGCTGTTCGGCAAGGGCTATGAGCTGACTGTCCGCAAGCCCCTGTCCTATCCCGGCCAGTATGCCTGCAATGAGCGGCTGACCATCGTGGGGCCCAAGAAGGAAATGGCCAATGTGTCCATTCTGGGGCCTGTGCGTAAGGCTGACCAGGTGGAGGTCTCCGCCACCGACGCCCGCACTCTGGGCATCACGGCTCCCGTCCGCGAGAGCGGCCATGTGGAGGGCTCCGGCGCATGTAAGCTGGTGGGCCCCAAGGGCGAGGTGGAGCTGAGCCAGGGTGTAATCATCGCCAAGCGGCACCTGCATGTCCGCCAGGAGGACGCCGAGAAGATGGGCGTCAAGGACAAGGAGATCATCAAGGTGGCCTGCGGCGGCGAGGGCCGTAAGCTGATCTTCGATGATGTGGTGGTCCGCGTCAATGTGGACGGCGCCACCACCATGCACATTGACACCGACGAGTCTCAGGCCGCCGGCAACCCCACCGTGGGCGAGATCTATCGGTAAAAAAACAGGCAACATCCATGGGGGTGCGCGGAGCGCACCCCCATTTTTTATGAGAAAGGAGCGCGACCTATGGCGACTACACTGATCCGCAATGCCCAGGCCATCGTCACCGTGGACCGGGAGGACCGGGTGCTGCGGAACGGGAATATCCTGGTGGAGGACAATATCATCCGCTATATCGGGCCGGCGGAACGTGCGGCGGACCGCGTCATCGACGCATCCCACTGTTTTGTATATCCGGGCCTGGTGAACACCCACCATCACCTGTATCAGACTTTTACCCGGAACCTGCCTCAGGTGCAGAAAATGGAGCTGTTTCCGTGGCTGCGGACGCTGTATGAGATCTGGAGGGGACTGGACGAGGACTGCATCTACAACAGCTCCCTGGTGGGGCTGGGGGAGCTGCTGAAATATGGCTGCACCACCTGCATGGACCATCATTATGTGTTTCCCAAGGTGGGTTCGGAGCACTTCATCGACCAGCAGTTTCGGGCAGCGGATCAACTGGGCGTCCGGTTCCATGCCACCCGGGGCAGCATGTCCCGGGGAAGGAGCAACGGAGGTCTGCCGCCGGATGACCTGGTTCAGGATGTGGATACCATCCTGAAGGACAGCCAGCGGCTGGTGGAAAAGTTCCACGACACGTCCCGATTTTCCATGCGCCAGGTGGCGCTGGCCCCGTGCTCGCCCTTCAGCGTTACCACAGACCTGCTGAAGCAGTCGGCAGTGCTGGCCCGGTCCATGGGCGTGCGGCTGCACACCCATCTGTGCGAGACCAAGGATGAGGAGAAATTCACCCTGGAGGCTGTGGGCATGCGGCCCCTGGCGTATATGGAGAGCTGCGGCTGGCTGGGGAACGATGTGTGGTACGCCCACGGCATCCACTTCAACGACCAGGAGCTGCGGCTGCTGGCCCAGACCGGAACGGGCATCGCCCACTGCCCGGTGTCCAACATGAAGCTGGCCTCCGGCGTGTGCCGGGTGCCGGATATGCTGGCGCTGGGAGTGCCGGTAGGGCTGGCGGTGGATGGCTCCGCGTCCAACGATTGCTCCAACCTGCTGGCGGAGATCCGGGCGGCGTATCTGCTGCACAGGCTGACCTACAGCGCTAAGGCTCCCACCGGGTATGATCTGCTGAAAATGGCCACCATGGGCAGCGCACGGCTGCTGGGCCGTCAGGATGAGATCGGCAGCCTGGAGGTGGGGAAGGCGGCGGACCTGTTCCTGCTGAACGTGGACCTGCTGGAGCTGGCCGGAGCCAAGCTGGACCCTGCCTGCCTGCTGGGCACCGTGGGCTATGCACGCCCGGCGGAGCTGGTGATGGTCAACGGCCGCGTGGTGGTGGAGCATGGCCGGGTGCTTGGTATGGACGAGGAGCGCACTCGGGTCCGGGCCGAGCAGCTGGTGAAGGACATGCTGCAAAAGGCGGAATAATCAAAAAACTGGTATGGCAGCGTCTGCCATACCAGTTTTTTCAGACTTTTTCGATGAGGGCTACAGCGTGGGCGGACATGCCGGAGCCGTCGCCGGTGAAGCCCAGGTGCTCCTCGGTGGTGGCCTTGACGTTGACCCGGTCCACGTCTATGCCCAGAGCGGCGGCCATGTTTTCCTGCATTTGCGTGCGGTAGGGGCCGACCTTAGGGGCCTGGGCGATAAGGGTGGCGTCGATATTCACCACCCGGTATCCGGCGCGGGTCAGGGCATCGCGGACCCGGGACAGCAGGGTCAGACTGGAGATATTCAGGAAAGCATCGTCGCTGTCCGGGAACAGCTGCCCGATGTCTCCCAGGGCGGCGGCACCCAGCAGCGCGTCCATGACGGCGTGGGTCAGCACGTCGGCATCGGAATGACCGTCCAGGCCACGGTCATAGGGGATGGTGACGCCGCCTAAGATCAGGGAGCGTCCGGCGGCGAGACGGTGAACGTCGTAGCCGTGGCCGATGCGGAGCTTTGTCATTGGTCACGCCCCCGGAGGATGGCCTCGGCAATCAGCAGGTCCAAGGGGGTGGTGATCTTGATGTTTTCCCGGCTGCCGGTGGCCAGGTAGACCTCCTTGCCCAGGCGCTCCACGGCGGAGCAGTCGTCGGTAAGCTCCACGCCGGCGTCGATGGCGGACTGAAGGGCGGCCTTCAGAAGGCTGGCCTCCATGACCTGGGGAGTCTGCACCGCGAAGAGGGTGGAGCGGTCCGGCGTGGACAGGACGCGGCCGTCGGTGGGGTCTGCGGTTTTGATGGTGTCCGTCACTGGCACCGCAGGGGCTGCGGCGTTGGTGCGGCAGGCAAAGCGGATGATCTCGTCAAACTCCGCCGGATCCACCAGGGGCCGGGCGGCGTCGTGAACGGCCAGAAGCCCCGCTTTGGGGTTTGCCTCCACGGCGGCGGCCAGCACGGACCGGGCCCGGGTGGGGCCGCCCAGGACCACCTTGACAGGCTTATGCAGGCCGCAGCGGCTGCACAGGTCCGCCACGGTCAGCAGCAGATCCTGGCGGGTGGCCACGATGATCTCGTCCACCAGCTCTGTTTTGTCGATGGCGCAGAGGGTGCGCATCAGCACCGGTGTGCCGCACAGATCTGCCAGCAGCTTGTCCTGACCGCCCATGCGGGTGGAGGATCCGGCGGCGGGGACGATGGCCGTGCAGAAGGGGCGGGTCTTATCCTGGACCCGGCGCAGCTTATCCCAAAATTTTCCCATAGTCTTACGCTCCCAGCATCATAGCTTCATTGATCCGCTGCTCCACAGCGGGGTATTCCGAGCCCTCCACCAGCACCACCTCGGAGATGAGGATCTGTTTGGCACTGTGGAGCATTTTGCGTTCGCCGTTGGACAGGCCACGGCGGTGATCCCGCCACATGAGGCCCTTGATGACCCGGGCAACCTCCAGCAGGTCGCCGCTTTTCAGCCGGACCAGATTGTCCCGGTAGCGCTGGTTCCAATTGGCGGACATCTGGACCTCCAGGTTTGGAATGGCGGAGAGCACCTGGCAGATATGCTCCGCTGTGGACAGGCACCGCAGGCCGATCTGACAGCAGGCGTCGGTGGGGATCTTCAGCACCAGGCCGCCGGAGGGCATGCGGAACACATAGTAGCTGCTGACGCAGCTGCCCAAGCGCTCGTGCGTGATGCGCTCGATGACACCGGCCCCGTGCATGGGGTGGACCACCTTGTCGCCGATCAGAAACATGACGGCGCCTCCTCTCCTATGAAATACAGGCGTGTATAAAATCTCACAAATATATTATAGCGGAGCCGAACGAATTTGGCAAGGGGGAAAAGAATACACGAGATCTTAACAGGGCGGCGGATTGCATTCCCCACCGGAGAGGTGTATAATACCGGCGTGAAAAATTACCCGAAGGAAAGGAGCTTGCGGGAATATGCTGGAGTTTTTGGAAAAGGAACAGATCGATCAGGGAATCATCGACGGTATCCGGGAATACCGGGAGAAGTATCCGGCGGCGCCGGACATGGCGGGACGGGTGCCGAGGCCCCGGTATCACTACTACGGAAAAGAAGTGTGGGAGGCGGCGGCAGCGGCCCTGCTGTGCGGGGAAAACCTGCTGCTGGCAGGCAGCAAGGCCACCGGCAAGAACGTGCTGGCGGAGAACCTGGCCATGGCCTTCGGCCGTCCGGCCTGGGACGTGTCGTTCCATGTGAACATGGACGCCGCCAGCCTCATCGGCATGGATACCTTTGTGGGCGGGGAGGTCACGTTCCGGCCCGGCCCGGTGTATCTGTGCGCCAAAAACGGCGGGTTCGGCATTCTGGATGAGATCAATATGGCGAAAAACGAGGCCCTGGCCGTGCTGCATGCTACGCTGGACTTTCGCCGGGCCATTGATGTGCCCGGGTATGACCGGGTGGAGGTGGACGAGGCGGCACGGTTTATCGGCACCATGAACTACGGCTATGCCGGGACCCGGGAGCTCAACGAGGCCCTGACCAGCCGGTTTGTGGTGATCCAGATGCCTACCATCGGCCAGGAGGGCCTGGAGCGTCTGCTGGTGGATGAATTCCCCACCCTGGAGAAAAAGTATCGGCAGCAGTTTGCTCAGCTGTTTCTGGACTTGCAGAAAAAGTGCGAAAGCGCGGAGATATCCTCCAAGGCGCTGGACCTGCGGGGCCTGCTGGATGCACTGCGGCTGATCCGCCGGGGCGTTCGGGCGGGGATGGCCCTGGACATGGGCATTACCAACAAGGCGTTTGACAGCTATGAGCAGGACCTGATCCGGGACGTCATCGCCGGACGTATTCCGGCGAAGCTGGACCGGTCCAGGCTCTTTACGGACTGAGCGTTATGGGCGTGCAGACTTACAGCGCCCAGCAGCGGCGGGCGGTGAATCTGATCTGGGCCGCGGCGGGGGTGTATGGCTTTGAACCGAAATTTATGGCCATGAAAACCGACGGAACACCGGATTTTTACATGAATTTCGTCATCGGCCTGGTACACAAGTGGTTCGGCGAGGAAATGCCCCGGCGGCTGTTTGACTCGTGGCTTGGGGATGTGCGGCAGGCGGTGATGGACGATCTGGCGTGGCTGGCCCTGGAAAATGCGGCGTATGAAAAGGAGCTGCCCCAGCGGCCCGCACTGGAGGAGCTGCGGCAGGCCCATGCCCGGGAGTTCTTCGCCATGGAATACCAGACCTCCCGGCAGGAGTGGATGGCGCGGAATCAGCTGGTATACTCCATGCAGGCGGCCCGGTGGAAAAGCGTGCTGGGGAAACCCACACGGCTGGTGACGCCCTGGGACAAGGGACTGTACCGGGCACTGTGCTGCGGGGACGTCAGCCCAGAGCAGCTGGAGCAGGACATTCGGTCGTGCTTCCGGAAGTATCTGGGCTTTGACGGAAGGGTGCGGACCAAGGCGGAGCTGCGGCTGCACTTCGACAACCGGCGGTGGATCGCATTTATGACCAAGGTGGCGCCAACAGAGCTGGTGCGCACCGACGATCTGGCCATCGGCCGGGCGGCCCATGCCGGACAGGCGGGGTTTGTCCGGGCGGCGGACGCGCTGCGGTCCATGCTGCGCTCCAACGAGCGGGCGGAGGCGGACCGGGCGTATATCCAGCGGTGCTTCGGGCGGAGCATGTATTCCCCAAAGCAGCTGAGCGCCATCGAGCAGCAGCGGTGCACCGGGAACCACCTGGGGTGCCGGCTGTGGTTTACCCGGGGGGACCCGGCGGCGGATGTGCCGCCCAGCAGCGACAGCCAGCAGCTGTATGAGCAGGCGGCGGAGCAGTCCCGGCTGAACCGGGCGGCCTACGCCAAGAACAGCGAGCTGTATGAAAGCGCCTTGCTGCGGCTGACGGAGCAGATCCGCAACTGCATGCTGGTGCATCAGCAGCCGGACGCCGTGACGGCCCGGCAGGGATGGCTCAATGGCTCCCGGGTATGGCGGGAGCCGGTGCTGGGGGACGACCGGGTGTTTCTGCGGCAGGACCAGGAACCTCGGCCCGGATTCAGCGTGGATCTGCTGCTGGATGGTTCGGCGTCCCGGCTGCACTGTCAGGAAACCATTGCGGCCCAGGGGTATATCCTGGCCAAGAGCCTGCTGAACTGCGGCATCCCCGTGCGGGTCACCAGCTTTTGCAGTCTGCGGGGCTATACGGTGCTGCGGGTGCTGAAGGAGTACGGCGACAAGCATGGGGAGCGGCGGATATTCGACTATTTCGCGGCGGGCTGGAACCGGGATGGGCTGGCCCTGCGGGGAATGGAGGAGCTGATGCAGTCGGCTCCGGCAGAGAAGCATCTGCTGCTGATCCTCACTGACGCCAACCCCGACGACAGCCACAGGATCCCACCCAATGGGAAAAATCCCATCAGCCGGGAATATGACGGCAAGGCCGGCGTGGAAGATACCGCAGACGAGGTGCGGGCTCTGCGACGGAAGGGGATACGGGTGGCCGCCATCTTTATGGGAGAGCAGGACAGCGTCCCGGCGGCGGATCAGATCTATGGCAAGGACCTGGCCCGCATCCGTCGGATGGACCAGCTGGCCCAGGCTGCCGGGCGGCTCATTCAGGACCAGATCCGGGAGTTGGCCAACTAAATAAAATTTCTCAAAAATACGCTCTGTTGCTGTGTATACGGCAACAGAGCGTATATCTTTTTGGGAAAGTCCAAGGGTATATAGAACGACAGCAAAGGAGGACGGTCAATGGAACAGAATCTGGAGCCTCAGCGGCCGAGGATCGGCACGGAGGAGGTGCGCCGTGCGGCAGATATCCTGCGCCGCTATCATGCCGGAAAGCGGCAGCTGGAGCAGCGGATCATCGACAACGAGCAATTCTGGAAGCTGCGGCACTGGCAGCAGATGGAAAAGACCGGACAGGGCGGCAATCCCGCAGATCCACAGCCCACCAGCGGGTGGCTGGTGAACTGCATTCTTTCCAAGCACGCGGACGCCATGGACTGCTATCCGGAGCCCACGGTGCTGCCCCGGGAGCCGGGAGACCGGGAGGAGGCCGGAAAGCTGACACGCATTCTGCCGGTGATCCTGAAGAAAAACGGATTCAAGCGGACGTATTCCAGCGCGTGGTGGTACAAGCTGAAATCCGGGTGCGCCGTGTACGGCGTGTTTTGGGACGCCGGAAAGCTCAATGGGCTGGGGGACATCTCCATCCGACGGATGGATCTGCTGAACCTGTTCTGGGAGCCGGGGGTGACGGATATTCAGGATTCGCCCCACTTTTTTTCCACGGAGCTGCAGGACCGGGAGGCGCTGGAGGAGCGGTATCCCCAGGCAAAGGGCAAGGCGGACCGGGGCGGATGGACCCTGAGCCGGTATCTGTATGACGACGCGGTGGATACCTCCGGGAAGGTGCTGGTGGTGGACTGGTACTATCACACCCGGGAGAATGGACGGCGGGTGCTGCAATACTGCAAATTCGTGGGAGATACGGTGCTGTATGCCACGGAAAACGACCCGGATATGCGGGACAGAGGGTGGTACGACCACGGAAGGTATCCCTTTGTATTTGACGTGCTGTTTCCGGAGGAGGGGACGCCGGCGGGGTACGGGTATGTGGACCTGTGCAAGTCGCCCCAGAAGCAGATCGATCTGATGAATCAGGCGATTCTCAAGAATACGCTGGCCTCGGCCACGCCGCGGTTCTTTGTCCGCAGCGACGGGGCGGTGAACGAGAACGAGTATGCTGACTGGACGCGGCCCTTTGTCCATACCAATGGAAATCTGGGCAGCGATTCCATCGCACCCATTCAGACGGCGGGGCTGGACAGCGTGTATGTGGCCATTTTGCAGAGCAAGATCGCGGAGATGAAGGAGACGGCGGGCAACCGGGATGTGGCCAACGGCGGCACCGCTGGCGGCGTTACCGCCGCCACGGCCATCGCGGCTTTGCAGGAGGCCGGAGGAAAGCTGTCCCGGAACATGATTGACGACGGGTATGAGGCGTTCTCCGATGTGGTGACGCTGTGCATCGAGCTGATCCGTCAGTTTTACAGTTTGCCCAGGCAATTCCGGCTGCTGGGGGTCATGGGACAGGAGGAGTTCGTCAGCTACGACAGCCGGGGGCTTCAGCCCCAGGCAGTGGACGACGGCGTGGTCAGCGGATACCGGGTGCCGGAATTTGACCTGGAGGTGTCGGCCCAGGATGAGAATCCTTACAAGACCATGGAATATAACCAACTGGCCCTGCAGCTGTTCCAGATGGGTTTTTTCCGGGCGGATATGGCGGATCAGGCCCTGCGGTGCCTGGAGCTGATGGACTTTAAGAACAAGGACCGGCTGATGAGCAGCATTCTGCGGGGGCAGACCGCCGATCCGGCGCGGCAGGCCCAGTCCGTCCCCGCGGGGGTGGCGGAGATGCAGAAGCTCAGCGCCATGGACCGTATGCGCCAGCAGACCCAGGAGGCGGTGAGGCCCCGATGATCTGCGCAGTATTCGGGGAGAATCGGGTGACCCTGCGGGGGCACGCGGGATATGCGCCCCCAGGAGAGGACATCGTGTGCGCCGCTGCGTCGGCGCTGGTATTTGCCCTGATCGGGGCGCTGGAGGAAAAGGGCCTGCTGCGGGAGCTGGTGGTCAGACCGGGCTTTGTGACGGTGGCGGCGGAGGGAGACTGTCAGGCGGAATGGCAGCTTATCCGATGCGGACTGGGGCAGCTGGCGGGGAAATATCCGGCATGCGTTCGCCTGGAGGCGTGAGCATAGGGGTCGTGGCCTACCACGGAAAGGAGCAGATATGCGGAAATCGGATTGGCTGCAGCTGTTTGCGCAGCCGGAGGAACCGGCTCAGGCCGGGGAAAACGCGGGCGATACGGCTCCCGACGCCGGGGAGCGGCAGGAGGACTTTGAGGACCTGATCCGGGGACGGTACAAGGCGGATTTTGACGCCCGGGTACAGAAGATCCTGGACGGGCGGCTGCGGGGCCTGCGGCAGGAGGTGGCCCAGCTGCGGCAATGGGAGCGAGAGCGGGACCTGCGGCATCAGGCGGCCATGGGACGGCTGTCCCGCCAGGAGCCGGAGATCCAGAGGGTGTATCCGGAATTCCGGTGGCAGCGGGAGATGGACGACCCCGGCTTTGCACGGCTCATTGACGCGGGAGTGGAGCCCCGGGAGGCCTATGAGATGGTACACCGCCGGGAGCTGACGGCCAAGGCTATGCATTTTGCCGCCCAGATGGCCGCACGGCAGGCGGCCCGGGTAGTGGCCAGCGGCGGGCAGCGCGTCCGGGAAAATACCGGACGCAGCGCCAGCGTCAGCCGCCCGGACCCGGGGAAGCTCACCAGCCAGGAACTGGCGGACATCCGCAGGCGAGTCATGGACGGGGAGAAGATCAGCTTTTGAGTCCTTCCAGAAAATGGAAGTATTTGGATGAAGAAAGGGGAATGCTTATGATGAACAAACTGTATGACCTGCAGCTGTTTGCAGGCGAGGCCAATACCCAGACCACCGGTCACGGCGGCCTCAGCGCGGAGATGAAAACCTATTATGGCATGGAGCTGCTGGAAAACGCCAAGCCCCAGCTGGTACACAACCAGTTCGCCGCCACCAAGCCTCTGCCTGCCGGCGGCGGCAAAACCGTGGAGTGGCGCAAGTTCGGCTCCTTTGACAAGGCACTGACCCCGCTGACCGAGGGCGTGACTCCCGATGGCAGCGGCATCTCCGTCAGCTACATTACCAAGGAGCTGGCCCAGTACGGTGACTACACCACCGTGTCCGATATGCTGGACCTGACCGCCATTGACGACGTGGTGCTGGAGATCACAGACCGCCACGGCAGCAACATGGGCCTGACCCTGGACACCGTGACCCGCAATGAGATCCAGCAGGGCAGCCAGGTGATCTACGCCCCGGTGCAGGGGGAGGGCGGCAGCCAGACCGATGTGCTGCACCGCTATGACCTGACGGACAAGTGCAAGCTCACCAGCGAGCTGGTGGCCAAGGCTGCTACCCAGCTGAAGAAGATGAACGCGCCTACCTTCGAAGGGAAGTATGTGTGTATCATTCATCCCAGTGTGGCCTTTGATCTGCGCCAGGACCCCGCCTGGGTGGCCGCCCATCAGTACGCCGCCGCCACGGAGCTGTTTTCCGGCGAGATCGGTGAGCTCCACGGCGTGCGCTTTGTGGAGACCACGGAGGCCAAGATCTTCCGGGGCCAGGACCTGGCCCGGAACAGCCGCACCCTGACCGTCAACGGTAAGGTGGATAACGCCTCTGCTGTGACCTTCGATGGCGGCACTGTGGCCGCCAATGCCCTGAAGGGCCGCTATGTGCTGCTGGGCGGCAAGCGGTGCAAGGTGCTGAGCAATACCGCCAGCCAGATGACGCTGGACACCAGCGTAACGGCTGCCGATGACACCGTGATCTATCCCGGCGAAGGCGGCAGTCAGGGCTGCGCCGTATACGGCTGCCTGTTCCTGGGCAAGGGTGCATACGGCGTGGTGGACCTCAGCGAGGGCACCGAGGTTATCGTGAAGCCCCGCGGCTCCTCCGGCACCGCTGACCCCCTGGACCAGCGATCCAGCGTGGGCTGGAAGGGCATTCATGCTGCCGCGATCCTGTACGATGAATACATGGTGCGGGTGGAGTGCGGCTCCTCCTATTCCGGCGAGGACAAGGCCAACTGACAGAAATGGGGGCGGGCCTTTGCCCGCCCCCTGGAGAGGAAAGGAGCGATTCTGTGAAAAAGACCGTTTTGCTGCATCGGGGCAGAAAGAACGAGGAAAACTTCCAGATCGTGTCCGTCAACGGACGCAGCTGGAAAATCATGAAGGGCGTGGAGGTACAGGTGCCCGACTTTGTGGCGGAGGTGCTGGAAAACGCACAGATGATGGCCGACGACGCCCGGCGCTATGTAGACCGCATGGCCAACTGAGAAAGGAGGCACGGTAATGGGGCAGATGACAGCGGGGCAGGTGCTGGCCCAGGTGGATGACCTGCTGCCCAACAGCTATCCGGGAGAGCAGAAGCGCCGGTGGCTGCGGCAGGCGGAGGGTTTCGTGCTGGAGGAGGTAGTCCGGGTTCATGAGGGCGGCCAGGGTGCGGTGCTGCCCGGGGAGCTGACAGACGCGGCGGAGCTGCTGGCGCCGGCGCCCTATGACGGGCTGTACCGCCACTATGTGGAGGCCCAGATCCACTATGCCAACGGGGAGCTGGAGCGGTATAACAACGCCATGGCTCTGTGGAACAACGGGCTGATGACCCTGCGGGACTATTGGTGCAGGGAGCATCTGCCCCGGCGGCAGGTCCAGGCCCTGCGCCTGTGCTGAAGGAGGGAGGAGCATGTATTTTCCGCAGCTGAGCACCCCACGGCAGAGCCGGGTGACGGTGAGCCGGTTTCTGGGACTGGACCGACGGCCCCGGGGGCAGGAGGGCAGCTTCCGGGAGATGGAGAATCTGTGCGCCGACGGGTATCCCACCCTGACGGTGCGCCGCCCGCGGGGCGTGGCCGGAAGCGCCGTCAGTCCCGGCGGACTTACCGTCAAGGAGGGCCTTATCTGGGTAGACGGGCATACCCTGTATATAAACGGCAGCGCCGCGGGGCTGGCGCTGTCGGAGGGGAGGAAGCAGCTGATCAGCATGGGCGCATGGCTGCTGATCTGGCCGGATAAGGCATACATCAATACCAAGGACCTGACGGATTTCGGCAGTCTGGAAAATAAGCGTGTCACAGAGGGGGAGGTGTCCTTCGCCCTGTGCCGGCCCGACGGCACGGTATACAGCGGGTATCTGGCGGCGGACGAGGCCCCGGAGGAGCCGGAGGCCGGCAGCCTGTGGCTGGATACCGGCGGCGATGAGACTGCCCTGCGGCAGTACGGCCAGGACGGCTGGACGGCGGTGGACGATGTGTGCGTGCGCATGAATGCGGCGGGCATCGGCATTGGCTTTACCGCCGGAGACGGCGTCGCCGTCAGCGGGTGCCGGGAGACGGCTCTCAACGGCAGCTTTCCGCTGCGGTCTGTGGAGGACGATTATGTGGTGGTGACGGCTCTGCCCCGGAGTCTGTCGTCCCAGTCGGATCCGGTGACGGTGGAACGGTCCGTGCCGGATATGGATTATGTAGTGGAGAGCGGCAACCGGCTGTGGGGGTGCAAATACGGTATCGTAAACGGGCAGGCGGTGAATGCCATCTATGCCAGCAAGCTGGGGGACTTCAAAAACTGGAACTGCTATGCCGGGCTGTCTACCGACAGCTATGCCGCGTCCCGCGGCTCCGACGGGGCCTTCACCGGAGCGGCGGATTATCTGGGGAATCCGTTGTTTTTCAAGGAAAACTGCGTGGAACGGGTATATCCCAGCGCCAGCGGCGCCCATCAGATCGTGACGGTGCAGTGCGCCGGGGTGAAGTCCGGCAGCAGCGGCAGCCTGCGGGTGGTGGACGGAAAGCTGTATTACCACAGCCAGGGCGGCGTGTGCGTGTTTGACGGCAGCATGCCGGTGCATGTATCTCAGGCGTTGGGAGAGATGCGGTATCACAACGCCGTGGCGGGGGCTCTGGACGGGTCCTATTATCTCTCAGCTGCCGATGAAAACGGCGCGTGGCACCTGCTGGTGCTGGACACCCGGCAGGGTCTTTGGTATTGGGAGGACGGCGTGGAGGCTGTGGGCTTTGCGCCCTGGGGCGGCGACCTGTACTGCCTGACGGCGGCGGGGCAGCTGCTGGCTATGAAGGGCTCCGGCGAGAACCGGGAGGGGCCGGTGCAGTGGCTGGCGGAAACCGGGGAACTGGGATTGGATGCGCCGGAGAGCCGGTATCTGGTGCGGCTGAGCCTGCGGCTTTTGCCGGAGGCGGACAGCACTGTCCGGGCTTGGGTCAGCTATGACGAAGGCGGCAGCTGGCAGCCTGCCGGAAGTCTCTGCGGCGTGGGGCGGCTGCGGGCGTGCACCATGCATGTGCGGCCCAGGCGGTGCCGTCAGCTGCGGCTGCGGCTTACCGGCCAGGGGGGCTGCCGGATCTACAGCCTGTCGGCGGTGTATGAGAAGGGAAGTGACGGGCCGTGACGCTTTCTATGCCTCCCGCGCCCAACGGCAGTCCCCAGCAGATGGCCGTGGCCCAATATGCGTATCTGTTCCAGATGGCACAGCAGCTGAATCTTGCCCTGGGGCAGCTGGAATCCGGCGGCACCGGGGCGGCGTCCGGCGGCGGAACGTCGACTCATCAGGGGACGGGCCGGAGGGAGAGCACGGGCTATCAGGAGCTGAAATCCCTGATCGTCAAAACTGCCCGGCTGGTGAAGCGGCAGATGGAGCAGCTGTCTGCCCGGCTGGAGGGCGAATATGTGGCGGTGTCGGATTTCGGAACGTATGTGGAGCGGCTGAGCGCGTATCTGGAGGCAAATCCGGAGGCGCTGACCCAGTATTACAGCTTCTGCTCGGATCTGCAGGCCAACACCGACGCCGTCAGCGCCGCCTTTGGACAGTATAAGACGGAGACGGAGGGCTATATCCGCACCGGCATCGTGGGCTATAACGGCTCCATTCCCATTTACGGCGTGGCCGTTGGCCAGGGGCTGACGGTGACGGACGTGGACGGGGAAACGGTGGTGGACCAGAACAACTTCCGGGCCACCTTCACCGCCCAGCGTCTGTCCTTCTGGCAGGATGCCAACGAGGTGGCGTATGTGTCCAACAACCGGCTGTACATCACCAACATCACGGTACTGGAGGGTGTGACCCTGGGCCAGTGGCAGATCACCACCGCCTCGGGACTGGCCTTCCGGTGGATCGGAGGGTAAGATGGCGAGCATTTACGGGCCGGTATCGGCCACCGGGTGGCAGCTGCGGCTGGACTATACCGTCAGCCAGGATGCGGCCAATAACCGGTCTGCACTGGCGCTGACGCTGTACATCTACGATGGGACCGGGGAGTCGTACAACCAGGCGGCCAACAGCTGCCGGTATGTTTTGCAGGGGAAAACCGTGTATCAGCCGTATCGGTATGAGAGCAAGGGATGGTATAAGCTGGGCAGCGGATCGGTGACAGTGGATCACCGCTCCGACGGCAGCGGCAGCGCGGCCTTGTCCGCAGCGTGGTACAGCGGCTTTACCTCCCAATGGACGCCGGCGTCGCTGTCGGTAGCCCAAACCGTGGCACTGCCGGTGATCCCGCGGGCATCCGGCCTCCAGGCCGGGGCCATGACCCTGGGGCAGACGGGAAGCATTACCGTGCAGCGGGCGGATGCGGGCTTTACCCACAAGATCAACTATCAGATAGGCAGCGCCCATGGTGCGGTGTGCGGGAAAACCGGGGAGACAAGGGTGACATGGACGCCGCCCCTGTCCTTGGCGGAGGAAATCACCGATGCGGTGGCCGGGGACTGTGTGTTGACGGCCACCACCTATTCCGGCAGCAGCGTGGTGGGGACCAGCTCCCGCCCGATAAAACTGTATGTGCCGGAAGAGGTGAAGCCCACCGCCAGTCTGGCGGCCCAGGTGGTGAATGACAACGCCGTCATTGCCGGGTGGGGTGTGTGCGTCCGGGGATACAGCCGCCTGGCCTATCAGGTGACGGCGGCGGGAGCCCGGGGCAGCAGCATCCGTTCCTGCCGGGTGCAGTTTGCCGGGCAGACAGCAGAGGGCCTTACCGGCCAGACCGGCACGATCCAGCAGGCGGGGACGCTGATCCCGGAGGCACGGGTGACCGACTCCCGGGGACGGTGGGCGACGGCGCAAGGCGGCGCCGTGAAGGTGCTGCCATATGCCAACCCCACGCTGACAGCCAGGCTCTTGGGCCGGTGCGGGGAAGACGGAACCCTGCGGGATGACGGCGACTGCGTGAAGGTGCTGTGTACCGGCGCATGCTCACCGGTAGGCGGGCACAACACCGTGACGGTGCGATACCGGCTGCGGCCGGTAGGCGGCAGCTACAGCGGCTATACCGCTCTGGAAAACGGGCAGGAGCAGATCATTGAGGGGGTGCTGAAAACCGCCTCCTATGAGCTGGAGCTGTCGGCGGTGGATGCGCTGGGGTCCGTGCGGGCGGTGGAATACGCCATCCCCACGGCGGCGGTGGCGGTACATCTGGCCCAAGGCGGCACGGCCGTGGGCGTGGGCAAGTACGCCGAGCACGACAAGGCCGTTGATATCGCGCCGGACTGGGACGTATGGTTCCGGGGCAAGCGCCTGCTGGATGCCGTGTGGCCGGTAGGCAGCATATATCTGTCTGCATCGGAGATAAGTCCGGAGACGCTGTTCGGCGGCACCTGGGAACAGGTGAAGGACCGGTTTCTGCTGGCGGCGGGGGATACCTATTCCCTGGGCAGTACCGGCGGCCAGGCGGAGCACACGCTGACGGTGCAGGAGCTTCCCAGCCACGGACATGGGTATACCTATACCGGCCAAAGCAGCACCACCGGCACCGGAGCTATCCGGCTGGTGAACCCGGGCGGCACGGTCAATGCCTATACCGGTGAAAAGGACGGCAGGACCGGCGGAGGACAGCCCCACAGCAATATGCCGCCGTATCTGGCTGTGAACATCTGGCGCAGAACGGCGTGAAAAGAAAGGATGAATGATATGGCATCAAGCTATCCAACGATACGGTACGGTTCCTCCGGACAGGAGGTTCGCCGCTTGCAGCAGGCTCTGAATCGGGAGGGCTATTCCCTGGACGTGGACGGCGGATTCGGGAAAAAGACCCTGGCAGCCCTGATGGACTATCAGCGCCGGGTGGGCATGACCCCGGACGGCGTGGCGGGCAGCAAGACCTGGGCCAGCCTGGGCGTTCAATCGGCACAGGATCGTCTGGCAGACCTGGAGAAGGGGTATACGCCATCCCGGGAGACCCAGGACGCAAAGCGCAGCTGGGAGGAGCTGGCGGCCAACCGGCCCGGAGATTATACCTCCCCCTATACGGAACGCATGGAGGAGCTGCTGCGGCAGATGGAGGGGCGCGGGCCCTTTGCTTATGACCCCAGCCGGGATGACACGTTCCAGCGCTACGCCCGGCTGTACCAGCGTCAGGGACAGACGGCCATGGAGGATGCCCTGGGGCAGGCGGCTGGCCTGACCGGCGGGTATGACTCCACATATGCCCAGCAGGCCGGCCAGCAGGAGTATGGCCGCTATATGCAGGAGCTGGCGGCACTGGTGCCGCAATTGCAGCAGAACGCCTGGGACCGGTACGAGAGTCAGGGACAGGCACTGCTGGACCAGTACAAGCTGCTGCAGGGACAGGACGCATCTGCCTATGACCAGTGGCGGGACCAGGTGGAGGATTGGCAGAACGCCTCCCGCCAGGCCCGGGACCGCTATGAATCCCTGGAAAAGCAGGACTACAGCAACTATCTGGCCTTGATGAAATATTACGCCAGCCGGGCGAAGCAGGAGCAGGACGCCGCTCTGGCGCAGCAGAAGCTGGAGAGCACGGGAAAAGGCGGCGGCAGCTCCCGTTCTTCGGCCAAGAGCGGCGGGAAAAAGACGTCCCTGAGTTCCGCTGCCAGTGAGAGTCTGGAGCGCACCATGAATCGTTATCTGGGGAAGGGGGACACCCGCCAGGTAAAAAAGCTGTTTATGCAATACCGGGACCGGATGACGCCTCTGCAGCTGCGCCGCTTTGAAAAGCTGTTGGGCCAGAATAACATTCCCATGACGGAATAATGAACAATAGAAAGCACCCCCTGCCGGGCAGCACACTGAGCCGCCCGGCAGGGGGGTGTTCTGATTTTGGTGCCTTTTCGCAGGGGATTACTGGTCAAACGAAGGGTTTACGAAATACAGGTTCTTCTGATCCATCTTCTCCTTAGCCAGCCGCAGCCCTTCGCCGAAGCGTACAAGATGGAGTAACTGTACTTGCTTAAATGCGCCATTCGATTTTGATGGAATCGTTGGTCGCATAGATGACGCGGATGAGCTGGTCTACCGTCTGTCGCTTATCATCGAAGCTCAACTCGTCCCACATAGTCAGGTGATTATAGATCTCCGTATAGTCCGCTTCCTTGTGCAGCTTCAATTCAGAGATACGCTTCATCAGCTCTTTCTTTTTCCCATCCAGTTCTTTGACGCGCCCACTGATGTACCGAAACAGGGTATCGTCCGCAGCCGACAGGCGATCCATCAGAGAGCCAATCTCAGTCTCAACTTGCGTAAGTTGAACATTCAACGCCGTTAGCTCGGGGTTAATGTAATTTCCTTTACACCTTCTGAGCGTTTTGAACTGAGCCATCTTTTTGCGCATTTCATTGTAGATGATTTGTTCAAACTCATCGGTATAAATCGTTCCGGGACCCTCGCAGGCTTTGGAGTTCATTTTGTTCGAACAGAGGAGGTAGCGGGAGCGTGTGGTCGAGTAGTGCTTATCCACCAAAGCGTACCCACAGATGCCGCATTTGATCTTTCCCGCCAGCCATGTGTTCTTGGCTTTCTGATATGGCTTGATCTGCTGCGCTTCCAGACACTTTGCACGGCATTTCAGCCATAGGTCGGAGGGAATGATGCCCTCGTGTGGAGCCAGCACCAAATGGTTGCCTTCTAAATTCATTTGCTTGCGTCCTACGGAGTCCTGTCCCTTGTAGTAGTAGCATCCGTTCGTGCCGATAAAGTCACTCGGATCGTTTGCCATGATCGCGCCTTGGTCACGATAGAACTCATAGACGGATAGATCCGCGCGGACATAGATGGGATTCCTGAGAACATCCGCAAGTCGTGTGCGTCCCCACGGCTTTCCGTTTTTGAGAATGCCGTGGGCTTGAAAGTAGCGGATAATGTCACCGTAGGAGCATTCCGGCTTGGAGTAGAGCTCATAGATCAACCGCACCTGTTCCGCTTCCTCCGCGTTGATCTCATACATAGAGGTCTTAATACCCTCGATGGTCGTCGGGATCAGCCGGAATCCATACGGAACTCTGCCGCCCATATAGAAGCTCTTTTGACTGCGGGAGTAGTAGGCATCCGCCACGCGCTTTTGAATAGTTTCCCGTTCCAACTGCGCGAATACAATGCAGATGTTGAGCATGGCGCGTCCCATGGGCGAGGAAGTGTCGAATTTTTCTGTCGTGGATACGAACTCGACCCTGTGCTTTCCGAATTTCTCCATCATATTAGAGAAGTCGAGGATAGAACGGCTGATGCGGTCCAGTTTGTAAACAACGACCTTACCGATCACTCCGCTTTCGATGTCGTTCATCATTTCAGCAAAGGCGGGACGGTCTGTATTTTTACCGCTGTAACCCCTGTCGGTATAAACCTTATACTGTTCACCTCTCATTTCGTACTGGCAGAACTCGATCTGGCTTTCGATAGAAATGCTATCGGCTCTGTCAACGGATTGTCTTGCGTAGATTGCGTTCATTTTGTAGCTCCTTCCTCACAGAAAAGAGCTGCTGACAGGTACATCATACCGCAGCAGCTCCTAAATAGCTATCATTTTCATTGTGTTTTTCATACTTTATAAAGACCTCGAAAAGACCTTCCTCGATACATCGCCGCTGTTCCATGCACTCCTCGGCGGTAAGCTGTGGGGTAAGGTTTTCAATTCTGATCATATTTTTTCTGCCGGAAATAATGTGCGCGTCACTATCGTAAGTGAAAGGGCGGACAATAATAACTATCACCTCCCGCGGTGCTATCATTTTATTTGCGAGAACCTTGTCCTATGCAGAAAGGGAGAGTCGAAATCCTTCAACTCTCCCTTTGCGTCACATGGTCTGCTGCCAGTCATAGCTCACCTCGTCCTCGTGGTCATCAGCCTTGTGACCGAGGGCGATCTTCTTTTCACGTTCCTTTTGCAGTACCTTTCTGTCGGTGTGGGGCTGTACGGGCATCACAGGGGCAGCAGGCTGGAGCTGCTCCAGACGGTGCCCAAGCCCCACCAGAGCAGAAGCAGTGCTGCCGCCGCCATCAGCAGAGAGATCAATGCCGGAATACTGACTTGTGGCAGATGCAGTCTGGGAAGTCTGATTCTGCGCAGAGAAAAAGAATTCTCTTTCGGTTTCCCAGCCTGTTCGGTCATCTGCTCCAGATGCCGCACCATCTTCAGCAGATCGTCCAGTTGCGTCCGTGTTGGAAGCTGCGACATCTGCCTGCTGATGCTCTCCAACAGATCTGTCTGCCGATCCGCATGGTACCACAGTGCATCCATGTATTTCATCATTCGCTCCCAGTCTGTTTTTGAGGGACACGCTTCGTGAGGTGTTGTCAGCGTCGGAAGTACTGCCTGCTGGGTGTTGCGCTGCTTGAGTTCTTGCAGAGACAATCTCTGCCCGTATTCTGAATTCATGCTCCATGGCCTCCTTGCAATACTTTTCTTCGTGCAGTTTGTTGTCGCGGCATTTTAGTCCGTCCGGCGTGGTGTAGGTGATGTACTTGCGCCCGCTCTCCCAGCGGACGGCATAGCCCTCGGACTCCATCAGTGAAACGAAGGCGTCCTTGTCGGCGGCGTATTTCATGCACTCGTCGATAGTGTTCATGAGCCGCAGCTTCCAGCTTTGGCCCCTCAGCGCCGTGTGGTATTCCGCGCCGCTCATGCCGCGGGCCTGCTGCGTTGGCACGTCAAAGACCGGCAGGCCCATTTCCAGACAGATCGCATCGTTGCGCCGCATCAACTCTTGCAGTTGTTCCTTCGCCATGTGCAGCTTTTTGCCGG